>Ga0326597_10014063_pt1 | contig 10496 bp, 9 predicted proteins | sample RVTome_12_FD_203789 | JGI IMG/M metagenome (GOLD analysis project Ga0326597, IMG submission 203789) | Soil microbial communities from uranium-contaminated site in the Upper Colorado River Basin, Wyoming, United States - RVT100D185 | ecosystem: Environmental > Terrestrial > Soil > Contaminated >... | reverse complement strand
TCATCCATCTCACCCGTTGCCTTGCGGTGGCGCTTGCGCCGTCGATTACGGTGAATTGCGTGGTGCCAGGCCTTATGGAGGGCACGCGCATGTTCGCCCGCGTTCCGCCCGATCGCGTTGCAGCCACGATAGACAAGGCTCTTCTGAAACGCACCACGAGTCTTGAAGATGTTTCCCGGCAGGTCCTGCTCTTCTGCCAATCCGATTCGACCACCGGTCAAACACAGGTGATCGATGCAGGAACCGTTTTTCATTGATCGTGGTGAAAATCCGGGAGGAGGTAACATATGGCTGACATGTTCTCTAACCCTGCGGCGTATGATCGTTATATGGGTCGGTGGAGTCGCCGCCTAGCACCCATGTTCGTTGAGTTTGCTCAGGTCCGCGATGGCGACAAGGTGCTCGACGTCGGTTGCGGCACTGGAATACTCTGCCAGGCAGTGGCCGCTGTGACTCGTACTTCGGGGATCACCGGCATCGATCCCTCGTCGTCGTTTGTGAAATATGGACGGACCTTCTGCGCCGAGCCTCGAATCAAGTTTGACCTCGGCGACGCGTTGGACCTTCCCTATCCTAAGGAGACCTACGACCAGTGCCTAGCCCTGCTCGTACTTCAATTAATCGCTCAGCCCGAAAAGGCGGTGAGCGAGATGTGCCGCGTGACACGCCCCGGCGGTTCCGTGGCAGTTTGCAATTGGGACGCCGGTGGAGGCATGGAAATGCACAGCATCTTTTGGGAGGAAGCCAGCAAGCTGGATCCTGCCGCTGAGCCTCGTCGAAACGACCGTAGGCCATACAGCCGCCAAGGGCAGCTCAAGGCTTTGTGGGAGGCGACCGGTTTACAGCGAGTGGAGGAGACGGGGCTAAAGATTGAGTTGGACTTCACCGCTTTTGATGATTATTGGTTACCGCAACTCGGAGGTATTGGCCCTGCGGGCTCGTATCTGAGCAGTTTGTCCCCAGACCGTCAACAGGCTTTACGAGAGCAGCTACGGAGAAGGGTTCTAGGGAACGGACCTGACGGTCCCTTTAAACTACACGCTCAGTCTTGGGCGGTACGGGGCATGGTGCTGCGACGGTAACAACGTTCGGTTCAAGGGGTTTCTCGGACACTTGGTCTGCGATCTTTTCATTGCCGAGAGGGCTAGTGGTCAATGTTGTGTTGTTGAGTTTGTTGACGTTAGGTGCCCAGGAGTTGCCCCGCCTGTTTAGAGGCAGTTGCGAAATCCTAGTTACTTTTTCTCCAGATGCAGCAACCCCTTCTGCGTGTCGATATCCATGCGGAAGTTGCTCAGGAAGTTGAGGCCGAGAAGTCCGGCGATTTGGGAATTGGGCACCGCGTCGTGAATCACCGCGGTGAGGTTTTTCATTTCCATGCCACCGACGTTGATCGACTCCAGGCTTGTTAGCGGCGCTTGGATCGTACCATTGGCGGTTTGAATCGGCAGCCGGCGTTCGTTGCCGCTGTGGACAATATCGAGTTCCTTCGCAGTGGCGACTGAGATCATCGTATAAGTTGCGCCGGTGTCGACCACCAGTTTCGCCGGCGTTTTCCCATTGAGCATCGCTTCGATGACGACGACCTGCCCGCGTCTTTCAAAAGGGACCGAGGCCTTGGTCGCTGCGCCTCTGTTTGTCGTTTCGGCGGCCTTTGGACTTTCCTGAGCCTGAATACGGCCGGCGGTGCCGCGCTGCTTTTCCGGTATGTTGTGCATGTTGTCGGTGAAATGGACGACCCCGTTGTGATCCACCCAACGGTAGTACTCCGCCGCGGACAGAAGGCCACTGCAAAGGAATAAGAGGGAGAGGCTTAAGGAGTAGGACAAGCATGTGGTCATAAACGACAATCATTTTAACACAAGCCGCTCGACGGCAAAACCGCCGCGATCACGGGCTGCCTAATCGTCGTCATCGCGGGCAAAAACCGCGAGCCCCTACCGTTGCTTTACAAGGGGTATCTAGTATGGTAGAAAACATCTAAATCAAAAAAGGAAAGAGAGAGAAAAAGCGGAGAAAATGGGAATTGCTCAGCAACAGAAACAGGAAGTCATCGAGCAGTTCAGGGTTCATCAGGCGGATACCGGCTCTGCCGAAGTGCAGGTCGCTTTGCTCAGCCAGCGCATCGACCATCTTACCGAGCACTTCAAGAATCATGTCAAGGATCACCATTCCCGTCGTGGCCTCCTAATGATGGTAGGGCAGAGGAGGAGGCTTCTCGATTATCTCAAGGACAGCGATTTTGAGAGATATCAGAGTCTAATCCATCGGCTAGGAATACGCCGGTAGCGATTCCTGGTCCGTTACCCGCCGTTTTAGCTCAACAGCTCCGCTCAGCTCAGAGGACCCTCCTATGGTCAAGAAAGTAGAATTGGAATTTCACGGCCGACCCTTATCCATCGAGATCGGGCGGGTGGCCAAACAGGCCGACGGCGCAGCGCTGGTCCGTTACGGCGAGACCGTCGTGCTGGTGACCGCCGTGGCCGCCAGGGACTTGAAATTAGAAATGGACTTTTTTCCCTTAACCGTCGACTATCAAGAAAGGACCTTCGCCGCGGGCAAGATCCCCGGCGGTTTCTTCAAGCGCGAGGGCCGGCCGTCGGAAAAGGAAATTCTCACCTGCCGCCTGATCGACCGCTCCATCCGGCCGCTGTTCTCGGAAGGGCTGCGTTGCGAGACTCAAATCATCGCCACGGTGCTGTCCGCCGACCGGGAAAACGACCCGGATGTGATAGCAATGTTGGGGACATCGGCAGCCCTGCATGTTTCGGATATCCCATTCAACGGCCCTCTGGCGGGCGTGCGCATCGGCCGCATCGATGGGCGCTGGATCGTCAACCCGACCCAAAGCCAACTGCAGGAAAGCGACATTGATATTTTTCTCTCCAGCAGCCGCGACGCCATCGTGATGGTGGAGGGCGGCGCCCAGATGGTTTCCGAAGATGAGATCTTAGAGGCGCTGTTCACCGGCCACGAAGCGATCCAGCCGCTGCTCAAAATTCAAGAGGAGCTTAGGCGCGAGGTCGGTAAAGTGAAGCGGGAAGTGCCGCTGGCGGAGCTCGATACCGGCGTGGTGCGGCGGGTCGAGGAACTCGCGCTCACGAAGCTCAAGCAGGCTCTCGAGGTCCCCGAAAAATTGGAACGCTACAAACGCATCGCCGAGGTCAAGAACGAAGTGGTGGCCCAGGCCGGCGCGGAGTTTCCGGACAAGGGCAAACATATCAAGGCCGCCTTCGAGGAACTCAAGCGCAACTGCTTCCGCGGCCTCGTTATACAACAAGAGCGGCGCATCGATGGGCGAGGCCTAAAAGACATCCGCCCCATCACCTGCGAGGTCGCGCTGTTGCCGCGCACCCATGGCTCGGCGCTGTTCACCCGCGGCGAAACCCAGGCGCTGGTGGTGACCACTCTCGGCACCGCTTCCGACGAACAAAGGGTCGACGCGCTGCTCGGCGAACACTACAAGAAATTCATGCTGCATTACAATTTTCCCCCGTTCAGCGTCGGCGAAGTGAAGTTCCTGCGCGGGCCGGGCCGGCGCGAAATTGGCCATGGCAACCTGGCCGAGCGAGCGCTCCTGCCGGTGCTGCCGGCGGAAGAAGGCTTTCCCTACACCATACGCATCGTATCGGAAGTACTGGAATCCAACGGCTCGTCTTCGATGGCGACGGTTTGCGGCGGGTCGCTCGCGCTGATGGATGCTGGCGTACCGGTGGCGGCGCCGGTGGCGGGCATCGCCATGGGATTGATCAAAGAAGGGGAGCATGTGCGAGTTCTCTCCGACATCCTCGGTGATGAGGATCATTTGGGCGACATGGATTTCAAGGTCGCCGGTACCCCTAGCGGCATCACCTCGCTGCAAATGGATATCAAGGTCAGCGGCGTCAACCGCGATGTCATGCGCCAGGCGCTGTACCAGGCGCGGGAAGGTCGGATGCACATCCTCGGCATCATGGGCCAGACCATCGCGGCGCACCGCGAAAACGTCTCGGGCCACGCGCCGCGCATCATCACGATCAAAGTCAAGCCGGACAAGATCCGCGAGATCATCGGACCCGGGGGAAAAGTCATTCGCGGCATCATCGAGGCCACCGGCGTCAAGATGGACGTGGAAGACGACGGCACGGTCATCATCGCTTCCAGCGACGAGGCCGCCGCGCAGAAAGCCGTCGAGATGGTGCAGCGCATCGCCGCCGAAGCGGAGATCGGGAAAATCTACAAAGGCACGGTGCGCAAGATCGTCGAGTTCGGCGCCTTTGTCGAGATCCTGCCGGGCACCGACGGCCTCGTTCATATCTCACAGCTCGCCCCCGAACGGGTGCGCCGCGTCAGCGACGTGCTCAAGGAGGGCGACGAGGTGATGGTGAAGGTTCTGGAGATCGACCGGCAAGGGAAAATCCGCCTGAGCCGTAAAGAAGCGCTCCTGGAGACCGGCGAGGACTCGGACAGCGCTTCCTGATAACAACTCCCAACAGTCTCGATCATTCGATGTTCGCCAAGACCGTCCTGGACAACGGCATCCGCATCGTTTCCCACGAGATGCCGGACCACCGCTCGGCGAGTCTCGGCATCTGGGTGGAAAACGGCTCGCGCCACGAGTCCCGCCAGCAGAACGGCATCTCCCACTTCATCGAGCATCTGCTCTTCAAGGGCACCGAGCGGCGCAGCGCCGTCCAGATTGCCGAGGAGATGGACGCCGTGGGCGGCGTTTTGAACGCGTTTACATCGAAAGAGCACACCTGCTATTACGCCAAGGTGCTCGATGAGAATCTGCCGCTCGCCATCGACCTTTTGTCCGACATCTTTCTGCACTCCACTTTCGACGCCGCGGAGATCGAGCGCGAGCGCTCGGTGATCCTGCAAGAGATCTCCCAGGCCGAGGACACACCGGACGACTACGTCCATGATCTGTTCAATCTTGATTTTTTCAAAGACCACCCAATCGGCCGGCCGATCTGCGGCCGGGCGGATACGGTCTCCGCGTTTCGGCGCGATGATTTTCTTGGCTTCTTTAGGTCGCGCTACCGGCCCCGCCGTGTCGTGGTGGCGGGCGCCGGCAATTTACGTCACCAAGAGTTAGTCCGAGAGTTGGCCGCGCGCCTGGGCTCGGCGAGCGATGCGTCCGGCGATATTTCGGCGGCCGCCCCGGAAGGGGAAAGCGTGCCGGCAATGTGCGCCGGGGTGTTCCCTCATTCTAAATCATTGGAACAAGTCCATCTTTGCCTGGGCATGGCCGGCATTCATCAATCCCACCCGAAGCGTTACGCGTCCTATGTGCTTAACACGATGCTCGGCGGCGGCATGAGCTCACGGCTGTTCCAAGAAATTCGCGAGAAGCGCGGCAAGGCATATTCGGTCTATTCGTTTTCGTCGATGTACAAAGACGTGGGCTATTTCGGCGTCTATGCGGGAACCAGCGACGATTCGGTGAAGGAGGTCCTGGAGCTGATTCTCAAGGAGCTCAAGAAGCTCGCTGCGGGGGAGGTCAAAGACGAGGAGCTGCGGCGCACCCAAGGACAGTTGGTCGGGAGCATGATGCTCGGCTTGGAGACGACGGATTCGTGGATGAGCCATATCGCGCGCGACGAGATCTATTTCGGCAAGGCGATCTCAACGGAGGAAATCTGCCAGGGTATTCGCTCGGTAACGCGCGCTGACGTCATCGACCTGGCGCGCGCGCTGTTTCGTTCCGAAGCGATGGCGCTCACCTTGCTGGGCGAACTGAAGAACGGCGCCGCGATGAAGAATTTCGACCTGGGCCTCTAAGGTTTTTTGCCGATCGGGTCGTCGTGGAAGAAATTAGAATTCAGATCAAGCGGGTGCGACCGGGTTCTGCGCCGCTCACCCTGCCGGCCTACATGACCGAAGGCTCAGCAGGGATGGATCTTTGCGCGGATATCGAAGGCGAGGTTCGCCTTGCGCCGCTGGCGCGCGCGCTCATTCCCACGGGTATCGCGGTGGCGCTGCCGAGGGGTTTCGAGGCGCAAATCCGGCCGCGCAGCGGCCTGGCGCTGAAACAGGGACTGACGATGGTCAACAGTCCCGGCACCATCGATGCCGATTACCGCGGTGAAATCCAGCTCATCGCCATCAATCTCGGGCATGATCCCGTGGTGATTGAACGCGGCCAGCGCATCGCGCAAATGGTGGTACAACGGGTCGTCAGGGCGCGCTGGCATGAAGTAAGTGAGTTGCCAGCCTCCGAGCGTCAGGAAGGCGGGTTTGGACATACGGACGAGAAATAGTTCAAGGGTTCAAAGTTCAAGGTTCAATGGGAAGAGTAGATCATGACGACGATCAGTCTTTGAACCTGGAACCTTGAACTTTTGAACGATTATAGGGCATCTTCGAAGCATGATTCCCCGTTACACCCGTCCCGCGATGGGCCGCATCTGGTCCGAAGAAAACGGCTTTCAGAAATGGCTCGAGGTGGAGATCCTCGCCGCGGAAGGCATGGCGCGGTTGGGCAAGGTGCCCAAGCCGGCCATCGCCCGGATCAAAAGAAAGGCGCGCTTTAACGTCAAGCGTATCCGCGAGATCGAACGAGAGGTCAAGCACGAGATCATCGCCTTCCTGAGCTCGGTGGCCGAATCTATCGGCGACGATGCCCGTTACCTGCACGTCGGTATGACCTCCTCCGACGTGATGGACACGGCCCTGGCGCTCCAGTTCAAAGAGGCGTCGGCGCTGCTCGTTCAAGACATCAAAGATTTAATGAAGGTTCTCAGGCGGCAGGCCGCCAAGTACAAGTGGACGGTGATGATCGGCCGCACCCATGGCGTGCACGCCGAGCCGATCACCTTCGGCTTGAAGCTCGCGCTCTGGTACCAGGAGATGGCGCGCAACCTGGCGCGGATGGAAAAGGCAGAGGACGACATCTGCGTCGGCCAGATCTCCGGCGCCGTCGGCACCTTCGCGCAGATCTCGCCGAAAGTGGAAGCCTACGTGTGCCGGAAGGCCGGGCTCAAGCCCGCGCCGGTCTCAAACCAGATCATCCAGCGCGATCGCCATGCCTATTACTTTGCGACCCTGGCGGTTATCGCCTGCTCGCTGGAAAAATTCGCCGTGGAGATCCGCCACCTCCAGCGCACCGAGGTGCAGGAAGCCGAGGAGCCGTTCACCGTGGGCCAGAAGGGCTCCTCCGCGATGCCGCACAAGCGCAACCCGATCTTATCGGAAAATGTTTCCGGTTTGGCGCGGCTGATGCGCTCCTACGCGCTCGCCGCGATGGAGAACGTTCCGCTCTGGCATGAGCGCGACATCAGCCACTCTTCGGTGGAACGGGTGATCGCGCCGGACGCGACCATCGCGCTCGACTTCATGCTGCGCCGGATGGTCTATGTGCTAGGCAATCTTTGCGTCTATCCGGAAAACATGAAGCGCAATCTGGAAAAAAGCGGCGGCGCGGTTTTTTCCGAGAAGGTGCTGCTCGCCTTGGTGGAAAAAGGAATTGCCCGCGATACCGCTTATCGCATGGTGCAGCGCCACGCGCTCAAGGTCGGCAAAGAGGGCGGCGATCTCAAGCGCGAGCTTTTACAGGACGCAGAAATTCGCCGTCACCTTACGGCGCAAGAGATCGAGGCGAGCTGGGGCGTCAAACACCACCTGGCCAACGTCGACTTCATTTTTCGCCGGGCTTTTCCTTAGCCTTCGGCGCCGAAAGCGGGACTTTATGCGAGCTAAGATTTTTGTTTCCTTGAAGCGCGGCGTGCTCGACCCGCAGGGAAAAGCCATCGAGCGCTCGCTGCACACGCTCGGTTACGGCGAAGTGCGGGATGTGCGAATGGGAAAATATCTGGAGCTCGACGTCGACGCCGCCTCGCCGGAAGCCGCGGCGACGCGCATCCGCGAGATGTGCGACAAGCTGCTCGCCAATCCAGTCATTGAAGAGTATCGGTTTGAGATAGAGTAGTCAGTATGCAGTTACCAGTAGGCAGTAAGCAAAAAGCGCTCGACAGATTTGCGCAATTCGAAGAGCTGCTCTTCACTGGCAACTGCCAACTGCCAACTTGGGGGTTGGGGCCTTTCTCCGTGGGGAAGCCATGCGTTGGGGTGTGATTGTTTTTCCCGGTTCCTGCGACGATCAGGACGTCTTCGACGCCCTCAAGCGCGAGCTGGGACAGAAGGTCAAGTTTCTCTGGCACAAGGACGAGCTGGCTGGCCGGTTCGACTGCATCGTGTTGCCGGGAGGATTCTCCTACGGCGACTATCTCCGCTGCGGCGCCATGGCGCGCTTCTCGCCGGTGATGGGCGGCGTGGTGAAGTTCGCCCGCCGCGGCGGACTGGTGCTGGGTATCTGTAACGGTTTTCAAATTCTCTGCGAAGCGGGGCTTCTGCCCGGAGCTTTGGTGCGCAACGCCGGCCTCCAGTTCGTCTGCCAAGAAGTCTGCCTGCGTGTCGAGGAAACCGATACACCCTTCACCTGCGAGGCTAAGAAAGGTCAACTGCTCAAGCTTCCGATCAAGCATGGCGAAGGATGCTACTTCGCCGATCCCGATACGCTGGAAAGACTGCGCAACAATCGCCAGATTCTCCTGCGCTATGTCGACGCCAAGGGGAAACCCGCCGCTTCGGCCAATCCCAACGGTTCTTTGGACAACATCGCCGGGATCTGCAACGAAGCGCGCAACGTCTTCGGCCTCATGCCCCATCCGGAAGATGCCTCGAGCAAGCTTCTCGGCAGCGAAGACGGTCTCAAAATATTTTCTTCCATAGCGGCCGCCTGCGCCGGCAAGGTGGCGCGGCATGGGTGAGACCAAGGTCAAACCGTTTATCCAACCGCCAATAACGCCTGAGTTGGTGGCCAGCCATGGTCTGGCGGCGGAAGAGTATCAGAAGATTGTCGTGCTGCTCGGCCGGGAGCCGAACTATACCGAGCTTGGCGTTTTCTCGGTCATGTGGTCGGAGCACTGTAGCTACAAGAGCTCGCGCCATTACTTGAAACAGCTTCCCACCGTGGGCCCGCATGTTCTCCAAGGCCCCGGCGAGAACGCTGGCGTCGTCGATATCGGCGATGGCGTCGCCGTCGCCTTCAAAATGGAAAGCCACAACCACCCCTCCTTCATCGAGCCTTACCAGGGCGCGGCCACCGGAGTGGGCGGCATCCTGCGCGATATCTTTACCATGGGAGCGCGCCCCATCGCCTCCCTCAACTCGCTGCGCTTCGGCGCCGTCGATCACCCGCGCACGCGCTACCTCGTCTCCGGAGTCGTCGCCGGCATCGGCGGCTACGGCAACTGCATCGGCGTACCGACGGTGGGCGGCGAGGTTTTTTTCGACGCGTGCTACAACGCCAATATTCTCGTGAATGCCTTCACCCTCGGCATCGCCAAGAAGAATCGGATATTCAAAGGGATCGCCAAGGGTGCCGGCAATCCGGTCATCTACGTTGGCTCCAAGACCGGCCGCGACGGTATTCACGGCGCGACCATGGCCTCCGAATCTTTCTCCGAAGAAAAAGAGCAACGCCGGCCGACGGTCCAGGTGGGCGACCCGTTTACGGAGAAACTTCTGCTGGAGGCCTGCTTGGAGTTGATGGAGAAAGACTGCATCATCGGCATTCAGGATATGGGCGCCGCCGGCTTGACGAGTTCATCCTCGGAGATGGCCGGGCGCGGCGGCTGCGGTATCGATATCGATCTTTCGTGCGTGCCGCTGCGCGAAGCGGGGATGACGCCCTACGAGATCCTGCTCTCCGAGTCCCAGGAACGAATGCTTTTGGTGGCCAAAAAAGGCAAGGAAAAAGAGGTGCAGCGCATTTTTGAGAAGTGGGATCTCGATGCCGTGGTGATCGGACGGGTCACCAAAGATCAACAGTTTCGCGCGCGGTTCGGCGGTGTCGAGGTCGCGCGCATCCCGATCGGCGGGCTGACAAAAGAAGCACCGGTTTACCAGCGGCCGGCCGCCCGTCCCCCGCACCAGGACCAACTCCAGCATCTCGATCTGTCGGCCATCGCAGCACCCGCGGATCTCGGCGCCACGCTCAGGGAGCTGCTCGGTTCACCGAACATCGCCTCGAAGGAATGGGTTTACCGTCAGTACGATCATTACGTGCGCAGCAACACCGTGGTGGCGCCGGGCGCCGATGCCGCGGTGATCCGCATCAAAGGAACGAAAAAGGCGCTGGCGCTTACGGTGGATGGCAACAGCCGCTACTGTTTTCTCGATCCCTACGTCGGCGGCGCTCTGGCGGTGGTCGAGGCGGCGCGCAACCTGGCCTGCGTCGGCGCCCGGCCGGTGGGGCTTACCGATTGTCTCAATTTCGGCAGCCCGGAAAATCCCGAAGTCATGTGGCAGTTCGCCCAGGTGATTCGCGGCATGCGCGACGCCTGCATCGCGCTCAAAGTGCCGGTTGTGAGCGGCAACGTGAGCTTCTATAATGAAACCGACGGCGCGCCGATCTATCCGACGCCGACGGTGGGGATGGTAGGCCTCTTGCGCAAGGTGGAGCGGGTGGTGACGCCGTGGTTTAAGTCCGCCGGGGATATCGTCGTGCTGCT
>Ga0326597_10014062_pt1 | contig 10496 bp, 9 predicted proteins | sample RVTome_12_FD_203789 | JGI IMG/M metagenome (GOLD analysis project Ga0326597, IMG submission 203789) | Soil microbial communities from uranium-contaminated site in the Upper Colorado River Basin, Wyoming, United States - RVT100D185 | ecosystem: Environmental > Terrestrial > Soil > Contaminated >... | reverse complement strand
GGCCCGAGCCGATGACGATGGCCAGCGCGGAGAGCGCGACGATCCTCGCGAAATCCTCGTTCAACAGGCCAAGAACGGTTCCCGCGTCGTGGCGGATCGCCAGCGCGATGGCGGCAAGCGCGAGGCCCGCAAGGGCAATCCAGACACTCGTTCGCATGGCGGTCGCCGCCTGGCCGTTCATTCAACCCTGAGATAGGCAATGACGGCCAAGAGTCCATGCCTGGCCACAGCTCCGCTCCGGCCCGGTCGCCGGGAAGCCCGGCCATCCTCACCGATGGCCGGGCCGCGCGCGGGGGGCACGCTCGGAAAGTCCCTTGAGCCAGGGCGGCGATCGCCGCCTCAAAACTCCGTCCGCAGCCGCCTCGGCACGTCGGCGAAGCCGCCGGGGGCCTTGGGGTCGACCACGAAATCGATGAAGCGCTCGTATTTGCGCTGCTTCTGGGCGCCGGAATATTTGTACAGCGCGGCGAGCCCCATCTTGGCCCAGGCCGCGGGGCCGGTCAGCCCGTGAGCCGGGCTGAAGCCGTGCCGGCGCAGGATGCCGTTCGCATAGTGGACCGCGTAGGAGGCGCGGATTTCCGGCGACCAGTGCTCGGTCGTCACCGAAATGTTGAAGCAGTCGAGATTTTGCACCCGGTGCGGCCCGTTGAGCGGCCAGTGCAGCATCTGGCCGGGCTCGAGGTCGACCACCCTCGCCCGCTCGTCGAACCAGGGCTGGTAGGTCATGTCCTGCTCGTCGGCCTCGCCGAGGATGATGCGCTCGATCTCTTGCGGCGAGATGAACGGCGCCTCGGTGGGGTAGACGAAGACCCGCTTGCGGCCGCGGATCTGCCACAGCGACTGGCCCGGAATGTCGGCGTGGTAGAACACCTGCGCGGTGGGCGAGGACATCAGGATGCCGAGATTGTGCTTGAAGGTGCTGAGCCCCGGCACGTGGGACTCGACCTCGGCGAAGATCCGCCCGAGCAGCTCGCCATGGGGCGCGGACACCAGCATCACCTTCCTCAGGTTGAGCCAGATGTGGCCGCCCTTGATGGCGTCCAGCACCTCCTCGCCGGTGCTCCGGCCGAGATCGCCCTCGCGCCAGCTCTCGGCCGCATGGCCCTCGCGCGCGACCGCCATGGTGTGAAGGTCGTAGTGCTCGCGCGGATAGACCTCGATCAGGCGGGCCAGCGCCTCGTCGGTGAACAGCGGCGAGGCGTGCAGCCGGTGGCCGATCTGGACCACGTCCCTGCCCCACCTGGCGGTGATGTCGCCGGTCCAGTCGACAAAAATCCGGTCGCTCATGGGATCCATGCTCCTCTACTCATTTCCTGGATGTCGGGGGGACGCCGGCGGCCGGCCGGAGACGGCCCGGCCAACGGCCGCGGCAAGCGCCAGGGCGCCGGCGGCGAGCCGGGCGCGCCAGGCGCGCGGCACCGCGAGATAGGCCCGCTTCAGGCGCGCGCGCTGGCGCGGATTGTGCACCACCGAGGCGATCCATCCGCCAAGGCTCAGCGGAACCAGGTAGCTGCGCGCGGCAACGCCGGGGGTCGCCCATTCGATCTTGTAGTCGTCGCCCGGCGGCAGGAGGTCGATGGTGCGGCCGGTCGGGAACATCTCGGCCAGATGGTCCTCGAGATGCAGCTTGCCGACCGAAAGCCGCGACCAGGCGACGTCGAAGGCGCCGAAATAGGCGACGAGGCGGGTGTCGGACAGGAACGCGACCTGGGCCGCGACCAGCCTGTCGCCCACCCGGAACACCGACAGATGAAGCCTGCCGCGCGCATGGGCGCGCCGGGCGACATCGGCCATCCAGGCATCGACATTGGGACGGCCGACAAATCGACCGTGAAGCCCGCGCTCGGCCAGCCACTCGCGCTTGAGGGCAATGGCGCGCGCGGCGACATCGCCGATCTCCTCGGGCCCTGTGACCACCTCGTATCGGGCCTCGCCCTCCTCGGCCAGCCGGCGGCGGCGGCGGCGCAGATCCTTGCGCTGGCGGCCGGTGCGGGTCGCCATGTAGGCCTCGAAGCCGGCGAAATCGCCGGTCACGACCTCATAGCTCGGCTCGGCGGCGCCAGCCCATTTGCGGCGCGGCGCCAGCAGCGCGGCAAGGGCGGAATCGCCGCGCACGTTGTCGGCCTGAATGGCGTCGACGCCGAGCGCCGCGATCCCCCGCCACAGCGCGGCGAACAGGGCGTCGCGATCGGTGAGCGCGCGATCAACCAGAATATCGCCGTACTGTCCGGTGCCGGCGCCCATCATCACGGCGAAGCTGTAAGGTCCCGCGGTGACGATCGCGAGCGGCATGACCGCGACCAGCCGCCCGCTCCGACGCGCGGTGACGAGGGCCGGCGCCGATGTCCCGGCGCGGCCGAAATGGTCCCACCAGCACCATGCCCAGTCGAACGAGGAGAAATATTCGCTGTGCGGCGCGCGGGCCTCGAGCGCCCGCCAGTCGGCCTCGAGCGCGGCGAACCCGTCCTCGTCGCCGATCCGGTCGATGCGCAGGCCGCCGGCATGGATCGCCGGCCGGCCGGCAACGGGCGCGAACGCCGCCGCGCCAATGGCGGGCGCCGCTGCCGTCCTCGTGGTCACGCCGATCGCCTGGGTCACCGCTACTGCCTCCCTCCGGGCCGTCTCGCGCGCCGCCCCGTGTCCTGAATCAGACCATTCACGTTCCGCGGCGGAACGGTGCTGACGGAACGGCGGGCGCGCCGGGCTTCGCCCGCGTTTCCCGAGGCAAGTTTCCTGCCAGGCATGGTTCTTAGCGCGGCGCGGTGTAACCCGGCTCAAACCGGTCGGCGCAATTTGAGAAAATTTGGAATCAGCGGGCGCGAGGCGCTCACCGGCGCCGCGCCGCGGAGCCGGCTCGGCTCACGGGAACCCGGTCCCGGCCGGAACCGATCCGGCCGGTTCGCGGAACGGCTTCAGCCGTTGGCGCCGGCGAGATGTCCCGCGATCGCGGCGTCAAGCCTCAGATAGGCCTCGCAGCCGGTGCCGCACAGGGCCGCGATCCGCGACAACTGCTCGCGCGCCTCGCCGATGCGGCCGAGGGCCAGATATCCCTCGCCCAGATAGGAGCGGGCGCGGGCATAGTCGGGCCTGATCGCCAGCGCCCTGTCGTAATAGGCGAGCGCCTGTTCGACGCGGCCGAGCTTGCGGCTGGCGTAACCCAGATAGTTCAGAACATAGGGATCGTCCGGCCGGCCGAGCGCGGTGAGGGCCGCGATCGCCTTCTCATGGGCGCCGGAATGGACCAGAACCGCGGCGGCGACGAATTCGAGATCGGCACCGGACCAGTCGCTCGCCGGCAGGCGGCGCGGAACAGCGCTCTGCTTTTCCTCGCACGTCTTGGTCTCGTCGTTGAGGGTGAAGCCCTGCGGGCAGGCGGTCTCGGTGCCGGCGGCATCGGCGTCCCCGCCGCTGCCGCCGCCGGCGCCGGTCCCGCCGCTCGCCTCGCCGGTGGCTCCGGCCGGGGTCTCGGCGCTGGCGGGATCGGCCGGCGCGCCGCCCATGGCGGCGGCGGGACCGGCGGCCAGGAGCGCGGACAGCAACAGCGCCAGAGCCGATGCGGCAAGGCGCGGCGAAAACTCACTCAGCGGCATCATGGTCATCATCGTCTCCACGATCGTTGGCGGCCCACCGGTCGGTCCTTCCGGCCGCCGGCCGCCGCCCGTGCACCCGGCAGGCGGCAAGTCTACCGCGTTCGCGTGCCGTCAACGAGGCAAATGCGGCGATCGCGGAGCTGAATCCGTGTGACGGGCCGGCAACAGCGACGGCCCCGATTCGAGAACCGCGGCAAATCCGGGGGACCGGCGGCGCCCGGTGCTGGAACGGCGGCGGCGATTTCACTATGCCGGTTGCTCCACGGACAAGCGGCGGAGGCAGTTCCATGAATGTTGCACGCGACCAGCTTCGATCCTTCGTCGAACGGATCGAGCGCCTCGAGGAGGAAAGGAAAACGCTCGCCGGCGACATCCGCGACGTCTATGGCGAGGCGAAAGCCATGGGCTTCGACACCAGGGCGCTGAGGCAGATCGTGCGCGAGCGCGGGCAGGACGCCGCGGCGCTGGGCGAGTTCGAGGCGATCCTCGATACCTACCGCGCCGCGCTCGGCATGCTGCGCGCCGACGAGGAGGAAGCGGGCGAGGCCGCGACGGGCGCCCCGGGACGCGCTGCGGCTTCCTGACAACGGCGGCGGAGATTCGGGCCCACCGGGCGCCCGGCCGGCAATCCGGCCTCGACGCCGCCGTCGCCGCGCCTATACTGGTGCGCGTTCGGCGCAGCGAGCCAGACAGCGAGCCAGAGCCATGCGATTCGCGATTCTTCTCACCATCGGGGTCATGGCCGGCCTGTCGCCCGCCGGCGCCGCCGACCTTGGCGCCGCCGCCGTCCAGCCTGGCGGGCACCATGGCGCGCCGGCGGCCGCATGCGGGCCGGGCGATGCCGACACGGTGATCGCGCCGGTCGAGGTCGAGCTCAGGATCGGGCCGTCGAGGGACTATGAGCGCCTCGCCATGGTGCCACCCTGCCAGCCGCTCGAGCTGATCCTGTGCGGCTATCGCACCGGCTGGTGCATGGTCCGCTACGGGCGCTATGACGGCTGGCTGTTCGACCCGCCGTCGCGAACCATCTCGCACTATTTCCTGGGGCATTAGCAATCCGTAGCCCGTAGCCCGCATGGAGCGAAGCGGAATGCGGGAGCGGCCGTGCGATGCGGGACCGGCTGCCCCGGATTGCGCTGCGCTCCATCCGGGCTACGCGCTCCATCCGCCCGGCGCCGGCGCGGCCTCACATCGCGGCCCGGTCCGCCACCGGGATCACCAACTTCAGCCCCGACCACACCGCGTCGACGGCGCAGACCTTGACGTCGACGAGGCCGCTCGCGAGCGCGATCGCGCGGATCACGTCCTCGGTGAGGCTGGTCGCCACCTTCGCGGCCTTCTTCGGCCACGACACCCAGATCATGCCGTTCGCGACCAGCGCGCGGCGGACGAGCCCGATCCCGGCCTCGAGCGGCGCCCTCTCGGTCTCGAACACATGGATGTAGTCGAACGGCCCCCGGGCGCAGGCGGCGGCGAGCCCGCGCGCGGCGAGCGAGGGCGCCTCGACCCGCGCGGAAAACCCGTCGAAAGCGCCAATCTCGGCAACGCTCCCGGGAACCGCGACCAGGAGCGCGCGCAGTCCCGGCTTCACCCCGAGCTTCTTGAGGAGCGGCGTTCCGGAATATCCCGCGCTCATGGGCGCCCCCCGAACTTTCCCCCGCGACCCTTCGGCGCGGCCCAGTGTGCGCATTTTGGCCGATCTGGGAAGGGCCGGGGCCGGCGCCGGGGGGCATTCGGACCGGCGCCGCCGGCGGGGCGGCTCCATGCGGCCCCCGCCGGTGGGGCGGCTCCATGCGGCCCCCGCCGGTCCCGAACAGGCTCCCCTGCCCCGGCCCAGCGCCGAAAAGGTCTTTGTCATCGGTCATGCCGCGTCCTGCCCGGCGGGAGCGAAGCCCGGCGCCTCGCGACTCAACGTGTCGCCCAGCGTCGCTTCGAGGACGATATCGGCCGCGGCGAACAGGTCAATGACGGGAAGGGGCCACGGGCACACCGGCGAGCGTTCGTGGGCCCCCTCTCCCCTCGCGGGAGAGGGTGGCGAGCCCGGACCCCGTCCGGGCGAGGCGGGTGAGGGGTCGTCGCGACCCGGTGCGCCACCGCCCCGCCCTCGCGTAACTCTCTTTCGGCCGCTTCCGGCATGGTGCGCGAAGCGGTGGCGGGCGGGAGACCGAAGCCCCCGCGTTCAGGCCGCCGAGGCGCGGTCGAGGCGTTCGGCCTCGGCCTCGATCCGCCCCCGCCACTCCGCCGCCTCGTCGGCGTCGGCAAGGCGCGCGACGAGATAGGGCCAGACGGTCTCGCGGTAGAGCCGCACCGTCGACGGCTCCCACGGCCACGACCGCGCCGCCTCCATCTTGCCGACCATCTCGATCAGGCGATTGCGCACATGCCGGGGGTCGGGGACATAGGCCGGGGGCGATGGATCGCCGAACAGGTCGGGCTGGGCCGACGGCCCCGCATCGTCGGGCTCGGCGGCAAGGCTCGCGGGCGAATCACTCGGTGGCATGAGCGACAGTACCAACCGCCGGGCGGCGGGTCACCCGGCCGGAGGGGCGATCAGGCGGTTATCCACGGTCGGCAAAGGCCGCCTCGTAGGCGTCGTCGATCTTCGCCATCTGGCCGATGGTGAAGGCGAGGACATTGGCGACGTTCTCGACATTGGTGATCTCGTCGAGGGTAAGCGTGCGGCCGCGCCGGTCCTTCAGGTACTTGGAGAGCACCTGATAGCCGCCGATGTGGAAGTCCCAGACCTCGGGCGGAACCGGCGCGAATTTCTGGGTGTCGTTGATGTAGAGCGCCTGTTCGGCCTCGACGTAGCGCGGCTTGTCGACCTCGTTCCGGCCCTTGCCCTGATACGCGCCGAGCTTCAGCCGCGGCACCTCACGCAGAAGGTGAGCCTCGATCAGGTCCCAGCCGAGCTTCGACAGCGCCTCGAAATCCGAACGCTCGTCCGGGAACGGAATGCGGGGAAAGTCGATGCGCAGGAACTCGGCATATTTTTCGCGATAGGCCGGCGCGTGCAGCACGGCATAGATGTAGCCCAGGACCTCCTCCGGCGTGTAGTGTTGCTCGTAGTGCTCATCTATGAAGGCGCGGAAGTCGGGGGAGAAGTTTTCTTTGCGTGTCCCATCCCCCTGATATAACCAAAGCGGAAAAGTGAAACCGTTATTCGAAGTGATGGAAGACATAACGATAACTTCATTCATTTTGTCAGTCACTTGGGCATGTTTAAAGTCCTCTCCTTTAGTCAGACGCGATGTAATAAGGCCGATATTCTCGTTGTCAAAATGTCGAGAAATACGTTCAACAGGCCAACCCAAGAAGCCTCTCGATCTTCCTGTGTAATATGTGAAGCGGTCATCAAATAGTCGGTAACGGATACGTTTGACACGTTCTCTATCCGGTCCGTCGCGCAATACGTCGGCTTGTGCATCGGCGACTTTCCAATCACGAACATCGGCAGGAAGTTAAAATCGTCTTCTTGCCTCTTCGGGATTAAGTGAGACGAATTCACGGACCACGGACCAAATGTCTTCTTCTTGATAATGGATAGAAAGCCTATCACGCTTGGTAATAATTCCAGTCCCTCCTTCGATGAAAATGTCATAGACTGATTGTCCATCGACGTATCCGAGCCAAGCAATCTGGTCTTGTGGAATAAATAAGTAGAATTGGGTGATTTGATTGATGATATTCCAGTCAATACCTCGTAATGAAGTCTCCATCGCTGCGTGATATTTGTTCAGCCGCTTCTCCCAAAGGTCGGCGTGCCAGACACCTTTCTGCTCCACGTTTGGTTTCTTGATAAAGAGGGTGATGGCTACGCCTTGTTCGATGTCGAAGACGTTCTGATCGTCGCCGCCATCCGGTGTGCGCTCTCTACGCCTCGCATTTCCGTGCAGATCTAAAACGTAAATCTGATCGAAGCTGGTCATCAGCGATTGCCGCATCCCTCGAAAAGTTGGGTTGTCTAACCAGGCGTGGTTCGTGATGACGCCGACTATCCCTTCTTCAATCGTCTCCATCTTCAACTGCGCGAAGCGTATGAACTTGACATAATCGTCATGGAGCCATTTTGACACCTTCTCCCCAAGCGGCTGGCCATCGACCATCTTGTAGGCGTCGATGGAGGCGCGCGCGACCGGCCCCATGTTGCGCGAATGCCCCGAATAGGGCGGGTTGCCGGTGATGACGAGGATCGGCTGGTCCTTCACCTTCTGCGCTGCCTCAACCTCCTGCGTCAGCTCCGGCAGCAGGTAGTTCTTCTGCGGCTCGATCGGCTCAAGCGTGTTGGTGAGAAACACCTGCAGCCGCTCGCCGTCGGACAGCTCGTGCCCCTTATCCTTGAGATATTGCGACAGCTTCAGGTGGGCGATGGTGTAGGGCGCGATCAGATATTCGAAGCCGTAGATGTTCTTCAGCATATGCTCGCGCACGACCGCACTCGCCTTGCCGGAGTCCGCCCCGCCGACGGTCTCGAAAATCCGCTCGAACACTTCTACCAGGAAGGTGCCGGTGCCGCAGGCGAAGTCGAGCACGGTGACGCGGGTGTGGTCGGCCAGCCCGTCGCGGATGTTGAAGACTTCGGGGTCCTTCAGGATGTCGTCGATGGCGCGGACGATGAAGTTCACCACCGGCGGCGGGGTGTAATAGACGCCGCGCGACTCGCGCAGCTTCGGGTCGTAGCGCGAAAGGTAGTCCTCGTAGAAATAGACGAACGGGTCGCGCTCGAACAGCCGCGCCTCCTCCTCGCTCCGGGCCTTCACGCTGCGCCGCACCTTGCGGTGGCGGAACGACAGGTCCTCGTCGATGGCGGGGAGATCGAGGCCGTTCACGATCGACAGGATTTCCTCCACCACCCAGCGGATGTCGCGATAGGGCTCGTTCTCAAGCACCGTCAGGAAGTCGATGAGTTCGCGGATAAGGCTGAACGAGCCCGGCACATATTCGCGCGCGTTGTGGAGGGTGATGGTTTCGTCGTCCGCGTTGCGGCGGGCGAGGAACAGGCCGTAGGCCAGCATCTGGGCGAAGGCGTCGGCGAATTCCCTGACCGTCAGTTCGTGGAACACCTGGTCGCGGAAAATCTGGAACAGGCCAAACAGGCGACCACCCTCCCGCTGGTCCCGCTGGCGAACAAGCTCCTCGCCGAGGAAATCGCGCAAGAGCCGGCTCCGTTTTGCCAGTTCGACAGCGAGGTTCTGCGCCCGCCCGATCTCTTCCGGCGGGGTTGAGAAGAAGCCTTCGAGGAGCTTGCCGGCGGAGCGGACCCGATCCTCGCGCGGGGTGAATTTCAGGTCCGCGATGTCGGTCGAAAACGCGATGCTGTCGCGCTGGATGTCGTCGCCCCTGATCCAGATGAAATGCAGATAGTCGGTGACCAGGAGGTTGCTGCTCAGCTCGCGGTATTTCCTGATCTGCTCCGACTTGAGGACCTTCGTGAGATCGGTATCGATGGGCTTGTTCTCGACATAGCCGAGAATCATGCCCGCCTTGCTGATCATGAAGTCGGGCGCGCCCTTGTCTTGTTGCCGCTTTGGTTCGTGCTGGACATGGACTTCGGGCGCGATTCCTGCCGCCACGGCCGTCAGGAAGTTTTGCAGCGCGGTCCGTCCGGAATGCTCGGTTCCGTCCTGAGCATAGGCGTTGCGCAATTCCTGCAAGTATTTCTCGAATACGTCGTCCACCGGGCCGTGCTCCATGATGCGAGGCGGTGCAATGACCGTACTTCCCATTGCGGGGAGCGCAAGGCCCCCACCCCCTTCCCTCACCCCCCACTCCCCGCCATATTCCCCTGATGGCCCAGACCCCCGACTCGCCCGGTTTCGCCGAGGCGCCGCAGGCCCCGTTCGCCGCCGAGGTGGCCGACGCGGCGGTCGCGGCCGCCCTTCCCACCTTCGTCCCGCACCGGCCGCCGCGGCCGGAGAAGTCCGAGGGCGGGATCGCGTTCCGGCTCGAGACCCGGTACCAGCCGGCCGGCGACCAGCCGGCCGCGATCGCCGAGCTCGTCCAGGGCGTCGGCGCGGGCGAGCGCGACCAGGTCCTCTTGGGCGTCACCGGCTCGGGCAAGACCTTCACCATGGCCAAGATGATCGAGGCGACCGGGCGCCCGGCCCTCGTCCTCGCCCCCAACAAGACCCTCGCCGCCCAGCTCTACGGCGAGTTCCGCGGCTTCTTCCCGGACAACGCGGTCGAGTATTTCGTCTCCTACTACGACTACTACCAGCCGGAGGCCTACGTGCCCCGGACCGACACCTATATCGAGAAGGAGTCCTCGATCAACGCCGAGATCGACCGGATGCGCCACGCCGCCACCCGCTCCCTGCTCGAGCGCGACGACGTGATCATCGTCGCCTCGGTCTCGTGCATCTACGGCATCGGCTCGGTCGAGACCTACACCGCGATGACCTTCGAGATCGCCGCGGGCGCCCGCGTCGACCAGCGCCGGCTCCTCGCCGATCTCGTCGCCCTCCAGTACAAGCGCAACGACACCGGTTTCATCCGCGGCACCTTCCGGGTGCGCGGCGACACCATCGAGCTGTGGCCGGCGCATCTGGAGACCCGCGCCTGGCGCATCTCGCTGTTCGGCGACCAGATCGACCAGATCACCGAGTTCGACCCCCTGACCGGCGAGAAGACCGACCGGTTCGGCCAGATCAAGGTCTACGCCAACTCGCATTACGTGACCCCGCGCCCGACCCTCCAGCAGGCGGTGAAGGCGATCCGCGCCGAGCTCGCGACCCGCCTCGGCGAGCTCAATGCCAAGGGCCGGCTGCTCGAGGCCCAACGGCTCGAGCAGCGCACCCTGTTCGACCTCGAGATGATCGAGGCGACCGGCAGTTGCGCCGGGATCGAGAACTATTCGCGCTACCTCACCGGCCGGGCGCCGGGCGAGCCGCCGCCGACCCTGTTCGA
>Ga0326597_10014061_pt1 | contig 10497 bp, 3 predicted proteins | sample RVTome_12_FD_203789 | JGI IMG/M metagenome (GOLD analysis project Ga0326597, IMG submission 203789) | Soil microbial communities from uranium-contaminated site in the Upper Colorado River Basin, Wyoming, United States - RVT100D185 | ecosystem: Environmental > Terrestrial > Soil > Contaminated >... | reverse complement strand
ACATCCTGCTTACTGGCATCGCACACGAACAGAACGGATTGAAGCCCGTCCCGACTCCTCGCCATCGTACCCTGTCCGGCAACGCTCGTCTGTTCTGCACGAAGAATGGGATCAAAGCCCGGTGATGTAATCGTAGACCCGGCAAGCCTTGCAAACTTGTAAACATTGTTGAGATGGATCCGGAACGCTTCGTCGAACGGCTCGTCACCAGCCGGCGCTGTTTGATCCTCGCCGTACCACCAGAACCAATCGGAGCCCTCCGCTGCATACATCGCCTCCCACGCCATGAATGTGTACCAGGATTTCGTTCCGCTCTTCGGTGGAGCCTGCCTGGGGTCAGGCGCTCGGAGGCGGGTCTTTTCCAGATCCTCCCTTGTCCGCAGGAGGTACTCCCAGGCAGTGTTCTCTTCGGGCTCACCGATCCACGTATCGTAGTTACCGTTGATCCATGATCCCGGCCAGAGCCACTCCATCTCAGGTTGTGTGGAAACAGGATGCGGTCGAATTCCCCGCGCAGGGTTGCCAACAATGTATTCGGTTGTTGTTGTGGTGATGACCTGCTTCGACTTGTAGAGCTTGCTCAGTTTCCGGTAGAGAGCATGCAGAAACTCCTTCCCGTCATTGTCGTGACGATACCATTCCCACGCGTTCTCACCATCAAGGATTACCGTGATCAGGACGTCGTTGTCATCCTCCTTCGGCACGTATGAGAGGATTGTGGTCACGAAGTCTTCGGCGGCTGCTTCGCCCTGGTAGTTCTGATACTTGAAACCAATCCGATCGGATAGCTCCGTGTCTCGGAAGACAAGTGTGATGTGTCGATCCCTGCCCGCTGGAAACTTGAAGGCCGACGTGTTCGCCATCCCGGGTGGCCGGGACCGTTTCAGCACTTTCACATCACTTGCCGTCCATAGAATTCCATTGTCGCGCAGTACGTTCAGGACGGGCTGTGCAACTGAACCCTCGCCAGGCCACATGCCCGAGGGATTCATTCCGAAAATTTCCCGATACATCCTCACCGCTTTCAATACCTGAGCGTTTGCATCTTGCGGGTATGAGAAGCGGGGCGGCAGAGGGTCGTCCGGCTGACAGATTTTTGCCAGGTCCGAATCATAGATGAGTGGGAGGATGGGGTGATAAAACGGTGTGGTGATGATCTCCACCTGACCTCTTCTACTGTCGGTGTCGTGCCGAAGCTTTTTGTGGATCGGGACAACACTTGCCATCACCTTGTAACTTTCGGCCACGAGGCGATTGCAATCCTCCTCAGTCACCGGTTGTTTCAGATAGAACTTTCCATCTGATCTCAACTCAACGTAGCCGCTCAGATCGCAAACGGACCCGTCAGGCAGCTCTACTGGCCCGACCAGGAAGTCCGGATCGAAATATGCCAGATAGAACCAAAACTTGATCTCGAGCATCTCCTGCTCGGGGAAAATATCGAACCCGGGCATCTGGTCTACATCAAGCTTTCTCTTCAGCGCCGCATACTCAGGGAACCGCTCGATCATCACTTCGCTGATGCCGAAAGCGTTCCATGTATTTCGGTAAAGATATGCCTTATCGATATCATCGAAGTCCTTCGTCGCTTTCAGTGCAAGATCAATCCAGGGGTCTGTCTTTCCTTTCCATTTCTTCCAGAATCCTATCACATCCACCTGGTTCCGTTTCGTGTCTACGTAGGGCTTTAACCGATCCACGTAATAGACGAGCAGTTGATGGAGCAGTGATGACGTGAGGTTGATATTGCAATGAATGTCCGGGTAGCCACGCAGCATCCCGGCCATGTCGTAGTAATCCTTGGTTGCATGCGTGCGGACCCATGGGCCTGAGAGCTGGTCGGTTTCAGGGTTGACATACAGCGGCTGATGCTGGTGCCAGATGATATTGAGAAAGACCGGCTTGGTTCCAGGAGTCACTGGATACTCGTCGTCGGGATTGGAGGCCGGCAGATGGGCGTTGTCAGTCAGCAGAACTTCTCCGCTTTCAGTCTGAACGAAGACAGAGTTCTTGCCGGACTTGTTGTAGTTATCAACGAGAGCCGGGTTCAGAGGGTCGTTCTCGTATCTGTTGCCATCAACGACAAACTTGTATTGATACGAACCCGGAGACAACCGTTTCACTCTTGACCACAGACCCCCGTCTCCCCTAACCATCGGGTCCTCGTCCTTCGACCAGCCATTGAAGTCGCCGACAAGCGAAACAGATTTCGCCACGCTATCGCGGTAGGTGAATGTTATCCCTTCCGCATCCGCTCGTGGTTGGGCAGAAGCCGACCAAAGGAACACCACTGCGCAGCAGATGCTTCCGAGAAGCGATCTCACTTCAGCAGCACCATTTTCCTGGATGCAACAACATGGTTCCCGTTGACAACCAACCTGTAGAGATACACTCCGCTTCCTACCGGAATACCATTTGCACTGCGGCCATCCCACGACACGGTGTACGAACCCGGAGCAAGTGGTTGATTGATCAGCGTTGCCACTTCACGTCCGAGAAGATCGAACACACGCAAGGACACGGTGCCCCCGCCCCCTGCAGGAACAGAAGAAGGGATGGAGAAGCGTATCCTCGTTGTCGGATTGAACGGGTTCGGGTAGTTCTGTTCAAGTGCAAACTCCGTCGGAACCTCCGCGCTTCTGTCCCCCACGGCCAACAAGACACTGTCGCTCAGGTTCGAATACAGCCTTGCCGTATTTGCGGGGATTGTCATACTGGGAACCGTGGTGCCGGTAACCGTCAACACACTCTGTGTAAACACATCGTACCAGTCGCCTGGAGCAAGCCATGGAACGCTGTTCACCGTTTGCTGCGAGTTGGTGAGGTTGGAGACCGCCATGAACTTCGCACCAGATGTTGAGTCCTCGAACCCCCAGACGAGTGTTTTCTCGGTATTGTACCGGAATAGCTTCCGCAGCACACCGTTGAAGAGCGCGGGGTTCCGGGTTCGCTGACGGATAAGATCCTTATAGTACTGGTAGTGCGACTGCCCTCTCGCCGAATCGAGCAAGTACCACTCAACCGGCCGGTAAGAGAGCTTCTGCTGGTCGTTCATCCAGCCCCTCGGTGCGCTGAACTCCATTCCCTGCCAGAGCATGGGAATACCGAGCGATGCAAACATGAACGGCGCGTAGAGCTTGTCTCGCTGGATCGCCTCTACAAGCGGCACACCCTGAAACGTCGTCATCTCATAGATCAAGGACTGTTCGTCATGGTTCACATTGCCGTTCACAGGTTCGGTCCTGTTCGCATAGACAGTTGGGGATGACGGAATATCGTTGCTGGGGTATGCCCCGAGGTCGAGCACGAGATTCTCGAAATCCACCAGCGACGTATTCCTGAACCGCGCCTCATCGAACACTTCGTCGCGGAAGCTGTCATGCCAGCCGCCGGTCAATCCGCTATAGAAAACGAGCGCTGGACTTTCGGGAAGATGCTCTGCAATCTGATAAATGGTGTTGCCGTATTCTTGTGCAATGCGGTTTGCCCAGCCGAGGATGCCAACGGTCGGACTGGACGTCTGCCAACCGATTCCCTGGGTGTAGTCGTATCTGAATCCATCGACCTTGTACTCATCGATCCACATCTTCAGCACTTCGTAGGTGTACTCCTGCGTTTCCGGAGTCCAGTGGTCCATGTCCCTGAAGAAACAGAGCTGGTCTTCATTGAAACGCAGGTCACTGCAAAGCTTGAAGTACGGGCTTGACGTATCCGGCTGCATTTGCCACAGCGGCCCCGGATCGTTGAGATGGTTGAACACCGCATCTATGATAATAGCGATGCCCCGTGCATGCGCTGAGTCAACCAGCACTTTGAAGTCCCGGGGTGTGCCATAGCCGGGCTCCAACGCAAAGTGGTGGGTTATATCGTACCCCCACGAAAAACCTGACTGACCGATCAGGCCGTAGTCGTTAATCGGCATCAGCTCAATTGCATTGATGCCAAGAGAGTCGAGATACGGCAGGAGAGTCGTGAGATGCGAGAACCGCGGCTGGCCGGCAGGCAGCCCGTAATAACCACCCGCAAATTCAGCCAGGTTCATTTCGTAGACAACCAACTTGTTGAGCGGCGGGCGCTGGTAGTTCGTTGACTGCCACACGTAATCGTCAGCTGTCAGACCTTCCGGACCCGTGGAGAACCGCGTCCCGAACGTCCCATTGTATTTCCCCCATGGGTCGTACAGCAGCGTTCCATTGTCGGTCTGATAGAGGTACTCGTATGTTCCAACGGGGAGGAAGACGTTGACCCACCAATCGTTCGTGGTTGGATCCTTCCGCATGAAGACGGGCTCGGCAGATGCCACCGGCTGGCCTGCAGGAGCAATGCGAACCACCACGTAGCCGGTTCCGCCAACACGCAACCTGAACGTTGTCGAGTCATTGGAAGCAGGACCCGGCAGCGTCACCCCATGCTTTGCGTACGTTGGCAGAGGCATGATCGGGGGCCCGCCGACCTGCACAATGAAGCTGACTGTATCGGCATTCGTGCCTGCCCTGAGAATCACCGTATGATTACCGTTCGAGAGAGATTCCGGAACGGTGAACGTCAACTGTTTCGTACTGAAGTTGTAACTACTCCCCAGGCCTGAGTGTGTCACCCCGTCGATGACGAGCTGAAGAGAAGCTGTATCCACTACTGTCCCCACCTTCGGGAAAATATATCCCGAGATTGTCGGGAAGTCCGTGGTGACCGTGCCGGTTCTCTGGTTGGGCAACAAGTGGTAAATCGTCGGATCTCTAAGGTACAGGAAAGTGTTGTCGTTGTCGGCAGTGTTCACGTGATGATTGAGTGGATCGTTTGGCCACGGACCCCCTCCGATACCAGCGTGGTAGAATTTGTACTGATATGCTCCGGGAACTCCGCCGCCAATATGCCCTCCTACCCGAAGGCGTGCGTTGTAAATCCAGAGGTTGCCTCCTTGATACGACATGTACCAGGTTGGGGGATTCTGCCAGTTGTCGGCCTCACCGCGGACTTCAAGCAGGCTTGGAAACGGTGAGATGTTGTATCTAAACGTGACGTCCACACTGTCCTGACCCAAGCTCTTCGCTGGAATCAAGAATGCTGCACAAAGCCCAAAAATCTTGACAATAGTTTTCATCATTCCTTCCCTCCTATGAGAACGAAGCCCGACTTGGCTGGAACTGATAGACTGAGTAACTTCCCTGATACCCGAACTTCTCCGCCGCTTGGAGGCCAGACCTGTGCCCATGTTCGCTTGGCGTCACTACTGCGTACAGGGAGTTTCACACTCTGTTGCCTGGCACTGTTGTTCAACACGACAACTGCGGCAACACCCTCGTGTTGTCGGAGAAACGCGTATATCTTCGCCTTATTATCTGTGAAAAGAGTTTCATACGTCCCGCGCCGCAGAACCGTATGTTCGTTTCTCATCTTGATGAGTCCCCTCAATGCCGTAAGTAGCGAGGCATCCTGGCTCCTCCTGTCCCACACCATTGTTCTTCTGCAGCCGGGGTCCTTGTCCCCCTTCATGCCTACTTCATCGCCGTAGTACACCATCGGAGCGCCGACATAGGTCATCTGAAACAGCCAGGCAAGTTTCATCGTCTCCCGATCGCCGTTACAGGTTGTCAGGAATCGTTCGGTGTCGTGACTTCCGAGGAGGTTCTGCAGAACATAGTTCACTTCCGAAGGGTAATCGGAACGGGCACGGGCAAGGATCGAGTCGAACCGGGATGCAGTCGTCTTTCCACGAACGAAGAAGTCGATGCACGCATTGCGGAACCGGTAGTTCATCACTGCATCGAACTGGTCCCCCTTCAACCAGGGTCGGCCATCATCCCAAATCTCGCCGACGATGTACGCATCGGGGTTTATCGATTTCACGAGGCTGCGCCAATCGATCCAGAACGGATGAGGAATTTCATTCGGCACATCAAGCCTCCACCCATCGATCCCGAAACTCATCCAGTGCCGTGTTACCTGGAAAAGGTAATGCCGTACGTCCGCATTGTGCGTCATGAGCTTGGGAAGATCGCCGTACCCCCACCAACACTCGTAGTTTGGTTTGTTCGGTGGTCCGATTGGCAGACTGTAAATATTGAACCAACCGAGATACCTCGACTTTGCCCCCTTTTCTTTGATGTCTTTGAAGGCGAAGAAGTCCACCCCGGTATGGTTGAACACGCCATCGAGGATGATGCGGATACCGCGGGCGTGGCACGAATCTACAAGCCTCCTGAACGTCGCTTCATCACCAAAGTGAGGATCGATTTTCAGGTAGTCGACGGCGTGGTACTTGTGATTGCTGTTGGATTCGAAGATCGGGTTGAGGTACAATGCATTGGCGCCGAGAGCAGAGATGTAATCGAGGTGATGGATGATTCCCAACAAGTCGCCCCCGAAGTAGTTCTTCGGTGTCGGGAGGCCGCCCCACGGTTGCACGCCCCGTGGATCATTCCGGGGATCACCATTTGCAAATCGCTCGGGAAAAATCTGGTAGAACACCGCGTCCTTGACCCATTGCGGAACAGACGATTCCTTCTGCGCGTACCCTACGGCAGAGATTTGCATGAGAAGAACGAAAGCGACAAGATACTCTCTCAGAATCCGGGGAAGGGGCGCGACATTGTGAGGTCTTCGCATTAGGCAGAGTTAGTCAGACTGACGCCAGCGCCCAACACCTGCTGTCTCCTGGACAAGGCAAACAGCAGACAGGCAACGCTTGGTTACCAAAATAAAACAATCGTGCTGGAAATGCAATCACGAGGGCGTCATCGCTTCAGCAATTTGAATTGTCGGCCACGGGTGGTATATTACCAAAGATCTGTTTTTGGAAGAAGCATTGGAAGTATCAGTGGAAGTGCTCATGGAAGAGTCACTGAGCTGAACTCACGGATGTCCCTTCTCCATTCGTAACCAGCACAAACCCGCACACAGCTTGCAGTCTCATCGCCGCAAGACAGCCGAACAACCACTCACCGCCGGCAGGCGACGAGCGTTCACTGCAATTACAGCGTTGTTCCCGGTTGCATTCTTCGTGATACTCGAGGTCGGCTTCCGACTCTTCGACTACGGGCCAGACATTTCTCTCTTCGTCACCGAAGAGATCGCGGGGCGAACGTATTCCATCATGAATCCTGATGTGAAGCACAGGTATTTCTCGCGCGTGGAGTTCAGCCCAAACACCAGCCCGGACTACTTCCTCATTCCAAAGCCGGAAAACACGTTCCGCATTTTCTGTCTGGGGGGTTCAACAACTGTCGGCTTTCCCTACGGTTATGTTGGCTCGTTCTCCACATACCTTCGTGACAGACTGGGGGGCGTCTTTGCCGATCGGAATATCGAGGTCATCAACCTCGGCATGACAGCGACGAACAGCTTCACGGTGGTGGACATTGCCCGCGACATCAACGTTGCCCAGCCCGACCTCCTCATTGTGTACGATGGCCAAAACGAGTTTTACGGCGCTCTCGGCATTGCATCTCGTGAATCCCTGGGGAATATCAGGTGGGTAACCAAGACGTACTTGCGCCTCGTACACCTGAAGACCTTCGTGTTTCTCAGGGATGTTTTCACAGCGGCCTCTGGCATATTCGGGAATGCCTCACCGCCTGAACCGGGTGGCACGATGATGGAGCGTTTAGCGAAAGGCCAGTATATTCCCTATCGAAGCAAAACGTACAACGACGCCCTGAACATCTTCAGAGCAAATCTAGCGGAGTTGAAATCGATAGCAGAACAACTTGACGTACCTCTCATACTCAGTTCACAGGTCTCCAACCTGCGCCGGCAAGCACCGTTCATCTCGGATCCATCGGCGGAGGAGGCTGACAAGGAGAACGCACCAACTCCATCTTCGCAAGGCAGACTCGATTTCAACGCCGTGTTCAACCGTGGATTTACGGAATTCCTTGAAGGCCGGATCGACTCGGCCCTCGTGCACTTTCAACGGGCCAGAGAGGTTGATTCGCTCAGAGCCGATGTGTACTTCCAGATTGCCCGGTGCCTCGACACCCTTGGCCGAAATGCAGAGGCTCGAAGATCGTATATCCTCGCAAGAGACTATGACGAACTGCGGTTCCGAACGAGCACGGATTTCAACAGAGAAATCCTGGCAACAGAGGATGCCCAGAGGTCCTTCGTTGTCGATATGGAAAGTAAATTCCAACAGAACTCGCCGGACTCGCTCATTGGAAACGAGCTGATCCTCGAACATCTTCACCCCAACTCCCGCGGCTACTTCCTGATGGCAAGGGAATATGCGAGGAGGATGCGGGAACACGGACTGATCGCACCAACTCATGAATGGGAGAGCCGCGATACCCTGAGCGATGGATACTTCTGGGAACGACGCAGAATGACTGAGCTCGACGAACTCTGCGCCCAACGAAGAGTCAACATCCTCACCTCGGGATGGCCATTCAAGCCGCAATCGGCAACGGTACCAGAGGTTTCTTCGCTCGATACAATTAGGCAAATCGTCGAGCAAATGGTTGGTGCCCGATTAACATGGGAACAGGGGCACGTGGCGGCGGCAGAGTACTATGAGAGACATGGCGACCATGATCGGGCAGCGAAGGAGTATCTGGCCCTCATCGCGCAGATGCCCGTCAACGTCTCGGCATATCTCAGACTTGGACAATTATATGTGAACCAATCGAAGCTCGATGAAGCCCGCGATGTGTTGAAGGCATCGCTCGGGATAGAACGAACAGCCTATGCAAACCGCATCCTCGGCAGTCTGTTACTTGATGGAGGATCACCTACGGAGGCCATCCCGTACCTTGAGCAAGCATTTGCCCTCAGTAACGGGGCGAATGAAAAGTGCGAGAACGGGTATGTCCTCGCATTGGCCCTGGCCCGTTCCGGTTCATCCCCACGTGCCGCAGCCACACTGCAACAGGTACTTGGAATCAACCCTCGATACAAGCCGGCTCGTGACCTTCTCAACAGGATCGAGGTCCGATGAGAAAGAATGTCGAACTGGTCAGCGACAAGCTTTCTCCCTCGCGTCGTCGCGTGTACACGGCCATTATTGCCGTTCTTCCTTTCCTTGTTGTTTTCATCACAGAGGTACTCCTTCGCATCGTCGGGTACGGCGGCAACCTTGACCTTGTCGTGAAGAAACAAATCGCCGGCAAGGAGTACTATGCACTCAACCGGAACGTCGCAGCCCGTTACTTTGCACAATCCGTCGCGGTCACCCCCGAAGCCGTGGAGGATGATCTTTTCGAGATACACAAACAAAAGAAGACGAAGCGTATTTTTTGTCTTGGTGAATCCACGATGGCCGGCTTCCCATACGAATACAACGCGACGGCTGTCGGGTTCCTTCAGGACCGTTTGAGAACCCTCCTGCCTGACTATAACGTCGAAGTCATCAACGTTGGTTTGTCGGCTGTTGGGAGCTATGTTGTTCTCGACTTTATGAGAGAGCTGATGGATTACGAGCCTGACCTCTTCATTGTATACGTAGGGCACAACGAGTTCTACGGGGCGTATGGGGTTGGTTCATCTGTAGCGGTGAAGGGAGGTGCGTGGCTTACCAGATTGACCATCGCGCTCCTGAAGTTCAAAACATTCCTGATGCTGAGAGATGGGTACACGTGGCTCCAGAAAACGGCTGCAGGAGACCAGCCAAGAGCAAGCAAGAGTCTCATGGGTGAAATGGTAGAGGAACAGGCCATTTCGTACGGAAGCCAGCTGTACCAGGAAGCGCGCAGGGTTTACCGCGACAATCTCACGGCGATGATCACGACCGCACGGTCCTCCGGGGTGCCGCTGATGTTCAGCACATTTGTCAGCAACATCAGATCGCATGAACCTTTCAAGAGTGTGTTTGCGGAAGGAACCGCCATTGAGCGGCAATCCGTCTGGAGAAGCCTTCTCACTGAGGGAGACACTGCATTATCGCAAAGGCGTTATGAAGCCGCGGAGCGATCATACAGAGAAGCGTCTGCACTCGACACCATGAATGCATCCGCATTCTACAAGCTCGGATCAGCATTGTACACGATGGGCAGGTACACCGAAGCAAAGCAGGTGCTCAACCGTGCCAGAGATCTCGATGCTCTCAGGTTCCGGGCCTCTGACGAGTTTGCATCAGAGTTGGTGACGATCTGCTCTGCCAACGCAATCACGCTGGCTCGCGTGGACTCCGCATTCGAAAGGATATCGCCTCACGGCATCATTGGCAGCGAGCTTATCCTCGAACACCTCCACCCCACCCTCGATGGCTACTTCCTGATGGCAAAGGTGCTCTGCAATGCGATCTCATCAAGTGACCTGCTTCTACCTCGAAGCGAATGGAGGTGGGGGCTCGACAAGACCGACAATGAGTACTTGGAGGCATCCACTGTGACTGAGTTCGACCGGGCAGTTGGCAGAATCAAGGTCGAGCTGCTGATGCGACGGTGGCCGTTTACGACCAGTCCAACGAACTATGAATTCACTCCCGTAAATAGCATCGAGGCTGTGGCGTTCAGATATGTACAAGGGAAGATCGCATGGTCCGATGCAAGATACCTTCTGGCA
>Ga0326597_10014060_pt1 | contig 10497 bp, 6 predicted proteins | sample RVTome_12_FD_203789 | JGI IMG/M metagenome (GOLD analysis project Ga0326597, IMG submission 203789) | Soil microbial communities from uranium-contaminated site in the Upper Colorado River Basin, Wyoming, United States - RVT100D185 | ecosystem: Environmental > Terrestrial > Soil > Contaminated >... | reverse complement strand
CAGTGGCCCAGGGTGAGTTGGTGCCCATTCTTTTTACGGACGCTTGCCACGATGTTGGAATAGCCGAACTTCTTAATTCACTGGCCGCATTTTGCCCATCCCCCACAACGGGAAAGAAACGCGCCTTTGTGGATGGGGAGACCACAACCGTGGTCGAGCCTGATCAAAACGGTGAGTTTGTCGGCCAGGTGTTTAAGATTTTCACGGATGCGAAGAGCCATATCAAATACATCATGGTTCGCGTTTACTCGGGTAGGCTAACGTCGGATATGTCGATCAAGACCGCCGAGACCCCAAAGGGCAACCGCCCCGGACAGATCATGCGGGCTCTGGGAAATGAGCACGGTGATCTGGAAGCGGGCGTGGCCGGCGACATCATTTGCCTCGCCAAACTCGATCTCCACATTGGCAATGTCGTCTATTCGACGAGCGCCGGACACATTCCCATGCCCACTTTTCCCAAGCCCATGTACTCCCTGGCGCTCCACTCCAAAGCACGCGGGGATGAGGACAAAATCGGGGTGGCCTTGAAACGGTTCGCCGAGGAAGACCCCTGCTTTTGTTCCGAGCGCGGAACGGGTGGAGAATTGGTGATCCGCGGCATGGGCGAATTGCAACTGCGCACTTATCTGGCACGGATGGCTAAGCAATATAAGCTTGAGGTGGAAACCAGCGCTCCCAGGATTCCGTACCGTGAAACGATCACCGGCAGCGCGAAGAACATTGAATACACGCATAAGAAGCAAAGCGGCGGCGCAGGTCAATTCGGGCGCGTCATCATCAATATGTTGCCGGCCGAGCGCGGTGAAGGTTACGAGTTCATTGACAAGATTTTTGGCGGTGCCATCGACCAGTCCTTTCGGCCCAGCGTTGACAAGGGAATCAGGGCTCAAATGGCGGAGGGCGTGCTGGCGGGATACCCGGTCGTTGATGTCAAGGTCGAATTGATCGACGGGAAGACCCACCCGGTGGACAGCAAGGATATCGCGTTCCAAATCGCGGGGCGCGGCGCTTTCAAAGATGCATTTGGGAAGTGCAAGCCCGTGTTGCTGGAGCCGATCGTTGAAATCGAAGTTACGGTGCCGGCCGAAAACGTGGGCGACATTCAGGGCGATTTGGCTTCCCGTCGCGGGCGACCCCAGGGACAGGAGGTTTTGCCGGGGAACATGGCATCGATAAAAGCTGTCGTGCCTTTGTCAGAGTTAGCGGATTACAACTCGCGACTGTCAAGCATCAGCGGCGGAGCGGGCAGTTATGACATGGAGTTTTCGCATTACGAAGTCGTGCCGGGCAACGTCGTGCAGCAGATTGTAGACGCCCACAAAAAAGAGCTTGCGGAAGCGTCAAGTTAACATCCTATTGCAAAACACGACGGAGCATGGTGGGGGTTTGGCCTTACCCGTTTCGCTATGCGGCACCGCCATCTTGCCGGTGAAGACACCGGCTGGAAGCCGGTACCACCCTATTTCAACGGGCTTTTATGATTGATCTGCCAAGCGCAGTTCGATCAACCGCCGCACCAATTTCGGATCAGCCTTGCCGCCGGAGTGTTTCATCACTTGGCCACGGAGAAACCCCGCAGCCGCCTTGGCCTTTTTGGGGTTACTCCGAGCGTCGTCGACGGCTTGCGAGTTGGCCGCGAAGACTTGGTTGATCCATGTCTCGGTGGCGGATGTATCCGTCTCTTGGATCAAACCCATCTCCTGGGCGAGATCCCTGAAGCTCGGGGAGATCGTGCAGGCTGATGCCTGCGGCTCAGTTGGCGGGATGGGTGGAGGCTCGGATTGCTTTGCCATGGCCGTAGCCAATTGATTGGCTGCCGACCGACTTACCATGCCCTCATCCACCATGACACAAAGCTCGGCCATGCCGCGCGCGTCAACTCCAAGATCGGTCACGGGCACGCCACGATCGTTGGCCAGCTTGAGCCATACATTGACGAACTGTTTTGCGGCGATGGCCACGGATGCGCCCGCGCTAATGACCGCCTCAAATAAGTCCGCCGTCGGACGGTGTCCGACAATCGTTTCAGCATCTTTTTGTGAAAGCTCCAGCTCCTCTACGAATCGCCGACGACGGTCGATCGGCAGTTCCGGCATGCGCGATCGAATCTCGTCAAGCTGCGTGGATGAAATCACGACCGGCACGAGATCGGGATCGGGGAAGTAGCGATAGTCATGGGCGGCCTCTTTTTCACGCTGGAATTCGGTGATGCCCTTGTCGGCGTTCCAGCCGCGATTTTCGTTCGGGCGTTTGCTCAGTATGTAATCCGAATCCTCCCGCCAAGTGGCCACCTGCCGCTGGGATTCGTAAGCAATCGCGTCGCGAACGGCTCGAAAGCTATTGAGGTTTTTGATTTCAGAAATCGGGGTGCGGAATTCTTGGTCATCCTGCATGATGGCGACATTGACGTTGGGTTCGAAACGCATCTGCCCCTTCTTCATGTTGCCTTCGCTGACACCGAGATAGGTGACGAGTTTTTGCAATTGCGTGCAAAACGTGTACGCGTCTTCCGCCGAAGCCAGATCGGGCTCCGTTACGATTTCGAGAAGCGGCGTCCCGGCGCGGTTGAGATCCACCCACGTTAGTCCGGATGGACCGTGAATGTTCTTGCCCGCGTCCTCTTCGAGATGCGCGCGCCTGATGCGGACCCTGCTGCTTCCAATGTCACGGGGAATGTCGAAATAGCCTTCGGCGGCGATTGGTTGATCAAACTGGCTGATCTGATAATTCTTGGGCATATCGGGGTAGTAGTAACTCTTTCGATCCCACTTGGTGTGCCGAGCTATCTTGCAGTTCAGGGCCAGCCCGACCAGTACAGACTGGTCGAAGGCCCGCCGATTAACCACCGGGAGCGCTCCGGGATGCCCCAGGCACACGGGACAAACGCATGAGTTCGGGGGGGCGTCGAACTTAAGCGGGCAGCCGCAAAACATCTTCGTGTGGGTTTGTAACTGGACGTGTATTTCCAGGCCGACAATGGTGCGAGTTGTAAGGCTTACGCTTGACATTAGCGTGAATGTCGCATGAAGCTTGGAAAGCTGCAAGCCGCAATGGGCTTATCCGTAACGACCCGACGGCCTATCATTGGCGCCCGAATACGCACACTTCAATCAGCCGATTGATCCGTCGGCTTTCTGTCCACCTTATTTTGTTCTATATAGAAACTGCGCGTTCCAATAAACGAGAGCGTCCGGGTCGGGCGTTCGATCGGGCTTGCGGAAGCATCGGCGTTGATGCCCAGCCGCTGGAACTCTAACTCAACCGAGGAGAACGCATGATAAGATTGCGCCGCAAGGGAACAGCATGGTTGTTGATCGCACTGGGTCTTTGCACACTGGTAAGTGGCTGTGCGCAAAGCAACTCCTCGGTGGCCCAGACCAAGCAGGCATCACAACAAGCGAAAAAGGCGCGGGCCGCCATGGCCTCTTTCAAAAAGCACTATCAGAAACGCGAGTTTCAAATCCCAATGCGTGATGGGGTGAGATTATTTACCGCGGTCTACACCCCCAAGTGCAAGTCCAAGCCCCATCCGTTCCTCCTCTTCCGCACACCCTACAGCGTCTCGCCCTACGGCGAAGACGAGTATTCCGGTCATGCCGCCGGAATCTCGCAGATGACTAAGAATGGTTACATCCTAGTCTCACAAGACGTACGCGGCCGATTCATGTCCGAAGGCACATTCGTCAACATGACCCCGCACATCGACAACAAAGTAAGCCAGTCGCATATCGACGAGAGCAGCGACACTTATGACACCATCGAATGGCTCTTGAAAAACATTCCGAATCACAACGGCAAGGTCGGCATGTGGGGCATTTCTTATCCCGGATTTTACGCCGCCGCCGGCATGATCGATTCGCATCCGGCGCTCAAGGCCGTCTCGCCTCAGGCACCGATCGCGGATTGGTTCTTTGACGACTTTCACCACCACGGCGCCGTCTTTCTGCCGCATAGCTTTAATTTTGCAGCCGTCTTCGGCCAAGCGCGCCCCGAGCCGACAACAGAATGGGGCGAACGCTTCAAACACGGCACGCCGGACGGTTATCAGTTCTTCATGGACATGGGTTCGCTCAAAAATGCCAACGATAAATATTTTAAGGGCGAAATTGAAATGTGGAACAATGCGGTTGCCCACCCCAACTATGACGAATTTTGGCAGTCGCGAAACATACTCCCCCATCTCAACAACGTTTCATCGGCCGTGATGACCGTGGGTGGATGGTATGATGCGGAAGACTTGTACGGGCCGTTGAAGATCTATCAGGAAACTGAAAAGCGGAACCCCAGCGCCTTCAACGTTCTCGTCATGGGGCCATGGGCGCACGGTGGGTGGGCACGCGGAGATGGTAAGAGCCTGGGTCATGTTCAGTTTGATTCCGCCCCCTCCAAGTTCTACCAAGAGAACATTCTACTCCCATTCTTTGATCACTATCTGAACGGTGCAAAGCCGCATGGACTACCCGAGGCCTATATGTTTGAGACGGGTGCCAATAAGTGGCGTCAATTCGATCACTGGCCACCACTCGAAACGAAACAGGCTTCACTCTTTCTTCAAGCGGATGGCGGGTTATCCTTTGACACGCCGCCCGCGTCGGGTTCGTCCTTCGACGAGTATATCAGCGATCCAGCGAAGCCGGTCCCGTTCACTGAAAGCATTGCAATCGGCATGACGCGAAACTACATGACGGACGATCAGCGTTTCGCCGGTCGCCGTCCGGACGTGCTGGTCTACCGGACAGATGTTTTGGAAGACGATGTGACGCTCGCCGGCCCCATCCAGGTCGACTTGTGGGTCTCTACGTCGGGCACCGCGTCCGATTGGGTCGTGAAAGTCATCGATGTCTACCCCGACGACGCCCCAGACTACGACGACATTCCCAAGCGGATGCACATGGGTGGCTATCAGGCCATGGTGCGTAGCGAGGTGATTCGCGGGCGATTCCGCAATAGTTATGAAAACCCCGAGCCGTTCGAATCCAACAAACCCACGCACGTGCCGCTCGAACTGCTGGACGTGCTTCATACGTTTAAGAAGGGGCATCGCATCATGGTGCAGATTCAGAGCACCTGGTTCCCGCTCGTAGACCGCAACCCGCAGAAATACGTAGACAACATCTTTCTGGCCGACGAGTCTGATTTCACAAAAGCGACCCAGCGTGTCTATCGATCCGGTGCTCAAGCCACGCGGCTACGCGTCGGGATACTCGCGCCGGAGTCCGACTGACAAGGTGCCTCGGAAAATATTGAGCACGGTGATCCGAAGTGCCAGTTGTCTAGGGGCTGAAGGGGGATTGTCGAAAACGGTATGGCCGGTTTTCTCCGAATCTCAATGCGGTATAATCTTCCTTGCAATCACGAATTGCAAATGCGTCAATTTCGCAACTGTTCATATATGACATGGCTCGCTCACGGGCCAGGAAAGGATTAAAGCATGTCCACGAAAAAGCCTCGTATCGCGATGTGGCTCACTGGTGTCACAATTTTAGCATCCGCCGTGGGGACCGCCCCCTCGGTCTTCGCCGAGGAGAAGCCTCCCCTGATCCCACGGTCGGTACTGTTCGGCAATCCCGACAAAGCGTCTGTTCAACTCAGTCCCGATGGGAAGCACATTAGTTTCCTTGCTCCCGTCAATAATGTACTCAACGTTTGGGTGGGTCCGGCGAACAATCCATCGGCGGCCAAGCCGGTCACGAAAGACACCCACCGTGGCATTCGGAATTACTTCTGGGCGTTCACCAACAACCACGTCGTTTTCTTGCAAGATAATGGTGGCGATGAGAATTGGCACGCCTTCAGCGTTGATCTTCGCGATGACCAGATCAAGGAACTAACGCCCTTCGAAGGTGCCCGGGCCCAAATTCAAGAAGTGAGCGCCGATCACCCTAACGAAATACTCGTCGGCTTGAACAACCGAGATCCAAAGGTTTTCGACATTCATCGGGTCAATATCACCACCGGAAAAATGTCGCCCGTCGTACAGAACAACGATGGATTCGTCGGGTACATTTCCGACGATGACATGAAGATTCATTTCGCGATGAAGATGACCAAGGACGGCGGAAGCGAAATCCACAAGGCGACGGGCGATAACAGTTGGTCGCAACTGACCAAGATTCCGTATGCCGACAGCATAACGACAAACCCACTCATGTTGGATGAATCGCGCAAGAATCTGTTCATGCTCGACAGTCGCGGACGCAATACGGCCGCGCTCACACTTCTGAGCATTGACGGCGGTACATCGCGGGTCGTTGCACAAGACCCACAGGCCGACATTTCCGGTTTCATCGGACACCCCACCAAGAATGTGGTTCGTGCCGTCCAGTCCACTTTCGAACGACGCAAGTGGACAATCCTCGACAAAGCCATCCAAGAGGACATGGACTATCTCAAAACGGTCGCCGACGGCGAGTTCTTTATTACCGGTCAAACACTCGATGACAACCAGTGGACCGTGGCGTACATGATGGATAATGGTCCGGTTCGTTATTACTTGTACGACCGGTCGAAGAAGAAAGCGAAGTTCCTGTTCACCAACCGCAAAGACTTGGAAGGCGTCAAGCTCGCCAACATGTACGCGCGGACCATCAAGTCCCGCGACGGAATGAACCTGGTGAGCTACCTTACGCTACCCACCTGGACCGACCCCGACCGCGATGGCCGCCCCGACAAGCCTCAGCCCATGGTCTTGTTTGTTCATGGTGGTCCCTGGGCCCGGGACGACTGGGGGTATAATCCCTACCATCAGTGGCTGGCCAATCGTGGCTATGCCGTGTTGAGCGTGAACTACCGAGGATCGACCGGCTTTGGCAAAGAGTTCATCAATGCCTCGACTTTTGAATGGTCGGGCAAAATGCACGATGACCTACTTGATGCGGTGGCCTGGACGGTCAAGCAGGGAATCGCCGACAAAGATCGCGTCGGCATTATGGGCGGCAGCTACGGCGGTTACGCCACCCTCGTCGGGCTCACGTTTACGCCGGACCAATTCGCCTGCGGCGTAGATATTGTCGGCCCGTCCAGCTTATTGACCTTGCTCAATTCAATACCACCCTACTGGGAACCCATGATCGAGGTCTTCACCAAACGCGTAGGCGATCATCGCACCGAAGAAGGACGGGAGCTTCTGAACAAGTGCTCACCGCTTACCCGCGTGGATAAAATCGTCAAGCCGCTGCTGATCGGACAGGGCGCCAACGACCCACGTGTTAAGCAAGCAGAATCGGATCAAATCGTGGAAGCCATGAAGAAGCGCAACATACCTGTCACCTACGTCCTTTACCCCGACGAAGGTCACGGGTTCGCGCGACCGGAGAACCGATCCTCCTTCAACGCCGTCACGGAATCCTTCCTTGCCAAACACCTGGGCGGTCGATTCGAGCCGATGACCGAAGAAGATACCAAAGATTCCAGCATCGTGATTCCGCACGGTGTCAAGAATGTTCCGGGCATGCCCAAGGGCATCAAGACGAAGGCGGCCAGCGACGACGCTTGAGCGGCTCATCAACTTGACGACTCCATGGAATAGCCATCTGGGGAGCCCGCAGTGCCGCTCCCGGCATTGCGGGCTCTGTTCTTTTCTTTTGGCCTACTAGAAATGGCGCCCGATTTTGATACAATCAACCATGGCTGTTTGACCACCTCTCTGTGAAATGAAAGTTTTCTTTCCGATTGGAAGGAATGCAACCATTGTTGCGCCTATTATGGGACGGGTGTCGGCTTCTCCGGCGACCGGTTTATGTTCCGTCCGGCCTGTCGATCGGCCAAGCCGGCACCTTTCATGGTTTCGACCTACTCACGTCCAACTTCCTGGGGTTCATATTCTTGCTGGATTTCGTCTGCAACCAACGGCTTCTTGCATCCGGCATGACGGTTGCAGCAGGGTACATCGACGAATAGAGTTGTGTCACCGGAGAATCAGAGAACGTGGACGGCAATCGCCCGATGTCGCGACGACTAGGGATTGTCGATAACTTGTTGTCGAGCGATAAACCAGAAGCTTAGGGAGACCACGATGGCAATTTCCCAATCGACCCACATCGCAATCCAGACTTCCGGCGCAACCGTCCACCCATTGATCACCACGGAACAGTTGGCTCAGCGCGTCGCCGCGCTGGCGCGGGAGATATCCACCGATTACCAAGGCAAGCCTCTTTTGGCCGTTGGCGTGCTGCATGGGGCGTACGTCTTCATGGCGGACTTATTGCGGCAAATGACCACGCCGGTGCGCAGCTCTTTTGTGAAGGTCTCCACCTACGGTAATCGAACGGTCAGTTCGGGGAACGCTGACCTCCACCTTGATCTCTCTGAGCCTGTCGACGGCGAGCATGTCCTTTTGGTTGATGACCTTGTGGATACCGGAGTGACAACAGATTGGCTCATCAAACATCTTCAAGAAAAGGCGCCGGCCAGCGTGAAGCTGTGTACGTTGTTGGACAAGAGCGCTCGCCGCCGCAAATCTGTCACCATTGATTATGTCGGCTTCGAGATTCCCGATCGCTTTGTCGTAGGTTATGGCATCGACTACGCCGGTCGCTACCGCGAGTTGCCCTACATCGGTTATGTCGAGCCGCCTGAACGATCTTGATTGAATTCACACCATGCCGCACCCGCACTCGTCCACGCCGATCGACGCCAAGACGCTCAAACGCCGCATACGTGTCGCTTTGGGCCGGGAACCGGGCGACTTGCTGCTGCGGGGCGGCAAGGTCGTCAATGTGTTCACGAAACGGGTCGTAACGGCCAACGTGGTTATCGCCGACGGCTGGATCGCCGGCGTCGGCCCCTGCGACTGGAACGCCAAAGAAACGGTCGAACTTTCCGGCGAATCGATCCTTCCCGGGTTAATCGACGCCCACATGCACCTCGAAAGCACCCTACTCCTTCCTTCGGAGTTGGCGAAGCTGGTCGTCCCCCATGGAACATCCGCAATTGTGGCCGACCCACACGAAATCGCCAATGTCCTCGGCATACCCGGTATCGAGTTGCTCATCCAGACCGGCCGGGGTCTACCACTCGACCTGCTGTTCATGGCCCCTTCCTGCGTACCCGCGTGTGAGTGGGAAAGCAGCGGCGAAGTGCTTGGAACCGAGGAGATCTCGAAACTTCTGCGTCACCCCGACGTGCTTGGCCTGGCGGAGATGATGAACTTCCCCGGAGTGCTCGGAACTCAAGAAGAGGTTTTGGCCAAGGTTTGCGAAGCGCTGCAACTCGGCGTGCCCATTGATGGGCATGCTCCTGGTCTGTCCGGGCAATCGCTTATCGGTTACGCCGCTGCCGGAATCCGATCGGACCATGAATCCACAACCGCCGAGGAAGCCATCGCCAAGGCCGACTTGGGAATGTTGGTTCAGGTGCGCAACGGTTCCAGCGCCCGCAATCTCGAAGCCCTGCTGCCCGCGATTGTCGAGAACCGGCTGGGCCATTGGTGCTTGGCGACGGACGACATACACGTGGACGACCTCATGGATTGTGGCCACCTGGATTCGATGCTGCGACGCATCGTCGCCGCCGGTGTACCCGCTGCGACAGCCGTGCGTCACGCTTCATGGATCCCGGCCAACCATTACGGCCTGGCCAATCGCGGCGCCCTGAGCCCAGGTTATGTGGCCGATCTCTTCATCGTGGATGATCTGGTCGGATTTGTCGGGCATTCCACGATCAAGGGTGGACGAATCGTGGCTAAGTGGGGCGAACTTGTCGCGTCACCGGCAAACACCACCGCGTCATATGAAAACACGATTAACATCGGGGCACTTGATGAGACGGCGTTCACGTTGCGTCCTTCGCCTGATTCGTGCCCTGTGATCGGAATCATCTCCAACGAAATCGTCACCAAACGCGAAACCTGCGCGGTCCATGTGGATCCATCGACACATGTCTGGAAGTTTGATCCCAGTGAAGACATTGCGATGGTGGCCTGTATCGAACGTCATCACGCCACCGGTCGCGTAGGTGTTGGACTGGTGCGTGGCTTCGATTTCAGCACGCACGGCGCGATCGGTTCTTCGGTTGCCCACGACGCGCACAACCTGGTTATCGCAGGCACCAACCCCAGTGACATGCGCCGTTGTGCGCTCGAATTGTCAGGAATGGGTGGTGGTTTCGTTGCCGTTGAGAATGGGCAAGTCCTAGCCCGCCTTCCGCTGCGCGTGGCCGGTTTGATGTCTGACCAGGATTACTTGACCGTGCGCACGCAACTCGACGAGGTGACACAGGCCGCGCGATCACTCGGCTGCCGGCTTCACGCCCCGTTCGGCACGTTATCGTTTCTGAGCCTGTCGGTGATTCCCGAACTGCGCATCACGGATCGAGGCATGTTCGACGTGCTGAAGCAAAAGATCTTAACACCGTAAGAGCTTTTTGCTTCGAGCCACGTAGACTGAACACTAGAGCATTTCTCTTTTTTATGTTCCGATTTTGCCGATGATTCTCTTGCCAGGATGGCGGGAGAACCAAGGCATGAAGCCGTATTCGATGGATTTGCGGGAGCGG
>Ga0326597_10014059_pt1 | contig 10498 bp, 7 predicted proteins | sample RVTome_12_FD_203789 | JGI IMG/M metagenome (GOLD analysis project Ga0326597, IMG submission 203789) | Soil microbial communities from uranium-contaminated site in the Upper Colorado River Basin, Wyoming, United States - RVT100D185 | ecosystem: Environmental > Terrestrial > Soil > Contaminated >... | reverse complement strand
CGCCAGCGGCCCGTCGCCAGCAGGTAGAGCGCAGGCACGATGGCGAGCTGTGGCTTGATCAACGACGCGGCCAGCGCGAGACCTGCCGGGACCTCGCGGCCCTGTCGGGAGAGCCGGTAGGAGACCACCCACGACAACAGGACCAGCGACGAGAGCTGGCCGTAGACAAGCGACGAGAACACCGGGAACGAAGCGAGGGAGGCGAGGGCAAAGGCGAGCGCCCACCGGCGGCGCAATTTCCGCAAGTCAGGCCACAGGAGAGCGAGAGAGGCGGCGACGACCAGCGCGCTTACGCCAAACCAAACGGCCTGAGCGGTCCCGTACGAAAGGACGGTGAACGGCTGGAACAGTCCGGCCACGAACGGCGGATTCATGAAGGCCAGCCCACCGTGCCGGCCCGCGGGCCGACCCAAGAGCGCTTCCTCGACCTGGGCGACGACCTCCGGCTGGTAGATGGTGTCACCGAGCCCATCTCGCACCAGGCGGCCGGCCGAGTAGAAGGCGACGAAGTCCTCGCGCAGCTCGGAGCTCGTGCCGTCCCAGTAGTCGACGACGTGGGCGATGAGATAGCCCCAGAGGCCGGCCGTCAGCAAGGCCAGCACAGCGATGACCAGATACGCCCCGGCCCGGCCCGCTCGAGCCGACGCCAGCGCGCTGATCGTTCCACTGCCCATCGCAAGCCTCCTGGCGGGCGTCCTGCCTCGCTGGGTCCACGGTACGCCGGGAACGGGCGGCCTCATAAGGGGCGGACGGGCCAACCGCACTAGTACGGAATGCCGGACTTGACGTAGTACGATCGCGCCAACGCCGGATTGGGCCCGCTCCGGAGATTGACTGGCCCGCCACACCGCCCGTACAGTGCAGTCACCTGGGGAGGAGTGCTGTGGTGGCACACACGCTCCAGAGGGCGCGAGCTGCGAGGTCCGTTCTGCGAGGCTGGTGGTCCCGCGAACGGCTCTCGGGCGTCGCCCTGTTCTTGTTCTTCGTGCGCTGGGCGGCCTGGCTGGTCGCGGCGGTCATCGTCATTCTCGACGTAGTGCCCAAGGCGAACGTGCAGCGCGAGCCGGTGCTCCTCTTCGGCACGCTGGCCCAAAACGCCGCCGCCACGCTCTACCTGCCTCTCCTGCGACCGCGAGTGCGCGACCTGTTGAGGCAGAACGTGGATGACATCCTCGTGATGGGGCTCCTCGATGTCACACTCGCGCTCGCGATCGTGTTCTTGAGCGGCGGGTGGGACAGCCCGTATTATCTCTTTGCCGTCGCGTCGCTGCTCGTGCCGTCCTCCATCCTCGGCCTTCGCAGCAACCTCGCCCTGACCGCGGGCTTCGTCGGCGCGTATGCCCTCATCGTCTCGACGGCGGGGCGCGGGGTCGATGGCCCCTGGCACGGGCGCGAGTTGAACAACTTCGTCGTCTTCCTCGCCATCCCGTTCATCGTCGCCGTCGTCGTGCAGTTCTTCGGCTGGATGTCGCGTGAGCTGTCCGCCCAGCGGGAGACCGCGCGCCACGCGCTGGACGAGGTCCTGCGGCTGCAGGGGGAGCGCGAGGAGCTCGCGGCCGAGCAGGAGCGCGGCCGCCTTGCCCGCGAGATCCACGACGGCGTGGGCCAGTCGATCTACATGCTCTCCCTCAACCTCGAGGCGGCCGCCGAGCTGTCCGGCAACACGCCGGCGGTCCGCGAGCGGCTCCGGCACCTCGTCCTTCTCGCCAAACAAGTCCTGCTCGAGGTGCGCCACTACATCTTCGATCTGAAGCCACTCCTGGAAGGCGACGCCGGCCTTTCGGCCGCGCTGCGCAGCCAGGTGCGGGAGTTCTCGACCGTCTCCAGCCTGCCGGTGTCGATCGAGGTCGTCGGCGAGGAGCGCCAGCTTTCCATCACCAGGGCAACGGCGCTCTACCGCATCGGGCAGGAAGCCCTCGCGAACGCGTACCGCCACGCGCAGGCAACGAAGGCATGCCTGCGTCTCGAATTCGATGGACGTTCCGTCACGCTGGAGGTCAGCGACGACGGCGTGGGCCTCAGTCCGGAGCACGGCGGCGGCCGCGGTCTGCGCAACATCCGCCAACGGACCGAGGACCTGGGAGGCACCCTGATGATCGCCGGCGCACCGGGCCAGGGGACCACCGTTCGCGCCGTCATTCCGATGGAGGAGTCATGAGCAAGATCCGCGTCCTCGTCGTCGATGACCACGAAGTGGTCCGCGCAGGACTCCGCACCGTATTGGACGCCGAAGACGTAGAGGTGGTGGGCGAGGCGGCCAACGCCGATGAAGCGCTGACGCGGGCTCACGCCCTCCGGCCGGATGTCGTGCTCATGGACGTCCGGCTCGGAGCCGAACAGGACGCCAGCGGCATCGAAGCGTGCCGGTCGATCAGGAGCGAGCTGCCCGAGGCCCGCGTCCTCATGTTCTCGTCGTACCGCGAGCAGGAGGCGGTGGTCGCTTCGATCCTCGCGGGAGCTTCCGGCTACGTCACGAAGAACGTGGGACGCGCAAGCCTGCTGGAGGCCGTGCGCGCCGTCGCGCGCGGCGAGTCGCTCCTCGACCCGGCGGTCACCGGACCGCTGCTCGACCGGCTGAAGGAGCTTGCGACAAAGGACCAGTCCCCTGACGGCCCGCTCTCGCCTCGGGAGCGTGAAGTGCTGGCCCTCATCGCCCGCGGCCTGACCAACCACCAGATCGCGGAGGCGCTCGTGATCAGCGAGCACACCGCGCGCAATCACGTCAGCAGCATCCTCGACAAGCTGGGGCTCTCTCGCCGCACGGAGGCTGCCGTGTACGCTGCGCGCCTCGGCCTGATACCGGACGAGTGAGCGGACCGCGTCGCGGGACATTGAGTCGCACACCCTTCCCGCCACAGGCGGACAGGCGCTTCGCTCGAGGGCAGGCTCCGGTGCGCCCCTACCGGCGGACGCTGCCATGGTGCGGCGATGGTAAGGGAGGCGGTCGATTGCGCGAGGGTGGCGTTGGTTGATCGAGGGGCGCACACACGGGTGCGCCCCTACAGCGCGAGCTGCCATGGCGGGGGTCGATGGTACGGCGCGCGGTCGATAGCGCGAAGGGGGACGCGTCTCCTACCAACCTGACCTGCCGTTCGGTTACCGCTGGGCGGCGATGGCTGCCTCCCAAGCGTGGCGGTACGAATTATCAATGGCCTCGTATATCAGGTTGGCTCTCCGTTGGATGTCAGGTTCCACCGCAGCAGCGTCCATAAGTCGATCACCCTCCGCCATCCTTGCCTCAGCCTCAGCGATCTTCTCCTGGTCTGCATCGGGGTTAGCCTTGGCATCCTCAATGGCTATCTTATCGAACCTGCGAGCGGCATTAGCAAGCTTATCCACGACGGTGAGCAACTCGTCTACTATGGCCGTATCGCTGATGTCGCCTTCCCGGATGACGTCGAAAACATCTTGGGCGGCATGCCGCTCTTCATGGAAGACCTGCTGGCCTTGTTCTGCGTCGAGGCGCTCGGGATCGATATCGCCTGAAGGGATCGTAGCCCGCAGTTCCGGATCGAGGCTCTCACTGAGGTGCGCAATAGCTGCGTCGATCTCCGCAATGGCGCGCCCAGGATCGCCAACGCCTGAAGCTTCACCCTGGACAGGAACCTTGAGCACCTCCAGCTCGGCGATGGCATCCTCGATCGTGTCGATGCAGCCGTCTTCGTTGGCATCGAAGCCGGTGCTGTTCTCACCGGGGCACTGGTCGTCACCGTCTAGAACGCCGTCGCCGTCAGCGTCCAAAACTGAGGCCTCTATGGTCGTGACCGAGAGGCTGACCTGTTCGCCTCCTGGTGGCACGTCAGCACCAAACAGCTGCATGGTCCACTCGCCCGCCTCAGGGTTGATGATGCTGTAGGCCTCAAACGTGGGGCCGTTTAGATGAATCACGTCAGGGTCCACCGAACTACGGTCGACGGTTCTTCCGGACGGTGTGACGAGGCTCATCACGACATCGCTGCCGGTCCAACTGCTGCTAAAGGTCGCGAGGCCCGTTCCGCGCGGCACAGCCACTCCGCTGGAGGTGGTGGACCCTGGGAGAGCGGTCCGGCTGCCGCGAGGATCGTCCGCCTTGAGTAACCGCCGCCCGATGGCCTGAACTACCACCGCGAATGCCTGGTGGCCACCCACATTCGGATGGAAGCAGTCATCTCCGAGGAGAACAGGAATCAGTGCTCCTCCAAACGGGCGTTGCACCCAAGTGTCGCGAACGCCCGGCTCAGCCAAGCCGCATCCCCACCTGGCGGACTCGCGCCCGTGGAACGCGCCGTGCAAGGACGCGAACGCCACGCGGTCCGATGGGCCTGCTGCCGCGACAGCGCTGGCGATGGCTCCGTTTAGAGTGTGCACAACAAACTCGGTTCGAGCGTATTTTCCCGCCGCGCCGAGCACGAGGCACAGCGGATTGAGCTCTAACGGCCTGATAGGGAGACCCAAGAAGTAGGTCTGCCTGTTGTACGGGTTGTGGTAGTCGGTAACGACCACGTAGACATTGTCATGAGCAAGCAGCCTTTGAATCTGCTGTTGGAGGTTCACACGGACTTGCGCGGCCACGCCCGTCGCCCATGCCTGGTAGTCGGGCGAGCACAGGTGCTCACCGGTCAGGCTCTCATGCCCAAAGTTGAAGTCGTTTGCCCCGATCGTTATGGAGACAAGCGTCCTCTGCTTCTTGGGAATCTGGCTGCCGGGCGGTGGTGACTCGTTTTGCAGCAGTTGCGTTACCTGCTGGCTGAGATCCACGGATGGGGCGCCGCTGCACGCCAGGTGCGAGAAGCGGATGGACTCAAAGCGACTCAGAAGGCTGGCCAGGTAGGAGTTCACGAGCACAGGATACGCTGAAGGCGATCGTCGACAATTGGGCGGTAAAGGCACGCGTCCAGTTCCCCCGGCCAGGCCATGCCCGGATGCCACAGAATCTCCCAGGCCGTAGTAGGCGAGCCGCCAAATATCTACGCTGACGGGGTCGCTACTATTGTTGCCCAGAACAGGATCCGTCACGCTGCTGGCGACTGAGGCGGAGTTTACCAGCGGGCCTACCGCGTCTTCGGCCACCTGCACGTGAATTTCGCAGACTCTGGTGTTGGCAGGGGGCTCGTGGGGCAAGGACGCGATTGTGACAGACCAGACCTGGCCGGCAGCACTGCCCCCGCAGCTATCGGAAGCATATGTAACGCCGGCCGGAAGGTCGTCTCTGACCACCACATCCCCAGCGCCGCCGGGGCCGTTGTTGTTGACCTGCAGCGTGTACGTCAAGGTGTCACCACGGAAGACGGCATCCTTGACCGCCGTCTTCCGTATCGCCAAATCAGCCCCTTCAGCCCCTTCGGTCGTAGCCACAAACACATCCATCCAATGATTGGTATCACCAGCAACCAGGTTGGATGCGAACGAGGTGAAGGCTATAACCCGGCCATCATCGCTTATCACGGGAAGGAAGCTCCCGCCATTGGCCCCGACGCCAGCGGCGTTCCTGCTTACGAGGGTGCTAGTACCGGTCTGGCTGTCGCGGAGGGTGATAAGTCCTCCTCCAAAGAAGCCGAAGAATCTGGACGGAAACTCCGCAACTGAGAGACGCCCGTCCGCGCTAATCGTCGGGTCGGGGTCGAAGCGATCATCCAGCGGAGGCGCGTCGAAGCCAAAATCTCGCTCGCAGCCAAGGTAATTCGTAGTTGCAAGAACGCGATCCCGCTCGAAGAAGAAGCGTGGAGACCCTACGCCGCTGAAACGAACGAACCGCCCATCTCGGCTGATGAGAGGGTTGTGGACACCTCCTAACGGACCCGCAGCGAAAGTGAACATTAGAGGACCGCCTATTGTAAAGCCGCACTGAACCCGAATTTCTCTGTCCAATACGCTGATAAGCTCGGTCACACCCAGCGCACGGTCGCGCAGATACACAAGGACCGAACCGGATGTTGCTCCAGGAACCAGGTTCCTTGCATCTGAAGCAAACGCCACGAGCCGGCCATCGGCGCTGACAGACAGCCCCGTCTCACCACTCAGGGAGCCGATCGCCTGTTCCCCGGCGTCATTCACGTTCACCCGCTCGACTACGTGGAACTGTAATTCGGCGCGAGCATCCTGGGCCGATGCCTGTCCGAACAGCTGCAAAGGGAGACTCACCACTAGCGCGGCCAGAATCAGCTTTGATGCAGCCACTGAACGCGCCGATACCCGATGTGGCATCACTAACGCTTTCCTTGTGCCATTCTACCGGTAGCACAACGCCCTCGCCATCCCGCCGGTTCAAATTGCCGATGGTCGGTCCACTGTCTGGTACCAGTCACACACCCCTGCCACCCATGCCCCCCTCTCCTGGATCCCCAGCGGCCACATGCGGCTAGCCCTGGTCCCGCCCCCGAACTCTGATCCACTAGGAATGCAAGGTTTCTGGTAAGCTCGCGCCAGCAAGGAGGCGCACAGCATGGCCAGGAAAGGCTTCACCGAGGAGCAGATCGGCGTCGCGCTGCGGCCTGATACCGGACCAGTGAGCGGCCGACAGGGCGTGGGGCATTGGGCGCACACCCTTCCCGCCATAGGCGGCCAGGCGCTGCGCTCGAGGGCAGGCACCGGTGCGCCGCTACGGCGTCGAGCTTCGCGACTGGACGCAGCTAAAGCTACGTCCCTACGGCCCGCGGCTGTGTCGCGGAGGACAGAGCTCCGCCTGCGGCGGACAAGTTCCGCTCTGTCCCTACGAGGTGGCTGCTAGGAGAGGGCCGCGAACTCCTCCTCCGTGATGTCGAAGTAGACCTCGTCCCAGAAGCGGCCGTCCTGCCAGGCCCACTGCCGGTGTCGCTGCTGGTGGGGGAAGATGCGTCCGTAGCAGCGGCGGGCGCGCTCGTTGAACTCGGCGGTTCGTATGTGCACCTGGTGCATGCCCAGCTCGTCGAAGCAGAAGCGCAGGGCGAGCCGCGTCATCTCCGTGCCGAGGCCCTGCCCGCGGCAGTCCCGCTCGCCGATCGCGACGACGCCTAGCTCGCAGTGGCGGTCGTGGGCGTTGATCCGAGTGAGGAAGAGCAGGCCGACCAGGCGCCCTTCCTTCGTCTCCAGGGAGAAGTTGATCTGGTTGGCCTGCGCTGACAGGAGCGCGCTGAACGTTTCGCCGGGCGGCCCCATGTAGTAGAGGAACTCGGGGTCGGTCCACCAGCGTGTGTACGCGGGGAGGTCGTCCGCGGTCGCCGGCCGCAGCCGGACGCGTTCGCCTTCGAGGATCATCTCGCGCCTCCTGAACGGCCGAGGCTAGAAAGCCTCGGCTACGCGTACCAAAAGGCCCGCGACGGGTCGCGCGGCCAAGGAGGGCTCGCACTCGGGTCGCAGGCGCCTGCGAGGGCCGGTGCGGCTCCTGCGTCTGGCTATCGTTCTTTCAACCGCCGGCCACGCCTATACTAGCCGAAGGTGGCCGAGGCTGGAAAGCCTCGGCTACGGGAAGGTAGCCCGAGGCTGGAAGGCCTCGGCTGCGGCAGAAGATGGGCCGAGGCTCCGCCTGCTCCTTCGGCGGACAGGTACGGCGGACGGGTGGAAGGCCTCGGCTACGGGTGGGAGATGAGCGCTCGGATACGCGTACGCGTGACGCCACGGGCCAGCCGCGACGGGCTCGTCGGCTGGCGAGACGGCGTGCTGCGCGTCCGCGTCGCGGCGCCGCCGGTCGAGGGGCGGGCGAACGATACCGTCGCGCGGCTGCTGGCGAAGGCGCTCGGGGTGCCGAAGAGCGCGGTCGGAATCATGAGCGGCGCCGGCGCGCGCGAGAAGCTCGTCGAGGTGGCGGGTATCGAGCAGGACGAAGCGCTGCGCCGGTTGGAGGCAGCGACCTCCACAGGCTGAAACCGGTGTCACAAGGGCCTGGGGGGCGACGCCAACTCCGGCGGGGAGGCGCCCCTACTGCCGAAGATGCAGTTCCAGAACAGAAGTCCATCCTTCCCACCCGCCCGCCCAGAAAAGTAGTTGAAACTGGGGGACACCCCCAGACCCCCGGCAGAGGGGCAAAGCCCCTCTGCACTCCCCGTTTCCCGCCATCCTTCGATCACCCGTGGTAAGCATTCGATTTGCCTGTGGCAGGCGCGCATGAATCTACCCGTGCAACGCAGTGGACAGGAGGATATCGAGTGGACATCGCAGGTAAGGTAGCGCTGGTGACAGGCGCGGGCTCCGGCATCGGCCGCGCGAGCGCAGTGCGGCTCGCGCGCGAGGGCGCATCGGTGGTCGCGGTCGACGTCAACGAGGCGGGCGCGCGCGAGACCGTCGCGCAGATCGAGGCTGCGGGCGGGCGCGCGGCGGGCGTTCGGGCTGATGTCACGCGAGAGGAGGACGTGAGGGCGATGGTCGCGTTCGCCGAAGACACGTTCAGCGGCCTCGATATCCTGCACAACAACGCGGGGGTCATCACGGGCCCGCCGCGCTGGCCCGACACCGAGCCGGAGCGCTGGATGCGCATGCTGGACGTCAACCTGCGCGGCGTGATCCTCGGCACGCAGCTGGCGATCCCGGCGATGCGCAAGCGCGGCGGCGGCGCGATCGTGAACACGGCGTCGCTGGCGGGCATCGGGTACGGCTTTCCGCCCAACCCCGTGTACGCCGCCACCAAGGGCGGCGTGGTGCTGTTCACGGCGTCGCTCGCGCCGCTCAGGGACGAGGCGAACATCCGCGTGAACTGCGTGTGCCCGGGCGTGGTCGAGACGCCGATGCTCACGCGCGCGAGCGAGGCGACCAGCGACGCCGAGCGAGACGCGACGATGGAGCGGCTGCGAGCGCTCCCCATGCTCCAGCCCGAGGAGATCGCGGACGCCGTCATCTCGCTGATCCGGGACGACTCGCTGGCGGGACGGGCGCTGATGGTGCGCAACGGCTTCGCGCCGGAGCTGTACCGTGCGCCGGAGGCGCCGCGCCCGGCCTAGCCGGGCGAGCGGCTCGGCCAGCCCGCGTGCCGATACTTCCATAGTGCCTCTCTGGGGCCAAGACATGAGCACGCCAGTCCTCATCGCATTGCTCGTGATCGCCTTGATCGTCCTTGAGGCGTTGCGCCTGCTCGAGCGACGGGCGCGACGCGGTCGGCCCATCGAGGAGCCGGGCGCGCAGTTGTCCCTAACCCCGGACAACTCGTTTACGCAGGTGATGACTCGCTTCGCGCTCGGCCTCGCCTTTGTCGGCGGCTTCGTCGGGTTGCTCCTCCACTTCCTCGACCGCGACGGCCTCGCGCTTGCCACCGGCCTGGTGCCCATCGTCCTGGCCCTGCCCGTGCTCTGGGGGCTCCGTCGTATGCACACCGGCACCATCGACATCTACGCCACCCACCTGCTCGTGCGCACGCGCGCGAACACGCAATCGTATCCTTGGCGCGATATCGCCGAGGTCAGCATCGCCACGTGGGCCGATGCGAGCGCCAGCGACCGCCTCTTCGTCCACGCGACGGGCGTCGGTTTCGGCGACCGCTTCGTGCAGCTTCGCCTACGCCGATCGGTGCGCATCGGCCTGGGCTTCTTTCACACCGAGTTCGGCACAGACGTTCCGGGTCTGCCGATCGGTCTGAAGACGATCCGTCTCTTCGCGCAGGACCCGGACCGCGCAATCGAGGTCCTGCGCCCGTACATCGCTGGCGCCGCACGCACGATTACGGCCGACGTGGCCAGCACGTAGAGGCGACCTCGAACACCGACCGTCGAACCTCGAGCCCCGAACTTCGAGCTTCGAAGCCTTGACCCCCTCCCCCACTCCTGCGCTATCCTCGCAGCGCAACCGAATGCCCGGGAACGAAAGGCAGGCCCCCCATGCCCGATGACGTCCTCTTCGACAAACGCGCCGACGGCGTCGCCGTCATCACGCTCAACCGGCCAGACAGCCTGAACGCGATGGGCGGGCAGCTCATGCTGCTGCTCGCGCAGTACCTGGCGCAGTGCTTCCACGATACGTCGGTGCGCTGCGTCGTGCTGACAGGGGCAGGACGCGCGTTCTGCGCCGGCGGCGACGTGAAGGGCATGGCGGGCCGTCCCGGCGGCAACCCGCTGCCCGCCGCGACGCAGCCAGCCGCGCCATCGGCGGCAGCAGACGGCGACGGCGCGCGACCGTCGGTGTTCAACCAGCTCGATCCGTCGGTCGGCCTCCTGCGCGAGTCGCAGCTGCAGACCAGCTACGCGCTACACACGATGCCCAAGCCGACGATCGCGATGGTGAACGGCCACGCGGTCGGCGCGGGGCTCAGCCTCGCGCTCGCGAGCGACCTGCGCATCGCATCCGACCGCGCGAAGTTCGGCACAGCATTCCGCAACATCGCGCTCAGCGGCGACTACGGCGGCTCGTTCTACATGCAGCGGCTGGTCGGCATGGGGAAGGCGCGCGAGCTGTACTTCACGGCGGCGATCATCGAGGCGGACGAGGCGCTGCGCATCGGTATGGTGAACCGCGTCGTGCCGCACGAGCAGCTCGAGCAGGAGACGCTCGCGCTCGCATCGAAGCTCGCCGCCGGGCCGACGGCGACGTTCGCGCGGATGAAGGAGAACCTCAACCTGGG
>Ga0326597_10014058_pt1 | contig 10498 bp, 10 predicted proteins | sample RVTome_12_FD_203789 | JGI IMG/M metagenome (GOLD analysis project Ga0326597, IMG submission 203789) | Soil microbial communities from uranium-contaminated site in the Upper Colorado River Basin, Wyoming, United States - RVT100D185 | ecosystem: Environmental > Terrestrial > Soil > Contaminated >... | reverse complement strand
GCGGCACTGCCTCCGCTACGCCTACTGACCCGCTCGACGCACAGGCGATCGCTCAAACCCCCGGCCTCGCGCGGCAATCGCTGCCATCAGCACAATCTTTGGGACACAACCTTCCTTTTAGCCCGCTCTGGCACTCAGATCGGAGACGGGAGGGATTCACCGGCTCAGGGCGACTGCGGCGGGTTGGCGTGCGGTCGGCGCCAAGCGGATTCAGCTCAGTCTGACGGTCTCGCCGAGTTCCGGCCGGAGGGCCGTGAGTAGGCCGGAATACAATCTCACCGCATCCACTTCGTCACGGTTGCAGAAGACCGCGGCCGAAACGCGGCGGCCACTGAAATCCAGCAGATATCCCGCGTACACCGCGTAGCCGGGCCCGCCGCCGCCGTGCCCGAACTCGGGCCCGTGAATCCCGTCGGGATCACCCGCCAACCCGAGCCCGTAACCCGGCGAAACCGCGGGCGGATGATCGCCCGGCACGCGTACCAGCCGCGTCATCTCCTCGAGCGAGTCGCGCTGGACGAGCTTGCCGCTGAAGAGCGCGTGGTAGAACTCGCAGATTTCCGCCGCGGTGGACGAAACGAGTCCGTGCGCAACCCAACTGGGGTCGTAGATGGAGCGCACGTCTTCCAGTTCGCCTGCGCGGTTGAAATCGCGACTGAATCCCGGTACGAGCCGCTCGAAATCATCGCGACCCTCGACCACCGCGGTGGTGGTGTGGCCGAGCGGGCCCGCGACGTGCTGTTGCACCGCGTCCGCGAGGCTCGTCGCATTGGCGAGTTCGACGACCCGCGCGAGCAGCGCATAACCGGTATTCGAATAGGACCAGCCTTCGCCGGGTGAAAAATCGAGACCGCGATGACAGCTGTGCTCGATGAATTGCGCAAACGTCCAGGCCGTACCGGGGGAAGCATTCAATGCGGCAATCTGCTCGGGAAGAACGCTGTAATTGGGGACGCCGGCGGTGTGATTGAGGAGTTGGCGCAACGAGACAGCGCCGCCAAAGCTCAGGCCTGCCACCCAACGCGAGATCGGTTCGTCGATGGCGAGCGCGCGCAACTCTGCAAGCCTCAGCACACAAACCGCGATCACGCTCTTGGTGATGCTGTAGACGGGAAAGCGCGCGTCGGCGGGTATCGCGATCTCTCGCTCCAGATCGAGCGATCCACACGCGCCGGTCCAGGATCCGAGCCCCTCGCACCGAACCGACGCCGTCGCACCGAGACCGCCGCATTCTCCGAGCAGTCGATCGAGGGCGCCCTGAAGCAGCTCTTCCGTTCGAAGGTCGATCAAATGCAGTTCTCCCGTGCAGGCGCCCCACGACCAGCGTCGGTCGATCGGCCGATTGCGTTCATCGGCCATCCGCAGCGGGCCGATCGCCCTGGCCCGATGGAAACAAACGAAAGATTCCGGGCGGCAGATCGGGATTCAATTCGACATTGCTAAACGCGATTTCCGCGTGTGTCCTTCCCGAGCGGACGTCGACGTCGATCGAATGTGCGAAGGGTGATCCGTCGACGTCGCGGTATGCGTCGAACTGCGCGACCCAGAGGACGGCACCTGAATCGTCGAGAACCTCGAACACGCGAAGGCGCCCACTCGGATCGAAAGTCACCCGCTGAGCGACGAACCCCCGGGCATCTGCCAGATCGATGCGAATTCGCCCTTCGCGATCGCGAACCGCATTCGAGGGAGCCGGTAGCGGCTCGGAGATCGGAATGCCCAGCAAGACCGCCACCGCCTCGTCGGGTCTGAGATCGATTCCGGCCTCGTTCCACAGCAGGTGCTCATCGACCTCACCCGCTTCGTAGCTCTGATCCTCGGCGCGATACACCTCGAAACCCTCGCCGTCGGTGGCAATCACCGCGAGCGATTGATTGAGGAATCCGAGGATTTCCACCCGCAGGCGCGACGGCCGCTCCAGGATCACGAGTTGCTTGCCGCGAATCTGGACGGAACCGTCATCCCGATCGACCGCGAGCCGCGCGAGCCCGCGCAGCCGCAATCGCTGGCTGGCGCGTTGGGCCCAGTCGTCGAGCAGCTGATCCGGTCGAGAGTCACCGGGTGACAACGGCTCGAAGAAAACCGGCGTCGCGCAGGCGGTTGCCCAGCAAAGCAACGCCGCGCCAACAGCGACGCGTGTCACGCCTACTCGATCTCGCGTTGGAGGGCCTCGAGTTTTTCGAGAAGATCGGGCTGCTCGCCCTCTCGAGGCGTCAGATCGACCGCTTCCCGGTATTTCTGCAGCGCCCGGTCTTTTTGATCGAGCAGCAGATAGGTATCGCCGAGATGCTCCGAAACGACGGGGTCGCCGCCCGTGAGCTCCTGGGCACGCAAGAGCTCCTTCAGCGCCCGGTCGAGGTACTTCTTCGCCTCCGCGCTTCTTCCGGTCTCGAAGAGCGGGCGCGCTCGCATGTAGTACACCCAACCGAGGCTGTCGATGATGAAACCGTCGTCGGGCCGGAGATCGAGGGCCCGCACGATGTAGTTCTCGGCTTGATCGAGATTGGCTCCCTTCTCTGCCCAGGTGTAGCCGACGTAGTTGAGCGCGCTCGCGTTCAGCGGATTCTGCTCGATCGCGCGCTCCATGTATTCGAGCGCTTCTTGCGTGCGTTTGGCTTCGCTGTAGACCACACCCAGGTTGAACAGGAGCTCGTCGTCGTCGGGGTTCTTGAGCAGCAGCCCCTCGAGATGCGCGACAGCCCCATCGAAGTCACCGGCCTTTGCGCGCAGCGTCGCAGCGTATAGTTCGCGAGGCCGGGTCGGCTTCGCAGCGACTGCCCGTTCGACTTCTTCCAGCGCACGCGCGAATTCCCCCCTGCGCTCGAACAGAACCGCCAGCTGCGTGTGTGCCTCGGCGGAGTGCTCGCTCTCATCGGGGATCGCTGAAAACGCTTCGATGGCCGCGGCATCCTCTCCCATCCGTCGACGCACGATGCCGAGGAAGAAGCGAACTTCGTGGTCTCCGGGTTCGCTCGCGAGAAAGGTCTCGAAGCGGCTGGCGGATTCGGGAAAATTCTCGGCCTCGTAGTAGAGGAATCCCAAGCGCACCACCGACCGCATGTCGTTTGGATAGTTCGCCTCGATCTCATGAAGGGTCCGAACCGCACCTTCGGCATCGTTCTCGCCGAGTTGCACGTCCGCGAGCGCCATCAAGGTCGCGTGGTGATGCGGGTGCATTTCGAGGATCTCGCGGTAGATCGAGCGTTCGGCGCCCGCCTCCCCCCGCGCCCGCGCAGATCGCGCGAGCTGCGAATAGATCTGCAAGTTATCCGGGTCGATTTCGAGGGCCTGACGCAGTGCCCCCTCCGCCTTCTCGAACTGCCCTGTCAACTCGTAGGCCTTGGCGAGCGCCGCGTAACCGTTGATCGGATCGTCGACGACGTCGATCAACCACAGCGCGAGCTCGACGGCCCGCTCGCCCCGTTCGCTCTCCATGTACATCTGAAACAGCAGCACGCCGGCTTCTTGATTGATCGGCGCGCCCGATTCGTCGAGCAGCGCCAATTCAGCGGCCGCAACGTTGCGCTGCATCCGATACAGCTGGCCGACGAAGACACGGGTCCGCGGATCGTCCGGATCGAGTTCCAGGGCCCGCTCTGCGTGCTCGAGCGATTCTGCGGGGCGGCCCGCGCGAATCAGGCTCATCGCCAACTTGCGCTGGATGTAGGCGGATTCCGGATCCTTTTCCAGGGCGCGCTCGAAGGCGGCCAGCGCCTCTTCGAGTTCCCCGCGCGCCTGGTGATCGAGAGCGACGAGGACGTCGTACTCGGGCGGCGCATTCGGGCGCACTTCGGGGCCCGGGGCCGGATCTCGCAGATGCGCGTGTTTGCCGATCGGAAGCAGCGCGCAGCCGCCTAGCAGCAGCGCCGCCATCAGCAGCGACGCGATCTGATTCAGTCGATGGATCCGCGCTTTCACCCTCGCTCCTCGCCCGGCCGAGTCACGCTATGCACCCGATGCGCCCGTCAGATATCCCTTCGCGTCCAGGTACTCGACGAGCTTTCCCACGCTCTCCTCGACGGACTGGCGGTTGGTGTCGAGAACCAGCTCGGGGCTCTCGGGCGCCTCGTAGGGTGCCGAGATACCGGTGAACTCGGGGATCTCGCCGGCCCGCGCTTTCTGGTAGAGCCCCTTCACGTCCCGCTGCTCGCAGGTATCGAGGCTCGCATCCACATAGACTTCCACGAAATCGCCCGGCCCCATCAGGGCGCGCACCGCGTCGCGATCGGAGCGATAGGGTGAGATGAACGAAGTGAAGACGATCACGCCGGCTTCGGTAAACAGCTTCGACACTTCTCCGATCCTGCGGATGTTCTCCGTCCGGTCCGCGGGCGAGAAACCCAGGTTGTTGTTGAGTCCGTGGCGGATGTTGTCGCCGTCGAGCACGAAGGCCAGACGCCCCCGATGGATCAGTTCGCGCTCCGCTGCGACGGCAATCGTCGACTTCCCGGATCCCGATAGTCCCGTCAGCCAGATCGTCACGCCGCGCTGGCCGACGATCGCCTCGCGATCGCTGCGCGTGACCTGACCATCGTGCCAGGTGATGTTGTCGCTCTTCCGTTCAGCCAAACAAACTCTCCGTTCGCGGATACCTTCTGCGGATACGCTCTATTATCGGCGACCGGGGGCCGCGATGGATGGTCGATTCGATTGGCGAGAAGGGTAGCGCGGCTGCGAATTTTTCGGGGCTCGGAGTTGCCGGTCGCTGAGGGCGCCAGAACGCGCCTATCCGCGAAGCGCACCGACGGCCTCCACGAGCCGCTTCGCCACCCACTCGATCTCTTCGGCGTCGTTGGAGCGCCCGATCCCGAAGCGCAGTGAAGACCGGGCGGCCGCCTCCGGGAGGCCGAGGGCCTCGAGCACGTGGCTCGGCTCGCCGCGACCCGACGCACACGCCGAGCCGCTGGAAAGCGCGACGTCGGAGAGCGCGACGAGCAGCTGCTCGGCGTTCACACCCGCGAACGAGACGTTCAGGTTGCCCGGCAGACGGCGTTCGCGCGAGCCGTTGCACGCGATCCCTTCGAGGGCGTCCGAGAGTCGCGTCCAGAGCGCTTCGCGCAGCAGCGTCAACCGGGCGGCCTCGGTTTCGAGGTTGGCGAGGCACAGCTCCAGCGCGCGCGCGAAGCCGACGATGAGCGGAGCCGGAAGTGTGCCCGACCGGAGCCCTCCCTCTTGGCCTCCCCCGTGTACCAGCGGCTGCAGCGAAATCCGCGGCCGCCGCTTGCGGACATAGAGTGCGCCGATGCCCTTCGGCCCGTACAGCTTGTGGGCGCACATCGAGAGCAGATCGACACCCCAGCGCTGCACGTCGACCGGAATCTTGCCGACCGCCTGGGCGGCGTCGGTGTGAAAGAGGACCTCGCGCGCGCGACAGATCCGACCGATCTCTTCGATCGGCTGGAGGGTTCCGATTTCGCCGTTCGCAGCCATGACGGAGACGGCGAGAGTGCGGTCCGTAATCGCCGCCTCGACCGCCGCGGGATCGACGAGACCCGCGCCGTCGACCGGCAGAACCGTCAGCGAAATGCCCTCGCCTGCCAGGAAGCGGCAGGTGTCGAGCACCGCGGGGTGCTCGATGGCGCTCGTGATCAGCTGGTTCCGGCGCCCGCGCCGACCTCGCGCGAGGCCGATGAGCGCGAGATTGTCGCTCTCGGTGGTGCCGCTGGTAAAGACGATTTCCGATGCATCCGACGCGCCGATCGCCGACGCCAGGCGCTCGCGAGCGATCGCCACGGCCTCTTCGGCACGCCACCCGAAGACGTGGCCCGCGCTCGAGGGGTTGCCGAAATCCTCGCTCCAGTAGGGCGCCATCGCGTCGACGACGCGCGGGTCGACGGGCGTCGTCGCGTGGTGGTCGAGGTAGATCGGGAGCTTCAAGGCCACGGGGCGACCCTCGTCAGGCCGCGAACGATTCTCCGCAGCCGCAGGTCGTCGAGGCGTTGGGATTGCCCATCTTGAATCCCGTTTCGTTGAGGGTATCGACGAAGTCGAGCGTGGTTCCCATCAGGTAGAGGGCGCTCTTCTCGTCGACAACGATCTTCACGCCGCGCACTTCGATCACGGTATCCGTCTCGTTCTGGCGATCGTCGAAGGCCAGCTCGTAGCGCAGGCCCGAACAACCGCCGCCGACCACCTTCATCCGAAGGCTGTGGGTCGCGAGCTTGTCGTCTTTTTCGAGCAGTGCCCGGATCCGCCCAGCGGCGGCATCAGTCACGTCGATTACGGCCATAGCGGTGCTCCTGGTGCGCAAGTCTTTGAATCTGAAAGCCAAACCTGCGAATCACAAAGGATAAGCGGGATGCGGTGAAAGTCAACGCAGCCCTCAGCGCCCCCCTACGTATCGGCCGTACGCGGGGCGAACCGAACGAAGATCTCGCGATTGCCCTTGGGGCCCGCGAGGCGGCTCTCCGCTTCGCCAGTGGCCGTCCAGCCCAGTTCGGCCGCGCACCGCTTCACGCCGGCTACGGCGGCGGCGCGCAGCTCGGGGTCTCGAACCACGCCACCCTTCCCGACCTGCTCTCGACCCACCTCGAACTGCGGTTTCACCATGACGAGTAACTCGGCAGCCGGAAGCTGATCGGCGAGGGTCGGCAACAGCAGCCGCACGGAAATGAAGGAAACGTCGATCACCACGAGGTCCGGTCGCGGGTCGAGGGTCGCCGCTGCGAGACGCCGCGCGTTGGTCCGCTCCATCGCCGTCACCCGCGGGTCTTCGCGTAGGCGGGTGTCGAGCTGCCCGTAGCCGACGTCCACCGCGAACACGTGCGTCGCGCCGGACTGGAGCAGGCAGTCGGTGAAACCGCCCGTAGACGCTCCGATGTCGAGGCAGATGCGGCCGATCGGATCGACGCCGAGATCCTCGAGCGCTCCCGCGAGCTTCTCGCCGCCGCGCGACACGAAGCGCCGATCTTCGCCGCGGACGCGAATCTGCGCGTCGGATCGGATGGCCGTCCCGGGTTTGTCGACGGGCGTATCGTCGACCAGCACGCGGCCGGCCCGGATCAGGCTCTGGGCGCGACTGCGGGTCTCCGTCAGGCCGTCGGCCAGCATGCGCTCGTCGAGCCGCTGCCGATCGTTCCGACTCATCCCGCGGGCGGAGCCTGGCCTCCGTCCACGGCCAGCAGGGACTTCACCGCCTCGACGATGCCCTCGCGATCGAGCTCGATTTCGCGGCGGATTTGCTTCGGATCGCCGTGCTCGATGAGCCGGTCCGGAATGCCGAGGCAACGCGTCGGCGTGAGCACGCCCGCTGCGGCCAGGGCCTCGAGGACGGCCGCGCCGAACCCGCCGGCCAGCGCCGCCTCCTCGACCGTCACGATTGCGCGACACTGCCGGGCCAGGCGCGCGATGCGCTCGCGATCCAGCGGCTTCACGTAACGCGCGTTGAGGACCGCGACCGAGATGCCCTCGGAGCCGAGCTCTACGGCGGCCTCGAGCGCCTCGTTGGCGAGCGTCCCGAACACCAACACGGCGGCGTCGTCACCGTCGCGCAGCAATTCAGCTTCGCCGAGCGGAATCGCCTTGATGTCGGGATCGAGCGGGACGCCGAGACCCGCGCCTCGCGGAAAGCGGATCGCCGACGGGCCGGGATGCTCGATCGCGGTCCGCAGCATGTGTCGCAGCTCGTTCTCGTCCTTGGGTGCCATGATCGCGATGTTGGGCAGCGCGCGCAGGTAACTGAGATCGTAGAAACCCTGATGGGTCGCGCCATCGGCGCCGACGATCCCCGCGCGATCCAGCACCAGCGTCACGTCCAGGTTCTGCAGACAAACGTCGTGCACCACCTGGTCGTAGGCGCGCTGCAGGAACGTCGAGTAGATCGCCGCGACGGGCTTCATGCCCTCGGCGGCGAGGCCGGCCGCGAAGGTCACGGCGTGTTGCTCGGCGATGCCGACGTCGTAGAAGCGATCCGGGTAGACCTTCGCGAAGCGATCGAGGCCGGTCCCGTCCGCCATCGCGGCGGTGATCCCGATGATGCGCTCATCGTTTTCGGCCAGCGCGATCAGCGCATCCGCGAACACGTCCTGGTACTTCGGCGGGCCAGGCTTGCTCGGGTGGAAGCGGCCGGACTCGACCTCGAATGCGCCAACGCCGTGGTATTTGAACGGGTCCTGCTCCGCGGGCTCGTAACCGTAGCCCTTCGACGTGACCGCGTGTACCAACACGGGGCCTTCACCGTCGGCGAGCATCTGCTTGACGTTCTCGAAAGTCTCGAGCACGACGTCCATGCGATGGCCCTGGATCGGCCCGACATACCTGAAGTTCAGCGCCTCGAAGAGCAGCCCCGGCGAGAAGAAGACCTTGAGTGACTCTTCTGCCTTGTGGGCCCAGTGGAGCATGTCGCCCGGCAGCGCACCCAGGAACTCCTTCGCAAAGCCCTTCATCCGTCGTGCGAGCGGATTGGAGAGCTTTCGTGACAAATAGGAGGACATCGCACCCACGTTCGGCGAAATCGACATCTCGTTGTCGTTGAGCACGACCACGAGATTCTTCTGCTGGAGATGTCCGGAGTGATTGAGCGCCTCGAACGCCATTCCCGCCGTCATCCCACCGTCGCCGATCAACGCAATCGCGCAGCCGTCGCGTCCCTGGTGCTCCATCGCGCACGCCATTCCGAGCGCGGCCGAGATCGAGGTGCCGGCGTGGCCCGCACCGAATGCGTCGAACTCGGATTCCGAGCGGCGCAGAAACTTCGCGATCCCGTCGGCCTTGCCGATGCGATCGAAGCCGTCGCGGCGACCGGTCAACATCTTGTGCGGATAGCCCTGGTGGCCGACGTCGAGCACGAGCCGATCACTGGGCGTGTCGAACACGTAGTGGATCGCGGTCAGGAGCTCGACGGCGCCGAGACTCGAGGCCAGGTGCCCGCCGGTGCGCGAAACGCGCTCGATGATTTCGGTGCGAATTTCTCCAGCGACCTGCTCGGCTTGTTCTTTCGACAACTTTCGCAGGTCAGCGGGCCGCTGAATGCCGGCGAGTAGCGTTGCGTCGCTCATATCGTCCTCCGCACCGAGAACCGCACCAACTCGCGCAGCGGCTCCGCCTTTTCGCCCAGGTCATCGAGTTCAGCGAGAGCCGACACCAGGAGCGCTTCGGCGCGCTCGCGCGCGGCGTCGACGCCGAGCGCGCGAACCAGCGAACAGGGATCGTCCTCTCCCTCGTCCAATACGTCGTCGGCAATCTGAAACGCGATTCCGGCAGCCAGTCCGCAACGCTTCAATCTCGCGACGGTTTCGGCATCTGCACCACCCAGCAGCGCGCCCCCCACGATCGAAGCCGCGATCAGCGCTGCAGACTTGCGCGCGTGAACCGATTCGATCCGCTCGGCGTTCGTGTCGGCAGCGTCGAATACGAGATCCTCGACCTGCCCACCGACGAGCGCGAGCGAGCCCGCCGCGCGCGCGAGCTCGAGCGAAGCCGCGGCGACGCGTTCGGGCGCGACATCATCGGCTCCCTTGGCGAGCACCTCGAAAGCCGCGGCGAGCAATGCATCGCCCGCGAGCACCGCGATGGCTTCGCCAAATGCCACGTGAACCGCGGGAACACCGCGGCGTTCGGCGTCGTCGTCCATGCACGGCAGGTCGTCGTGAACCAACGAGTAGGTGTGGACGAGTTCGACCGCGGCCGCGAGCGGCATCGCGCGTTCGCCCGGGGACCCGACGGCTTCCGCAGCCGCGATCGCGAGGACTGGGCGCAGCCGTTTGCCGCCCGGAAACAGGATGTGGCGCATCGCTGCGTGCAGCTGTGCGGGCGCGCTGTCGGCGGCCGGGATCAGCGCGTCGAGCGCGCGGTCGACCTTCGGAATCTGCTCCTCGAAGTACGCGTAGACGTCCACTATTCCGCCTCCTCCGGCTCCGCGAACGGGCGCGCAATCCACTTTTCGCCCTCGCGCACGAGCACTTCGATCCGCCTCTCCGCGTCCTCGAGCTGACCCGCGCAGCGCCGCGTGAGATTCACGCCGTCCTCGAACGCGGCGAGCGCGGCTTCGAGTTCGAGATCGCCCTCTTCGAGGCGATCCACGATCGCCTCGAGGCGCTGCAGTGCCTCCTCAAAGGTCGTCCCGTCGGATGCATCGGCGTCGGGGGAATTCGTGGGGGCGCCGCGAGATTGGCGACGTTTAGCCATTCGGGAGCATGCTATCGGCGGGCCTCTTCAGCGTCAACGGCGCGCGCGCCGAACCCCTCGACTTCAAAGCGGCTTTTGGGATCGCGGCAGTGCTGCGATCGCATCGACGACGGCCTCGATCTGGGCTTCGGCGAGCCGGATGGCGAGCCGCTCGCCGCGCTCGAGCTGGTCGGCGGTGCGCGGGATCGCGCCGTCGCGGGCGCGACGCACCAACGCGTAGCCCCGATCGAGCACCGCGAGCGGAGACAGCGAGTCGAGTCGACCCGCGAGTTGCGCGAGTCGAGAGCGGCCGCGCTCGACGGGCACAGCGCCCACGCGCACGAGCGCGTGAATCGCGGCCCCGAGCCGCGCGCGCTGGACGGCCAAGCGCGCC
>Ga0326597_10014057_pt1 | contig 10499 bp, 7 predicted proteins | sample RVTome_12_FD_203789 | JGI IMG/M metagenome (GOLD analysis project Ga0326597, IMG submission 203789) | Soil microbial communities from uranium-contaminated site in the Upper Colorado River Basin, Wyoming, United States - RVT100D185 | ecosystem: Environmental > Terrestrial > Soil > Contaminated >... | reverse complement strand
TCTCCCGAGCCCCGCCTAGGTGAGCGGGACTCGGGCCAGACCATTTGCAAGGCGTGTTTCGTTTTGTTATATTAAAAGGGTGAGTGCCAGTACGATGCTGGTTCTATAAAACACAGTCCTGCGAAAAGCTCCCTTCGGGGAGTTTTTCGTTTTTGATGTGCGTGGGTTATACTCAAATGGTGCGCCTCGCGTGGGGAGCGCTGCACTCACATTGGACAATGTTTTGGAGCTCGCATCCGCTTCCCACACGGGGCGCAATCACTAAAAAATGCAAACTGCTTTGCATTTTTTAGTAGAATTGCGAGCCGGAGTCATGTTGTGTCAGCAGACACAACAGACGAGGCGGGGTCGCGACCGAGGTTTGGTGACTGACCAAGCCGAGAGTTGTGACCAATGTAACCAGATGCAAATCCAGGAAAATATTCCGCTCGCACCCTTAACAACGTTTGGCATCGGCGGGCCGGCGCGTTATCTTGCACGCGTGCAAGATCATAAAGAGGTGTGCGCGGCCCTTTCATTTGCAAAAGAAAAAGGATTAAATGTTTTTATACTTGGCGGTGGCTCCAATGTGCTGGTGGGCGACCAAGGGTTTGATGGGTTGGTAATAAAAATAGAAATAAATGGAGTAGAGGAGAAAGGCGGGCTATGTGTTGCCGGGGCGGGTGAGCGTTGGGACGCGTTGGTCGAGTACACAGTGCAGAAAAATCTGTGGGGTATAGAAAACCTTTCCGGCATACCGGGGAGTGTTGGTGGTTCGACGGTACAAAACGTCGGTGCGTACGGCCAGGTGCTCTCACAAACACTTTTATGGGTAGATGTGTACGACACATCTCTGCAAAAAATACGGCGTTTAGAAAAAGCCGATTGCACTTTTGAGTATCGCCGCAGCATTTTTAAAGAGCACGAGGGCCGCTACATTGTATTGCGTGTCGCTCTGACGCTCTCGCCCACAGGAGCCCCTAACGTTTCTTACAAAGACCTGCGCGAGCGGTTTTTAGGGCGCACGCCGCGACTGGAAGATCTGCGCAATGCGGTGCTAGAGATCAGGGCGAGCAAATTCCCCAATCTGCACCAAGGGGGTACCGCCGGCTCGTTTTTCAAAAACCCAATCCTACCTGCCGATAAAGCGCAGGCACTACAGGCGCTCTACCCCGGCATGCCGATATTTCCGCTGCCTGAGTCAACAGACATAAAAGTGCCGCTGGCGTGGTTTCTCGACTATCGGCATGGCGTTATAGACCTGCGTGGTGTTGCTGTGGGCGGCGCACGGATGTACGAAAAACAGTTTTTAGTACTTGTTGCAGAAAAAAATGCGCGCGCTGCGGATGTAAAAAAGCTTGCGACACTTGTGCAGGAAAAGGTTCGCAACGCACTGCATATAGAAATAGAGCCGGAAGTAAAAATAATTTGATGTTACGCGCTCTACAATAGTTATCCACAACAAAAAATAAATATTTGTTGTGCAATATATTTTTTTCGCCGATACTTATGTGTAGAGCATCGAGATGTGTGTCGCACATACACTATGTGCAGTGGCATGCGGTCGAACGATGCGCAATTGCAATCGCGACCCCGGGTCGCAACCTATTATGGCAAAAAAGAAAAAGGCCACGAAGAAGCGCAAGACGACTAAGAAAAAAGCAGCTTCCAAAAAGCGCCGATAGTCGGCTTTTGGATACTGGGCTCTTGCCCTATCCTCTCGACAGAAAAATCGCCCAATGTTGGGCGATTTTTCTATGACCAGGAGACTCAAAAGTGCTTTTGTGGTATAGTATTGCTCCAATGTTTTCTCTCAAAAATCTATTCGGCGGGGAGCCTGGAGACAAGCTCCTGCGCGAGTATAAAGGGCTTGTTGACGCCGTTAATGCGCTAGAGCCCACCTACCAGGCACTTTCCGACGAAGAGTTGCGTGGCAAGACCGTCACCTTTAAGCAAGAGTTGCAGGCAGGCAAAACAGTTGACGACCTATTGCCCGAGGCGTTTGCCGCCGCGCGGGAAGCCGCTCGGCGCACTACGCGCCTCAGGCCTTTTGATGTACAGCTTATAGGCGCTGCAGTTTTGCACAAAAGTGGCATCGCCGAGATGAAAACTGGCGAGGGCAAAACCTTGGTGGCAACGCTCCCGGCCTACTTGGGCGCGCTTTCGGGTAAGGGCGTGCACGTAATCACCGTAAACGACTACCTTGCCCGCCGCGACGCGGCGTGGATGGGACAAGTGTACGCGGCACTCGGCCTTTCTGTCGGTGTTATCAATCACGACTCGTCGTACCTGTATGATGCATCACACACGCAAAAGGAAGAGGACACCGTGCGCGACGAAGAGGGATCCTTCCGCGTCTTTTACGACTTTTTGCGCCCGTCTACCAGGCCGGAGGCATACCAAGCGGATGTCACCTACGGAACAAACTCGGAGTTTGGCTTTGACTACCTGCGCGACAACATTTCCTACAACCCTGGGGAGCTCCGCCAGCGCGGACACCACTTTGCAATTGTAGACGAGGTAGACTCTATACTTATAGACGAGGCGCGCACTCCGCTTATTATCTCGGCGCCTACAGCCGAGTCGGAAGACCTCTACCGCACCTTTGTACGCATCGCAGGCGCATTGAAGCAGGAAGATGACTTCACCGTAGATGAAAAGCGCAAGGCAATACAGCTAACCGATGCAGGCATCAGCAAGGCAGAAAAGTTGCTAGGCATCGAAAACATCTATACCGAAAAAGGCATCAAGTACGTACACCATCTCGAAACCGCCGTGCGCGCTAAAGCATTGTTCCGTCGCGACAAAGAATATGTTGTCAAAAATGGCGAGGTAGTTATTGTCGATGAGTTTACTGGACGGCTCCAGCCGGGCCGCCGCTGGAGCGAAGGGCTCCACCAGGCGATAGAGGCAAAAGAGGGCGTCAACGTGCAGAAAGAGAGTCGCACGTTTGCATCTATTACCTACCAAAACTACTTCCGCCTGTACGACAGGCTTGCCGGCATGACAGGCACCGCAAAAACCAGTGCCGAAGAGTTTTACAAAGTGTACAAGATCGACGTGGCCGAGGTCCCTACCAACAAGCCGGTGGTGCGCATAGACCACAACGATCTTATATTCCAAACAGAGCAGGGCAAGTTTAAAGCACTCGCCCGCATGGTAAAAGAGCGCCATGCCAAAGGCCAACCGGTCTTGATAGGCACCGTCTCTATAGAAAAAAACGAACTCCTGAGTGCATACCTAAGGCAAGAGGGCGTGCCGCACGAACTATTGAACGCAAAAAACCACGAGCGTGAGGGCGAGATAGTCGCCGGCGCGGGAGAAATCGGCCGCGTCACTGTGGCCACCAACATGGCTGGCCGAGGTGTGGACATAAAGCTTGGAGGGATAGTCGCCGACAAAGAAAAGGCCGAAGAGGTTAAACGCTTGGGCGGGTTGTTCGTGTTGGGCACCGAGCGGCACGAGGCGCGCCGCATCGACAACCAGCTGCGTGGCCGCTCCGGCCGCCAGGGCGACCAGGGCGAGACGCAATTTTATGTATCGCTCGAGGACAACCTGATGCGAGTATTTGCGTCCGACATGATCAAAAACATGATGGGCCGCTTTGGTATACCGGAGGACGAGCCGATAGCAAACAAGATGGTAACCCGCGCACTGGAGAGTGCGCAGACTAAAATAGAGGGCTTTAATTTTGACTCGCGTAAACATGTGCTGGAGTATGACAACGTGCTCGACCGTCAACGCCGTGCTGTCTATGCACATCGCCGCGCCGTGTTGGTTGGCAGCGACAAAGAGGTGGGCGAGGTTCTCGCCGAGCTAGCGCAGGAAAACGCGGAGGCGCTGGCTGTTTTAAAGAAAAAAGAGGAGGAGTTGGGGCAAGAGGCACTGGTGCGCGCCGCGCGCAACATCGTATTACAAACGCTCGACATGTTGTGGGTTGAACACTTGGAGTCGATGGAATACCTGCGCGGCTCGGTAAACTTGCGCGCCTACGGCCAGCGAGACCCGCTGGTAGAGTACCGCAAAGAGGGCACGCGGCTCTACAAAGAGATGGAGTTGATGCTCGCCTCGCGCGTGTTTGAGCTTTTGGAAGGGTTAAATAAAGATGGGGCCACGCCGGGGCAAACCGCACCCGCGCCTGTAATTAATCTATCAATCCCGCAAAATCCGCAAGGCGAAATCGGCCGAAACGACCAATGCCCGTGCGGCAGCGGTAAAAAGTGGAAAAACTGCGGCCTCAAAAATACCACAGAGCATCAGTCCAACGTGGCGAAAAAATAAAATCTGTGGCATAGTGTTTTGCGATTACGGCGCGGCCCACAGGGGGCCGCGCCGCTTACTTTTTGATATACTTAATGCATGTATGGATTTGTAGACAACATAGAGGAGCTGTCGCTTAACAATAAGTATTTTCGACAAGTTCTCTACACCAGCAAACATCTACAACTGGTGGTGATGAGTTTGCCGCCGGGCGAAGACATCGGGGCAGAAGTGCACGAGCTCGACCAGTTTATTAGGGTTGAAAAGGGCGCTGGCAAGTCGGTCTTGGACGGCGAAGAGCACGCACTGGTGGACGGCAGCGCGGTTGTTATACCGGCCGGCACCAACCACAACATAATCAACACCTCGCAAACTGAGGAGCTAAAGCTCTACACGCTCTACGGTCCGCCAAACCACAAGCACGGCACTATACATAAAACAAAAGCAGAGGCAGAGTCGGGCGAGGAGCATTTCGACGGCACCACCAGTAAGTAAAGCGATACTAATATGTTTAAACCTATAATCCATGTGCTCGCCATAGCCGGTACACTACTACTGGTGGCCAACTATGTGCCTGGCATTGCTGTGGCAGGCTTTTACCCGGCACTTGTTGCCGCTGCCATCTGGGGGCTCATGGGTCTTACGGTTCGGCCGATACTGATGATACTCACACTCCCAATAAACCTTATCACCTTCGGTTTGTTCTCCTTCGTACTCAACGCGCTTCTGTTTTGGTTCCTCTCTTCATTTATCCAGGGGTTTGCTGTTGCTGGTTTTGTCCCGGCACTCATTGGATCCTTCTTCCTCTCCCTTGCTGCATGGGCACTACACAAGGTACTCTAAGGCCTTATGGCATTTGTTGATGAGTTGACAGTAGCTGCCAGGGCTGGTCGCGGTGGCGACGGCGTGGTGCGCTGGCTGCACGAAAAAGGCAAAGAATATTCGGGTCCGGCGGGCGGCAACGGCGGCAACGGCGGCGACTTTTACATACGCGGTGTGCGGGACATCGGCCTGCTTGCGCGCTACCGCGGGGAAAAACGCTTCGAGGCGAGTGTCGGCGAATCCGGAGCCTCTTCAAGCATGCATGGCGCACGCGGTAAAGACTACACACTCGACCTGCCGGTCGGCTCGCTAGTCACCAACACACAAACTCGCGAGCAGTATGAGTTGCTCAAAGAAGATGAGCGGCACATGGTGCTTAAGGGTGGTCGCGGCGGCGCAGGCAACGCGGTTTTTAAGTCGTCTGTAAACCGCAGCCCAACAGAGAGTACGCCGGGAGCCCGTGGCGAGGAGGCACAGCTACACATAGAGCTGCGGCTTTTTGCAGATGCTGGACTAATGGGCCTGCCTAACGCCGGCAAAACCTCGCTCCTAAATGCTCTGACCGGCACAACAAGCAAAGTTGGATCGTACGCTTTTACCACACTCGACCCGAGTCTTGGGGTGCTATATGGCTTTGTGCTAGCCGATATCCCCGGCCTTATAGAGGGCGCCGGTAGTGGCAAAGGGCTCGGTTTTAAATTTTTACGACACATATCGCGCACCAAAATGCTCATCCACTGCGTCTCGGTTGAGCCTGCCTCGCCCGCAGGCGGGTCAGACGACCCACTCCGAGATTATCGTGTAGTCCGAAACGAGATTTCTCGTTTTGAGGATGGCTCATTGGCAAAAAAACCCGAGATAATAGTGCTTACCAAGTCGGACACCAGGTCGGCTGATGAGGTTGCAAAAATAGCAAAACAGTTTAAGAAAGAGGGAGGTGCGGCGGTGACGACTGTATCAGTAATTGATGATGTCGCAATAAAGAATCTTAAAGATGCGATTGTCAGAGCCCTGTCTGACGACAAGGCCGGGTTTGCGTTAGAATAGGTATATATGGGTGCATATCGGCCGACCATAGGGCTTGAGATACATGCGGAGCTACAGACCGCCACAAAGATGTTTTGTGCGTGTATCAACAACCCCGATGAAGAGACTCCTAATAAAAATATTTGCCCCGTGTGCATGGCGCACCCAGGGACTCTGCCTGTTATAAACAAAGAGGCCGTACACAAGGTGCTTTTGGTTGGTGCGGCGCTTGGGGGTACTCTCGCCGACTACACAGAGTTTGATAGAAAAAACTATTTTTACCCAGACATACCAAAGGGCTACCAGATAAGCCAGTACAAGCACCCGCTAGTGTTGGGCGGTAACCTCAACGAAGTTGAGATAACCCGCATACATCTGGAAGAGGACACAGCGCGCCTCGCCCATAGGTCTACGACCGAGGGCTCCCAGCACGTCGAAGGTTCTGACGGAGGAAAAAGTTTGGTTGACTACAACCGCGCAGGCGTGCCTTTGATGGAGCTGGTTACCGAGCCGGTTATACATGATGCAGAAACCGCCAGTGCCTTTGCGCGCGAACTACAGCTCCTGCTTCGCTGCCTTGGGGCAGGGGAGGCAAATATGGAAAAGGGCGAGATGCGCGTGGAAGCCAACATTTCTATATCAAGGAAGACAAGACCAAGCCCACGAATGGCAAGGTCGAACCTTGCCATTCGTGGCAAGGTTCGACCTTTAGGAACCAAGGTGGAGGTCAAAAATCTCAACTCTTTTAGGAGTGTTGAGCGGGCAATAGCTTATGAAATAGCTCGTCAAACAAAATTGTTGGATGGTGGTAAAGAGGTAGTGCAGGAGACTCGCGGCTGGGACGAGGAGAAGCAATCTACTTTTTCACAACGCAAAAAGGAAAAGGCGCACGACTATCGTTATTTCCCCGATCCTGACCTGCCTAAACTTTTTCTCTCGAAACTTGGTGTAAGTAAAGAAGCTCTCGCCAAAGAGCTCCCAGAGCTCCCCTGGCAGCAGCGAGAAAGGCTGCAGGGTCTTGGCTTTCTGCAAGAGCAAGATATAGAACAATTAGTAAGTGGCCCCGACCTCTCAAAACTATTTGTCGAAGTGGAACAGATACTTGTTGAGCCTGCACTTGTCAAGCTTGCGGCAAACTTTATTTTGAATGACATTATTGGGCAGAAGAAAAAAGACCCAACTTGGCTCATGCCAAGCGCGGCGTATCTTGCCGAGGTGGTGCGCAATTACCACAATGGCACACTAGCGTCACCACAGGCAAAGAAAGCGATTTTGACAGGGAAGATTGGGCCAACCATTGATGCGGCAGAGTTGCCAGTATTGGCACAAAAAGTTATCGCGGCGCACCCAGCCGTTGTTGCCGACTACAAAGCAGGGAAGCAGGCAGCACTCCAATTTTTGGTTGGGCAGGGTATGAAGGAAGCTGGTGGGTCGGCAAATCCTGGTCTATTGCGTGAGAGTATTTTGAAGATTCTCGGATAAAATTTTTTGTACAAGTACTCCCCCTCTTGCGCGATGGCGGCAGGGAGGTGTATCCTATTGGCATGGATGAACTCGAGATATCGGGCAGGCGGTACATCTCGTCTCGGCGTGCCGCAAAAGAGCACAAATATCACTCCGACTACATAGGACAGCTTATCCGAGGTGGCAAGGTAGAGGGGCAAAAAGTTGGCCGCGCATGGTATGTGGACGCGGAATCACTTGCTACCTATTTGAGCAAAGAGAAGGGTACGGGTGCGTTGTCGGTGGAGGAAATGGTACTTCCAGTTGTAGAGAAAAAAGTTCCTGAAATAGCTGCAGAGTTGGAGCCTGTAGAACCTACTGCTACCGTAGTTGCTGCAGTAGAAGAAGATCGGCCATACCATGTAGCACTTCATGTTGAAGAGCCCACTTTAGAAAAAATATTCGTAGAAACAAACGAAGAAAAGAAAAAAAGTTTTTTCCAACCAAAACATAAACCAACCCTAGTGTACCTTACTGATGATGAACCGACACTGCCACGCTTGGTTAAGCAGGAAATCGTTGTGCCAGAAGACATACACAAACATAAAGATGTGGAGGTTATAGAAGAGCAATTGCATACTCCAATGCGTCGGCACACAGCAATGCGCGCCGTGGCGCTCGCCGGCGTAGGACTTTTTGTGCTTGTTGCTGTCGCCGGCACCTCGGTCATGTTTAGCACTAAGATGGTGGTAGAGGAGGGGAAGCCGGCGTCGGTCGGCATTTCCTTCAGATAAAACTCATTCGGGGTCATTTAATAGTTTTGTCAAACTCTACTCCTCTCTGCTTAATGTTGAGAGATTCTTTAAATTTGTTGTAATTGCCTTTTTGCAAAGAGGGAAAGCTGCTTTTGTGTATATAAAAAAATAATATACAACAAATTTATGCCGATAAATTATAGCTCTGTTAAACGATATATCGGCTAACAGAGCTATGTTAGCTGTTAAGCCAAAACACTATCTCGGCTATTCGTTTTGAAAATGAAATAGTCACTTCTCATAACAATCATTTTTTTATTTAGTGTAACTTTTTATTTAGGTTGAGCTGTCAATTTCCCCGTACATACGGTCAGTTTTAGCTTGGCGCATAAGCATATATCAAACCTTGAAAAGTCGCAGACTTTTTAAAACACATTTCTATCCACAGTTTTTTCTCTAAAGAAAATTATTCTCATGCATTATCTTTTAAAATAACAAGTAGGTAAATCTCCGAACATTCCGGAAAAATAAAGGATTTATCGGACCTCATGGCCTCACGTAAAAAAATTATTTCTCCAACAGGTGTCTCGATGCTTTCTGCGCGCGTGGTAGCAAAGCGCCTACAGTGTGCCCCGGACTATGTTGGCCGACTGTGTCGCGAGGAGAAGCTTGCAGGCGAGATGGTCGAGGGAGCCTGGTTTATTAGTGAAGAGTCTCTTCGACTATTTCAAAAAAAGCGTGCAGAGGCGCGTGACATCCGCTCTGCGGAGCTAGCCGCACAGCTACGCGCGGAGAGTAGTGCAACTTTGCGCCGTACCAGCGTAGCGCGCTTTTTTACTAACAAATCTTTTTTCTCGCGCATGGTTGTTGTGGTGCTTGCTGCAGTGCTGTTGTATACCACCGGGGCGGCGGCTGGCGTCGCAGGCCGCACAGTTGCTGCACATCTTGTGGGCGGGTCGGGAATGGTTACAGCATCGACCACAGCACAGCAGGCAGCCGCTCTTGCACAAATTGAGTCTCCTTTTTTTGGCGGCTATACATTTTCTCCCGCCGCAATACTGTCTCGCGTAGCATTATTTTTTTCCAACCTTACTAGTGGAAGCTCGCCAACGGAACCGACACAGCAAGCACCAGCACAGCCTACCGGGCCTTCATCGGTCACAAACAATTACACGACCAACAACAATACCTACAACAGCACTACCAACAACACCAACTATAATTTGCCGACACAAGCCCTGTTGAACACTGGCGGCGGTATTTCGGAAAATGACCTGGAAACTAAACTTAACAAATTGCGCCAAGAAATTTACTCCATTGGCAACACACCAGTTACCCCAACATACTCCTCCGGTGGCGTGGTGAACAACATTGCATTAACGCAAATAATAGACAAACTTAGTGGGGTCACCATTTCCAACTCGACGGTAAACGGCATCTCAGGGCTCACCGATGCGGATATACCAAACGATATTACTGCAAGCAACTACTTGGCTCTTGCGGGAGGTTCGCTTTTTGGCGCGGTCGACAACACATCTTTGGCCACATCCACATTTAGCGGCGGACTTAGCGTTGGAACACTCAACGTTTCTTCAACCACGGCGACATCCACATTTGCCAACGGGATCGACCTATCTGGTGGATGTTTTAGTATCGACGGCACCTGCATCACAGCAGGAGGCTCGGGCACGCCTGGAGGGGCTGACACACAGGTACAGTTTAACGACGGTGGGTCTTTTGGTGGAGACTCGACTTTTACCTTTTCTACCACAGACCAAAAACTCACCACACTAAACTTTGTTACCACTAACTCCACTTCCACCAACGCGACGTCGACATCCTTTTTTACATCAAGCCTCACTATCGGCAGTACTACCGGGTTACTCCAAGCAATCGATGGCGTTGTGTCTGCAACATCGAGCCCCACCACCGCATACTTTGTAGCTACTAGCTCAACTGCTAGTATTTTCCCCTATGCATCCACAACCGCCCTGACCGTCTCGGGCACCGGCTACTTCGGGACCGCCTCTACCACCAACCTCATTGTCTCCTCGGCAGGCGGCACCCCAGGATGCGCAACATTTGCAACCGACGGCACCATTTCCAACACCGGCTCGGCCTGCGGCTCTGGTGGCGGTACTTTCTCCTGGACCCCCACCACCTACAGCGGCACAGCAGTCAACGCCACCTCTACAGCACTCTGGCTCACAGCCA
>Ga0326597_10014056_pt1 | contig 10499 bp, 9 predicted proteins | sample RVTome_12_FD_203789 | JGI IMG/M metagenome (GOLD analysis project Ga0326597, IMG submission 203789) | Soil microbial communities from uranium-contaminated site in the Upper Colorado River Basin, Wyoming, United States - RVT100D185 | ecosystem: Environmental > Terrestrial > Soil > Contaminated >... | reverse complement strand
CGTCGCCAACGAGGACACGTATGTCGAGCAGGAGATTCTGGAACTCCTCGCGCGTCAGAAAGCGCTCAACTTTGCGCCCGGTGAGCGTTACCTCTACAGCAATTCCGGATACCTCCTGCTCGGCGAGATCGTCGAACGGGTGAGTGGTAAGACACTCCGGCAGTTCGTCGACGAGCGCATCTTTCGCCCGCTGGGTATGCACGCCTCCGTGATTCGAGACGATCACACCGAGGTGATCGAGCATCGCGCGAGCGGCTACGCACCGTGGAAAGGCGGCGGATTTCGCATTGCAGAGTCCTACTACGACCTGGTGGGCGACGGTAGCGTTTTCACGACGGTGAGAGATCTCTACCGCTGGGATCAGAACTTCTACCACCAAAAGGTCGGCGGGGAGGAAGTGGCCAAGGCCCAACACGAGACCCTGGTGCTCAACGACGGACGCAACATGCTCTATGCCGCCGGACTGGAGATCGGCGAATACGGTGGGCTGCGTTTTGTGGCACACAGCGGTTCGTGGGTGGGATTCAAGGCCCAGTTGCTGCGCTTTCCCGGGCAGCGCTTCTCGGTCATTTGTCTCTGCAATGATGAATCCGTCAATCCGACGGCACTCGCCGTTCGGATCGCGGACATTTACCTAGCGGACCAGTTCGAAAGCGCTCCCAGGCGGCCCGTCGCCGCCGCCGATCCCGATGGGGATCCGGCTGCGCGTGCAGCCGAGCTCGCCGTGAAGGAGGGCCTGTATCGAGAACCCGTGACGCATGCCGTTGCGAGAGTCTCGGTGGGTGGCCCCAGACTACTTGTCGACCAGGGCTGGGGACCGTCGGCATATGCACCGGTCGGCCGCGATACGTTCCGTTCGGCCGATCGAGATGTGGGATTCCCAGCCGATTTGGTGTTTGCCGAAAAGCAGCGTGCGGTGCCACAGCGATTTCAGCTACTCGAGCTGGGAGAAGTTCCGCTGAATTTCGAAAAAATCGACCCCTACTCGCCTTCACTCGACGAACTTCGGGAGTACACGGGAGCCTATTACAGTGAAGAGCTCGAGACGACGAACCGCGTCTACCTCGAAGACGACCGCCTCTATCTGGAATACCGCCGGTCTCCAAAGACTCCGCTGCAACCGACGTTGAAGGATCAGTTCACGTTGAACGGGATGCGCATCGAGTTCGAGCGCGATTCCAAGGGAGGCATTTCGGGATACGGGATCTGGTTCGACTGGGAATGGAACCTGCGCTTTGCCAGGCGCGACCCGTCAAAAGATCCGGCGGCACCGTGAAGCGATGACCGCACTGATTCCGCGCACACATTACGCGAGCCTGGCGAATTGCGTCTACCTGAACCAGGCCTCACTCGGCTTGCTGGGCGAGCCCGCGGTCGAGGCGATGCACCAATTCGTGGACGACGTTGCCCGCCACGGGAATCTGAACATGTCCGATGCAGATGAGGTGCATTACTTCGATCAGCTGCGCGCACGCGCCGCCCGATTGTTCCACGCGGACAGCGACCGGATCGCCATTCTCGCGAGCGCGAGCGAGTTGCTCGGGCAGATCCCGCACCTCATTGCATCGACCGCCGGCCGCAAGATCCTGGCTGTGCCGACTGACTTTCCGGCGGTCACCCGCCCCTGGCTGCGCCTGGCCGCCAGCGGCGACTGTCAGGTGCACTTCGTCGAGGATGACCCGGCAAGTGACTTGACGACCGATCTCATTGCAGCGCTCGATCGCCAGACGGCGCTCGTCGCTGTCAGCTGCGTCCAATATGCAACCGGCACCCAACTCGATGTTCCGCGGTTGCGACGCGCTGCAGATCAAGTGGGGGCGCGGCTGGTTGTCGATTCGACCCAGGCAGCAGGGGCGCTCGCAATCGATGCAGCCGCCTGGGATGCGGATGTCGTCGTATCGAGCGGATACAAATGGCTCGGCGGCCATGGTGGCGTCGCGTTGGCCGTGATGAATCCGTCGTTGCTCGAACTCACGCCCCCGCTGCTCGGTTGGATGGGTGCTCCGGACCCGTTCGATTTCGACGCGACGCAGATTCTGTTGGCCGACGACGCGCGTCGCTACACCCAATCGACGATGTCCTATGTTTCGATGGCTGCACTCACCGCGTCACTGGATCAACTCTTGAGTCTCGGTGAAGCGCCGATCGAGAAGCACGCTCGTCGGCTAGCTGAAATGTTGATCGAACGGGTGAGCGAGCGCGGTTGGCAACCGTTTCGCGAACTCTCAGATCGCGCAGCTTCACCCCACATCGTCTCACTGGCGCGCCCCGATCAGGAGCTGGAAGCAACCCTACAGGAGCTGCAAACGGCGAACATCGTATGCAGCTCTCGCGGTGGCCGAGTACGGATATCGCTGGCTCCGTACAACGACGAGTCCGATATCGAATCCCTGGTGGCGGCCCTCGGTTGAATTCCGCCCCATTCGAATGAATCCAGTAGAGGAGGGTCGCTGGTTCGCGCCCGAGCTTTGCTCGGCGAGCGCGAATCAGCCGAAGCTCGCCAGCGAGCCCGGTCTCGTGCTCCAGATCAAGTGAACGTCCTCGACCGGTAGAGTCGGGGGCGTTTTCGCTATCCGAGCTGTCACCGAAGATAGGGACCGTATACGGCCGTCTGGGTGCCCGACGGAGTGCTCGAGTCCGTTACACGCAGATCCTTTTATTCCTCGTGCTCCGAATACGCATCCAGTGTTGCTGGTTCCGAGTGCTCGCGCCCCAGCGAGATCGCGCGCTTCGTCCTAGCAGGTGAGCGTCAGGCGGATGCCAGAATCTGCTTCGTCGCGCGCTCGCCTTCTTCGCAGCTCGTAGTCCACAGCTGAAAGCCCGACAGCTCGGAGTGACCAAAACGCACCTGGCCATAGCCCTCTCGCACCACTTCGCGGGGCGCGGGCGCGCCGTCGCGGCCGAAGTAGAAGCCTGGCTGTGGAATCACGTAGGCGTGCCCCCAGCGGTTGCTGATGATGCCGGCGATGTCGCGTCTCGGATCGAATCCGTAGTCGCCGAACATCGCCGTGAGTTGCTCGCGGATCTTGTGCTCGATCTCCGCGTAGCTCATGGAAAACAGCGCGGTTCGCGCCACGAGCGATTGCTGCTCGAGGGTCAGGCCCGACTGCGACACCGTGGAGGTAAACGGGATATAGAACGTGAGCATCGTCGGTTTCGATGGATCGAGTGGCATGTGCTTCCCGTCGATCAGCATCGGCGCCCGAAGGCCCGTGTACCAACCGAAGCCCTCGCGATCGAACCAACGCGCGCAGCTGATTCCGAGCTTCTCCATGAATCGCCAGTGCTTCACCGCCACGTTCAATGTCAGGATCGGCGCGTGGTGGAACTGGCCCATCGCATGGGTGAGTGATTCGGGCGCGTCGCGGACGACATGCCGGTTCATCCACTGGCCACCGGCCATTACGACGCCCTTTGCGCGCACGCGATGGGGTTTACCGTCCTTCAGATAGGTGATGTGGACTTCGGTAGCAGCGTCCGGAGAGCCCGCGTGCTCGACGCGCACAGCCGTGGAACCGAGCCGCATGCGAACCTTCTGCCCTTCGCGGTCGAGCGCCTTCCAGTCGACGCGGCCGTAGACGACGTCGTTTAGATTGTGCTCCCCCTCGATTGCACCGGGCAGCATCGTTTTGACGATGTGGCGCGCGATGCCCGCGTTGCCACCCGGGAAACTGACATATAGGGACTCCGAGCCTTCGGAGTCCACCCACTCCGGGTCACCGGATGCCGTCGCCACCGCGGATGCGCCGGGGAACACCGCTCCCATGTAGGCCGAGATCACATCGCACCCGAGACCGGGAAATGTCGCGGCGATCATCGGATCGAGGTAGTCGTAGACCTCACTGCGAGTAATGCCCACGTACTTCTGCAGGAATTCCTTGTAGGTCATGCTGTCCATCCATCGCTTCCAATCCGCGGGGAAGGGCTCGCGGTACTCGAAGTGCTGCATGGTCATCAGCTCGCGCTTCACCAATTCTGGGAGCGGTGCGTCGCGAAACCCGTTGGCCCATGGGTCCTTGACCCAACGATGACCGTTGGCGCTCGACGGATCCCTGTAGAAAAAACCAGTATCGGCCTCGGACATGTCAAAACCCATCGAGCTGTAGCTGTCGTCGGGAATGCGCAGTGGTGCGACGGTTCCGGACGCTTTGCGCTGCCACTGCAGCTCATCGAAGTTCTTGGGCAGACCAAACTCATCCCAGGTGCGGTGGTCGGGCGGCCAGGTGAATCCGTTCGATCCCTGCGGTGCGTGCAGGTGATGACCGTCGACGATCAGTTCGTTCTGCTTTGCCTCGCCGCCGAACATCGGATGGTTGTCGAGCAAAAGGCAGCTGCCGTTCCCGTCCCGGTAAAACGTGTAGGCGGCCATCAATCCCGAGAATCCACCTCCCACCACCACGAGGTCGAATCGGCCCGCGTCGACGACACCGGCTGGGAGTTGCGCCCACGTGCCCCGATATACGGAATGAGCGGCGTTGACGACTTCATGCGTGTTGCCATTCGACTTGTTGTAATCGCCGATACCGCCGGGGCCCGTCCAGTCTGGCCCGACCAGCTGATCAACCGGGCGGTTGGCGGATTCGGACGCGCGCAGCATCCCGGGTGCCGCCATGTCCAGCAGTACGGCACCCGCGCCGAGCATCGTGCCACCGACGAAGTCGCGACGTGTGATGGCCGGATCGCTCAGTCCCAATTGCTCATCGAAATCTGCCGAGACTCGCTTTTTCATGACGTCCCTCCGAGCGACGAGCATAACGGGAGAGCATTTCTGAATACAAGAACAATCCCGGCCGATCGGATCGCAGCGAGCCGCGAGACAGGTGCTGGGATGATCCAGCAGGGGCTGCTGCGCCTATTTACCGGGGTTCATTTCGATCTCCAGCAGCGGTTCAAGCATTGGGGGTAGCTCCGCTTTTCCTGCCGGGAATCCGTTCTGCTCGAGGATATAGGCGAGTATGTCGGCGTGGGTTTTGTCGGATAGCTTGCGCCGATCTTTCCGTTTTGGGGGCATTTCCGTGGTGAAGAACTCGAACAGATCGCCAACCGTCCACTTCGCCCATTTGGCCATAAACTCGTCACCCACCAGCGGCGGGACCTCGTCAAATTGATCCCCGGACAGGTTCTCTTTGTGACATCGCTCGCAGGTCTCCAGATACCTCGCTTGCCCGCGAGCGCTTTGCTCCGCGGTGAACACACCGTCGAAAATCGAACTTACCGCCTGTTGTGTACTGTCGGCATGCACCTGGGAGCCGGTGATGACGGCGAATAAATAGCAAGTCGCTGCTGTGCACACGCGCGCACGGTGAAGCACGGATATCACGGAATCACTGCGAACAACAGCTGAGCCCTAGTGACTCACGCCTGCACGGCTTCATTCATGTACCACGTGATGAAGTCTGATGGGCCATCCTCATTTGTAGAGTAACGCCCGGGTCCGTACGCGCCAGACTTGATGCCCAGGTGATTGTTCTCGACGATCCAGATATCTTCTCGGATCGTGATATCCCAGAGCGCCATCACATTCTCCGCCACGTAGTCTTTCCCCTCGACCGCGTCGGGGTGGACCAACCAGAATATTTCGCAGTCTGTAAATTCGGGCCCGCGCGGCGTGAATCTCGCTACCGCCACATGATCATCGTACGCCTGCCAGTACCCGGTTGAATAACCAGTCGTCGCGATATTGGTCTTGTACGTCCAGTCGCTGATGCCCGGCAACAAAGGTGCCACCGGCTTGCCGTCGAGCGATCCCGTGACGAATCCGGGATTCAGCTCACCTTCGAATGGCCTTGCTCCTGAACCCATTCCCTTGACCGCACCGGGATCGGTTCCGAGCTGGGCGCCGATCTTCTTGGCCAGCCTCTTCTTCTGCGAACTGGTGAGGGTGTAATCCCAATTGTGCGTTGTCACCAGGCTCTTGTGGGATGGTCCGCAATGGTAACACTCGAGAAAATTTTCTAGCGCCAGTTTCCAGTTGGCCTGAATCGGGTAGTACCGACGGGAGGCAATCTTCAATTCGGCCAGACGGTGGCTGGCCCCGACCTCGTCTAGCGACCACTCGAACTTGCCACCGAATTCCGGCGGCTTCTCGGCGCGTGAGAAATTCAGGAAGATATGGCCCTGCTCTACCCGCAGATGGCACGGGATGAGCCCATTGGCGGACATGTCGAAATCGTCGTGCACGTCGTAGGCGTCCATCAGGCTGCCATCGAGATCGTACAGCCAGGCGTGGTAGGGGCAGCGGAATACCTGCGCGTTGCCACTTTCGCCCAGTTGGCGAACGGAGAGGCGCTCATCGCTGGGACGCGGATCTTCGTCATGTCGGCAGAGTCGTGAACCGCGATGACGACAGACGTTGTAGAACGATCGGATGTCACCGGATTCGTCGCGAACCACGATGGCGCTTTCGCCGAGCCCATACTTGAACACGAAAAAGTCGCCCGGTTCGGGAATCCGACTTACGTGATCGGCCAGCAGCCAGAAGTTGTCGCCGATGTAGCGCTCATCTTTCTTGTAACGTTCTACCTCGTAGTAGTACTCAGCCGGAATCGTCGTGCCTGCACGCCATCCCGTAGAGCCACTCGGTCCACCAACCGTCCCGGTCGATATCGGGGCTTTCGTTGCCGGCTCCGCGTCTGATTGCGGCTCGGCGCGAAGAACACCAGGCATCGCCGCCGCGGCACCAACAATGACCGTTGTCTTGGCGAATTCTCGTCGACTAAATCCTCCGATCGGGGACTTCGGAGGCTCTTGATCGGGTGTCCTGGATCCTTTCACCCCTTTCTTCTCGGTCATTGCCGCTCCTCCCCTGTTCACCTATATGGTCCGCCAATAGTATATACGTATCACCGACCCTCCGTTCCACAGAATGGGCAGGTGTTCCCCGTGTGTCCATTCGGACCCGCAGCCCGGGCAATACTTTTGGAGTCAGAGGAACGCTTTTAGAATGCGAGCCGGAAGCAATTCTTGCACTTCGGTTCTTTTTCAGCCCGTCCAATTCACTCGAATGTCGTACTTCTGGATTGCGCAATGACAAGAAAACCGTCACGGATCAGAAATCCGTACCTACTGCTTCTCATCCCGGCCACAGGGATCATCGCGATCGCGGCGTGTGTTCGGTCGATATTCGACGCCGAAGTCTCGACCTATTCACAAGGGGCCCGCGTCTACGCAGACTTTGGCTGCGGGGCTTGCCATGAATCTTTGGTGCTCGGGCCAATTCAGCGCCGTCGGAAGCCCGCTCCTCACGTTTTCAAAGACTGGATTGATGCGAGCGACTTGTCGGAAGAAGTGCGTTTTGGTGGCTACAAGAGTGACGACTACGCCGTCGCACAACGCTCGATCCCCAGGAAGATCAAGATGCCCGCCTACAATGACCTGATCTCTGAGTCAGATCTCCGAAGGCTCCTGGTGTTCCTCCAGGTCAATCAATTGATCAATACGCGCTCGACTAGCGCGGGGCAGAACCTGGCAAGGAAGTACGGATGTTTCGACTGTCATGGTCCTCTGGGTCTTGGCGGCGTCGTGAATCTGCGGTCATTGAAGGGGTACATTCCCGGCTGGTTTGGACTCGACTTCGACGAGTTGACGAACAACGGCGACCGCGAAATTGTCGCAGAGTGGATCAACGACGGCACAAGCTCTTCCATCACAGGTAAGTCGTTCGCTTGGGGGATGGTCGCTCGCCACTTCGGTGAAAGTCAGGCAATCAAGATGCCGGCTTTCGAGCGTCGAATTCCGATGGAAGAATTGGACCTCCTCGTTGACTATGTCCTGTTGCTGCGCAGTTTCGGCGACATGAATCTGCCTGAGGTGCAGCGGTATAAGACGCGGTACGCATTGGACACCGAATCATCGAGTACCCAGGTGCCGGAAAAGTGAAAGGCCAAACTCGCGCAAAGAATGAATCTTGCTGGCCAGATTCGAAGCGACAGCGTCACGGTTGACTCGCTTTATCGATTTCTGCCTAAAGAATGCAACACTCTCGCGTCGGGGGGTGTTGTGTCATGCGATGGAAGGGATCGGCAGCGGTGTTGGCCGCGCGGCGCCGCCGCGCGCTGGCCGCAGGTAAAAAAAACGCAACGCGCTGGCAGGCGCACCTCGTCTTCGTCGACGAGTCGGGGTTCCTCCTGATCCCCACGCTGCGTCGGGCGACTTGAAGGTGAGCAGCCGCACGCTCTTGCGACTGCACCCCAGTGTGAAAACGAACAGCCGCATGCGACGGTACTTGCCCGTCTCGGGATCACGCACCATCGGGCCGTCGCCCCCGTAATCCACCTGGCCTTGCTCACCGGTGCGGTCCCGATCACCGGGTGGGCTGCGTGGATCCGCGTTCCGCGCAGCTTCCGCACGAAGCGACGCACACTCTGGTCGCCGGCATCGAAGCCATGGTCGTCGACCAAATCCTGCCAGATCACCGTCGCGTTACGGCCCAGGCGGATCGCCTGCTCGATCAGATCGCGGTACGGCTCACATGCGCTCGCCGACGGGTTGCGGCCCGGGTGCGGCGGCGGCGCGGAGTCGGTGATCACTCGTATGGCCGGTTTTGAATCGGCCGACGAGTCGGTGATCACCCCTCGGGCCGGCTTCGAATCGGGGGGCCTCCAGCGACCCGGACGCCGTACCTCGATCCCCGCCTGCTTCAGGTAGCCGCTCACCGTCTCACGACGGATCCCTGTTTCGTGTTCAATCCGGCGGAGCGTCCACCCGAGCCGCCCAAGTGCCAGTATCTGCTGCTGTTTCTCTCGGTCCAAGACATTTGCCATGGCGCCGAGGCTAACCGCCCCGATCGCCTGCTATGTCCCGGACGACTTCATGACCTTTGGCCGGTTTTCAGGTGATCACGGATGGCCGCTTTTGGGTGATCACCGAGGCTCGGAAGACGAATGAGAAACCCACCGGTGTAAACGATGTCCCCGGACTACAGTGTCAACGATGTCCCCGGCCGTTCATTGTTATCAGGCATTGACTCCCGACCCCTATTGGTTGTCCTCCAGAATCTTGCGGAGGTCTTTGAAATAGCGCCCGTGCGTCCGGTCTAATGCATTTCTGCTCTCCGCCTCAAGTAGGACGACTTCGTGGTCAACCCCTTTGCGGTTCAGATCCAACTCGATCTCAAGCCGCGAGTCTTCGGCCTCCCGCCGTTGCGAGTCGTCGAAGTCGCGAATGTTGACGATGCGGCCCTTACTGCGGTTGTACTCAATCAGGAAAATCATTTCTTCTGCTCCTTTGCTCTCTCGTCTAGCCAAGAGACCGCCTCGCTCAACAGGTCGGCGTTCGCATTCCGCCGGCGTAGCATCTCTTCTTGCGTTTCTTGCTCCTCCTGTTCGGCGCGTTCCATCTTGCGTGTCGAGTCTTCCAGCTTTCCTCGTATTTCTTGTACCTCGTGGTCGGGTAGTTGGTGCTCAAGCAGTTCCGCGGTGGCTTTCTTGGAATTCTCGTGAGCCGCCACCATCACTTCGTAAGCCGCCACCGCTATCGAATGTTCTTTCTCGAGCTCCTCGTAAGCCGCCACCGATGCGGAGCTTTTTGTGAGGAAGTTTCGCCACGACTCGGAACCGCCACCATACTTGATCGTTGGATCGAGGACGTCGGAGGATTTTTCCGAAACCTCGGCCCACAGGTGTTGCAACGCGGTTCGAACCTGGATCTCGACCGGCTTCCCGGATATCTCGGCGATGATGTGGACCGCTCGGTAACCGTAGCTGGGATTGTCGCGGCGGTCTATTACGGACGCTCCAGGAAATACGGTTCTTAAAGACGCAACGAATTGCTCTTGTTTCACAACATCTGTTACGACTGCCCTGCAGCCGGCGATATCCTGCATTTGGCTCAGTCGGATACTCTCGCGACGGAGTTTCTCCGCTATCGAGGCCGTGGACTTGGCCAGCCGTCCCGTCGGGAACTCACCGCCCTGACGAATTGTTTGGACCACAGCCTCGTACGCCTCGCCAAACGACTGTCGATAATCGTCGAGCAATCGAAGATCGTTCTCGGTGTGCGGACCGCCCTTTAGTCGATCCCCAAGCCGGTCGATTTGTGTCTTGCTAACAGGCATCTTGGACATGTTCAGCGTGGACTCATGGTCTCCGCCTAACCGGCGGTTCAGCTGCGCCCAACAGCGCTGACCGTCAACGCTGGAGCACGGCGCCCGCCGCCAGAACGGTACCACGGATCGATAGGAGCGAGCTGTTGGGTGTCAGCTGCAACCGCTTGATCCTCATTGAGCCCCCCTCCTACGCCTACGCCACGTGGAGTAGGCTGGACGCGAACCGCAAAACGCGCATCCGCGCAGGAGGGAGACCGATGCGATTTTACAGCAAGCCGCACCAGCATTGGTGCGGAATCGATCTGCACGCGAAGACGATGTACATCTGCATGCTGGACCGCGAGGGGAATGTGCTCGTCCACCAGAACCTGCCCTCGAGCCCCGAAGCGTTCCTGGAGGCCATCGCTCCGTATCGCGAGGACCTCGTCGTCGCGGTCGAGTGCATCTTCACCTG
>Ga0326597_10014055_pt1 | contig 10499 bp, 7 predicted proteins | sample RVTome_12_FD_203789 | JGI IMG/M metagenome (GOLD analysis project Ga0326597, IMG submission 203789) | Soil microbial communities from uranium-contaminated site in the Upper Colorado River Basin, Wyoming, United States - RVT100D185 | ecosystem: Environmental > Terrestrial > Soil > Contaminated >... | reverse complement strand
GTGACCCAAGCGCTCGCCAGGGCGGAGGAAGCAGCCAAGGCCAAGGCCGAAGCGGAGGCGCGGGCGGCGCAGCAGGCGGCATCAGGAGGCGGCGGCGACGCCGAGTCCCAGGCGCGCATGGACGCGGCCATGAAGGCGCTGGAGGAAGCCAAGGCGAAAGCGCGGACTGAAGCCGAGGCGCGGGCCGAAGCCGAGGCGCGAGCCAAGGCGGAAGCCGAGGCGCGTCAGCGCGAGGACCTGGAGCGCGCGGAGCGCGACGCGAAGGAGCGGAAGGAACGCGAGGAAGCCGACGCGCGCGCCAAGGCCCAGATGCGGGAAATGCAGGAACAGGCCCATCGCGCCCGCGCCGAGGCGGAGGCCAAGGCCGAAATCGAACGCAAGGCGCGCGAGGACGCCGAGGCGCGGATCGACGCCGAGCGCAAGGCGCGCGCCGAGGCGGAGGCCAAGGCCGAAATCGAACGCAAGTCGCGCGAGGAGGCGCTGGCCAAGGCCGCGAAGGAAGCGGAAGCCAAGGCGCGCGCCGAAGTCGAGGCGATGATCCAGGCCGAGCGCAAGGCGCGCGAGGAAGCCGAGAAGAAATCGCAAGCCGAGATCGCGGCCAAGGTCGTCGCGGAAAAGAAGGCGCGCGAGGAAGCGGAGCGCCAGATCGCCATCGCGAACAAGGCGCGCGATGAAGCCGAGAAAAGGGCGCGGGATGCCGCGAGCAGCGGCAACGCCCAGGCCGCGCAGAAAGCGCGCGAGGAAGCCGAGGCGATCACGCGCAAGGCCGAAGAAGCCGTCGCCCAGGCCCGCGCGCAGATGGAAACGGAGCGGCAGGCGCGCGCCCAGGCCGAAGAGCGCGCCAAGGCCGAGGCGGTCGCGCGGGTCATGCAGGAGCAGCAATTGCGCGCTCGCTCGGAGGACGAGGTCAAGGCCCGCGTCCAGGCGGAAATCAAGGCGCGCCAGCAGGCCGAAATGGAAGCCGAGGCGCGCTACCGGCAGGAGGCGGCCGCGCGCGCCAAGGCATCGGCCGAGGAGCGCCGCAAGCGTGAGGAAAGTACCCGCACCACGGGCGCCACGGTCCTGGTCAAGAAATCCACTAACTGGCCGAAGGTGATCGTGATCTGCCTCGTGGTGCTGGTCGGCGCCGCGATCGGGTTGCTGCACGTGGTGCCGCTCAACAATTACATCGGCCCTGCGCAGGCGGCGATATCGAAGCGGCTGGGCGTGCCGGTTACCGTGTCCGGCGTGCGCTACGCGCTATTTCCGTCGCCGCAACTGACGCTCGAGCGCGTCGGCATCGGCAAGCTGCAGGAAATCAAGGTGCACGCGGTCACGGTCGACGCTTTCCCCACCGCGTTCCTGGGGGACGCGATGAGCTTTAGCGAGGCCACGCTGACCTCGGTGTCGGCGGACCAGGATGCGCTGGCGATGGTGCCGGCCTGGGTGAATCCGCAAGCCGCCGGCCAGGCACTGCGCGTGCGCCGCATCAAGCTACGCTCGGTCAAGCTGGGCGTGAAAGCGATGGACCTGCCTTCCTTCGACGGCGACGTGACGTTCGGCCCCGATGGCACGCTGCAGCGCGCGGTGCTTAACGACGGCAAGCTCCGCGTGGATCTCGCGCCGAAGGACAAGACCGTACGCGTCGGACTGGAAGCGCGCGGCTGGCGCATGCCGTTCGGTCCCGCGCCGGAATTCGACGACCTGACGCTCGAAGCGGTTTTCGAGCCCCGGCAGGCCAGCTTGTCCGGCATCGAGGGGCGCATCGGCCGCGCCACGGTGAAAGGCTCCGCCCGCGCGAGCTGGACGGACGGTGGCGCGATCCGGGTCGAGGGTGACTTGACGCTCGCGAACGGCGACCTCGCGGCGCTGCTCGGCAAGTTCACGCGCAACTTCACCGCGATGGGGACGCTCAACGTCAACGCTACCTACGCGCTGGCGGCAAACTCGCTGGAGTCGCTGTTCGACGCGCCGCGAGTCGACGCGACGTTCAACATCGAGCGCGGCGCGCTCAATAACGTGGACATCGTCCGTGCCATCCAGACTCCCTCGCGCGACGGGTTGCGCGGCGGCAAGACCGCCTTCAATTCGCTGTCCGGGTCCGTGAAGACCGCCGACGGGAAATACGCCTTCCGGCAGCTGCAGCTCAGTTCCGGCCCGATGACCGCGAACGGCAACGTGGACGTCGACGCCAATGGCGATCTCTCGGGCCGCATCAATGCGGTGCTGGGAACCCGGACGGTGGTCGTCGCGCGCGGCACGCTCAATGTGCTGGGCAACGTCAAGTCGCCTCTTCTGAAACCCTGAACGCGCGGCTGGCGGATCGCGGCTAGCGCGCGTCGCGCAGGGCGGCGATGCGCGCCTCGAGCGGCGGGTGCGACATCAGCAGGCGCATGAAGCTCCCGCCGCCCGATATGCCGAAGGCCGCAATCTGCGCGGGCAGCCGGGACTGCTCCTGGTTGAGCTTCAGCCGCTCGAGGGCGGCGATCATCTTTCCACGGCCCGCCAGCTCCGCCCCGCCCGCGTCAGCCCGGAATTCCCGGTGGCGGCTGAACCAGGCGACGATAATCGCGGCGAGAATGCCGAGCACGATCTCCGCAACGATGGTCGTGATCCAGAAGCCGGGGCCGTACCCGCGCTCGTTCCGGAACAGCACCCGGTCGACGACAAAGCCCACGACGCGCGAAAGGAAGATCACGAAGGTATTGAGCACGCCCTGGATCAGCCCGAGCGTCACCATGTCGCCATTGGCAACGTGGCTCACCTCGTGCCCCAGCACCGCCTCGGCCTCGTCCTGGCTCATGTTGGCGAGCAGACCGGTGCTGACCGCAACGAGCGCGCTGTTGCGGTTCCAGCCAGTCGCGAAGGCGTTGATCTCGGGCGAATCGTAGACCGCCACTTCCGGCATGCCGATGCCCGCGCGCTCTGCCTGGCGCCTGACGGTGTCCACCAGCCAGCGCTCCGTCATGCTGGACGGCACCTCGATCACCTGCGCCCCGGTCGCCATCTTCGCCATCCACTTGGAAATGGCGAGCGAGATGAAGGAGCCGCCGAAGCCGAAAATCGCCGCCATCAGCAGCAATCCCTGCAGGTTCAGCCCGGCATCCCGGGCCAGCATCCGGTCGATGCCGAGCAGCTGCATGCTGATGCTCAGCACGAACAGAATCGCGAAATTCGTCGCCACGAGAAGAAAGATGCGCTTCATGGTTTGGGATGCATTCCTGTGTAGTTGACTCCCGGTTTAGATGGGGGCCGGGCCCCGTGGTTCAATGGGCCCGACCCCGCCGCATGGTACGGCGCGGTTTCTTACACCAGGCTTTCAATCGGCGCCACTGCTGCTGCCGGCCGGGGGCGCCCGCAGCCAGAACGTCACACGCTGAATCAGCCCGATCATGACGCGCAGTCGGGAGCCGGCGAGCGCGGCGCGATGGTGAAGACCATCATTAATCAAAGGGCGCGGCAGTCCGGCGGACCGTCGGCGGTAAACGACTGAGGGCTGATCTCGGCATTTGCCGGCATCATCGGCAGCGAATTCAGACGAGCGCAAACGGCAACGGCCGACGGTGGGCATTTCCGCGCGCGAGCGCGGGCTTTCCCAACGCGCGGATTTTCGATTACCATGACGCAGACTCGCCGAAACCGGGTCACGAAATGAACAACAAGGTGCACGGCCGCCAACACGACGATCCCCCTCCCCGCTACTTTGGAAAAGGCCCCTCCCCCGCAGCCGATCCTGGCGGGCGCGTTGCCCGGCACGCCCGCGACGCCTGCCCGCGACGCGGGCGACGACGGCGCCGAATCTCCGGAACTCCGGGATTTCTCGCGCACGGTGGCCGAGATCGAGTGGCTGCTGGTCATCCTGGTGCTGCTCTACCACGTGTTCCAGGACAGCACCGAGGACAATACGGTCGCGATCTATGCCGGCCTCATCGCGTACTCGGCCGTCATCATCGGCTTCCATTTTTACAATTTCGCGCGCCGTCCGGGACGGCTGCCCCTTGCGGTCGAGACCTGGGTCATGATCGTCTTCATCACCTGGGTGCTGTACCACACGGGACGCCTCGACAGCCCGCTCCTCAACCTCTACCTGCTACCGATCATCACCAGCGCGCTCACGCTCGGCCAGCAGATCACCCTGCTGCAGGTCGGCCTGATCGGCGCCTGCTACCTGTTCCTGGGCTACACCACCAAGGACTCGTTCATCTCGATCATCACCGCGGGCGACTTCGCGGCCTCGCTTGCGCCGATGCTGCTGGTGGCCTACATCACCACCATGCTCTCCCAGGACATCCTCAACGCGATAGCGCGCATCCGGCTGGCATCGGAAACCGACGAGTTGACCCGCGCCTACAACATGCGGGCCTTCAATACGATAGCCCGGCGCGAATGCGCGCTGGCGAAGCGCTACAACCGCACGCTCAGCCTGCTGATGGTGGACTCCGACAACCTGAAGAAAGTGAACGACGCCCACGGGCACGAAGCGGGGGACCAGCTGATCCGGCTCGTCGTGCGATGCATCCGTGACAGCCTGCGCACGACGGACGTCGTCGCGCGCTACGGCGGAGATGAGTTCATGTGCCTGCTGCCGGAAACGGGAAGCGAGCCCGCCGGGATGGTGGCGGACCGCGTGCGGCAACGGATTGCCGCGACGGCGCTCGCGACCCGCTCGGGGCCGGTTCCGACCACCGTCAGCATCGGTGTCGCCGCGTATCCCGGGCACGGGGAGGACTTCGAGTCGCTCGCCCGGAACGCGGATCGCGCGCTCTACATCAGCAAGAACCAGGGCCGAAACCGCGTGACCGTGTTTTCCGGGGAATGAGCGCGGCAACGCGCGAGCCGCATTACAGAGACCCGGAGCGGGGATGCGAACCCACCTGATCTTCGACCCCGCGCTTTCCGCCGAGGAGTTGCGCGGCTTCACCCGCACGGTCGCCGAGATCGAGTGGCTGCTGCTGATCCTCGTCATGCTCTACCAGGTGGTGATCGCGCCGAACGAGGAAGTCGGCACGGCGCTTTCCATGGCGACGTTCTTCTTCGCCGCGTTCGTGCTGGCGTTCCACTACGCCAATTTCTACCGCAGGGAGACGCACTGGAAGATCGCAATCGAGACCTGGGTCATGATCGGCTTCATCACCTGGGTGCTCGCCTACACCGGCGGCGCCGGCAGCCCGCTCGACGACCTTTACATCCTGGTGATCATCGTCAGCGCGCTCACGCTGGGCAAGGTCGCCACGCTGCTGGAGATGACGCTGATCGCGGCGTGCTACGTCTGGCTCGCGGCGCCCCACGAGATCGGGGACGTGCTCAATCTGCCGTTCGGCACGCGGCTGCTTACCCAGATCTCGCCGCTGTTGCTGGTCGCGTACATCACCACCATGCTGTCGGCCGATATCCGGCGCGCGTACGGCCACATGAAGGTACTGTCCGAAACCGACGAACTCACCGGGGTCCTCAACATGAGGGCGTTTGCCGCCGTGGCCGAGCGCGTGTTCCACCAGGCCGAGCGCTACGCCCGCCCCTTCAGCGTGTTGATGATCGACTCCGACAGCCTGAAGTCCGTGAACGACGGGCACGGCCACGAGACCGGCAACCGCCTGCTGCGAATGCACGTGGAGTGCATACAGGGCCAGCTGCGCCAGAGCGACGTCGTGGCGCGCTACGGCGGCGACGAGTTCGTCGTGCTGCTGCCGGAAACGCCGTGCAGCAGCGCCGTCGGGGTCGCGGAGCGCATCCGCAACAGCATCGCCTCGTCTCCCCTTTCGACGCGCGGGGAAGCCGTCAATGCCACGGTGAGCATCGGCGTCGCCTGCTACCCCACGCACGGCGCCGATCTCGAGTCCGTCCTGGAAAAAGCCGACCAGGCGATGTACGCGAGCAAGGCGGATGGCAAGAACCGCGTGACGGTGGTTTCCGCCTGAGAACGATGCTCGTGACTCGCGGCTCGCGGTTCGCGGATGGCCCCGAAGATCCCGGGGCCGGCGCAGCCGGATTATTCGAGTCGCGAGCCGCCAGCCGCTAGCCGCGCATTTCCCTCGATCGGGCGGGGCGGAAGTAATCCGCGTCGTCGTAGTAGGCCTCCACCTCGTTGTCGGGGCACCACCCGGGCACGCCCAGCACCGGCACGACCGCCAGCTCCCGCGTAGCCGCGAGCGCCGCGGGATCGGACAATCGTGCCGTGATCGCCGCATCCAGAATCTCCAATCGCTCGGCGGGCGGCGCTTCGAGCACCGCCGGCGTGGCTTCGATCAGGATGCCCCGGCCGGTGATGCCCCGGAACGGGCGCCGCGCCTTCTCGTATAGCGCATGGCCGAACAGGGCGAACCGCATCCGCGCCCGCAGCTGCGCCCGCCGGTTCCAGAACAGCTCCTTCCAGCGCCAGCCGCGCAGGCAGTCCAGCAACGCTTCATCGCAGGAGGCCACGATCACGCCGCCCTCGTCGAACAACGTCAACGCGTCCTGGGCTGGCCCGCGATTCGGCGCGCCCGCGCGGCGCTGCGCCACCATCGCGGCATAGTGGCGGGCGTTGAGTGCCGCCTTGGCGCGCGGGAAGGCCATCCAGCACAGCACGTTGAACAAGTCGTGCCAGTTGCGGGCGCGCACCTGCACCTCGCCGCCCAGGAAAACACGCGCCTCGTATCGGTCCTCGAACCGCCGCGGCCGCGGCGTCTGCGGCACGAGCCGCAACGCCACGCCCGAGGCGTTGCGCACCGCGGGCGCGCGCCGGTCCAGCAGCCGCTGCAACTCGGCCAATGCCGGCCAGTCGCCCCCCAGCCCCGCCGCATGCACGCGCAGCGGCTCGAACATCGGCGAGCGGGAAAGAAACTCGGGGTCCCAGTTCACGAGGAATGAGGGACCCGTCACGAGTCACGGGTCACGAGTCACGGGTCCGATGTAAACTGTCGCGCTTTCATTTCCGCCGCAAATTATGGCAGAACGCATCGAGTGCGCGGTGATCGGCGCTGGCGTGGTCGGGCTCGCTGTCGCCCGCCGTCTCGCGATAGGCGGCCGCGAGGTCGTGGTACTGGAATCCGAGGACGCGTTCGGCACCCAGACCAGCTCCCGCAATTCCGAGGTGATACACGCCGGCATCTACTATCCGACCGGCTCGCTCAAGGCGCGCCTGTGCGTCGCGGGACGGAAGGCGCTGTACCGCTATTGCGCCGAGCGCGGCATCGGCCACCGTCGCATCGGCAAGGTCGTCGTCGCCTGCGACGCGTCGGAGCTCGCGGGGCTGGCGCAGTACCGCTCGCAGGCGGAAACGAACGGCGTGGACGACCTGCGGACGCTGTCGGCGAACGCGCTCGCGGCGATGGAGCCGGAAGTCCGCTGCGTCGCGGGCTTCCTGTCGCCGTCGACCGGGATTATCGACAGCCACGGGCTGATGCTCGCCTTTCTCGGCGATGCCGAAAGCCGCGGCGCCGCGCTCGCGCTTGGCAGCCCGGTCGTGTCGGGATCGGCAGGACGCGATGGCATCGTGCTCGCAGTGGGCGGCGCCGAGCCGATGGAGATCCGGTGCGGCGTTGTCGTCAACTGCGCCGGCCTCCACGCGCAAGCCGTGGCGCGCGCGATTGCCGGCATTCCCGCGGACCGGATTCCCCCGACCCGCTACGCGATCGGGCATTACTACGCGCTGAGCGGGCCCTCGCCGTTCCGCCGTCTCGTCTACCCGGTCGCCCGCCAGGACTGGCTCGGCGTGCACGTCACCATCGACCTGGGTGGCCAGGTCAAGTTCGGCCCCGACTTCGGCTGGATAGACAGCGTGGATTACCGCTTCGACGAGAGCCGCGCCGCCGCGTTCTACCAGGCGATACGCCGCTATTACCCCGGACTCCGGGACGGGGCCCTGCAACCCGGGTACACGGGCATCCGTCCCAAGATTCACGGCCCCGGCGAGCCCGCGCCGGACTTCCTTATCCAGGGCCCGCATGACCATGGAATACGCGGCCTCGTCAACCTGTTCGGCATCGAGTCGCCGGGACTGACGTCTTCGCTCGCCATCGCGGACTACGTTGACGGCCTGCTGGAAGCGTGAATTGGCGCCCGACCGGACAGGCGGGCCGGGGTCATGGCATAATTTCAGCCGTTCCGGACGCGCCGCGCCGGAATGGCTGCGTGAAACCGAACGAACAACGGGTCGCCGCTCGTTTCACGCCTCAAGGGAAGGGTATCTGGACGGTGTCCGAAACCTTCACGCAGTCCCGTTCGGGCGGACCCCGATACGCCGCCCGGTTTTCCGCCATCCAGGACTGCGGCACTCATGAGTGACAGCTTCACGCCAACCGCCAAAGGCAAGGCCGAACTCGCGGCGAAGCCCGGCAACCTGACGAGCGGCCTCAAGACCCTGCTCGGCATGATCGGCGAGAAGACCAGGGTCGAATCCCTCGAAAAGCGGCTGCCGCAGGTGCCCGGGGAAAAACTCCGGGCCGCCGTCAATAAGCTTGCCGCGGACGGCTACCTGCTGCGCATCGCGGCGCCGCCGCCGGCCGCGCCGGCCGACAACGACCTTGACTTCACGCGCTTCATCAATCGGCCCGTCAAGGAGCCGACCCTGCAGCAGAAGCGCCAGGCCGAGGCGACGCTCGCGGGATTCCGCTCCTCCAAGAAGGCGGGCTATCACGTCAGCATCATCAACCGCGCCGCGAAGCGCGTCGCGCCGCACGCGGGCGGCGACAAGCATACCGTTCTCATCATCGACGCCGACGACGCCAACGCGCTGGTGCTCGCGCGGACGCTGCTGCTCGCGAAATTCGATACCCGCGCCGCCGCCAAGCGCGAGGAGATCATCGCGGAGCTCAACCGCAAGCCGCCGCCCGACGTGATCGCCATGGACACGGCGCTGCCGGACGTCGGCGGCCTCGAACTGCTGGGCCGGCTGCGCGAACACCCCAATTTCAAGACGGTGCCGATCATCGTCATGACCGCCAAGGTCGAGCACGACGACGTCGTGGCTGCCCTGGCGTACGGCGCGAGCGGCTACCTGACCAAGCCGTTCAAGCCGGAGACGCTGCTCGAGGGAGTCAAGGCCTTATTGGGCCTGTAGGAGCGTGACATGACAACCCGTGACGTGATGCAGCGCCGCTGACTTCCACCTCTCCTGCGACAGCTCGCTCCGCCACGTCACGACTCATCCAGCAGGCGCTGGATCTGCGGCACCAGCTCCCCCGCCGCGGCGCGCCCATCGGCGATGGCCTCGGCACCCCGGTGATAATCGAGCAGCCCGAGCTCGCCGAGCCGCGGCTGGATCACGGCATCCGCGGGCTCGCCGGCCATGCGGCTGCGCGCCACCCGCGCGCTCATGATGTATATGCTGGCGATGACGGTCTCCACCACGCCGGGCGGCTTTGCGTGCCGGCTTTCCGCCCGCCGCGCGAAGCGCCCGGCGAAGCCCGAGCTCAGGTCCACCGCGATCACGAAATCGGCATTCAACGCCCGGCACAGCGATACCGGGACCGGATTCACCAGCGCGCCGTCCACGAGGAGCCGGCCGTCTCCTGCGTGCGGCGTGAACAGGCCCGGCAGCGCGATCGAGGCCCGCACGGCGTCCGCAACCGGCCCGTCGCGCAGCCAGACCTCGCGGCCGTTTCGGAGATCGGTCGCGACCGCCGCAAACGGCCGCTCCAGGTCCTCGATGTTCTGATCGAGGAAGCCCTCGCGCAGGTCCGCGAACAGCCGGTCGCCCTTCAGGATGCCGCCGCTGAACGAGAAGTCGAAATAGCCTACGACCCTGCGCCAGGTGAGCGCCGTCACCCACTGCTCGAACGCGTCGAGCCTGCCGCCGGCGTAGATCGCGCCGACCAGCGCGCCGATCGACGTGCCGCAGACGACTCCAGGCACGATGCCGGCGGCCATTAGTTCCTGGAGCACGCCGATGTGCGCCCAGCCGCGCGCCGAGCCCGCGCCGAGGACGATGCCGATCCGGTGATCGCGCCGCGCCGTCAATTTCCGCCGGCCTCCATTATCGGGACGCGCGCGCGTCGAGGAAGGCGGCGAGCTGCGCTACCCACTCGCGCCGCGTGAAGATGAACCCGTCGTTGTGCCCGCCGCGCATTTCGATGAAATCTTTCGGTCCCGCCGCCGCTTCGTACAGCCGCCGCCCGTGGGCGAAAGGCACGATGTCGTCGCTGCGGCTGTGCGCGACGAGGGTCGGCGCGCGCAGCCGCTTCACGTTCCCGAGGGTATCGTATCCGATCCGGCTGATCAGGCGCACCGGCAGGAACCAGTAGACCTCGGCGCCCAGGTCGGTCGCCGACGTGAACGTGGAGAACAGCAGCACCGCCCGCGGCCCGTTCCCCGCCTCCTCCCGGCCAGCGGGAACCGAGGCGGCCGTTTCCTCCCTCCGTGCCTCGGGAGCGGGGGACGGGACCCGTGAAACCCGCGCAGCAAGCCACGCCGCGATCGCGCCGCCAAGCGACTCGCCGGCGATCACGATGTCCTGCGGCCGCGCGAGTCGGCCGTGCCGCACGTAATCCCACGCGGCCTCGGCGTCACGGTAGGTGCCTTCCTCCGAAGGCGTGCCAGTG
>Ga0326597_10014052_pt1 | contig 10500 bp, 6 predicted proteins | sample RVTome_12_FD_203789 | JGI IMG/M metagenome (GOLD analysis project Ga0326597, IMG submission 203789) | Soil microbial communities from uranium-contaminated site in the Upper Colorado River Basin, Wyoming, United States - RVT100D185 | ecosystem: Environmental > Terrestrial > Soil > Contaminated >... | reverse complement strand
TGCGTTTTTCCTTGTTCGCAACCTCCCGGCTGCGCCGTCTCGGTTGGTTACTGCTAGTTGTCGTAGAGGCTCGACAGGCTGTGCCGGGCCTCTTCTTCGATCAGTTTGGCGTGATGTATTGCCGAATCAATGACCGTGGCCATTGGCGAGCTGATGGCTCGCAATGTCTTCGCCACCCCGGGCGGGAACGCGTTGAGAGTTGTCGCCCCGAGCAGCAACACCCCCAGCACGTCACCGCGCATTTTGAGTTCGACGGCAAATGTAGAAACGAGCCTTTCGGTATCGGCGGCAAGCATCTCAATGGAGTCCGACCGCCAAACCTGCATCGCCGAAGGTTCATAATCGAGATGGGCCCGGTTGTTCAGCTCAGTAGCGGACCGCTCGATGAATGCTTCAAACTCATCGACGTTGATGGCCCGATCGACATGAACCGATATGGCCTTTTCGTCAACCAATGCCAGAGCCGCTAGGTCGAAAGCAACGAAACGTCGCACGATGAACATGAGTTCGACGAGGGTCGTCTTGAGGTCCAGGGGCCTGGTCGAGAGCGTGACGATGTCGTTCACGACGGTCATTTCGAAGAGCTTTCGGTCGAGCATCGACGTAACCCGCTCAAGGACGTCCATTTGATCAAGGTCAATCGGATCCGCCGGTTTCGATCCGCTCAACTCCGACAAGGCGCGGGCCGCCGACACCGACTTGACGGCCGCCGCCAGCTCATCGCCAAGGGCTTCTTTGGTGAGATACCCGTCAGCCCCCGATTTAGCCGCCCAGTACCGGTCCTCCGTTGAGTCATGGGCCGTCAGGATCAGGACCGGAATGTGGGCAACCGTCCAGTCTTCCTTCAGCAGCCGACAGGCCATATACCCGGTCATCCGTGGCATCTGGATGTCGAGGACAATGAGGTCGGGCATCTCGCGGTACACCGCCTGAATCGTGCTGATGCCATCCTCAGCCGTCACGATCTCATGACCATCGGCGCTCAGGACCACAGAGACCGCAGTCCGGATGACCGGTGAGTCATCGGCGACAAGAATCTTCATTGTCGCATCTCCTTGGTTGCCGCACCGCACAACGCCCAGAGGGTGGTCGCCAATGCGCCCCGTCGGAAGTCCGCCTTGTCGAGATACGCATCGACTCCTTCGGCATAGGCGCGACGCTGATCAACCGCTGCCGCCACCCCCGAAACCATCACGATGGGGAGATTACGACGGACGGATCGGACCTGGCGAACCAACTCGATCCCGTCACGCCCGGGCATTTGAAAATCGACGACAAGAGCATCTACGTGTGACTCTACGAGAATCTTGAGGGCTTCCTCGGCATCTGAGGCCACCGTGGTGTCGAATCCGTTGACTCCGAGGGTGGCAGAAATTAGTTGCCGAACCCCAAGACTGTCATCGACGACGAGAACTTTTGGCCGATAGATGTCCTCCACATCGGTGACCTGGACGTCTCCGACGATCTGACGTGGATCGATTACCACCACAACCTCATCTCCTCCGCGGTGAGCCGCCGCAGCCAGGTGGGGAGCGCCTTCGAGGATCGGGCCGAAGCTCTTGACCGCGACCTGGCGACGACCAACAACCGATGAAACGAGCAAACCAACCTGGCCCTCGGGACTACCCACCACAACGACCTGATCGGGGTCGGTAGTCGAGGTTGCCCCGACAATTGCAGCCAGGTTCTTCAACACGAGCGGAACTCCCCGAAACATCATCCGGCCTTCTCGAACTTCGGTGGCCGGAAGTGTCGTTATAACGGCCGCCTCTGGTATTCCCCACTCTTGACCTTCGGCCTCGACAATCCACAGATCTTGCAGGATGAGGGACCGGGGCACCACCAGGGAAACCACCGTCCCGCGTTCGTCAGAAGTGATACGGATGTCGCCGTTGAGCATTCGGGCAGCTTCATTGGCGGCCGCCAGACCCGCCCCATCGCCCGAAATTTCTTCTGGCGGGTCGACGGTCGAAAACTGCGGCAAGAACAGCAGACGGGTCAGATCCTCGTTGGCGACGTCCGATGTGCCGAGCCCGCGGCCGGCAGCTGCCGAGCCGACCTTCATCCAGTCGATGCCGCGCCCATCGTCTGACACCACCATGTGCAAGACGTGATTGTCAATGGAGAACTCGACCTTAAGCGTGGCCGTGGGAGGCTTTCCCGACATCGCCCGTTCCTGGGGAGACTCCATGCCGTGGTCAACGGCATTGACTACCAATTGGCGGAGGGGATCTCGCAGCGCGTCGACTACCTGGCGATCGACCCGAATGTCATCGCCGATCAGCTCAAACTTGACGTTCTTGCCGGTGCGCCTGGCCACATACCGGACCAGTTGGTCGAGGGTGCCGGTGATTTCGGAAATCGGGATGGTGGCCAGATCAAGCGCATCGGTCTGGAGCATCAGAACCGACTCCTTCAGCTTGACGATGGCATCCTCCCACACTCGTCGATCGTCCGGATTGGCAACCACAGCCTGGAGGGCGCCCAGCACGACCTCCATGTCGAGCCGAACTTCCACGGCCCGGTTGATCATTTGGTAGAGAGCCGTGGTCGGGACCCGCGTCGCGTGGGATGAAAAGCTGGTCACGATGCTTGAAACCAGGCCACCGAGGTCCGAGCCACCCATCGGTTGGGTCTTTGTCTGATCCCGGTCGGCCCATTTGTTGGCGAGGTCGACAACTGTGGCGTCCCCTTCATAGCTTGCATCAGTGGCCGATATCGCCACCTCCGGATCACCGTCAGGGTCACGACCGGGTCCGGGATCGTCACCGTTCAAAAAGGCAGTCAGAAGATCACCGGCCCGCTCCAATTCGGTTACATCGCCATCCCGTCCAGCCTCAACCGCGGCCGGGAACAGGTCAGCGATGGCGGCGATCAGCGACCCGAGCTGACCTGATTGCGCTCTCGATTCCGACACGACCTCTTTGAGAGCGTCTTCGACAACTTTGGCCACGTCTCCCAGCCGCTGAAAGCCCATGACGTAGGCGTTGCCTTTGATGGTGTGAGCATTCCGGCGAGCCGTCGAGACATCATCGGGCGGGAGAACCCGGTCAGACATGGCCCGGGTGGCCTTCGCCAGGTCGGCGGATCGTTCGCCAACTTCCTCCTGGAAGATGGCTTGAAGTTCGGGGTTGTCAGTGAAGTCCACGCAATGCCTTGGGTAACGGAAGCTCCCTAATCATCGGCGCCTCGGAGACCCTGCTTGAGTGTCTTTACTACTCCCACTCGATGGTAGCTGGGGGCTTCGAGCTGATGTCGTAGGCAACCCGATTGATCCCTGCCACCTCGTTGATGACCCTCGATGAGATTCGTTCGAGCACTTCGTACGGCAAGCGGGCCCAGTCGGCTGTCATGGCATCATCTGACGTCACGGCCCTGAGAATGAGCGGATAGGCGTACGTGCGCCCGTCTCCCTGAACACCGACGGTCCTGATAGCCGGGAGCACGCCAAAGGATTGCCAAACGATGTGATAGAGACCGGCCCGCTTGATTTCCTCAAGGACAATCGCATCGGCGGCTCGGAGAATGTCGAGCCGTTCCTTGGTGACCTCGCCGATGATGCGCACGCCTAGACCCGGCCCGGGGAACGGCTGGCGTTGAACGATTTCCTCTGGCAAGCCGAGTTCTTCACCGACCGCCCGAACCTCATCCTTGAACAAATCACGCAACGGTTCGACCAATTCGAATTGCATATCCTCTGGCAATCCGCCCACGTTGTGGTGGGACTTGATCTTGGCAGCATCTTTGGTACCCGACTCGATCACGTCCGGGTAAAGCGTGCCCTGGACGAGGAACTTGGCATCTGAGAGATCCTTGGCGACCTCCTCGAACACGCGGATGAAGGTTTCCCCGATCGCTTTGCGCTTTTCCTCCGGGTCCGTAACACCTTTCAGTTTGGCAAGAAATCGGTCCTCTGCCTTGATGTGGATCAGGTTCGTGGGGAAGTTCCGTCGGAACGTCTCTTCAACCTGCTCACCCTCGCCGAGTCTCATCAATCCATGATCAACAAAGATGCAGGTCAGTTGATCACCTACCGCCCGCTGCACGAGTGCGGCCGCCACCGAAGAATCGACGCCGCCAGACAAGCCGCACACCACCTGCCCTCCGCCTACCTGGGCGCGAATTTCTTCGATTGATGACTCGATGATCGAGTGGTGGGTCCAGGTCGGCTGGGCGTCGCACACCTCGTACAAGAAGTGTTTGATGACGTCGAAACCCCTGGGAGTGTGCGCAACTTCTGGATGAAATTGCACCCCGTACAAACGAGCGTCCCGGTTTTCCATCGCGGCCACAGGCGCGCCAGCTGTCTCGGCAACGCACCGAAAACCCGGTGGAACCCCGGTCACGGCGTCGCCGTGACTCATCCAGACCTCCTGGTCCATCGGGAGACCCAGGAATAGAATCGAGTCCGCGTCGGTAACGGTCAGTTGGGTTTTGCCGTATTCCCCACCGCCGGTTTCGCTAACCACTCCCCCGGCCGCGTGAGCGAGGACCTGATGCCCGTAGCAAATGCCAAGTATCGGAATCCCCATACCGACGATCGACGGATCGATCTCGTAGGCATCGGCGGCGTACACGGAGGCCGGGCCGCCCGACAGAATGATGCCGGTTGGCGCCTTCTGGCGGACTTCCTCCGCCGAGATGTCGCGGGGAACAATTTCCGAGTAGACATGGGCTTCCCGGACCCGTCGAGCAATGAGTTGGGCGTACTGGGCGCCGAAATCGACGACCAGGATGCTTTGGGCGTGGCGCTCCATGCAGCGGGGCTAGCCCATCCCGACGTGTTGGGCACGTTGGAGGGACTTACCTTCGGTTTGGAGCGACGGAGCGATCATGACTTCCGCTTTCTGGAACTCTTTGACGTCCGCATAGCCCGTCGTGGCCATGCTCATCTGAAGTCCGCCGAACAGGTTGCGGCGGCCGTCATTCTCATGGGCCGGGCCGACCAGGATTTCCTGGAGCGTCCCGAGGTTGCCGACCTTGACGCGCGCCCCCCGCGGGAGCGTCGGATGAAAGGTGGCCATACCCCAATGGGTACCCCTACCTGGCGACTCGGCCGCCGATGCCAGCGGAGAGCCGATCATGACGGCATCTGCGCCACAGGCAATCGCCTTTGAGACATCGCCCCCGGTCCGCATGCCACCGTCTGCGATGACATGTACATAACGACCGGTCTCGTCGAGGTACCTGATACGCGCTCCGGCGGCGTCTGCGATGGCGGTCGCCTGAGGCACGCCAACTCCGAGCACCCCGCGAGTCGTACACGCAGCACCGGGACCCACTCCCACCAGAATGCCAACCGCCCCGGTGCGCATCAGGTGCAGGGCGGTTGAATACGATGCACAACCGCCCACGATGACCGGCAGCTCGTAACGGGCAATGAACTCTTTGAGATTCAAGGGTTCGGATCGAGTCGAGACGTGCTCGGCCGAAACGACGGTTCCTTGAATGATCAGGATATCGAGGCCTGCCTCCCGGACTCCATCTGCATACAGCGAAACATGCTGTGGGGTGAGCGCGCCGGCCGTTACGATGCCGGCCGCCTTCATCTCCTGGATCCGCTGAACCATCAGATCGGGATTGATCGGAGCTGAGTAGATATCCTGCATGCGCCTGGTGGCTTTCTCAGCTTCGAGCTCGGAGATTTCCTCGAGATACTGGTCCGGATGCTCGTATCGGGACCATAGACCTTCCAGGTTGAGAACGCCCAGTCCGCCTAGTTGACCAATGGTGATCGCCGTACTCGGAGAAATGGCTGAGTCCATGGCCGCACCCATCATCGGAAGCTCAAACCTGAAGCCATCCATCTGCCACGAAATGTCAACGTCATCCGGGTCACGAGTCCGCCGGCTCGGGACGATCGCGATGTCGTCGAACCCGTACGCCTGTCGCCCTGACTTACCGATACCGATGTCAATTTCCACTTACTGACCTCCGCCACGAGAAGCCGACACGGTACCAGGAAATCTAGCCTCTACCGAACCAACGTCGACCGGTAGGCTGCACCCCTGATGTCTTCCCCACCTCCGCTCCCGAATCGATCCATTACGTGGCGGATTCGCCAGTGGGCGGCCATATGGGCGACCGGAACCCTCGTCGGCGTTCTACTCGCCGCCCTGGTCAGTTTGGTGTGGGATGGCGACGTGACCGGCCCCGAATTCTTCTTCTTCGTGGCGCTTCCGGCCCAGAGCATCGGCCAGGTTCTCGCTCTCGCAGTCGGTCTTTCCAAGCTGGGCGCCCGGATGGATCGCGATCTCGGTTTCGATATCCGACCAAGCGACCTCCGGGTCGCCCCTTTCGCAATCCTCAACGTCATCGCCCTTTCGTTCCTCCTCAACCCGGTCATCGAGCCGTTCGACATCACAGATCAAAGCCAAGCAGAACTCGACTTGTTCGGTTCAGCCGGCAAGGGAGCCTTGTTTGTCGGTGTGATCGTGGCAGTTGGATTCGCCCCCATCTATGAGGAACTCCTGTTCAGGGGCATGCTCCAGCGAGCCCTCGCCAACCGGTTGGGGCGGATCCCCACCATGCTTTCCACGGCTGCCATTTTCGGACTGGTCCACCTCGTTACGGTCGATACCGGTCTCGACCAATGGGCAATCCACGCCGCCCTCGTTGTCATATCAGTTGGATGGCTCGGGTTGGTTCTTTCCTGGCTGGCAGATCGCGATGGTCGCCTGGGAAGGGCAATGGTCTTTCACTCGACCCACAACCTGTTGGTGATCGTCGCCACCCTCGCCGCCGGTTCGGATTCTCTAGTTACCTAAACCAACCAGACGCCGGACTCCGACCATCTCTGCTTCCGCTCGCATCCTGGCGTCAAGGGCACCTTTGGTCATTAAACGCGCCACCTCGACATCATCCAGATTCTTGTAGCTGGTTCGAATCGGGGTCAGCCCTTCAACCACCGCATCCGCAACGAGTTGTTTGAACAAGCCATATTGCATGGAGTTGTATTCCTCGACAAGGTGGTCGATGGACCGGTCGGTGAACAACGACAGGATTACCAAAAGATTCGAGATTCCCGGCTTGCGCGCGACGTCATAGACAACCTCTGACCCGGAGTCGGTCACTGCCCGCTTGAACTTCTTTACGATCGTGTCGGGCTCGTCGAATACGAGAATCCGGCTTGACTCGTCGGGATCCGACTTGGACATCTTGGCGGTCGGATCTTGCAGGGACATCACCCTGGCTCCAACTTTGGGGGTGATCTGTTCGGGGACTGGAAACGTATCGCCGAACTTGCCGTTGAAACGCACAGCAATGTCACGGGCGAGTTCGAGGTGTTGGGTCTGATCATCCCCGACGGGAACCACATGCGCTTTATGCACGAGAATGTCAGCCGCCATGAGTACCGGGTATGCATAGAGTCCAAGTCGCTGGCCTGCCTTCTCGGACTTTTCTTTGAATTGCGTCATACGGTTTAGTGCCCCGAGCGGTGTGTCAACTCCGAGTAACCAGGCCAGCTCCGCATGCTGAGGTACCTGTGACTGGTAGTACAAGAGGGAATTGCCTGGCTCAACACCGATGGCGAGTAGCGCCTTCGCAGTGGCCAGGCGGGAGGCCGCCAACTCCGCCGGATCGTACGGAACGGTGATGGCGTGGAGATCCACGACGCAGTAGATGGCGTCATAGTCTTCCTGAAGCCTCACCCAGTTCCGGAGGGCACCGATGTAGTTACCGAGATGGATATTGCCGGTCGGCTGAATCCCGGAAAACACTCGTTTGCGATCAGGCACCTGCACACTCCTTACCGACATGAATACGGTCACAAGAAAGCCGGCTCGCGGTATGAGCCGGCGTTGTTCGTTGCTTTTCACGAAAATCAGCCGCTTAGACCGACCACCAAAGCTGAACCTCAGACCTCATCGTGACCGCGATGATACGAGGAGAGAACGTTCGCTGCAAGGAACGGGGCTGCGGGTGCCAAAACTCCCCAAAAGAATCCAGGAGTTAGGCTGGTGGGAAGTTCAGCCCTACTTTTCCGAGGACTCCGATGATCATCGACGGTTTCAGTCACGCACTCCCTGATAGCGACCCGGATGAGACCCAGGAGTGGATTGACTCTCTCGATGCGGTAGCCGGCGCCCGCGGCCAGGACCGGGCCCGATTCCTGATGACCAAACTGCTCGAACGCGCCAGGGAGCTGAATGTTGGCGTTCCGGCCACCGTATCGACGCCCTACGTGAATACGATTCCCCCCGAAGAACAGCCGTTCTACCCGGGCGACGATTTTCTTGAAAAACGCATTCGTCGATTTGTCCGATGGAACGCCGCGGTCATGGTGATCAAGGCCAACCAGGAAGACCACGGGATCGGCGGGCATTTGTCCTCCTTCGCGTCGTCGGCAATCCTCTACGAAGTTGGCTACAACCACTTTTTCCGTGGAAAAGAAGACGGTCTCCCCGGTGACAGCATCTACATCCAGGGTCACGCGGCACCCGGTGCCTATGCCAGGGCCTTCATGCACGGACGTCTCACGGAGGATCAGCTCAACAACTTCCGCCAGGAAATAGGCGGGAACGGCCTCTCGAGCTATCCCCACCCCCGCTTGATGCCCGACTTCTGGGAGTTCCCAACGGTCTCGATGGGCCTCGGTCCGATCAACTCGATCTACCACGCCCGGTTCAACAAGTATCTACACAACCGGAGCCTTGATGACACATCAGAGTCGCGCATCTGGTGTTTTATCGGCGATGGTGAAGTCGACGAGCCCGAAACCCTCGGGTCCATTTCTCTAGCGGCCCGCGAGCAACTCGACAATCTGACCTGGGTCATCAACTGCAACCTGCAACGGCTTGACGGTCCTGTGCGTGGCAACGGAAAGATCATCCAGGAGTTGGAGGCCATATTCCGAGGAGCCGGTTGGAATGTGATCAAAGTGATCTGGGGTTCGGAATGGGATGCGCTGCTGGCCTCTGATATAGACGGCGCACTGGTAAACAAGATGAATAGCACTGTCGACGGCGAGTACCAGCGATACAAGACCGAGTCGGGCGCCTACGTCAGGGAACATTTCTTTGGACCCGATCCCCGCCTCCGCAAACTCGTCCAGCATATGACGGACGATGAAATATGGGCGCTCCGCCGGGGTGGGCTCGACCCTCACAAGGTTTACGCGGCGTACAAGGCCGCCACGGAACTCAAAGGTGCCCCGACGGTCATCCTGGCAAAAACCATCAAGGGATGGACGCTCGGACCTGATGTTGAAGGTCGCAACGCCACCCATCAGATCAAAGAACTGACGAACCAACAGTTGCAGACCCTCCGGGTGCGCCTGCACCTTGAGGAGGATATACCCGCCGAAGCCCTCGAAGGTGACGCCGAACCGCCCTACTTCCGGCCGTCCGAGGATTCACCCGAGTTCCGCTATCTAACCCAACAACGCACTGCCCTCGATGGCCCGATCCCTCAGCGGATCGTCCGCGACCGCCGACCATTGCAGCTACCACCAGCGGCTGCGTTCGATGAGGTCAAAAGCGGCAGCGGCAAGGTCGAAGCGTCTACCACGATGGCTTTCACGCGGCTCCTGCGGACCTTGTTGCGCGATGAGTCATTCGGCAAACGAGTCGTCCCGATTATTCCAGATGAGGCAAGGACATTTGGGATGGACTCACTATTTCGCGAATTCGGTATCTACGCATCCCAGGGACAGAAATACCAACCAGTTGACGGTGACATGCTGCTCTCGTACACGGAACGCAAGAACGGACAGATCCTTGAGGAGGGGATCACCGAAGCGGGCTCGATGTCGAGCTTCACGGCCGCCGGTTCTTCCTATGCCACCCGTGGGGTTCCCATGGTGCCGTTCTTCACGTTCTATTCGATGTTCGGTTTCCAGCGAGTCGGGGATTTGATTTGGGCCGCTTCAGATGCCCGGGTGCGGGGCTTCCTCATGGCCGCTACCGCGGGTCGGACGACGCTCCAGGGAGAAGGCCTACAGCACCAGGATGGACACAGTCTCGTGCTCGCCTCGACAGTTCCATACGTAGAGAGTTATGACCCTGCATTCGCCTACGAAATGGGGGTGGTCATCGAGGACGGTCTCCGGCGCATGTACGGCGAGTCCCCCGAGGACATCCTGTATTACATCACCCTCTACAACGAGAACTACGCCATGCCCGCTCTCCAACCGGGGACCGAGGAAGGGATCCTGGCGGGGCTCTACAAGTGGAGCGACGCCCCCATCGAATCCCAAGCAACCATACTCTTCTCGGGGTCCGCGCAAGGCGCCGCCCGCCAGGCCCAGGCCGATCTTGCCGACCAATATGGGGTCGGAGTAGAACTCTGGTCGGCGACCTCTTTCAACAAGCTCCGGTCAGAGGCGCTTGAGGTCGATCGATGGAACCGACTACACCCGGGGGAACCGCCCAGAACCCCATACATTACCGAGGCCCTCACGAATGCGGCGGGGCCAATCGTGGCTATCACCGACTTCATGAGGGCAGTCCCCGACCAGATCTCCCGCTTCGTCAAGTCCGATTACACGTCGCTCGGAAC
>Ga0326597_10014051_pt1 | contig 10500 bp, 4 predicted proteins | sample RVTome_12_FD_203789 | JGI IMG/M metagenome (GOLD analysis project Ga0326597, IMG submission 203789) | Soil microbial communities from uranium-contaminated site in the Upper Colorado River Basin, Wyoming, United States - RVT100D185 | ecosystem: Environmental > Terrestrial > Soil > Contaminated >... | reverse complement strand
AGCCATGATCGCGACTCCCGATAATCAGAATCACGGATAACTGTACAGGCGTATCGTATCCCTGCGAATTGGCAATTGTCAAGAGTTCTTAACCAGAAAGCTGGATGTCCCCGCATTCCCCCGAAAGCTGGATGTCCCCGCATTCCACCCAAAGCTGGATGTCCACGCATTCCACCCAAAGCTGGATGTCCCCGCATTCCCCTCCCTTCTTGCGATCGTGTACTTTGGCCCGCACTTGTCGCGGACGACCAGCAAGTTGACGGGCGTGCAACCGTTCGGCTTGGTTCTCGCGGCGCTTACGGATTGGCTATGCTGTCTGCTGATGCAGTCGCAGCGAGAGCCTTCCACACTCAGCAATCAGTTGCTGGCTTCAGTGTCAGGATGATTTTCGACCTCGCGGTATAGCCCTGGATCGTCGGCGCCATCTCCGTCCCAGTCTCCGACAACCGGTTGATCGTTCGCACCCCCCAACTCGAAGACTCGGTCATGGGCGGTCAACTCGCGATTGCGATCCGAGTCGATCATCCACCGGCCCTTGCGGTAGACACCTATTTCATCGACGCCGTTACCATCGAAGTCGCCGACAACGGGAACGTCGCCGGTCTGACCGAACTGAACGATCACGTCGCTCCGCGACCATCGGCCATCGCCATCGAGGTCCAACTGCCAGGTTCCGTCACGGAAAATGCCGATCGTACGAATGCCGTCACCGTTCCAATCGCCAGCCACGGGAATATCTTTACCAGCTCCATAACGGAAGACATGGTCGACGACGTCGATGCGGCGCGGGCCATGTTCGTTCAGCTGCAGCAAGCGCCGACCTTCGGTGGCGTTCTGCCGTGATGGCGGCACATTCTTTGGCCGTTGGCCGATGGCGACAGGCGTGCCTGCGTTGGCTGGGTCGGGCAAGCCCGGTTCCGCTTCAATCGCTCTCGAATCACCAAGCCACTCGGGACCGTACGTGCCGATGTCGGTTTTTCCGTCGCCGTCCCAGTCGCCCGTAATAGGAAAGTCCTCGTCGCTGCCAAGCTGTGCCCAAAGATCTTCCTCGTCCCAATAACCGTTGCCGTTGAGATCGATGAACCATTCGCCTTGAAAGAAAACCGCGATCTCATCGATTCCATCGCCATTGAAGTCGCCTGAAACCGGAATGCCGCCTCGGACACCAAAGATGTAGCGGCGCACCTCAATCTCGTCCGCCGCGTCGTGCTGCCCAACCGTTAGCGTCCATTCGGCGCTACGCATTTGGTCCGGCTGCCAGTTCGTGTAGTCGAGGTATCGAACTTGTCGCCAAATCTCGCTGTTGGGTTGATTGGTTGCGACCTCACGAGGCTGACCGCCGTTGATCACGCTCAGGTGCCAGGTGTAACCCTTCGCCCCTTGGACATTGTCACCGTACACGTTCAGCAACGGAGCCACGACGCCCAGGGCAGGCGGAATCGTGCCAATCAACGGCGGAATCGATGCTGACGGCAGCGTGAGTGGGTTTGGCGGTGTTGGCGTTGGCGGCGGCAGAAAGAATTTCGGCGGCTCGGCTTCGACTAGCACTTCGCTGAAGTTGTTGTTTCGGGCGACCGTTGCCACGGCGACGGGAATGCGAATGATCGCGTCGTTGCGAGGGTTCTCGGCAAGTTGACTGAGCGTGCCCGCTGGAATGAGGTCGCCCAAGTTAAAGGCGAGGGCTTGCGGCGAACCGGGGGTATCGATTCCGTCGAAGTATCCCTCCGGCTGAATCTCGTACACGGCATAGTCACGACCGCCGAGCAGTCCGGTGAACTGGTAGAAACCGTTGGCGTCAGTCGTCGTGCGAACCGGACCCGCGGGATACGTTCCGGCCAGAGTCCGACTGGCGTCGATCGCCAGTCCGGTACGGCCATCTCGAAGTTCGAGCGTGACGCCCGCGATCGGAGTATCGTCGGGAGTGAACTGCCCGTCACGAATAGCTTGCAGATTCGCGGGAGGCAGTCCGTCACTTGTCAGGATCTTGTCACCGTCCTGGAACACGAAACCCGATAAGCTTGCGGGCGGGAGTTCACAGAAGTTATAGCCACGCAGGGCGTCGCCCGAGGTGATCACGATGCCCGTCACGAAGTCCGACGCGCCGCCATCTCCTCCGCCATCTCCGATGACTTCGCCGCCGTCGAAGTAGCCGACTGGTTGGGTCTCGCGCAGCGAGTAGCTTCCTGGCGTGAGACCGGCGAACTCATACTCGCCGTCGCTGTTGGTCAGCGTCGTGGCGATGACATTGCCTTGCGCGTCGAGCAACTCGATGGTGACACCTTCCAAACGAGCCTCACCAACATCGACAATGCAGTCTCGATCCGGATCCGTATGCACGACGCCCGAGATGCTCGCTCCAAGGAACTCGCCAAAGTTGACCTGCGTCGCGTCGTCGCCCCAACGCAGCGTGATGCCGCTGATCTGGTCGTTACTCGCGATACCGACAGTCTGGCCGTCAATCGAGCCCGCAGTCTCCTTGCCATCGAGCCAACCGAGCGGCTGCTGCTCGGACACGCTGTAAGTGCCCGCCACCAAGCCGGTGAACTCGTAAGAACCGTCCGGAGTGGTAAATGCGTTCGTAACGACCGCGCCGCTGGCATCTCGTAGCACGATCTCGACACCACCGATCCCTTCGTCGCCCGGCTCGAGAGTCCCATCGTTATCGCGATCGTGATAGACGTTGCCAGCGAGTGACGCGGGTTCGTGCTCGCAGAAGTCATAGTTCACCCCTTGTTGACCCGACGTGAGGGCAACTGCCGCGATTGCGTCGTTCTGGCTGATCGAGCCGACGATTTGACCGCTCACGTTTCCAATGTGTTCGTTACCGTCGATTAAGCCGGTTGGCGTCTGCTCGACGACCGTGTACGTGCCTGGAAGCAATCCGTCGAAGCTGAACTCGCCGTTCGAATTGGTTCGAGTTGTTGAAACCGTCGCTCCTCTGGCATCGAGCAATGTCACGAGCGCATTAGCCAGACCCGGCGCGTTGACTCCGGGACCGGAGCAGTTTCCGTCCGTATCAGACAGATTGACGTGGCCGCCGATCGAAGCAAGCTGATACTCGCCGAAGTTGTATTGAACCCCGCCTTCGCCGCTGGCCAGCACGATCCCACTAATGGAATCACTTGGGTTTGTTGCGGTTCCTCGGACGACGCCCTCCACCGTTCCCGCCGTATCCGTGCCGTCTTGGTACGCGGCAGGTTGCGACTCGACAACGCGATACTCGCCCGGCGCGAGGCCGGTCGCTTCGTAAAAGCCGACTGCGTTAGTGGTGAAGGACAGTCCAGGCCCGCCGGTAACGGGGATGACTTGTAACTGGATGCCCGCGATTCCCTCGTCACCTGGATTCCGCGCGCCGTTGTTGGCCCGATCGTGATAGACATAGCCGCTGATGCTGACCGGCCGCAACTCGCCGAAGTCGTTGTGAACGCCCTCGTCACCCCATTTGAGAGCGACCTGGTTGATCCGGTCGTTGCCTGCGACTCCGACAGTCGCGCCGCCGACTCGTCCTGCCGCATCGCGACCATCGATCCATCCGCTCGGTTGCGTTTCGACGAGGGTGTAATTGTCCGCACGCAGCCCCGTGAACCCGTAACTGCCATCGGGGCCAGTCTGTCGAGTCGCGACGGTGGCTCCGTTGCCGTCTTGCAAGGTAATCGCCACGCCGCCGATCGCTTCCTCGCCGCTATCGAAAACGCCGTTTTCGTTGGCGTCGTGATAAACAAAGCCCGACAGCGAGGCGGACGCATGCTCGCAGAAGTTGTAATCGACCGCATCCGCGGCGGAGGTAAGCAAGATGCCGGCGAGTACGTCGTTCGTACCAACACGCCCGACGACAACGCCGTCGATCGTTCCTGCATGCTCTTCGCCATCGATCAATTCGGCGGGTGTGACTTCAACGACTGAGTAGAGTCCCGGTCGGAGGTTGGTAAACTCGTAATTGCCGTTCGTGTTGGTATGCGTTTCTGTGACGCGATTGTTTTGCGCGTCGAGCAGGCGGATCGCGACACCTTCCAGCGGCCGATCGCTGGAGGGTGCCGTGAAGCAGTTTCCATCGCGATCAGTCAAATGAACGCTGCCGCGAATCGATGCGGGAGCCAACTCGCCGAAGTTGTGCTCGACGCCCGATGCGCCGCCACCGAGAAAGATCTCCTCCAAGTTGTCGCCCGGATTCACGGCGCGCCCAACTGGTGAACCGCCGACGGTCCCCGCCGTATCGAGACCGTCATAGAAATCGGCCGGTTGATTCGCTTCAACGACGCGGTAGCCGCCTGGAATCAGCCCTGTCGCTCGGTAGAACCCATCTGCGTCGGTCGTCAGTGTGACAACGCTTTGCGGCTCGATCGTATCATCCGGGATCACTTGGATCGTGACGCCGGCAATTCCCTCTTCTCCATGATCGCGCGAACCTTCGTCACTGCGGTCGTGATAGACGTATCCGCTGATCTCGGCGAGTACCGGAGGTTGGGACACTTGCAGCCCGACGCCTGCCGTGCGATCTCGCTTGCCGTTGGCATCGTCCGCCGTGAGATTCAGTCCAAACCCGTCGATATTTCCGTCGTATCGATTACGAAACTCGGCGGTCCCCGTCACGTCGTGATAGTGCGGAGCCGAGAAGTGCGCCGTGAGGAGCGAACCCTGGAACTCGACGCCGGACGTGAGCGGGTCGAACCCGTCGTTGATTATCGACGGATCCGTTTCGAGCGGATCGTAATCTTCCACCTCGTCGACGTCGATGCTGAAGACAAGCTTGTCGCCGGCTTGAAAGCCGACAAAGTCGAGTACCAATTGTGTGCCGCCATCGGCGATGGTGGCGGTGACCGAGGCATTCGTGTCCTGGCTGGTGAAGGTGTTCAACTCGAACGGGAACGCGTGGTCTGCTCCCAATCCTCCTGCGACGGTATCAAAGAAGATGTCGCTGAGTCCAAAGCCCCGTGTCGCTTGGTCGCCATCGATCACCAGACGGGTCAGTTCCGTTCCGGCGGCACCACCTTCGAACGTCACTTCAAACGTATCGCCGTGCAGGTCGCTGCCGAGATCTTCTTCGATGTACACCGCACCGACGCGGATCGGGTCGGCATTCAGCATCCGCCGCGGCTCCATGATTTCGAAACGGCAACGGCGCAGGGAATCTTTCTCGTTGCGCCGGCTCTGCCGTTTCCTTTGGCGATGCGTGCTAACGAGCCGTGCGATGCTTGACCACAAGCCCACGTGACACCTCCGTGTGTTCTTGCCGCCGTGTCGGGCGGCGGTGCGTTGAAGGGTGTACGTCAGCCTTTCCAAGCCGACGAACCAGGCTGGAAAGCCTGACGTACTTTCTTAGTGGAAGTTTTCTATTCGAGGCGAGGCAGCGGCAAGGCTCCGACCCGAGGCGTTGTCGCAGGTGTGCTTTCCGCGATGCTCCGTTCTCGGGTCCAGACGCGAACGGTCGAGTCGTAGCCGGACGATATCAACAGTTCGCCTCCGTACGCGAGTGCAGCGACCGAGCCCGTGTGTCCCGCCAGCCGAGCGACTTCTGTGCGCTCCTTCAGATTCCAGATGCGGACCGTGTTATCGCTGCCGCCGGAAGCGAGTAGCGCGGGGCCGCAGAACGCAATCGCCATCACCTTGGCATTGCCGGTTGCCAGGACGAACTCGTCGCCCGAAGCGAGGTCCGTGACTCGGATCGTGCGGTCTTCACTGGCCGTGACCAATCGCAATCCGTCTGGCGAGAAGGCCAGGTCGCGGACCCGCTGTTCGTGCGTCTTGAACTCTTGGCCCGTCACCCCGCTGACGGCGTCCCACAGCCGAACTTTTCCGTTGCGTCCCGCCGCCGCGATAAATCGTCCGTCCGGAGACCAAGCCAGGGCCCGCATGTCCACACACGGGCAGGCTAACTCACGAATCGTCGAGCCCGTCGCCGTATCAAACAGCCGCATCACTTTGTTAAAGCCAATCGCCGCTAGCTGTGATCCATCGGGACTGAACGCGACCGTCACAACCGCCACATTCATCGCCAGGGTCTTGCGCAGTGGAGTGGCGGCCGTTGTCTCCCAGAGAATGATGTGGTGATCGTTTCCGGCGGACGCGAGGACTTTACCGTTTGGGGAATAGGTAACGGTGCGAACCCAATCGCGGTGGCCCCGCAGTCGCTTGGTGAACTGCTGCGTTCGCATGTCCCAAAGATAGACAACATGATCGTCGCCCGCGATTACCAACGTAGACCCATCAGGATGCAGCGCCACGGACGTTGCCACGGGGGGACGTTCGCCCGCGCTCGTGGAGGGCAGATTGATGACTTGCGACGTCCAACCCGAGGCGTCGAGTTGTGCGTTAGCCGCCGGCGAAGCAAACGAAGCAAACATTGCGGCGCAGAGACAGCTCCAAGCAGCAAGCGGTCCAATAGCGGTAACTCTTGGCATCCTTGCCAGTTGCGACATAGATCCACCTCTCGGGCGACGTGTTTGATGAGACGCTGGTGGGGAGCGACGCGGACGAACCAATGGCGCGAACGACATCCACTCATCGGTTACTATCGGCCCAGCGTGCAGAATTACTACAGGCGAACCTTTCGATACCGAAGGCATAAGGCAATTCACGCGAAAAAATACCAAGTGTGGCTGGACGCCGAAGAGATTCCCCATCGATCGCGGTACCGACGGGATAAGTGTCGTCTGGTTTCGCATCTGCTCGTCCGTCATAATCCCAGAGGACTCATACTTTGGTTGGGAGAAAGACGTGACAGGATTGAATGGACGTGTGGCGCTTGTAACGGGTGGCGGTCGAGGGATTGGTGAGGCGATTGCGATTCAATTGGCAGCCGCCGCCGCGCAAGTGGTTGTTGCATCGCGAAGTCGCGATGAACTCGCCAGCGTCGTTCGCGCGATCTCCGATGTGGGAGGAGTTGCTGCCGCGGTCGAATGCGATCTCGCCGATCGAAGTCAGACTCGAACACTCGTCTCCCAAGCCGGAGAGCCATTCGGTCCGATTGACATCTTGGTGAACAACGCGGGAGTTGGCAGCAGTGGCGATCTCCGGCCGTTGGCCGAGTTCCGCGACGAGTTTTGGGACTTGACGATGGAGATCAACCTGACGGCTCCGTATCTGCTTTCGAAAGCGGCGTTGCCACACATGCGCGAACAGAAGTGGGGGCGGATCATCACGGTTGCTTCGATCAACGGCCGGATCACCGCGATGCATGCCGGAGCGTATGTTGCGAGTAAACACGGCGTCCTGGGGCTCATGCGATCTCTGGCCAGCGAACATGCGGCGGAAGGCATCACGGTCAACTGCATTTGTCCGGGACCGGTTCAAACGCGGATGAACGATGTTCGCGTGCAGTACGACGCGGCGCGACTTGGACGTGATCTCGCGGCGCACGAAAGACAACTGACACCGATTGGTGGTCGGCTGGTCCCGGAAGACATCGCGCCCATGGCGGTCTATTTGGCAAGTGATGCAGCTCGCATGATCACCGGCCAAGCGTATAACATCGACGGTGGGATTTGCATGGCTTAGGGACTCGCGAACAGCGTCGACGAGACGGCGGCTCGTTGGGCGGAGCGACAGAGATCCATCAGTTCGATGGTAAGTGCAAAGATCTCGGAGGCGTCGTCGGACGACGTGGCACTTTCACTTAACTTGCCGGCAAGCGTTTCCACCTCCGTTGCCTCGGCGTAGGCGGCCGTGGCTTGCAGACGGGTGGCGAGCGCTTCGATGGCGGCGAGGTCTTGTTCGTCAAGAGCGCGAGCTAGTTCTTCGATCTGGGTCGCCATGTGAAGTGCGGTTTGTCGGGACATCTTGCCAGGCGTTGCCTGTGCGAGCTGTGGTTTGTCGGCGACAACTGCGATAAAGCGCTCGACGACTTGCGGGTCGAACTGTGTGCCGGCACAGCGCCGAAGTTCCGAGAACGCTTCGTCACGCGACCGCGCCTTGCGATAACTGCGATTCGTGACCATCGAATCGTACGCGTCGGCAATCGCCAGGATTCTAGCTCCCAATGGCAAGGCGTCGCCGGTGGGAAGACGTTTGACGTCGTTGCTCGAATCGTAGGGCGCTTTGTGGAAGCGAATCACGTCAACGAGCGGTTCGTAATAGAACGCCGAGCCAACGATCTCGACGCCGATCCGCTCGTTCATTTTCATGACTCGCCATTCTTCTGACGTCAGCTCACCGGGCTTCAACAGGATCGCATCCGGAACACCAATCTTGCCGATGTCGTGCAGCAACGCCGCGATCTCGAGGATGTAAGCCTCGCTGACTGACATCAATCCCCAGGCGACCGCGACGCACAGATCGGCGACACGCGTGCTGTGCTCTGCCGATTCAGCATGACGATAGGCCAACGCGGACATCAACGAAGCAACGGCTGGGAACGGAATGTGTGTGAGCGACGGATCTCCTTTGCCCGTGGATTTCCTGCTACAGATCTTGGATTCGTCGACCTCCAATTTTTCCATGTCGGCGGTGTACGGCACGACCCTGTTTCGACCGTTGCGCTTGGCGACGTACAGACCTTTGTCGGCTTGCTCCAGCAGCTCTTGCGGGTTACTCGCTCCAAGATCGATCGACGAAACGCCAACACTGGCTGTGACCGTGAGTATCTCGAAATCAATCTTCGACATCTCGACTCGTATCTGCTCGGCCCGTGCGATAGCTTGCTCTAGGTCGAAGCCAGGCAGAAGTACGTAGAACTCCTCACCCCCGAAGCGGCAAACTAGTCCCTCATCGCCGATCTGCTCGCGCAGGCAAGCCGCAACGCCCCTGAGAACGTCGTCTCCCTGGGTGTGGCCGTAGTCGTCGTTGATCGATTTGAAATGATCGATGTCGACCATGAGTCCGCACAGTGCTTTGTTTTTGGTTTGCGAGTCGTTCCAATGCTGGTCAAACAGCGGGAAGAACGAGCGTCGATTCATGCACTCGGTTAGCGGATCGATTGTTGCTAGTAGCCGGAGCTGCTTGTTTTGCTCTTGGGTTTCCTCACGCGACGCCTTCAGCGTCTTGAGCATCTTGATCAATTCGGCTTTTTTGAACTCCAACTCGGTGGCGTCATCAAAGCTCGCCAGCGCGCTTCGAGTCTTTCCATCTTCACCAAGGATGGGAACGGCGTTTACGTGTAACGTACGTTCGTCATGCACGCCCGCTTTCAGTTGCAAGGGGCCTTCCGCGAGCGTATCGAGCGCCGCGCGAACTCGCTGCGGCATGACTCGCGATGGGTCTAAATGCATCAAGGCTCGGCGCAGCCAAACGATGAACAAGATCGCATTGAATCCCGTGATGAAGATCGCGAACTCCACGAACGGCGACATCCATCGTGGCGTCGATCCGACGGATGCAACTTGCTCGAAGGCCGTGTCTGGATACAGCCCGGCGACGCGCGCAATCAAGACCCCACACAGCGACAGCAGTGCTAAACAGATCGCGATCCGGAATGAGATTGAGATACGTGTCATGCGCAAACTTAGTGAGCGGACAGCTTCGCGACGTCGGAAAACGTACGCAATTGTCCCGCAGTGTTACGCAAAGTTAGCACGCACCCACGTGTTAGAAGGATAATCGACGTACCGAATGCCCTGCATTACAGAAGAAAGGTGGCGGTCAACCGCCTTAACGAGATAATCCGCTTGTTCCGAACAAACCGGGCGATCAACGCAAGAATTTCCCAATTGATTCGTTCGGAAGATTACCGTCGCCGGTCACGAACACCAGGCCGACCACGGAGTGTTCGGCGACTGTCACGCGACACTTATTTCTAGAACGATCCTGACTAAGCGATGGCGAATGAGCAGGCGTGCAGAGCTAGCCCTGCGTTCGAACGCATTTGGCAACGGATTGTGCCTGCCGAAGTGTTGCAACGAGCAAGGTCGTTGCGACCACACCTAAGTCAGTTGCTCGTTGCCTAAGCCCGTTGTACTGTTCCCGCTTGCGATTCCGCCATCTAAAATAAAGGGCTTGTGTTTGTATCAAGCCGGTCGTTGCCCGCAAGGCGGTTGTCGGCGTTTGGAGATTGATAAGCGATGCCAATTCGAGTGGTTTGTAAACATTGCGGGAAACAGTTCTCGGCGTGGGACGACTTGATCGGCAAGGCCGTCAAATGTCCCAAATGCCAACAACAGATGGTGGTGCATTCCGGCAACGATGCCTTAGGCGAAGCAACAACGCCAGCGCCGCCGCAAGCAACGCGTCCCGTTGCTTTGCCCCCGGCAACTCCGCGGCCAGTTCCCTCGCGCCCGGTCGCTCCGCCGATGCCGACCACTGCTGGACGACGGACTTCGCCCAACACAACGGGTAATCAAGCCTATGCAACAGACGATTTCGACGACAGCGAGGATCTTCCGTACGCATGTCCGCATTGTCACCAGTCGATGCCGGCCAACGAGGATTTGTGCGACCACTGCGGATATCATCGCGTGCTGAAGCGACGGATCGACATCAGTGAAGGAGTCAACAAGCCTGACAAGTCGGTTGGCTTCGAGCGATTGTTCAAGGGACAACTGGCCGACGCCACTTCGGCGGAAAGCACGC
>Ga0326597_10014050_pt1 | contig 10501 bp, 11 predicted proteins | sample RVTome_12_FD_203789 | JGI IMG/M metagenome (GOLD analysis project Ga0326597, IMG submission 203789) | Soil microbial communities from uranium-contaminated site in the Upper Colorado River Basin, Wyoming, United States - RVT100D185 | ecosystem: Environmental > Terrestrial > Soil > Contaminated >... | reverse complement strand
TTCTGGGCGGGGACTACGGAGCCCCCGCCTCGCTCAGCGCATTCGGCTCGGGCGCCGGAGGCGTGAGGGTGATCCGCGACGGCTTCGAGGTGACGCCACTCGAGGGGGGCGTGGCCGACCTCCAGCGCATCGGACTGGGCGGCATTGTCTCGGTGCGGCTCGAGCGCAGGGGAGGCGAGATCCTGATCGAGCTCACCTCCTATCGCTATGACGACGGCCGACCTTTTTCGCTCGTCGAGGCGGGCACGGGGCAGTTCGCCACGAACATCGTCCGCGGAACCTTCGCCGACCCGACGTCGCTGGGAGGCAGCGTCGCGTTGGCGCTGGAGCGGGTCGACACGCGCAGCTACGGATCAGACGCGGGCGGCAACCGCACCGGCACCTGGCTCCGATATCAGCTCCACTCGGGCGACCGGGCGGGCCTCGCGCTGGACTACAGGCGCATGAGCTCCAAGACCGAGGTGCCCGACTACGCCACCTCTGTGCGTCGCAGCGACCTCACGCTGCGAGGTCGGTTCGAGATCGTGGAAGGCCTCGTCGCCGAGGCCTACACCGGGAAGTCCTCGCACACCGTGGACGACGCTCGCGAGGCTTACGACTACGAGGGCGGATCACGCAACCAGCACGGCGTCCGCCTCGATGCACGACGGGACGGGGCGTGGGCTCGCGGGGCGTTCCGGCTGCACACGTCGGACGCCCTCCCGGCGCGCCGCATCGAGGGCTCGGGCGGCTACACGGGCGCCCGTCTCGGGGCCTACGGCAACGTGTCCCAGGCGGCCTGGGACGGGACCTCGGTCTTGGGCTACGGGCTCGGCGGTTGGCTCGGCCCGCTCGCGGGTCTCAGGCTGTTCGCGTCATGGGACGGGGGTGCGTACGCCGGTCCGTCGGGCCCGCTCCTCGACGAGCTGCCCGACCCGGGGTTGCCCCCCCTCGCGCTCCCCACGTCGCCGCCCGGGCCCACCGCGACCATCACGGAGCGCAGCCTGCTGCGCGCGGGCGCCTCGGCGTCCCTCTTCGGCGTGACGGTCGCCGGGGCCGGCTTGCGAAGTGATGCCGACTTCCACCGTCCGCTCGGGCTGGAGCTCGACCGGGGGGCCCCGTCGGTCCCGGGCGCGGAGCGCTACGGCGTGGAGGGTTGGGCCAGCCTGCCGATGCCGCTCGAGGGCCTCCGCTTGGAGGGCTCCTACCAGCAGTGGGACTCCGGGGGGCCCTATTTGCCCAGGCGCATCTACCGCGGGGCCTTCGTGTTCCACCGCGTGTACCTCGAGTCGGGCAACTTCGAGCTGTGGTGGTCGCTCGGCGTGCGCGGTCACGACCCCATGTCGGTCTTCCTTGCGCCCGACGGCGCGGGGGGGGCGGGCGGACTGGGGACCGTACCGTTCTACCAGAACTGGTACGGTCGCGTCCAAGCCCGCATTCTGACGGTCCGACTCTTCCTGACATGGGAAAACTTCACCATCCGCCGGAACCTGCAGAACTTTCCCGGCCGGCTCCTGCCGCCCACCCGCTCGTTCTTCGGGCTGCGTTGGGATCTTTGGAACTGAAGCCTCACGTCGCGCGACGGCGCCCTCCCTTCGGTGTGTGTCCCGGTTAGGTTACGGGCTCCCTGGAGGAAGGTCATGATCAGAAGTATGACGGGGTACGGTGAGGCCGAGCGCGATTCACCGGCCGGGCGGTTGCGCCTGGAAGTGAAGACGGTGAACCACCGCTTCTTCAACGCGAGCATCAAGACGCCGTCCGGATTCGACAAGTACGAGGGACGCATCACCGAGGCCCTCAAGCGTCACCTCGCGCGGGGCCACGTGAGCGCGTACCTCTCGGTCGACCGAGGCAACAACGGCTCCGACACGCCGTTCAGGCCGGACCTCGTCAGGGCGCGCGCCTACCTCGCGGCGTTGGAGGTGCTGCGCGACGAGCTCCACATACCGGGTGCGGTGCAGCTCTCGATGCTCGCCAGCGAGCCGAGCCTGTTGCGCGCGCAGGACTTCGATCGCACCGAAGGCGTGGAGCCGGAGCTGGTCACCGAGCTCGCCGAGGCGGCCGCCGCCGCCGTGCAGGAGCTCCGCGCCGCCGAGGGGAGGCGCCTGGAGGCAGACTTTTCGGAACGACTCGCGACCATACTGGAGCGACTCATCGTCATCGAGACGCGCGCGCCGCAGCGGCTCATCGAGCAGCGCGACCGGCTGCGCGCGGCGGTCCGCGAGCTCAGCGAGCAGGTCGAGGTCGACGAGGACAGGCTGGCTCGCGAGATCGCGTACCTGGCCGAGCGCTGGGACATCAACGAGGAACTCGTGCGCTTCCGCTCGCACGTCGAGCTGTTCGGCGAGGCGCTCTCGGGAGATGCATCGGATCCGGTCGGCAAGCGGCTCGGGTTTCTGGTCCAGGAGATGAACCGCGAGGCCAACACGATCGCCTCCAAGGCCAACGACGCCGACATCGCGCACGCGGCGATGGGCTTGAAGGAGGAGATCGAGCGCATCCGCGAGCAGGTCGAGAACGTGGAGTGAGCGAGTACGCGTCGGCCGTGGTGCTGGCAGCCCCGAGCGGGACGGGCAAGACGACGCTCGCGCGGAGACTCGTGGAGGACAGCAACGACTACGTGTTCTCGGTTTCGGCGACGACCCGCAAGCCGCGCGACCCGGAGCGGGACGGGATCGACTATCACTTCGTGGACCGGCCACGCTTCGAGGCGATGGTGGCGGCCGGGGAGCTGGCCGAGTGGGCCGAGGTGCACGGGCGGCTCTACGGGACGCCGCGCGCCCAGCTCGATCGCGCGGCGGAACGGGGCGTCCACGTGATCCTCGACATCGACGTGCAGGGGGCTCTGCAGCTCAGGGCATCGGTGCCCGGCACGAAGCTCATCTTCGTGCTGCCGCCCGATGTGGGTACCTTGCTGTTCCGCCTCAGGGGTCGCGGCACCGAAGCCCCCGCCGAGGTGGCGCGGCGTCTGGAGTCGGCGCTGGAGGAGTTGCAGGCGGTCGAGAACTTCGACTACGTAGTGGTCAACGACGACTTGGAGCGATGCCTCGGAGCGATCCGGGGGATCGTGTCGGGTGAGGTGCACGCGATGGGACCGGATGCCGTGGAGCACGACGTGGAGGCCTTCCGCGCCGAGATCCGCCGGGTCCTCACGGAGGACTTCGCCGCATACACGAACGTCACGTCATAGGAGTGCATGGATGAGAGTCTTTACGCCCAACGAGGTCGCCAAGGGTACCGAGAGCAAGTATCTGGGCGTCCTGGTCGCAGCGAAGTATGCCCGCGAGCTGAACTCGCTCCCCCGGGACGCCATGCCGCTCGGTGAGGAGAAGAAGCTCACGACGAGGGCTCTCGAGGCGCTCACGTCGGGCCAGATCGAGTTTCGCCTCGTGAAGCGTCGCCGTCGCGAGGACGGCTGACCCGGTAACTCGTAGGAGCCAGCTTGTCCAAACCCGAGCTCGTTCCCCGTCGTCCCTGGCAGGGCCGGCGAGTCCTTCTCGGGGTCACAGGCGGCATCGCGGCTTACAAGTCGATCCAGCTGGCGCGTGATCTCACGCGTCTCGGCTCGGACGTCGACGTGGTGCTCACCAAGGCCGCCCAGCAGTTCGTCGCCCCGCTCTCCTTCGAAGGCGTGACGGGTCGACGCGTCCTCACGGACCTCTTCTCCGTCGACGGTTCGGCGCTCCACGTGAGGCTGGGGCAGGAGACCGATGTCGTCTGTGTCGCTCCGGCCACCGCGGACTTCCTGGCCAGGGCGGCCGAGGGCAGGGCCGACGACCTGCTCTGCACATCTTTGCTCGCCACGCGCGCCCCGGTCGTGGTCTGCCCCGCCATGAACGACCGCATGTTCTCTCATCCGCAGGTCCAGGAGAACGTAACGCGGCTCGGCGCCCGGGCTGGCTACGTCATCGCCGGGCCGGCGTCAGGGCCGCTGGCCGCCGGCGAGGGCGAAGGCCCCGGCAGAATGCTCGAGCCCGGTGAGATCGTGGAGCACGTGGGTCGCGCCCTCGGGACCGAAGACGCGTTCCGGGGAACGCACTGCCTCGTGACCGCCGGCCCGACGCAGGAAGCGCTCGACCCGGTCCGTTACGTCGGCAACCGCTCCTCCGGACGCATGGGCTACGCCACAGCCCAAGCGGCGTGGCGACGGGGCGCCGCGGTCACGCTCGTGTCCGGACCATCGTCGCTCGAGCCGCCCGTCGGCGTCGAGCTCGTGCGCATAAAGAGCGCCCAGGAGATGCTGGACGCCGTATCGAGCGCCATCGGATCGGCGGACGTGTCGGTCTTCGCCGCGGCGGTCGCCGACTTCAGGCCGGCCGAGGCCGAGCCGGAGAAGGTGAAGCGGGAGGCGACCGGCGACGGGCTCGCGGTCCACCTCTCGCCCAACCCCGACATCGCCTTGGAGACCCGGAAACGCCGTAAGGCCGGCAGCGTCACGGTGGGCTTCGCGCTCGAGACCTCGGACCTCCTGGCCAACGCTCGCAAGAAGCTGGAGAGGAAGGGCTTCGACCTGCTCGTCGCCAACGACGTCACGGAGGACGGGGCGGGCTTCGACGTGGCCACGAACCGCGTCACGATCCTCTCCGTCGATGGCGAGCCGGAGGCACTGCCGCTCATGTCCAAGGACGCGGTGGCCGAGGAGATCCTCGACCGCGTGGGCCCCCGGCTTCCCCGGAGGGCCTGAGAGCCCGTGGCCCCGAAGGGAACCGGCCCCACGCGCGAGGCGGCGCGTCTGCTGCGCCAGCGCATGGAGATGGGCGAGCACGAGCTCTTCCTCGGCGGGCTGACCCGCCAGCAGGCGCTCGCTCTTGCCGCGGAGGCGCGGCGCGGCGCGGCGTCCACCCCCGCCGGGTCCGCGTCGACGCGCCGCCCCGACAGGGCGCCACGGGCGGAGACGCCCGCGGCGCCGAGGGAGCTTCCGGTCCTGTCCGACGACTACACCGAGCTGCGTGCGTCGGCGCTGGCGTGTACGCGCTGTCGCCTCTCCGAGACCCGAACCCAGGTCGTGTTCTCCGACGGAGCGGTCGACGCCCGGCTGGTGGTGGTGGGCGAAGCACCGGGGGCGAACGAGGACGAGACGGGCCTCCCGTTCGTGGGTGCCGCCGGCAAGTACCTCGACCTGTTGCTGAGCAGCGTGGGGCTCTCCCGCGAGGACTCCGTCTACATCTGCAACGTGCTCAAGTGCAGGCCTCCGGGGAACCGAAATCCCATGCCGGACGAGATCGAGGCATGCGCCCCCTATCTCAAGAAGCAGCTGGAGCTCATCCGCCCGCGGGCCCTCCTGGCGGTCGGCTCCTTCTCCTCGCAGCTGCTCACCGGAAGCGAGAAGTCGGCGCTGGGGCGACTCCGCGGGCAGGTGCATTCTTACGAGGGCGTGCCCCTCGTGTGCACCTACCACCCGGCCGCGTTGCTAAGGAACCCCAAGTGGACTAGATCCTTCTGGGACGATCTCCAACTGCTCCGCACACTCCTGGACAGCGCGTAAGATACGCGTAAGTCGATCACCTCACATGGAAGCTTCTCCGACCTTCGCCGACCGGGTCTTCGACCGCACCCCGCCGTTCTCGATGGAGGCCGAGACGGCGGTGCTCGGAGGCATGCTGATCGACCGGGAAGCGGTCACCAGGGCCGTCGAGCACATCGACCAGGGGATGTTCTACCGCGAGTCGAACCGGCGCCTCTATCGGGCCATGGTGCGCCTCTTCGAGCGCGGCGACGTGATCGACGTCATCACGGTCGCGGAGGAGCTCAAGAAGACCGGTGAACTCGACTCGGCGGGCGGCTTCGACTACCTGGGCTCTCTCGTCGACGCGGTGCCGACCGCAGCGAACCTGGAGTACCACGCGCGCATCGTGCGCGACAAGGCGCTGCTGCGTCGTCTGGTCGAGCAGTCGTCCCAGATCATCCGGGACGTCTACGACCAGGGCGAGCGCGACGTCGACGAGATCCTCGACCAGGCCGAAGCGCGCATCTTCCAGGTCGCCGAGAGCCACAAGCGCGAGGGCTTCGTCTGGATCAAGGAGATCCTGTGGTCGACGTTCGAGCACATCGAGCGACTGCAGGAGTCGGAGACGGGCATCACGGGCGTTCCCACCGGCTTCGGCGACCTCGATCGCATGACCACCGGCCTTCAGAAGGGCGACCTGTGCATCGTGGCCGCGCGGCCGTCGATGGGAAAGACGTCGATGGCGCTCAACATGGCGGCGAACGCCGCCATCGCCCACGGCATCCCCGTGGCGATCTTTTCGCTCGAGATGTCGGCCGAGCAGCTCGTGCAACGGCTCCTCTGTTCCGAGGGGCGCATCGACGCGCAGAAGCTCCGCCGCGGACGGCTCTCCCAGGAGGAGCACCAGCGCCTGGCCGGAGCCGCGGGCCACCTCAACACGGCGCCGATCTGGATCGACGATCAGCCGGGGGCGAACGTGCTGGAGATCCGGGCCAAGGCGCGTCGCCTCCAGGCCGAGCTGCGCTCCGACGGGAAGGAGCTCGGCATGGTCCTGATCGACTACATGCAGCTGATGTCCGGGACGGCGAACTCCGAGAGCCGCGTCCAGGAAGTCAGCCAGATCTCGCGCGGCCTGAAGTCCCTCGCGCGCGAGCTGTACGTCCCGGTGATCGCGCTCTCGCAGCTCAGCCGAGGGCCGGAGCAGCGTACCGACAAGCGCCCCATGCTCTCCGATCTCAGAGAGTCCGGCAGCATCGAGCAGGATGCCGATGTAGTCATGTTCCTGTACCGCCCCGAGTACTACGCTCCGGCAGAGAAACGCGAGGAGCTGGAGGGCAAATCGGAACTGATCGTCAGCAAACAGCGCAACGGCCCCACGGGGGTCATCGAGCTCTACTTCCAGAAGGCCTACACCCGCTTCGATTCGGTTCAGCGTACGCCGGGCGGGGGCGGGCACTCCCAGAACGCGGGACCCGGCTTCTCCCAATGAGCGGGGTGGGGACCGGCCCCGAACGTCCTGGGCGGGTCGGTGTGGCGGTTCCGGCGGCGGGCATCGGCCTGCGGATGGGTGGCGTGCGCAAGGTGTTCCTCGAGCTCGCGGGCCGGCCCGTGCTTGCGCACGCGCTGCGTCCCTTCCTCGAAGAAGACCGCGTCGTGGCCGTCGTCGTGGCGCTCGCGCAGGACGACGCCGCGTCTCCCCCGGCTTGGCTCACGGGGCTCGACGCGAGGATCACCGTCGTGGCGGGCGGCGCGACGCGGACACGGTCCGTGCGTGCGGCGATCGCGGCGCTGCCCGACGACGTGGACGTCATCGCGGTACACGACGCCGCCCGCCCGTTGCTGACCCGAGCGCTGGTGACGGAGTGCGTGGATCTCGCGCTGGAGGGCTTCGGCGCCGTCGCCGGCTCGCCCGCGGTGGATACCATGAAGGTCGTGGACGCTTCGGGCACGGTGGTCGAAACCCCGGATCGCACGGCTCTGTGGCACGCGCATACGCCGCAGGTCTTTCCGGCGAGAGCGCTGCGGGCCGCGTACGCGGACGAGGCGGTCGAGGGAACGGACGATGCCGCGCTGATCGAGCGCAACGGCTCCGGCCTGCGCGTGAAGATGGTCGACGACGGCGCCGCCAACCTCAAGGTCACGCGACCCACGGACGTGCCGTTCGCCGAGGCGGTCCTCGCCGGCCGTGTAGAGCCTTCCGCATGAGCGCCTGGCCGGCGCGCCTGGACCTGCGGGGCGACCCCGAGGCCGACCTCTCGCGGGTCGTGGCCCACGTGCGCGAGGGCGGGCTCATCGCCTACCCGACCGAGACCGTCTACGGTCTCGGCGGTGCCGTATCCGATGTCGCCGTCACGGAGTTGAATCGCCTGAAGCGCCGCACGCCGGACAAGCCCTTCATCGTCCTGGTGGAGTCCGCCCAGGCCGTGGAAGGTCTGGCTTGGACCGAGGCGGCGAGGGAGCTGGCGGGGATCTTCTGGCCCGGCGCGCTCACGCTTCTCCTGCCCGATCCCTTGGGTATCTTCCCGGTCGGAGTCAGGGACGAGAGCACGGGCGCGGTCGGGGTTCGCGTGAGTCCACACGCCCTGGTCACGCGGTTGGTGAGCGCGCTGGGCGGGCCGTTGACGTCCACGAGCCTGAATGTGTCCGGGGAGTCGCCGGCCACCTCGGGGACGGATGCCGTGGAGGTCGTGCGCCGGCTCGGCGGCCACAACGTCCTGGTGCTGGACGGGGGAACGCTCCCACCGTCCGCACCCTCCACGATCGTCGACTGTACCGGACCACAGCCCGTGGTACGCAGGGAAGGAACTGTTCCGACTCAACGTCTGCGCTGCGCGATACCGGAGATCCATGGTGACTAGTCCATCCGACAGAGGTGCGTTCAAGATGCTCTTCGTCTGTACCGGCAACACGTGCAGGAGCCCGATGGCCGAAGCCATCGCGCGCCGACGCGCTAGCGAGCTCGGATGGGACCACGTCGAGGTGGGATCCGCGGGTGTGGCCGCCTTCTCCGGCTCCCCGGCGTCGGAAGGCGCCCTCGACGCATCAGCGGCTCACGGTCTCGACCTCTCGAACCATCGTTCCACGCTCCTGACCGACGACCTCGCCGCGGAGGCCGACCTCATTCTCACCATGTCGACGAGCCATCTCATGCGGCTCATCGAGCTCGGATCAGGCGCCCGGGCGGCACTCCTCACCTCTTATGCGGGAGGACTCGACGACGCTTCGGGCGTGGACGTCGCCGACCCGATCGGGGGGACGTCGGAGGACTACCAGGAAACCTTTCGCATGCTGGACCAGCTGATCGGACGCGTGTTGGACCGATTGCAGCCGGTGTTGGCCAAGTGACCGTAACCGCGCGCACGAGGGTGCTGACCCTGCTCGGAGACCCGGTAGGCCATTCCGCCTCGCCCGTGATCCAGAACGCGGCGTTCGCCGAGGCCGGAGTGGACGGCGTCTACATCGCGGTGCGCTGTGCCGCGTCGGATCTGTCCGGGTTCATGCACGGGCTGGCTCGCGCGGGAGGGGGCGGCAACGTCACGCTGCCGCACAAGGAGAAGGCGGCGGCGGTTGTCGACGTCACCAGCGAGGCCGTACGCCGCACGGGCGCGTGCAACACCTTCTGGGGCGAGAACGGCAAGGTGTACGGCGACAACACCGACGTGGACGGCTTCCGGCGGGCCCTGAGGCTCTTCCTCGATGGACCTGCCGAAGGGTCCCGCGCGCTGCTGCTGGGGGCGGGGGGAGCCGCGCGGGGAGCGCTTCTCGGCCTCCTCGACGAGGGCGCGTCCGAGGTGCTGCTCTTCAACCGGACCGGAGAGCGCGCCCGCGCGGTCGCGCGCCGCATCGGCGGACAGCGCGCGAGGGTGGTGCCCCTGATGCAGGACCTGGCCGGTGAGCGCTTCGACGTGGTGGTCAACGCGACGCGACTGGGGCTGGACCCCAGCGACGCATCCCCCATCGACTTCGGCATTCTGGGACGGGCCGGCGGTGCGCTCGACCTGGTCTACGGAAAGCACAAGACGTCGTTCGTACGCGCCGCGGAGGACAGGGGCATTCGGGCGATCGACGGCATGGAGATGCTGGTCCAGCAAGGAGCCGTGTCCTTCGAGCGCTGGTGGGGACGGCCGGCGTCCACCGAGGTCATGCGCGCGGCGATCCGCAGGTCGCTGGGGCGTAGTTGAAGCCGGCCTCGTGGGGTGCGGACCTCCTCGACCTCCTCCTGCCGGCAGGCTGCGTGGCGTGCCGGGCGTGGATCCCGGGAGGCGTGCGCGCGCCTCATGTGTGTCCCCGCTGCGCGAGCCTGCTTCGCCAGGCTCCCTGGCCGCGCTGCGAGCGCTGCCATCATCCCATCGGAACCGGCCGCGTGGAACGGGCGCATTGTTCCGAATGCGAGGGTTGGCCGCCGGCGCTGACGGCTGCCCGTTTCGCCTACGTGCTGGTCTCGCCCGCCAGCGACCTCGTGCACGCGCTCAAATACGAGGGCTGGCCGGAGCTCGCCACTCTCATGGGGGACGCCATGGCTCGGCTCCCGGTTCCGGAGCCGTCGGGCTTCCGGGGACGCGTGGTGGTGGTCCCCGTGCCCACGACCCCCGCGCGCCTCCGCGCGCGGGGCTACAACCAGGCCGAGCTGCTCGCGCGCCGCTTCGCCGAGGTGCGCGGCCTGCCTCTGTACAGCGCCCTGGAGAGGCCCGGAGCGCGCCGTTCACAGACCGCGCTCACGCCCGCCGCGCGCCGCGAGAATGTGCGCGACGTCTTCGTGCCGATACGCGGTCGCGAGGCCGCGATCGGGGGCACGCACGTCGTCCTCGTCGACGACGTATTGACCACGGGCGCCACCGCTTCGGAGGCCGCCTCCGAGCTGGCGCGCATGGGGGCGGCGGCGGTCACGCTCCTCACCTACGTCCGGGCCCTCGCGGCGGGCCCCGAAAAGCGCGGGCAGGGGTTATCTTAGGCCCCAAAACCCCAACTTGACCCAGTCGAGGGATCGAGAGCCATGGCCATCCGCGTAGCGATCAACGGGTTCGGACGCATCGGGCGCAACGTGCTCCGGAGCGCCAAGCAGGGCCAGCGCTCCGA
>Ga0326597_10014049_pt1 | contig 10501 bp, 10 predicted proteins | sample RVTome_12_FD_203789 | JGI IMG/M metagenome (GOLD analysis project Ga0326597, IMG submission 203789) | Soil microbial communities from uranium-contaminated site in the Upper Colorado River Basin, Wyoming, United States - RVT100D185 | ecosystem: Environmental > Terrestrial > Soil > Contaminated >... | reverse complement strand
GTTGGCAAGATGCGAGAACAGCCGCACATTGGAGACGAGCTTGACGCCGGCGTCGTAGCCGCCCTTGAGCCCGAAGGTGAAGACGGCGCCCGCGCCCTTGGGCGAATATTTCTTGGCAAGGTTGTGGTAGCGGTCGCCCGGCAGGCCCGGATAGCTGACCCAGGCCACGCTGGCGTGGCGCGACAGCCATTCGGCGACGGCCTGGGCGTTGTCGCAATGCCGCTGCATGCGAAGCGGCAGCGTCTCGATCCCGGTCAGCACCAGGAAGGCGTTGAACGGGGAGAGCGCCGGCCCCATGTCGCGCAGGCTTAACACCCGGCAGGCGATGGCGAAGGCGAAATTGCCGAAGGTCTCGTGCAGCACGATGCCGGAATATTCCGGCCGCGGCTCCGACAGCATCGGGTAGCGGCCCTCGCGCGACCAGTTGAAGGTGCCGCCGTCGACGATCAGCCCGCCGATCGAATTGCCGTGACCGCCGAGGAACTTGGTCAGCGAATGCACCACGACGTCGGCGCCGTAGTCGATCGGCTTGCACAGGTAGGGCGTCGCCAGCGTGTTGTCGACGATCAGCGGCACGCCCGCGCGGCGCGCGATGTTGGCGATCGCCTCGATGTCGGTGACCACGCCGCCGGGATTGGCGATCGACTCGATGAAGATCGCCTTGGTCTTGGGCGACACCGCGGCCTCGAACGAGGAGATGTCGTCGGGGTCGGCCCACACCACGTTCCAGCCGAAATTCTTGAACGAGTGGTTGAACTGGTTGATCGAGCCGCCGTACAGCTTCTTGGCCGCGACGAACTCGTCGCCGGGCTTCATCATGCAGTGGAACACCAGCACCTGCGCGGCGTGGCCGGAGGCGACCGCGAGCCCCGCGGTGCCGCCTTCGAGCGCGGCGACCCGCTCCTCCAGCACCGCGTTGGTCGGGTTGCCGATGCGGGTGTAGATGTTGCCGAACGCCTGCAGGCCGAACAGCGAGGCGGCGTGGTCGACGTCGTCGAACACGAACGAGGTGGTCTGGTAGATCGGGGTGGCGCGGGCGCCGGTGGTCGGGTCGGGCTGCGCGCCGGCGTGGATCGCAAGCGTGGCGAAGCCTGGGATGCGTTCGGTCATGAAAGCCCGTCCTTACGCGCGGTATTGCGCTGCTTTGCGATCGCGGCGCCGGCGCGGTCGCACGCGCGGATCGTCTGGTTTATCGATCCGAGGGGGGGCGTCAAGGCGCGAACCCGCGGTTGCGTTAATTCGCTACCGTCGTGCCGGCCGCGCTGGTTAATGCGGAATTCCGTTCTCCCGCGCGCAGCGCCGGCGGATCAATAGATCGGCCCGAGCCGGTCGTGCGAGGTGGCGCGCGGCTGCGCGGAGTAGCGCTGCATCACCAGGCGACAGGCCCGCGAGATGCGGTTGATGTTCTGCGCAAGGCAGGCCGCGACGCGGTCGCGGTCGGGAATGGCGTGGTTGCAGACGTTGAAGGCGTCGTCCATGCAGGCCTGCTGCTCCTCGGGGGTCTCGGCCGTCGCGGCCATGGGCGCGAGCGCCACGAACGCGAATGCCAGCGCAACCCGGAATTTCATGGCCCCCTCCACGGCAGGACGACAATCGAATTGGCAGTGTAACGCAGGCTATGGGACGCGCACAAAGGTGGACAAAGCGTCAAAGCATACGCCGATTTCGTCAGGATTTTGTTCCGGTGTCGTCTTTTTGCACCGCGCGTTCGCCGGCCCGGGTGACGCCGCCGGGCAGCGTGGTCCGGTTCAGCGCCATGCGCTGCACGCCCTTGCCGAGCAGCGGAGCCTTCTTTGAGCTGAGCGTGCGGGAATTGACCCCGATCCAGCCGATTTCCGACGACAGCCGGCCGTATTCGATCTTCGGGCAGCGGTTCATCACCACCTTCAGCCCGGCGGCCTCGGCCTTGGCCGCGGCCTCGTCGCTGCGCACGCCGAGCTGCATCCAGATCGCTTTCGGCCGCGGCGTCATCGCCAGCGCCTCGTCGACGATGGCCGGCGCGTGCTGCGAGGCGCGGAAGATGTCGACCATGTCCACCGGCTCGGGGATGTCGGCGAGCCGGGCGTAGACCTTCTGCCCCAGGATCTCCTGGCCGGCCTGCCCCGGATTGACCGGGATCATGCGGTAGCCGCGTTCCAGCAGATACTTGAAGGCGAAATAGCTCGGCCGGTTGTCGCGCGGCGAGATGCCGACCATGGCGATGGTCTTGGCGGCGTTGAGGATGCCGCGGATATAGGTGTCGGGGTAATTGTCGTGGTTCATGCGCGCGCCTGGGATGACCGGCCATGTGGGGACGCAAGGCCCTTGGCGGAAGGGCCGTGCCGCTGCCGTCGTCAGCGATCCTCCCAGGTCGGATCGCGCTTTTCGATGAAGGCGCAGATGCCCTCTTCGGCGTCGCGCGCCATCATGTTCTCGGTCATCACCTCGGCGGCGTAGCGGTAGGCCTCCGCCAGCGGCAGTTCGATCTGCCGGTAGAACGCGGCCTTGCCAATGCCGATGACATGCGAGGACTTCGCGGCGATGACGGTCGCAAGTTCCATCGCCTTGGCGCGCTCGTGGCCCGCGGCGACGACGTGGTTGACCAGGCCCATGGCTGCGGCCCGATCGGCCGGCACGGTCTCGCCGGTGAGCAGCATTTCCATCGCCTGCTTGCGCGCTACATTGCGCGACAGCGCCACCATCGGTGTCGAGCAGAACAGCCCGATGTCGACGCCCGGGGTAGAAAAGCCCGCCTTGTCCGAGGCGACGGCGAGATCGCAGCTTGCGACGAGTTGGCAGCCGGCGGCCGAGGCGACGCCCTGGACCGCGGCGATCACCGGCTGGGGCAGAGCGACGATCTGCTGCATCATCGCACTGCAGGTCGTCATGATGTGGCGGAAATAGCCGCGCCCGCCGTCGGGGTCGGTACGGCGCGACGTCAGTTCCTTCAGATCGTGGCCGGCGCAGAACGCCGGTCCCTTCGCCGCCAGCACCACCGCGCGCACACTCTTGTCGGCGGCGATCGCGGCGAAGGCCTCACCGAGCGCAACCAGCAGCGCTTCCGAGAGGCTGTTGCGGGCCGCCGGCCGGTTCAGCGTCAAGATCGCGACCGGGCCGCGGGTCTCGCGCAGCAGCACCGGTTCGGCGTTGGCGGTACGTGCGGTCTGGATGTTCATTGCGGCCTTTGCGCTTCGGATTGCCTCATTGTATCCGATCCGGGCGGCCGCGCGAACGCGGCAGGGGAGAGCGAATGGCGCAGCCGGCCGAGACACCCGCGATGACCGTGGAGGAACTCGAGCGCTTCCTGCGCACGGAATTCCCCCAGGCGTTCCACGACGACAGCGGGCTCAGCATCGAGGCGGTGTGGCGCGGCGGCGGCCGGGTGCGGCAGGCCTATCAGCCGCAGTTCGTCCGCCCGGGCGGCACCATTTCCGGGCCGACGATGATGGCGCTTGCGGATTTCGCCATGTACGTCGGCATCCTGGCGTCGATCGGGCCGGTGCCGCTTGCGGTCACCACCAACCTCAACATCAATTTCCTGCGAAGGCCCGCGGCCCGCGACCTCCTGGCCGAATGCCGCCTGCTCAAGCTCGGCAAGCGGCTGGCGGTGGGCGAGGTGACGATCCGTTCCGACGGCGACGACGAGCCGGTCGCGCATGTCACCTCGACCTATTCAATCCCGGACGGCGGTTGACGTTAGCCACAGGTAATATATTACCATTATTGCAACGCATTGATACAGATAAGGAAAATGCGAATGTTCGGCATTGACCCCGCGACCCGCCTGCGATAGATGCCGTGCCACGCCCCGGGCGGCATTCACGGGCTTTAAGGTGCCATGACAACGATTTCGACCAAACCAGCGGAAGTAGAGAAGAAATGGGTGCTGATCGACGCCTCCGGTCTGGTCGTCGGCCGGCTCGCCTCGATCATCGCGCTCAGACTTCGCGGCAAGCACAAGCCGAGCTTCACCCCGCATGTCGATGACGGCGACAACGTCATCGTCGTCAACGCCGCCAAGGTGGTGCTGACCGGGCGCAAGCGCGAGAAGAAGGTCTATTACCACCACACCGGCTACATCGGCGGCATCAAGGAGCGCACCGCGCGCTCGATCCTGGAGGGCAAGTTCCCCGAACGCATCGTCGAGAAGGCGGTGCAGCGCATGCTGCCGCACGGCCCGCTCGGCCGCCGCCAGTTCGGCAACCTGCGGGTCTATCCCGGACCGGACCATCCCCACGCCGCCCAGCAACCCGAAAAGCTCGATATCGCCGCCATGAACCGCAAGAACCAGAGGGCCGCCTGATGGCCGAGACCATGCAATCGCTCGATCAGCTGGCGACGCTGAAGCCGGCCACGCCCGAAGCGCCCAAATACGTGCAGAAGCTCGACCCGCAGGGTCGCGCCTACGCCACCGGCAAGCGCAAGAACGCGGTCGCCCGCGTCTGGATCAAGCCGGGCTCCGGCCAGATCACCGTCAACACCCGTCCGGTGGAGACGTTCTTTGCCCGGCCGGTGCTGCGCATGCTGATCCAGCAGCCGCTGGTCGCCGCCAACCGGGCCGGCCAGTACGACGTGATCTGCTCGGTATCTGGTGGCGGGCTCTCGGGCCAGGCCGGCGCGGTGCGCCACGGCCTGTCCAAGGCGCTCACGCATTTTGAGCCCGATCTGCGCCCAGCGCTCAAGCGCGGCGGCTTCCTGACCCGCGATCCGCGGGTGGTCGAGCGCAAGAAATACGGCCGCGCCAAGGCCCGGCGCTCGTTCCAGTTCTCCAAGCGCTGAGCGGCGCCCGGCTGTCGCCGCATGGAGGGGCGCTTCGGCGCCCCTCTTTCATTTTTGGCGATTTCGTCTCGAATTTTCCGGTTTCATTCCTCGAAAACGCGGTCCAAAGCCGAAACGCTTCCGCAAAGTCCCTGCGCCATGGTGCCGCCGCTGTTGCCCGGGCCGCAGCCGGCCCTCGCTTGGAGCCGAGGCGGAATGTGCCCGGGTTGCGGGAGGGTCGCCCGGGCTGAGGACGAACATGGTCTTGGACTCGTCGACGCTGTTCACCATCGCAACCGGCATCACCGCGCTGCTCGGCGTCTTCCTTCTGGTGCTCTGGGTGCAGGAGCGAAGCTCGCGTGCGCTCGCCTGGTGGGGCGCGGCCTATCTGACCGGCGCGGCCTCGGTCGTGCTGTGGGGTGTGCGCGGCCAATTGGGCTTCGTCGCGCCTGAGGTGCCGAGCGCGCTCCTGTTCATCGCCTGCGGCATGATCTGGAACGGCGCGCGGCTGTTTCACGGCCGCAGCGTGATGCCGTTCGCGCTGATCGCGGGCGCCCTGGTCTGGCTCGGCGCCATGCAGGTCCCCGCCTTCACCCATTCCGAACAGGCGCGGGTGGTGCTGTCGTCGGTGGTGATCGCGGTCTACGCGTTCCTCACCGCGTTCGAACTGCGCCGCGAGCGCCGGCGGGCGCTCGCCGCGCGCTGGCTCTCGATCGCCATTCCGCTCCTGCACAGCGCGGTGTTCCTGGCGCCGATCGCGCTGATCCTGCTGGTGCCGGCGAAGGCCTCGCTCGACGGATTGTTCGCGCTGTTCGCGTTCGAGACCGTGATCTACGTGGTCGGCACCGCCTTCGTCGTCGTGGTCATGTCCAAGGAGCGGGTGGCGCTGGTGCACAAGACCGCGGCCATGACCGACCCGCTGACCGGGCTGTTCAACCGGCGCGCCTTCCTGGAGGCCGCCGACCGGATGATCGAGCAGGCCGCGCGCAAGGCGCAGCCGGTCAGCGTGCTGCTGTTCGACCTCGACCGCTTCAAGTCGATCAACGACCGGTTCGGCCATGCCGTCGGCGACGAGGCGCTGCGCGTGTTCACCGCCACCGCCACCGCCAACATGCGCGCGTCCGACGTGATCGGTCGGCTCGGCGGCGAGGAATTCGTGGCCATCATTCCGGGCGGCCCCGCGGAGGCGTCGATGGTGGCCGAGCGAGTGCGGGCCGCGTTCGAGGTCGCGGGTGTTTGCATCGCCGGCCGCGAGGCCGCCGCCACCGTCAGCGTCGGGGTTGCGGCGGCGCTGCCGCCCGTCATGGTCGACGTGCTGCTGGCGCAGGCCGACGCCGGCCTCTATCGCGCCAAGGCCAACGGCCGCAACCGCGTCGAGATCGGCCATGGCGAGGCCGTGCCGGCGGCGGGATCGGAGCAGCCGGTCGCCGCGCCGGGGCTTGGGTCTGCCGCTGCTGCGCTGCGGTAGCATGCTGGAATCCGGCGCTATTTTACGACAGAACGCGGTATTTACCGGCGTGCGCTAGGCTGCCCGGCATGTGGCGTATCCTGCGAATGACCGGAGCCAGGCCCGAGGCGCTGGCGCTCGAAGCCAACGCGGCGCGCGCCGGCGCGGCGCTCGGCTGCCACTATTCGTCCTCGGCCGAATACGAGGCCGAACTGGTCGCGGCCCGCCGCGCCGCCGGCCGCTACGATCCGCGGCGGCCGAATCCGCAGGCCGCGCTGGCCTGGGCCGCGGCGACGTTTGCGGTGGCGCTGCTCTATCTCGCCGCCTGATCGCGCGCGCGCGATCGCGGCCATTGACGGCGCCCCCGCGATCCGCAATCGATGGGCCGATGCCGCCCAAGTCTCTACTTCCCAGCAACTGCACCGTGGATCGCCGCCGTGAACGCTGACCCAGGCGGCAAGGTCGCGTTGGTCACCGGCGCGAGCCGCGGCATCGGCCGGGCCATCGCGCTGGAGCTTGCGGCGGCCGGCTGCGACCTGATGCTCACGGCGCGCAGCCGCGACGCGCTGCAAGCCGTCGCCGTCGAGGCGCGCGGGCTCGGCCGCAGGGCCGAGATCCACGCCGCCGATCTTGCCGCCGCGGGCGAGACCGAGCGGGTTGCCGATGCCACGACGAAAGCGTTCGGCCGGCTCGACGTCCTCGTCAACAACGCCGGCGCCGCCGGCCGCGGCGACTTCTTCAAGCTCACCGACGCCGACTGGGAGAGGGGCTTCGGCCTGAAGTTCTTTGCCCATGTGCGGCTTACCCGCGCCGCCTGGCCGCTGCTCAAGGCCGCCGGCGGCTCGGTCATAGCCATCGCCGGCATCGGCGGGCGCATGCCGGTCGCCGACTACATGATCGGCTCATCGGTGATCGGCGCCGAGCTTGCCTTCATGAAGGCGCTGGCCGACATCGGCAAGCGCGACGGCGTGCAGGTCAACACCGTCAATCCCGGCTCGGTCGACACCGACCGTTTCCGCCACCGCCTCGCCATCATGATGAGCAGGACCGGCCTCGACGAGGCCGCGGCGATCGAGCACCACCGCCGCGAGCTCGACATCACCCGCTTCGGCCGGCCGGACGACATCGCCGGCCTTGTGGCGTTCATCGCCTCCCCGCGCGGGCGCTGGCTGCACGGCGCCACCATCGACATGGACGGCGGCCAGGTCGAGCCGCTGCGGATGTCGAAATACGATTAACCAGTCACTCCGACCCTTGTCGTCGCGCAGGCCGAAGGCCGGACCTGCACCGGCCGGCGGGCTATAATGGCCTGTGCCGTTCAGGCGCCAGGGAGGGATCATGCGTGCCCGTGTCTGCGCCCTTGTTGCGGCGATCGGCCTCGCCGCGCAACCGGCGTTCGCGCAGGCCGACCGCACCGCGGCGACGTTCTGGAAATCCGTGCAGGCCGCCTGCGATGCCAGCGCGGCAAAGCCCGCAGGCGAACTCGGCCGGCGCATCGCGCAGACCGCGATCGAGGAGTTCACCCGGTTCGGCGGCCATCGCATCGATTCCAGCGGCCGGCTGTTCCGCTTCGGCTTGACCGAGGCCGAGCAGGAGGAAAGCGAGGGCGGCCACCAGGAAGCAAGCCTCGGCCGTCTCGGCTGGTGGCAGGTGATGAAATACTGGCGGTCGCTGTACGGCGACGACAGCGCCGGCAAGCTCGAAGTGCTGGGCTATCGCGACGCGTCCACGCTGACCAAGGAGACGCAGGTGGCGCCGCGGCTGCGCACCGATGCCGCGCGGCTGGTGCGCGCCGCCGACGGCGTGTCCGATCCGCTGGCGCGCGAAGTGCTGCGGGAGGCGGCGTTCCGCGCCGCCGTCATGGACACCGGCTGGTCGGCCGCCTTCGTCAGCTACGTGGTCCGCCACGCCGGCGCCGCGCCGGGCGCGTTCGTCTTCGCCAATGCCCATCGGGCCTACATCTACGACGCGTTCGAAACCAGCGCCGCCGAGCTTGCCGGCAAGGCCGGCGAGCGCATCTACCGGGCCTGCCCGGTCACAACGACCAGGCCCCGCGTCGGCGACCTGATCTGCCACCAGCGCGAGACCGCGCTGGCGGGCCACAGCGACGAGGCGGTGCGCGAGCGCATCCGCGCCGAGATCAAGAGCGGCGGCGCGCGTACGGTCCGGCGCACCCATTGCGACGTGATCGCCTACGTCGATGCGTCGGCGCGCAAGATGTACGTCATCGGCGGCAACGTCTATCAGGCGGTCTCCACCCGCAAGCTCTACCTGCGCAACGACCTGAAGTTCTCCGCGGCGCAGATGGGCCAATGCGGCGGTTCCCGCCACTGGACCCTGCCGCAGCCCGCCGCACAGGCGGCGCATCCGCCGGGCCACGCCGACAATTGCTCGCTCAACGACAGGAAGTGGTTCGTGCTGCTGCAATTGCGGTGACCGGCGGTTCCCTGCGCGCCGCCACAATTGCGGCTGGGAGGATTTGACGCGGCTGTCCCTGTGGCCGCCGGATTCATCGGACCGTAGATTCTGATATATTTCCGCCGACGCATTCGCAGCGCGCGTTTGGCTGCGGTCGAGGAGCGCAAAGAGGGTTCCATTGTTTGCAGCACGCAGAACGGCAGCCGCCGCGGCATCGCTGCTGCTGATCGCCGGCGCACTGATCACCAGTCCTGCGGCGCGCGCCCAGGCCCAGGCCCAGGGCCAGCGCGCCGCCGGCGGCTGCGAGGACGCCGACGGCCTTGCGGTGCTGTCGTCGCCGATCGCGCCGTGGAAGGGCGCGCCGCTGCGCGTGATCTTGGCCACCGAGACCGCGCTTGACGGCGAACTGTCGCTGATCGCGCCCGACGGCAGCGTCGCCGCGACCTCGCGCAAGCGCCACGGCGGGCCGCCATATTTCTGGGTCGCCGAGGTCGCTTCGCCGGCCGCGGGCAAGTGGCGCGCGCGGCTCGACCGCGCCGGCGCCCCGGCGGCGTGCCGCACCATCGCGCGCGAGATCGCCGTGCGCGACAACAGGCCGCCGCGTCCGCATGGCTCGGCGGACGGCGTCTGGCCGCTGCGCAATTCCTGGAACCGCACCACCGAAAACCTGTTCGCGGCCTGGATCGAGAAGCTGTTCGACGATCCGCTCGACGCCGCGCCGTCGTGGCCGGCGCTTCATTTCGTGCTGCGCGATCCGGCGCGCAACGTGCTGTTCAATCATCTGGGTCTCGGCGAGGACGAGATGAAGGTCGTGCTGCGCCCGGACTGCGCCGACCTGCCGTATTTCCTGCGGGCCTATTTCGCCTTCAAGATGGGGCTGCCGTTCGGCTATTCGGTCTGCACCCGCGGCGGCGGCGGTCGCGCCCCGCGCTGCCCGCAGTGGTTCAACATCCGCGACCTGCGGCCGCCGCCCGAGCCGCCCGCGCAGGCGACGCCGGTGCCGGCTCCGGCCCGCAGCACGGCCGCGCCGTCGAATCCGGGCAGCATTTTCGCCCGCGTGTTCGGCTCCCACGAGACCAACCCGCCGCCCGAGCCGCCCCGAAGCGAGCCGCCAAGACCCGCGCGGCCCCGTAACCTGGGACTTGCGGCGTCGTTTGGCCGGTATGCGAGCGACATCGGCGGCGGCGTGCATTCCGGCTCGGCACGCACCGCGCTCGAAGACAGCAACACCGACTATTATCCCGTGGCGCTCACCCAGCAGACGCTGCGGCCCGGCACCGTCTACGCCGACCCCTACGGCCACATCCTGATGATCGTGCGGCGGGTGCCGCAGGCTTCCGGCGAGGCCGGGGTCTTCCTCGCCGTCGACGGCCAGCCCGACGGCACGGTGGCGCGCAAGCGCTTCTGGCGCGGCAATTTCCTGTTCGCGCAGGACCCCAAGCTCGGCGGCGCGGGCTTCAAGCGGTTCCGCCCGGTCGTGGTCGGCAGCAACGGCGTGCTGCGGCGGCTGAGCAACGCGGAGATCGCCAAGCATTCGCAGTACGGCGATTTCTCGCTCGACCAGGCGCGGCTCGGCGTCGAGCAGTTCTACGACCGCATGGACGACGTGATGTCGCCGCAGCCGCTCGATCCGCTTCGCGCCATGGCCGAGGCGATCACCTCGCTCGACGAGCAGGTCAGGGTGCGGGTCACCTCGGTGGAGAACGGGCGCAAGTACCAGAACGGCCGGCGCGGCGAGGTGGGCATGCCCAACGGCGCTGCGATCTTCGAGACCACGGGACCGTGGGAGGATTTCTCGACGCCGGCGCGCGACCTGCGGCTCTTGATCGCGATGGACGTGGTGCGCGGCTTTCCCGACCGCGTCGCGCGACGGACGGAGCGCTACGCCATGCCGGTGGA
>Ga0326597_10014048_pt1 | contig 10502 bp, 9 predicted proteins | sample RVTome_12_FD_203789 | JGI IMG/M metagenome (GOLD analysis project Ga0326597, IMG submission 203789) | Soil microbial communities from uranium-contaminated site in the Upper Colorado River Basin, Wyoming, United States - RVT100D185 | ecosystem: Environmental > Terrestrial > Soil > Contaminated >... | reverse complement strand
CGCAGATTCACCGCGAGCTCGCCTCCGGGCTGTCGTGCCCGGTCGGGTTCAAGAACGGCACCGACGGCAGCATCCGCATCGCGGTCGATGCGATCCGCGCGGCGCGGGCGCCGCACCATTTCCTGTCGGTGACCAAGGGCGGGCATTCGGCCATCGTCTCGACCACCGGCAACGAGGACTGCCACGTCATCCTGCGCGGCGGCAATGCGCCAAACTATGATGCGGCAAGCGTCGATGCCGCCGCCAAGGGCCTCGCCGATGCCGGCGCGCCGGCGCGGCTGATGGTCGACTTCAGCCACGGCAACAGCAGCAAGCAGCCGCAGAAGCAGGTCGACGTCGGGCAGGACGTGAGCCGGCAGATCGCCGGCGGCGAAGATCGCATTTTCGGTGTCATGGTGGAAAGCCACCTGAAAGCCGGGCGGCAGGATCTGATCCCGAGCAAACCGCTCGTTTACGGGCAAAGCATTACCGACGGCTGCATCGGCTGGGAGGACAGCCGCGGCCTGCTCGACACGCTGGCGGAGGCGGTGCGCAGGCGGCGTGTCAGGGCCGAGGTCGAGGCCCAGTAGGCACTCCAAGCAGCCGGCAGCGCTCGATTCGATTGTCACCGACAGGACGAACATGGCGCAGCAGGAATACGAGATTGAGCCCGAGGCCGATCGGGAAAGCCTGAGCAAGCTCGAGCGCGTCAGCACAGGGGCGGCGCTGACAGACAAGATCTTCAGCCTGGTTGGCCGGTCGCAGTTCTTCGCAGAATTCTCGCGCGAGGACATCTCGATTCTGTCGGGCTACATGGACGTCTACCGCGCGCAGCCGGGCGGGTTGATCATCCGCGAGGGCGACAGCGGCGACTTCATGCTGCTCGTCATCGAAGGCGCGGTGGACATTCTGAAGCGCGGCATCCGCGGCGAGCAGCACATGACCAGCGCCGGGGCCGGGACCACGCTGGGCGAGATGTCGATGATCGACGGCGAGCCGCGGTTCGCCAGTTGCCTCGCGACGCAGACTACCCTGTTTGCGGTGCTCACCCGCGACGCCATGGCGCAGATCATCCTCGACCAGGCGAGCCTCGGATCCAAGATCCTGGTCAAGCTCGTGACCATGCTGTCGCTGCGTCTTCGGCAGACGAGCGTGAGGCTGCTGAAGTACATGGAAGGCAGCCGCTAGGATTTCGCCGGCCTCCGGTCCGGCGAAATCCTGACCGCGGCGTTCCTGCGGTGGCCCGCCGTTTTTCCATATTCCTCGCTTTACTGTGCGGCGGCCTCGCGGCCGCCTGCGGTGCGCAAGCCCTCGAGCTGGTGGACGATCGCGGCGTCGCGGTGCGGCTTGCCGCGCCCGCTGCCCGCATCGTCACGCTCGCCCCGCACCTCGCCGAGCTCGCGTTCGCGGCCGGCGCGGGCGCGAGGCTCGCCGGCGTGGCGCGCTTCAGCGATTTTCCGCCCGCCGTGCGCGCGCTGCCCGAAGTGGGGGATGCGGCGCGCGTGGACGCGGAGCGCATCCTCGCGCTCAAGCCCGATCTCGTGCTCGGCTGGAAGAGCGGCAATCAGGCCGTGGATATCGCACGACTCGAGGCGCTCGGTATCGTCGTGTTCGTGACCGAGCCGAAACGGCTCGAGGATATTCCGCGGCTCATGCGGGCAGTGGGCGCGCTCGCCGGCACCGCGGCTGCCGCCGTCCGCGCGGCCGCCGCTTTCGAGCAGGAAGTGGAGGCGCTGCGGCGGCGCCACGCCGCACGGCCGCCGGTGCGCGTCTTCTATGAAATCTGGCACCGGCCGTTCATCACCGTCAACGGCGGGCACTTCATCAGCGACGTGATCGCCCTGTGCGGCGGGGTGAACGTGTTCGCCGGCGCGCCGCTGCTCACGCCGACGGTGTCGCTCGAGGCGGTGCTGGCCGCGCGTCCCGACGCGGTCATCGGTGGCAGCTCGGCGGCGAGCGCCGCGGATTTCGTCGCGCAGTGGCGCGCCGAACCGGTGGCGGCGCTACGCGGGATTCCCGTCGCCTTCGTCCCGGCGGACGCCATCCAGCGCGCCGGCCCGCGGCTTGCGGCGGGTGCCGCAACCATCTGCGCGGAGCTCGAGCGCGTGCGTGCGCAGCGCCAATCGGCGCTGCCAGCTCAACAGCTTGCGTGCTGTCCTCGGGCGCCGGGCGGTTCACGGGCGCGGAGCGGGGCCGCGCCACAGCGCGTCGGATGCGCCCAAATGACGGTTGAGGGCGCGCGCCAGCACGAACAGCAGGTCCGACAGGCGGTTGAGATACTGCTGCGCCAGCGGAGAAATGATTTCCGCGCGCGCCAGCACGACGACCCGGCGTTCGGCGCGGCGGCAGACGGTTCGCGCCAGATGCGCCAGCGCGGCCGCGCGCGTGCCGCCGGGCAGGATGAAATCCTTGAGCGGCGGCAGCGCCGCGTTGTGGCGCTCGAGCTCGGCGTCGAGCCGGGCGACGCGCGTGTCGGCGAGCACGGGATGGCCCGGCGCGGAGAGCTCGCCCCCGAGGTCGAACAGATCGTGCTGCACGTCGGTGAGGCAGGCGCGGATCGACTCGGGCACGTCTTCGGCGAGCAGAATCCCGATCGTGCTGTTCAGCTCGTCGACCGCGCCCATCGCCTCGATGCGCGGCGCGTCCTTGGGCAGGCGCGTGCCATCGGCGAGGCCGGTCGTGCCGCCGTCCCCGGTGCGCGTTACAATCTTCGTCAAGCGGTGCGCCATCGTCGCGATGCGATTCCCGATGATCGATCGATTATAGTGAGCGGCGTCGCGGGTGAACAGCGGACCCCCGGACGGCGTGCGGCCGCTCACCGTCATGCCCGGAGCATGACGTGCCGTGCTATGCTGGTTCGGCACGGCGCCGCGTTGTTCTTGGACCGGTCGTCGCCGCACATGGTTCACCTCGAGTTCCCGGGCACGGCATCCGGCCCGGAAAGACGGGAGGTTGCATGTACCAGCACATCATGGGCCCCATCGATGGCTCGCGGCTGTCGTTGAAGGCGCTCGATTCGTCGTCACGGCCTCGCATGGCCGGCGCGGGATCACCACGCTCCTGCTCGGCGGCGAAACGACCAAGGCGCTCACGCATTGCCGGCGCCCGGCGCTGGTCGTGCGCTGAGCACGGACCGCGATCGAGGGTATTCCGTCAACAATGAGTTATAGAATGCGCGGCGGGGCGCGCGGCAACCGGCTGTGATCCGGCGCCTGCGTCCGACGGCCTGGCGCGAGCGCTACGCGCAATTCAAGGACGTGCGCTCGGGACGCCACGCGCGCATCCTGTTCACCCAAATCGAGGCGAGCCCCGAACGCACCATTGTGGGCCGGCTCGCGCTGATTCTCGGCGCGCTCGCGCTGGTGGTTGTAGCTTTCTGGCTCGACCGCGACGGTCTCGTCGATGCGCTCGACGGCGAGCTCTCGTTTGTCGACGTCCTGTACTTCACCATGGTGACCGTCACCACGGTGGGCTACGGCGACATCGTGCCGGTCACCGCGCAGGCGCGGCTGATCGACGCATTTCTCGTCACGCCGGTGCGGATTTTCGTGTGGTTCGTGTTTCTCGGCACCGCGTACGAGCTCGTCATCCAACGGGTGCTGGAGGATTTCCGCATGTCCAAAGTGCAGCAACGGCTGAGTGAACACATCGTCATCTGCGGCTACGGCACGACCGGCCAGGTCGCCGCGCGCGAGATGCTCGCCAAGGGCTACCCCGCCGACAAGATCGTGGTGATCGACCTGCGCGAGGAGAATCTGCGCGCCGCGGCGCAGAACGGTTTCATCGGGCTGCGCGGCGACGCCGCGCGCGAAGAGGTGATGCGGCGGGCGATGATCGAGCGCGCCAGAGTGGCGGTCATCAGTCCCGGGCGCGACGACACGAGCGCGCTGATCGTGCTTACCATCCGCAACGTCAACCCGCGCGTGAAGATCGTGGGCGTCGTGAACGAGCAGGAGAACATCAAGCTGATCCGCCAGGCGGGTGCCAACGTGATCGTCTCGCCGTCGCGCGTCGGCGGCTACCTGCTTGCCGACGCGGTGTCCAACTGGCACGTGGCCGCCTACGTCATGGATCTCCTGACGGCCGACGGCCCGGTGCGCCTGGTCGAGCGCCCGGCAACCGCCGAGGAAGCCGGGCGCCGCCCCGGCGAAATCACCGACGGCCTGCTGGTGCGGATCTACCGCGGCGGCGAGCACATCGGCTTCTGGGAGGGCGCGAAGAACACGATTCAGGCGGGCGACATCCTGCTCATGATTGTGCCCCGGGACGGCGAGGAGCCCGCCGGCGCGTGAGGCGCGTCGCGCCGGCCTGACAGTGGCCGGTGCCGGCGCCCGTTAGACGTTGGTCACGGTTCCGCTGGCGCGCGCCTCCAGCTCGCGTATGCGCCGGTCTTTGGCGGCGACCGCCTGCTCGAGATCGGTAATACGCGACTCAAGGTCGGCGCTGTGACGCGTCTCGCGCGCAATTTTCCAGCTCTTGCGCATCGAGGAGGGCGCGGCGACCAGCGCCGCTGCCGCGGCGCCGAGAATGAGGGTCACGGCCAGCACCAGCGCGAGCGGGCTCTCGAAACGCCAGATGAGGAACTCCACCCATACCGGCGTGCTGTTCTGCAGCGTGAAAACGACGCCGAACGCCGCGATCACGATGGAGAGAATGAGGCGTATGCTCATGAGCTGCTTTCCTGGTCGGAATTCGCGGGATGGGCGCCGCGGCGGCGAACACGGCCGCCGTGCCGGCCCACCGGCATATTATATAGCGCCCGCCGGCGCGTGGTGACACGCAGGCCGGGGCCGTTTAGAATCGGCGCGCGTCCCCTCCGGTCCCCGCCCGGGAACGAAGTACCGGACACGAGCGGATCGGGCGCGACCGGCGCGACACACCTCGACAGGAAGCCATGCTGCCGCCGCTGCCCGAAGCCCACGCCATAGCCGTCCTCGTGCTGATCGTCGTCGCGCTGTATCTCTTCGCGCGCGAGGGCATCCCGCTCGAGACATCGTCGCTCATCGTGCTGATCCTGCTGGTGGTCGGCTTTTACGCGTTTCCGTACGAGCGCGGCGGCGTGGCGCTCGATCCGGCCGAGTTCTTCGCGGGCTTCGGCAACGAGGCGCTCGTTGCAATCTGCGCGCTGATGATTCTCGGTCAAGGACTCGAGACGACCGGTGCGCTGCGCCCGCTCGCCGCAATGCTCTCGCGCATGTGGGCGAAAAGCCCGCTGCTGTCCATGTTCGCGACGCTCGTTTCTGCCGCGGTGCTCTCCGCATTCCTCAACAACACCCCGATCGTGGTCATGCTGCTGCCGATCCTGATTGGCGTTTCCCTGCGCAGCAAGCAGCCGCCGTCAGGCATCCTCATGCCGATGGGGCTTGCGACGCTGGTCGGCGGCATGGCGACCACCATCGGCACTTCGACCAACCTGCTGGTGGTTTCGATCGCCGCCGACCTGGGGCTCAGGCCCTTCCAGATGTTCGATTTCGCATTACCGGTGGTGGTGGCCGGCAGCTTCGGAATTCTTTATCTGTGGCTCATCGCTCCGCGCCTGCTGCCGGAGCGCCAGGCGCTGATGACCGACACCTCGCCGCGCGTCTTCGACGCGGTGCTGCACGTCAACGAGGAGAGCGAAGCGGCGGGACAAACGCTCGCCGATGTTCTCAAGAAGACCGAGCGGCGCATGAGAGTGCTGCGCATCGAGCGCGGCGAGGGCCTGGTAATCGCCAATCTGCCCACCACCACGCTGCGCCCCGGCGACCGCCTGGTGGTCAGCGACTCGCCGGAAAACCTCAAGGAATTCGAGAAGGCGCTCGGCGCGACGCTCTACAACGTGTCCGACATCGAGCATCCGATCGACGAGGAACACCCGCTCACGCCTGGCGACCAGCAGCTTGCCGAAGTGGTTGTGACCGAGGGTTCGCCGCTGTACCGCCGCAACCTGCGGCAACTGCGCTTCGCCGAGCGCTACAACGTCGTCATCCTGGCAATCCACCGCCCGCCGGGAAAGCCGGTGATCAGCGGCGACCTCGCCGACGTGTGGCTCGAGAGCGGCGACGTCCTGCTGATGCAGGGCGCGGGCGAGCGCATCGCCGAACTGCGCAAGAACGGCCTGCTCGTCCTGGATGCGACCGTGTACCTGCCCGAGACCCGGCGCGCTGCGCTGGCGCTCGCCATCATGTTCGGCGTGGTCGTTGCAGCGGCCGTCGGGGTGATGCCGATCTCGATTGCCGCACTGTGCGGCGTCGCGCTTATGCTCGCCACCGGCTGCCTGGACTGGGAGGACGCGGCGGCGGCGCTGAGCACGCGCGTGATCCTGATCGTGGTGGTGAGCCTGGCGATGGGCCTTGCGCTCATGCGCACCGGAGGCGCGGAATATCTCGCGACGCTGTATGTTGTGGCCTCCGCGGGCATGCCCAGCGCGGTCGTGCTGGGCGGGCTGATGCTGGTGATGGCCGTGCTCACCAACGTGGTCTCGAACAACGCGGCGGCCGTGATCGGCACGCCGATCGCAGTGAGCATCGCGGCGCAGCTGGGTTCACCGCCGGAGCCGTTCGTGCTCGCGGTGCTTTTCGGCACCAACATGAGCTACGCGACGCCCGTGGGCTACCAGACGAACCTCCTGATCATGACCGCCGGCGGCTACAAGTTCTCGGATTTCCTGCGCGCGGGGCTTCCGCTCACGCTGATCATGTGGGCGGGCCTGCTGGCGATGCTGATGACGATGTACGGGCTATGACCGCGGCGCGTCAGGCGGCCGATGTTTTCTTGTCCGTGGCCGCCTCCGCCCCGGCAGGGCTTGCAGCGGGCGCCCCGGGCCCGGCGCGCTGCAGCGGGCAGAACTTGGCGTCGAAGGTGGGGTCGGTGATCCACTGGAAGATCGCGTCGAGCGCGTCGTCCTCGGTGCGGAAGAAGTGCTGCGCGCCGATCAGCGCGTAGAGCCCCGTCTTCTCCATTACCGACAGCACCTGGCGCTTCAACCCGCTGAACACGATCGCCACGCCGTTCTCGTGCAGACTCTGCACGAGGTGGCGGATCATCTCTTCGCCCGATGCATCGATTTCGTTGATGCCGTCCCCCACGACCAGGATGTACTTCGCCTTGCGATTGGCGGCGGACTGGTTGAGGATGGCCTCCTCGAAGTACGGCACGTTGGCGAAGTAGAGAGAGCCGTCGAAGCGCAGGCAGATGATGTGCTCCGTGGTCGTCAGGTGGTGCAGGCTCGCGTCGCGCAGCGTGCCGTCGGGGTGCCGCCCGAGGATGGCGATCCGCGGGCGCATCGTGCGGTAGAGATAGAGCACGATCGCAAGCCCCGCGCCGAACAGGATGCCGGTGTCGAGGTGCGGGGCGAACCCCAGGGTCGCGATGAAGGTGACGATCGCGGCGACGCCGTCGTGGCGTTTCGCGCGCCAGGCGTGGAGCATCGCCCGGAAATTGATGAGGCCGCCTACCGCAATGATGATCACGGCCGCGAGCACCGCCTGCGGCAGGTGGTAGAGGAGCGGGGTCAACAGCAGCAGCGTGATTACCACGATCGCGCCCGATACGACCGACGAGACGCCCGTTGTTGCTCCCGCCGCGAGGTTCACGGCGGAACGCGAGAACGAGCCGCTTACCGGGAAAGACTGGAATACGCTGCCGACGATGTTCGCGAGGCCCTGGCCGATCAGCTCCTGGTTCGGGTCGATGCGCTGCCTGGTGCGGATCGCCATCGCCTTGGCGATCGAGACCGCTTCGGTGAAGCCGACCAGGGTGATCACGAAGGCGCTCGCGAGGAGCAGCGTCAGGGTGTCCCAGTCGATTGCCGGCAGCTCGAATGAAGGCAGTCCGGGCGGAACCGCGCCGACCACCTCCCCACCCCCGGAGAGCCGCAGCCGGCCGTCGGCGACGCCGGTGACGCGCCAGCGATGGCCGTCGCCCTTCGTCCCTTCAGGCAGATTCCCGGCGAGATGGAACCGCGCCTCGCCGTTCGCGCCGCTCACCTGCTCGAAGGCGAAGCGGCGCAGTTCGCGCAGGCGCAGGCGGTGCTCGCGCGCGATGGTCTTCGCCTCCAGGCGCAGGATCTCGATGTCGGCGGACAGCACCACGAGGCGCGGGCTGATCGCGCCGGTCGTCTTCTCGAGCCGCTGCTGCAGCGCCGCCTTGCCGGAGATTTCGGCCTGCAGCGAAGGCATTTTCGTCTTCTTGGGCGGGCGGCAGCCCAAGCAGCCTGCCGGACTTAGCAGCTCGACAGGCTGCTAACAGCAAAACCGGCTGGCGCTTCGGACGGAAACCCGCCCGAAGCGTTCGAATGTGACGCAAAGCAAGGGGAAATTCGCATGTCCGTCATCCTTTTTGCATTCTTTCTGGTGCCGGTTTTGCATCAGGAGTTTGTCGGAGCCAAGTGTACCGCGCGTGCCGCGCGCACGCACCCCGCGCTAGCCGTGGTGCTTCATGGTTTGCGCCGGCACCGGCTCGCCGTTGGGCAAGGCGACCCAGCACTCGCGGAAGATGCGCGCGCGGCACTTGCGGCAGATCTCCGGGTCGAGCCGCTTGTAGATTTCGCCCACCGCGCGAACCTTGACCGGGAAGACGTGGTCGGGCCCGATCGCGGCGAGGTATCCGCCGCGCTCGAGCAGGCGGCGCGCCTCGTCCTTCAACCGGTAGAAATAAAGTCCGCCGCCCCGCTTCTTCCGGCGGTTCGCTTCATGCGCCAGCATCTCGGCTCCGGCCACGTCGATGAAGTTGATGCCGCTCGCCACGATGAGCACGTGCTTGTGCCCCGGATTGAGCTCGTCGATCGTTTCCAGGTTGCGCTGCACGTGCTCGACGGCGCCGAAGAACAGCGATCCGTTGACGCGGATCATCTTCAGCTGCGGGCAGTCCGGCAGCCCGCTGTCCGCCGTGAAGTGGTAGCTGTCCGGCGCGGGGTCGGGCTTGACGTCCAGCACGAGGGGGCGCGAGGTGCGCGTGAGGTAAATCATCAGCGACAGCAGCACGCCGGCATAGATCGCGAACTCGAGATCGGCGAACACCGCGGCGAGAAACGTGACCAGCATCACCACCGTTTCCCGCCGGCTTGTTCGCGCGAGGTTGCGCATGTAGGCGAGATCGATCAGCCCGTACGCGACCATGAACAGGATCGCGCCCATGACCGCGAGCGGAAGATACGCGACCAGGGGGCCCACCACCAGGAGGATGACGATCAGCAGCAGCGCCGAGAATATCGCCGCCAGCGGCGTGCGCGCCCCGGCCTCGTAGTTGGCGCCGCTGCGGTTGAACGACCCGCTGCTCGCGTAAGCCGAGAAGAAGCTGCCGGCGATGTTGGACAGCCCCTGGCCGATGAATTCCCGGTTGGAATCGATGTGCTGGCCGGACTTGACCGCGACGGCGCGCGCGATCGAAACCGCCTCGGTGAGCGCAAGGATGGTGACGGCCAGCGCCACCGGCAGCGTAATCCTGATCGTGTTGGGCGACAGGTCCGGCGCCGAAAGCGGGGGCAGTGACGCGGGCAGCGCGCCCAGGGTCGCGATGCGCGTCGCCTCCGGCCCGAAGAATGCGTTCAGCGCCGCGGCGAACAGGCTGCCGGCGAGCATCGCCGTGATCATGTAGGGGAACTTGGAAAGGTAGCGCCGGGCCAGAATCGCGGCGAGCAGCGTCGCCAGGCCGACCGCGGTGACGTACAGATTGACGTCCTCGACGTGGAGGATGAATTCCGACAGCGTGCGGGAGAAGGACGCGCCGCGCTCGATGTCGAGGCCGAAGAAGTTCCGGACCTGCGCCGCGAGGATCAGGCAGGCCGCGCCCGCGGTAAAGCTGATAACGACCGTGTGCGATATGAAGTTCACCAGCGCGCCCATGCGGGCGAGGCCCATCGCCAGTTGCATCACGCCGGTGAGAAGGGTGAGCGTCAAGACCATGCCGATGTACTCGGTGCTGCCCGGCATCGCGAGCGGAGCCAGGCTGGCGAACACGAAGATCGAGACCACATTGGTCGGACCGGACACGAGGTGGAAGGAGGAACCGAACAGCGCGGCGACGATGGCGGGAATCATCGCGGCATAGAGACCGTACTGCGGCGGCATGCCGGCCAGCGTGGCGAAGGCAACACCTTGCGGCAGCACGATCATCGCGCCGGTCAGCCCGGCGATCGCGTCGGCGCGAAAATTGTCCCGCGTGAGCAGCGGGCCCCAGTGCAGGAACGGGAAAAGTCTGAACAGCCAGCTCCGGGCTGCTGCGCGCGAAAACGGACCCAACGAAGCGTCGCCGTGGAAGGAATTTGGAAAAATGCATTATCGGACATCGCGGCGAAGGGGGCAACGCGGCAGGCTTTCGGGTATAATCGGCGCCCTGAGAAATTTCCCCTCGACGTCGGGACGAAGACGGACATGAGATTTCACGCAATGCTCTGCACGGCAGCGGCGATCGCATTCGTGTCGGGCGCCGGTGGCGCTGCGGCTGCCGAAGGCGATCCCGCGGCGGGCAAGAACAAGAAGGCGATGTGCGCCGGCTGCCACGGGATTGCCGGCTACAAGACCGCGTTTCCCGAGGTCTACAGC
>Ga0326597_10014047_pt1 | contig 10503 bp, 9 predicted proteins | sample RVTome_12_FD_203789 | JGI IMG/M metagenome (GOLD analysis project Ga0326597, IMG submission 203789) | Soil microbial communities from uranium-contaminated site in the Upper Colorado River Basin, Wyoming, United States - RVT100D185 | ecosystem: Environmental > Terrestrial > Soil > Contaminated >... | reverse complement strand
GAGACAGCGGCGAGAGCGGCGTGTAATTCGCCGCGTTCTTGTCGAGCCCGACGTCGTACGGATTGATGCGCGCCATAGTCAGCTCCTCAAAACCCATCAGCCGCTGATGGACGCCGATGGAAACCAAAAATGGACAGGATTCACAAGATTAACAAGATTAAATCGAGGAAAATCCTGTAAATCCTGTCTAGTCAGGTTTTTGACCTGCTACTTGGAGACGAGATCGCGGACCCGGACCACCGCTTCCTCCACGCGCCGCACGGCCATCACCTCGAGGCCCGCGATCGGCTGCCGGGGCCGGTTGGCGTGCGGGATCAGCGCTTGCGTGAAGCCGAGCTTGGCCGCCTCGCGCAGCCGTTCCTGGCCGCGCTGCACCGGCCGCACCTCGCCTGCCAGCCCCACCTCGCCGAAGACGACGAGCTTGGCCGGCAGCGGCGTGCTCTTGAGCGAGGACACGATCGCCAGCAGGACCGCGAGGTCGGCCGCCGGCTCGTCGATCTTTACCCCGCCCACGGCATTGACGAAGACGTCCTGATCGAAGCATGCGATGCCCGCGTGCCGGTGCAGCACCGCGAGGAGCAGCGCGAGCCGGGCCTGCTCGAGCCCGACCGAGAGCCGTCGCGGATTGGGCGCGCGGGCGTCGTCCACCAGCGCCTGGATTTCGACCAGCATCGGGCGCGTGCCTTCCTGCGTCACCATCACGCACGAGCCCGCGACTTCCGAGCCGTGCTGGGACAGGAACAGCGCCGAGGGGTTGGACACGCCCTTCAGGCCTTTTTCCGTCATCGCGAACACGCCCAGCTCTTGGACCGCGCCGTAGCGGTTCTTGAACGCGCGGATCAGCCGGAAGCTCGAATGCGTATCGCCCTCGAAGTAGAGCACCGTGTCCACCATGTGCTCGAGAACGCGCGGTCCGGCTATTGCGCCCTCCTTCGTGACGTGCCCGATCAGCACCATCGTGGCGGCTGCGCTCTTGGCGACCCGGGTCAGGCGCGCCGCGCATTCGCGCACCTGCGCCACCGACCCCGGCGCCGACTGCAGTTCGTCGAAGTACAGGGTCTGGATCGAATCGATCACGGCCACTTCCGGCTTCTCGGTCCTGATGACCGATTCGATGCGCTGCAGGTTGGTGTCAGGGAGGATGATCACGCTGCTCGCATCCACGCCCAGTCGCTTCGCCCGCAGCGCGATCTGCTGCGGCGACTCCTCGCCGGTCACATAGAGCACTTTGCGCGATTTGCCGACCTCTGCGAGAGACTGGAGCAGCAAGGTGGACTTGCCGATGCCGGGCTCCCCGCCGATCAGCACGACCCCGCCCGGGACGAGCCCGCCGCCCAGCACGCGGTCGAACTCCTCCATCCCGCTCGGTATGCGGTTCTCCTCGCGGGCTTCGACCTCGGAGAGGCGTTGCGGCTTGCCGGCCTCGGCGATTCGACTGTAACGGTTCGCGCTGGCGGGCGCCGCTTCGGCAATGGTCTCCACCAGCGTGTTCCACGCCTGGCAGTGGGGGCACTGTCCCTGCCATTTCAGCACCTGCCCGCCGCACTCGGTGCAGCTGTAAACGGATTTGGCTTTCGCCATCGGAAAAAAAACGCGGAACGACGACAGCGGTGAATCAGCGTGGTGGGGTCTGGCCGCGGGTATCAGGCTGTGGAGCCGGTGAATCGCTTCCGTCGCGACTGCCGCCCTTGAGCTTGTCCTCGAGATCCCGCAAGCGCGTATGCAGCAGCGCGAACAGCAGCACGATCAATGCGGCATTCATGGCGTAAATTCCGATTCCGGTACGCACGACTTCGCCGTGGGCCTCGCCCTCCTGGCGCGGCGGCAGGAAAAACAAATCCCCCAGCAGCAAACCCGCCACGGCTGCGAGCAGCCCCGGCCCGAGGCCGCCATACCATGCCGCGATCAAGGTCGCCGACGTGAAGAAGGCGAAAGGCAGGCGATTGTCCAGGGTGCCGTAGATGCCGTAGCGGATCGCAAACGCGGCGGCGACCGCGGCGACCGCCACTGCGTAGCGCTTGAGGTGGGACGGGTAGCGGGACATGGAGGCGGTGCGGACGGGTGGTCCGCACGATGATACACCGTGCGGAATCCGGCAGGACATTCTACCGTTCCACGATCCGGACACGCGGCGCGAGCGCACACAGCAGCTGATAGCCCACAGTCCCCGCCGCCTCCGCGACGCGCTCCACGGGAACGCCTTCGCCCCACAGGACCACCCGCGAGCCGACGCCCGCCTCCGGCATCGCCGTGAGGTCCGCGCATAGCATGTCCATGGAAACGCGGCCAAGGGTGCGCGTCATGCGGCCCGCCACCATGACCGGCGTGCCGGTCGGCGCATGACGCGGGTAGCCGTCCGCGTAGCCGCAGGCGACTACTCCGATCCGCATGCCGCGCTCGGCCCGGAACATGCCGCCATAACCCACCGCGTCACCGGGCTTCAGCCCCTGCACCGCGATGATCTGGCTCTCGAGCGTCATGGCGGGCTTCAACCCGGCCTCGCCGCCGGTGCCTTCGGGAAAGGGCGAACAGCCGTAGAGCATGATGCCGGGCCGCACCCAGTCGCAATGGGTCTCGGGGAAGCGCAGGATCGCAGCGGAGTTGGCGAGGCTGCGCGGGAGCGAGCCGTAGCCAGGCAGCCGCTGCAGGCGCTCGAGCTGCCAGGCGACGCCGAGTGCGTCGTCGGCATTCGCGAAATGAGTCATCAGCGTGATGCCGCCGACGCGCGTATTGCCCTGCAGCCGCTCCAGCGCACGCGGATATTCAGACGGAGCGAGCCCGAGCCGGTTCATTCCGGAATTTACCTTGAGCAGGACGTCGAGCTTCGCGCCCACGGGAAGCCCGTCGAGCGCCGCCACCTGGTCCATGCTGTGCACCACCGTGGCGAGCCGGTGCCCGAGCATACTCGGCAGCTCGCGCGGGTCAAAGAAGCCTTCGAGCAGCACGATGCGCTGCCCGAACCCGGCCTCGCGCAGCCGCACCGCATCTTCAAGTTCGAGCAGCGCCAGGCCGTCGCTACCCGACAACGCGGCGGCCGTCCGCATCAGGCCATGCCCGTACGCATTGGCCTTGACCACCGCCAGGACGCGCGAGCGCGGCGCGTGGCGGCGCACGACCGCGAGGTTGTGCTTCAGCGCGGCGGCGTCGATGGTGGCGAATAGTGGGCGGGACATACTTACTGAGGGATGAGGGATGAGGGATGAGGGATGAGGAAAGAAAACGCCGCTTGAATAGCGAATTGGCAGGAGAACATACGGCGCGGAGCACCGTTATCAAGCGGCCTTCTCCCTCCGCCCTCATCCCTCATCCCTCATCCCTCCGGTCGCCCCGCTCCAGCATTTCTTGATAGTGTCGAGCGAAGACCTTCTCGAGTTCATCAATGACTTCGACAGCGGGACGACCGTTGAGGGCGTGCTGCGCCATGAATTGCGAGGCTTCCGCCATAAGCCGCTTGCGGTCGAGCATGGAATAGGTCCGCACCAGCCGGCGGATCGCCATCGCGACCGTCTCGCCCTCCGGGCGCGGAATCGCGACCGGCTCGCTCGCGGTACCGGCGGCGTCGGGCACGCTACCGTTGAGGAATTCCGCGAATGCGATCAGCCCTTCCTGCTGTTCCGGCGCGAGCCGCTCGAAGAGGTCCAGCAACTGCTTCTCTCCCCGCATCACCCTTCCGCCTTGCATCTGAGCCTTAACTGCGTGGGTCGTGATTCGTGGATGTGGGGTCGACTTCACTTCAGTGACCAGCGACTGGACTCCATCTGCCTTGTGCCTTGTGCCTTGTGCCTTGTGCCTTGTGCCTTGTGCCTTGTGCCTTGTGCCTTGGGTCTCATCCCTCGTTGGCCATCTTCTTCATCCTGGCAGTGGCGAACTCAACGAACGCAGTGAGCAGTTTCGAGCGGAATTTCTCCTTCGGGTGCACGAATGAAAAGGTGCGGATCAGCCGCGGCTCGAGCGGCACCGCCACCAGCATGCCCAGCTTGCGCTCCTTCATCACTCTCGCGCGCGATATGATGGAGAAGCCGAGGCCGGTCTCGACCACACCCTTGATCGCCTCCGGGCTGCCGAGCTCCATCACGATGTTCAAATCCTCGGGAGCGACCTGGCAGCGCTGCAGGTACTGGTCGGTGAACTCGCGGGTACCCGAGCCGAGCTCCCGGCTCACGTACGGCTCACCCAGGAGCTCACCCGGCTTCACGCTCGCGGCCTTTGCGAATTTGTGGGTGGGGGCGCAGATCAGCACCAGCTCATCCTCGCAGCACACCTCGTTGGTGAGACCCGGCAGGTGGGACGGCGACTCGATCAGGCCCAGGTCGAGCGCGTGATCGGCGACGCGGTTCTCGATCATCTCGGAGTTTCCAACGGTGAGGTGCGCATGCACCTGGGGATGCTGCACCTTGAATTCACCCAGAATGCGAGGCAGCACGAACTCGGCGATAGTCGTGCTCGCCCCCAGCAGCAGCGGCCCGCTCATCGTGCCGGTCAGCTCGCCCACCCGCGTCTCCATTTCCTCGGACAGCGCGAGGATGCGCTCGGCGTAATCCATCACGAGCCGACCCGCCGGCGTGAGCGCGATCTTGCCGTGGCTGCGCTCGAAGAGGCGCGTGTTGAATTGCTCCTCGAGCTGCTTCACCTGGAACGTCACCGCGGGCTGCGTCATGAAGAGCTGCTCCGCGGCCTTGGTGAAACTCAGCTGCCTGGCGACGGTGTAGAAAACCTGGAGTCGGCGATCAGCCATTGGAAGCAGTGAGCAGTGAGCAGTGAGCAGTGAGCAGTGAGCAGTGAGCAGTGAGCAGTGAGCAGTGAGCAGTGAGCAGTGAGCAGTGAGCAGTGAGCAGTGAGCAGTGAGAGATGCGCAGATTCCCGCAGTTTGTAAACGACAGTCGAGGAACGTTCCGAGATGGGATTGCCCGCTGCCCGCTTACCGCTCACCGCTCACCGCTGACTATTATGCTTTGATATTCAACCACATTTCGGGTGATCTGTGGTATAAAACCGCAGCCGCCATATTAGGGATGAGGGATGAGGGATGAGGGATGAAGGCGCGAGACAGGCCGTCTCGCATCCCCTATCGCCCTTGCACGCCCGCCGGCCGCAGTGAGCTGCAGTTAGCGCGTCAGCAGGGCCAACATGCCTTTCGGTTTCTACATCATCATGGCGGCGCAGTTCTTTTCGTCGCTCGCCGACAACGCGCTGCTGGTGGCGGCAATCGCCGTGCTGATCCAGATGGCGGCGCCGGACTGGATGACGCCGCTGCTCAAGTTCTTTTTCACCGTCTCCTACGTGGCGTTTGCGGCCTTCGTCGGGGCGTTCGCCGACTCGATGCCCAAGGGCCGCGTGATGTTCATCACCAACGTGGTCAAGATCGCCGGCTGCCTCTTGCTGTTCTTTGTCGCCTGGCTGCCGGCATCCGGCGAATCGTCCTACCGCCAGGTGCTGCTCGCCTACGGTGTCGTCGGGCTGGGCGCCGCCGCGTACTCGCCGGCCAAGTACGGCATCCTCACCGAGTACCTGCCGCACCAAAAACTGGTCGTCGCCAACGGCTGGATCGAGGGGCTGACGGTCGCCTCCATCATTCTCGGCACGGTGCTCGGCGGCGTGCTGATCGACCCGGGAGTGTCCGCGCGCCTGCTCGCGATCGACCTGCCACGAATCGACACCGGCATCGACTCGGGGCCCGAGGCGGCGATCCTGGTGATCATCATCTTCTACGTGATCGCCGCGACCTTCAACCTCTACATCCCGAGAACCGGGGTCGATCACCGCGCGCCGAGCAGGAACCCCGTGTTCCTGATCCACGAGTTCGCGCATTGCGTGAGGCTTCTGTGGAACGACAAGCTGGGCCAGATCTCGCTCGCCACCACGACGCTCTTCTGGGGCGCCGGCGCAACCCTGCAGTTCATCGTGCTCAAGTGGGCAGATGTTGCCCTCGGTTACACACTATCGCAGGCGACCGTGCTGCAGGGCATCTTCGCGGTGGGGATTGCGGCGGGCGCGCTGATCGCCGCCAGGTTCGTGCCGCTCAACCGCGCGGTGAATGTGGTGCCCGTAGGCATCGCAATGGGATTGATCGTGATCATCATGATTTTCGTGCGGAACGTGACGGTGGCGATTCCGCTCATGGTGCTGCTCGGCGCGCTCGCCGGGTTCTTCGTCGTGCCGATGAACGCGCTGCTGCAGCACCGCGGCCACATCCTGATGGGCGCCGGCCACTCGATCGCGGTGCAGAACTTCAACGAGAACCTCTCGATCCTCGTCATGCTCGGGGTCTATGCGCTGCTGATCTGGCTCAATCTCTCGATCTACACGGTGATCGTGTTGTTCGGCGTGTTCGTCGCCATCACCATGGCGCTGGTGCGGCAGCGCCACCTCAACAACGTGCGCAGCGGCCTGCTGCCGGCCATTCCTTAATGGTCGTTCCCGCGCAGGCGGGAACCCAGCGACCGGCTGTTTGACGGTCCGCGAATGGCCAGCCTCGTTTCAGGATCTGGATCCCCGCCTTCGCGAGGATGACCGGCCTCGTTCCCCGGCCGGTCACTTCTCTCGCGGAGCGTGGAGCGCCTCGTCCGGCGCCTGGTACTTCCCTGAGCGGATCTGCTTTACCAGGTTGGCAAGAGCAAGCGCGGCGTTGTTCACCTCCGTGAAGACATCCTTGTCCTTGTCCAGATCCTCGTGGCTGGTGGCATAGGGCTGATACCAGCCGATCCAGGTGTCGAGCAGCGCGCTCGGGCCGGCGGGAATCAATTCGAGGTCGGTGAGCCAGTCGGTCAGCATACGCCGCAGGTTCTCCGGCCCCGCGGCGTCGCCGTGCGCGACAATCGAGAACGCGCGTCCGGCGAGATGCTTGGGATAATCCCAGCCCGCGAGCTCCAGCTCCTTCGCCATCGCCGGGTCCTTGCCGTGGGTGGACGTCGGATCGGGATTTCCGCCGTCCGCGCAGACCAGCCGGTCGATCATGAGCTTCAAGCTCGCCGGTGCCTGGTACCAGTGCACGGGGCAGATGATCATGACGCCGTGCGCAGCCACCCAGCGTTCGTAAATCTCGGCCATCCAGTCGTTGGTCTGCCCAAGCGCGTGGTTGGGATAGCACGAGCACGGCCAGTGGCAGAGCGGCTGTGAGGTGGATACGCAGGCCTTGCATGGATGGATGACCTTCCACGGCTCGTCGGCCAGCGTCGAGATGTCGAGAAAATCCACCTCGAATCCCGGCAGCGCCTCGACCGCCTTCTGCGCGTGCTGCGCGAGGCGCCGCGTCTTCGAAATCTCCCCCGGACAGGTGTGCTCGCTGCGGGTCGAGCCGTTGACAATGAGTACCCTTGACGGCGATTTCGGATCCTTCTGGCGCTTTTCCGCAGCCTCGATCTTCGCGCGCGTCTCGAGCCATTCGACGGCCACGGGATACTTCGGATCGGCAAATCCCTTGCCAGCGGGCTTCGTGCGAGGCGACTTGCGATAAGCGAAGTAGCCGTCACATGCCTTCTCGAATACCTTCTCGAGCTCGGCTCTGACCCCGTCGAACGCGGGATCGTAAAACTTGGCAAGAAAGCGCTCGCGGAACTGCTCTTTGGTCAACGGTACGTACTCGGCTTGACGCCGCACGGCTGGCTTGGCCACGGTTTACCCCCCCCTTTTTAATGAGTGTCGAGTTGCGAAAGCTGATGATACGTCACTGCCCAGGAAACGGATGCCGTGGTCATAAGTCGGAAAATAGCCGCCAAGGCGCCAAGAAAATCAAGACGAGACTGAGACCAAACAACCACTGAGCGACGCGAGCGTAGGAACATGCAACCCATGTCCCCCGACGTTTTTGTTACCTATCTCCCGGGCTGGTCAGTGCAACCTACACTCGGCGGATTAGGTCTGGCTCGATTGCCACGGAGTGCCAACCGCGCGATCTACCCTTGAGAATTCGAAACACCAATATCGCACAACCAAATTGATCAAGTTCATGAACCCGCTTCGCGCGACCTTTGATGTGTCGGAAGACCCGTTCGGTTTCCTCTCGATAAGGAGAGCGCATCCCATTCAGCTTCGGGATGCCAAGGACTCGCACAACGTCGCCCTTCCTTACGACGCGGCCATTCCTGTCCTTGATACTTGTGCGAGGGCGATTCATGGCATCTAACGTGTCCGCGTGAGACGCGCGTGCAAGCACTCCGCTTGCGGAGCGTCGTTCTCGACGCGGGGGTTAGACGTCACGTTCATTGTGACTGATGCCTGCGCTCCCACGCCTCACGTTCTTTTCGGCCTTGCCAAATGCTTTCACGTGGGAATTCCCCCGTTCGCGTCCATGAAAGAGACGGCTTCAACCCACGATGCTCGAGAAAATATTCTAATGCCTCGGCCGCCAGTGATTCCGGAACAAACAGTTCGCGAGGCCACCGTTCCAGAGCCTGACCACCCAGATTGATCTCGACTGCAGTGGGAGAGAAGTGGTTTTTGCTCACCAGAAAGTGGCCGAACGAAAACTCGTCCGCAAAACAGTGAACATTGAAACCGGCGCCCGCGTGCCAGGTAATGTGGGTGCGAGGAAACTGACCATTGACTGGAGAGATAGTTGCGCCATCCCAAGCGGGAACCGATTGCACGCGAGCTAGAACCTCGAGCGCTTTCGGGTCGACGACCTCAGTGTCGCTACTCAAGAATGAGAGACGGAATGCTCGTCGATTGCGGGGTTCACCCATGGTCTTTGTGACGTCTAACGTATCGCGCTCACCTGCGCGCGCGAAACCGCCGCGCGCTCGCACGCGTCAGTGTGGATTGGGTGGTTGGGCGTCTATTGGCGCGTGATCTCATTCGTGCGGATTAACTTTCCGGTTTCAACTTCCACGATAACCTTCCTCTCCACCAGGTCATTCGGAGGCTTGGAATCATAAGCCGCGGTGAAAAGGACAAAGCGCATCTCGCTCTCGAAGCCCCCGCACCTGCCCCACGCGTAGTGAGACACGGTGCGGATCATCTTCGACGGGTCGCCGACCACGGCTCGCAACGAGAGTTGGTGTTTGCGCACCCCGTCTCTCCAGATCTCGACGAGGGTCATGGCCGGATCAAAACGGATCGGAACGAGATTGAGGCCGCCATAGCACTTCACGAGATGGTGACCATTATCTGAGACGAAGACGGCCCGGTGCCAACCGGGGATGACCCACAGGTTGGTCCGACGACCGTCGGAATCTTTGCGAAAGACCGTTCCGTCAGAATCCGGGATCATTTCAACACAGAAGATTCCGTTCGCGGAGCACTGTGTAAATCGGCCCGGTGGCCCCAGCGGCGTATCCGCCGACGCACCCTGGGCAGCGCCCAGGGAGCCAAGAGCGAAAATCACAAAGGTCAGAAAGCGTGGCATCTTAGAGACGCCCAACGCAGAGCTAACCGGCGCGCCGCTTGCGGTGTGTCCGGTTGAGCGCTGAGTTGGGCATTGGAGGTGCAAACCGTCAGTCAAGCGCGTCGTATCGGTCGAGTGGAACGCAGGACATGGCAAGACAGTGCGCGATGCAGCTAGTAATCGCCCGAGAGCCTAAGGATACGGCCCGTCTTAGTTTCGGCCACATACAGATTCCCGTCCGCGTCAAAGGCTGGGTCCCTCGGCTCTTTTAGGCCTTCGAGTAAGGTGATCCGCGTTCCGTCTGGTTTGATCTTCGAGACCTTCCCGACCGGGGGCTGGGCCACGTAGAAGTTCCCGGACGGCCCCAGAACGAGACCGACCGGGCGTTCGACTTCCGCGAATCGCTGCACCGTGCCGTCCGGACTGACCTTGACGATACGGTTGCCCCTATTTTCGTTGACGAAAACCTCCCCGGCCTTTCCAAAGGCGAGCCCGTGCGGCCAGGAAAGGCTCGACGCGATGACCCGCGCCATCTCACGACCTTTGAAGGCGACGACTCTTCCTCGATGCAACTCGCACACCAGAAGCTCCCCCTGAGGATTGAAATCAAGGTCAACAGGGAATTCAACGCCGCCGATGTAAGTGGTAACCGATCCGGCCGGTGAGACTTGCGCCACGCGATTCGCACCGCTGTCGGCCACGTACAGGTTTCCTTTTGCGTCGATCGCCAGGTCATGAGGATCCGAAAACCCCTTCGCGATCCGCGTCACGCGCCCATCGGGCGCCACCTTCGCGATGCTCCCGCCGGACTGCTCGGCCACGTAGAGCTCGCCGGATGGACCGAAGACGAGGCCGCGTGGCCCGGCCAGGCCTGTAGCCACCACCGTATACGTAACGGTCGGCGTTCCCTTGGCTGAGACAGCCCGCTTGTTCGGGCTGCCGACGTCAGCAGCGTTTCCGGCTTCGGGGGCCGCAAGAAAACATATGCTCAAGACAGCAAGTGCGAGTGAACGATTGGTGCTCCGCATGTTTCCTCTCCTCGGCATTCAGGCCCAGACAGAATGGCTTCTTAGTGTGAGGCGGCCTGCCTCCGGCGTATCGTGGTTTACGTGGCGAGCCACGCAGAGCCACATGTTGAACGAGAGTGTCGTATCAACCCAGAACAGGAGGCAGGCCATGGC
>Ga0326597_10014045_pt1 | contig 10503 bp, 8 predicted proteins | sample RVTome_12_FD_203789 | JGI IMG/M metagenome (GOLD analysis project Ga0326597, IMG submission 203789) | Soil microbial communities from uranium-contaminated site in the Upper Colorado River Basin, Wyoming, United States - RVT100D185 | ecosystem: Environmental > Terrestrial > Soil > Contaminated >... | reverse complement strand
GTCGGCCGCGAGGCGCGGCGCGATCATCGGATACCGACCAGCGAACCAGGCCCACGCGAGCAGGAAGAGCCCGCCGAAGAACAGCGTCGTCCCGATCTCGGGAACGCCGATCGCCGGGCCCGCTCCGTGGTTCACCGACGGGACCACCTCGAGGTAGCGCTCCAGCCAGATCCCCACGAGGCTGACCGCTGCGAAGCCTACCAGGGTCGGCGGGTATTTCTTCGGCTTCACGCCGAGCAGCCCTACGAACGGGATCAGGAACACCAAGCAGAATACCGCGATGCCCACGGGCCGCCACGCCCCATACAGCCGATAGAAGATGAAGTACGTCTCGTCGGGGAGGTTGCCGTACCAGATGACGAGGAATTGCGACCACATGAGGTAGGCCCAGAACACCGTGAACCCGAAGCACAACTTGGCGAGATCGTGCTGTTGCTTGGATGAAAAGACGTCACCCAGCCCCATCGCCCGGCGCAGCGCGACGCCGAAGATGGCCAGGGCCATCAGCCCGGCGAGGAAGCTCCCCATGAAGTAAAACGCGCCATACAGGTTGCTCACCCACTTGTGGGCGAGCGACATGACGAGGTCGTACCCGAGGAGGCTGTATCCGAACGCGTAGGCGAGCACGAGGATGGCCGCGTCGCGGGTGATGCGATCGGCGTCCTCCTTGCGGTCAGCGGCCCGTCCCGTGGCGAGCTCTCGCACGTCGGGGGCGAGGTCGCGCCCCACGAAGCGCCACGACAACCACGCCAGCACGATCAGGACGGCGCCGTTGCGCGGGAAGAACCACTTGCTCGTGAGCCAGCCCCCGATGTCGGGCCGAGGCTCGTGCAGCCAGGTGAAGATGTGGTCGCGGCCGAGGAACAGGCCGACGAAGAGCACGACCGACACGATCGTGAAGGCGGCCCCCGCCTCCGCGAGCCGGATCAGCACCCCCGACCAGTGGCCCTTGGCGAGCTTCTGCGTCGCGGCGAACACGACCATGCCCTGCGCGAGTCCCGCCCAGAAGACGAAATTCGCGTGGTAGGCCCACCAGGTGCGATCGGGGTGCCCGCCGAGGAGTCCCGAGACGAGCGCTATCGCTCCCACCATCGCGAGCGCGACGCCGATCAGGGCCACGCGCCGGGCAGGCGCCTGGCGCGCGCGGTGCGCGAGGTCGGCGCGGCTCACCACGACGGCGCTCATGGCTTCGCTCCGCCGGCGCGCTCGAACACCTGCAGGCTGCGCACGTAGTTCACCACATCCCAGCGGTCGGTGCCGTGGATCCTGTCGCCGTACCGGGGCATCAGCCCGCGGCCCATGCGCTGCGCGTCCACGAGCGTTCCGTACAGGTACCCGTCGCTCTTGCGGCTCACGCTGTCGGTCACGAGCGAGCGCACCGCGGGGAACGGCCCGCCCCCCTGGAGCGACAGGGGGCCGTCGCCCCGCCCCCGCTCCCCGTGGCAGACGAGACAGTAGGTCTGGTACACCCACTGGCCGCGGTTCAACGACTCGGCGGTGCGGGTGCGTGGGTTCACCAGACGGTCGGCGTTGTCGCGGGTGACCGGCAGCTCGCCCCCGGTCACGGGCACGGTACCGTCCACCGGGGGGATCGGCTGGGCGTAGGGCTTGATGCTCCGCTGGTGCCGCATCGTGGAGAACCACCCCACCTTGTGCACGACGGTGTCGGGGTTGCAGCCGCCCAGGAGGACGAAGCCGGCGAGCACCCAGGCGGGTCTAGCCACGGCGCACCTCCTCGGCTCCGGCGCCCCTGAGCAGGGCTTCCGCCGCCGCGGCCTTGTCGGGTTCGGTGGGCACGAAGATTCCGAACTTGTCGTTCGTGAAGCGCGGGTCCCACTGGATCGTGCCGAGGCGCCGCGCAGCGAACGCCGCGTTGAAGAGAATGCCGAGGATCGTGGACAGCGCGCCGAACAGGATCGTCATCTCGAACATGATCACGACGTACGGGGGGATCGCCCCGATGGGCTTGCCCCCGACCACGACGGGCCAGTCGTACGACATCCACAGCGTCAGCCAGGCGCCAAACCCGCACCCGGCGATGCCACCGATCAGCGTGAACATTCGCACCGGACTCACCGCCTGGCCGAGCGCGTCTTCGATCTCGTGACGCGGGATCGGCGAGTAGACCGTGAAGTCGGTGTGCCCTGCGGCCCGCAGCTTCTCGATCGCCTCGAGGGTTGCGTCGAGGTAGGCGAACACCCCGAGCACGCCGGGCGTCGGCGGCGGCCGGAAGATGTCGTGCAGCGGCTGCGGCAGCGGGATGTGCGGGAGATGGGTGCTCATGCGTGCGCCCCGGCTCGAGTCCGCCGCGGCGGGGGCAGCACTTCCTTCACCTCGGCGATCGACACCGCCGGGAAGTTCTTCACGAAGAGCAGGAACCACATGAAGAACCAGCCGAAGCTGCCGGCCATGATGCCCCAATCGGCCCACGTCGGATTGTAGACGGCGTTCGCCCAGGGCGCGTACGGCTCCCCGGCCAGCGACACGACGATGATCACGTAGCGCTCGAACCACATTCCGATGTTGACGAAGATCGAAATCACGAACAGCGCGGTGAGGTTCGTGCGGATCTTCTTGAACCAGAGCAGCAGGGGCAGGAAGGCGTTGCAGATGATCATCGTCCAACTGGCCCACCAGTAGGGTCCGAACACCCGGTACCAGAAGGCGGCCCGCTCGTTCGGGTTGCCGCTGAACCAGGCGATGAAGTACTCACACACGTAGGCATAGCCCACGATCGAGCCGGTGAGCAGGCAGAGCTTGGACAGGTTCTCGAAGTGCTTGACGGCGATCAGCTCCTCCAGGTGGAAGAGCGTGCGAATCGGCACCAGCAGCGTGATCACCATCGCGCAGCCGGAATAGATCGCGCCGGCCACGAAGTAGGGCGCGAAGATCGTGGCGTGCCAGCCGGGCACGATCGCCATCGCGAAGTCCCACGACACGACGCTGTGCACCGACAGCACGAGCGGCGTGGCGAGCGCGGCGAGGTAGAGATAACCGCGCGTGTAGTGGCGCCATTCCTCGTTCGTGCCCCGCCAGCCCACCGACGCGAGGGTGTACAGCTTCTTGCGCCAGCCGGTGGCCAGGTCGCGCACCGCGGCGATGTCGGGGATCAGCCCCATGATGAGGAACACCGTCGAGACCGTGAAATACGTCCCGATGGCGAATTCGTCCCAGATGAGCGGCGACTTGAAGTTGGGCCAGAGGCCGCGCTCGTTGGGATAGGGCACCAGCCAGTAGAAGTACCACTGGCGGCCGATGTGGATCAGCGGGAAGAGGCCCGCCGTCATCACCGCGAACACGGTCATCGCCTCGGCGGTGCGGTACACCGCCGTGCGCCACCCCGAGCGGAACAGGAACAGGATCGCCGAGATCAGCGTCCCGGAGTGCGCGATACCCACCCAGAATACGAAGCAGGTGATGAACACCGCCCAGTACACGGGGTGCGAGTAGCCGGCGAGTCCCAGGCCGTAACGCAGCAGCAAGAGCAGCGTGACGATCCCGACCGCGAGCAGCGCGACCGCGGCGCCCAGGAGCAGGAAGTAGCCCCGCCCCGGGTTGCCCAGGGTCCGCGCGATGGTGCGCGTGACGTAGTCGTAGGTGATGCGCGGCGTCGCGTCAGCCATTGCTCACGACCCGCGCGAGATACGTGACGGCGGGCTTGGTGTTCAGGCCGGCGAGCACGTGGTAGCCGCGCGGGTCACCCGCGAGCTTGTAGACTTGCGAGTTGCGGTCGTGGAGGTCGCCGAACACGATCGCCTCCGACGGGCACGACTGCGCGCACGCGGGGACGATCTCGCCGTCGCGCACGTTGCGGTCCTCGAGCCGCGCCTGGTTCTGCGCGCCGCGGATCCGCTGGACGCAGAAGGTGCACTTCTCCATCACGCCTTTCTCACGCACCGTCACGTCGGGGTTCAGCAGCATGTGCAGCGGCTCGGGCCACGCCTCCCAGGCGCCACCCGGCTCCGCGTAGTTGTACCAGTTGAAGTAGCGGACCTTGTAGGGGCAGTTGTTGGCGCAGTAGCGCGTGCCCACGCAGCGGTTGTAGACCTGGCCGTTCAGCCCGTCGGGGGTGTGGTAGGCCGCGTACACGGGACAGACCGGCTCGCACGGCGCGTTGCCGCACTGCTGGCACATCATCGGCGAGTTCACGGCACCCTGGGGAACTCCGTCCGCGTCGGTGCGCCAGTAGCGCTCGAGACGCAGCCACGCCATCTCGCGGCCGCGCTGCATCAGCTCCTCGCCCACCGTCGCGAGGTTGTTCTCGGCATAACACGCGGTGACGCACGCCGAGCAGCCGGTGCACTTCGACAGATCCACCGCGAGCCCCCAGCGGGGCTGCTCGCCGTGGTAGTCGCCGAGCTCGGCCTGCTCGAACTGGCGCTCCCCCCACCACTCGACCGCCTGCTTGGCGTACTCGGGGGTCTCTTCGTGGTGGAACGGGTGGTCGCCGGCGCTGAGCGCGTTGGCGCGGGCGAGGCTCAGCACCTCGACCGAGCCCTCGCCGCGCTCGCGCGGGCTCCCCTCGGTCGTGACGATCGTGCGGTGCTCACCCGTCTTGGTCGCGGTGGCGCGCACGGCGAAGGTGCGGCCGCCGTAGCCGTTGGCCTGGACGCCGAGCAGCTCGAAGGCATTGAACGAGCGGTTCTTGGCGTAGCGCCCGTAGCCGGCGTGCCCCTGCCCCGTCGGCACGGCGAGGACATCGGGGCGCACGCTGGCGGTGATCCAGACCGGCGCCGAGACGGCGCCGAAGGCCGACTTGAGGAGCAGGAAGTCGCCCGTCGCGACGCCCCAGCGGGCCGCGGTGTCGGGATGGACTTCCACCCAGCCGTGCCACGCGATCTTCGAGACCGGGTCTGGGAGCTCTTGCAACCACGGTTTGTCGGCGCCCCGCCCGTCGTGGAGCACCGGGTGCGGAAAGACGACGATCGTCTGATCGCCACTGCCCCCGAGGGCGGCGGCCGCGGGGGAAATCCGGGCCGCGGTTTCGGCCAGGCGCACGGCGCGCGCCGGCACGTCGCCGTAGAGGCCGCCGTGCTGGAGGGCGTCCATCCAGAACTGCTCGAAGCTCTTGCCCGCGCCGAAGCGGCGGTGCAGCTCGCGCCAGCGGGTCTGCAGGTGATCCTGGAACGTGCCCGTCCGGCCCAGCACCCGCAGCAGCACGTCGCCGGTGTGGCGCGTCTCCGGGAAAACCGGCTGCATCGCGGGCTGTTGCAGCGCGTAGACGCCGGCGCGAGGCCGGCTGTCGTTCCATTGCTCGAGCGGGTGCAGGTCGGGGAGGATCATGTCGGCGGCCGCCGCCGTCTCGTCGAGCTGCGACGCGAAGCTGACGGTGTATCCCACCTTGGTGAGCGCCTGCGTGAAGGCGCCGGGGAGCGAGTGGGCCGGGTTCGTCCCGTGGACGAAGAGCAGCGCCACGCGGCCCGCCGCCATGTCGGTGGTCAGCGCCGCCACGTCGCCGAACGTCCCGGCGTCACCCACGGCCAGGTCGGGACCGAATTTCACCAGCTTGCCGACCGCGCCGGTCACGTAATTGAGAATGTTCACGGCGGCGACGATCTCGGCGCCGTTCGGGTACTGCGCGGCCATCCCGCCCGCCACGGCGAGGCCGCCCTTCGCGTTGGCGAACTCGATCGCCAGCCGGACGATGACCTCCTGCTCGACCCCGATGGCGGCGGCGACGGCCGCAGGGGTATGCCGCCCGAGCAGGCCGGCGAGACGGCCCACGTCGGCGGGCAGCGGCGCCAGGCGCTGGCTCACGATCACCTGCGCCAGCGCCAGGGCGAGCATCCCCTCGGTCCCGGGGAGGGCGGCCACCCATTCGTCGGCGTTCATGCCGGTGAGCGACAGCCGCGGGCCCACGAACACGAACTTGGCCATCGACGCCTCACGCCCACCGTCGAAGCCGTGGGCGCGCGCGAAGCCGTTCTGGAAGGTGACCGGCGCCAGCCACGTGTCGAGGAAGTCCGCGCCGAACGACAGCACGTACTTCGCGTTGGCGAAATCGTACGCCGGTACGGCGGCGGTGCCGAAGGCGAGCCGGTTCCCCGCGCGCAGCGCTTCGAAGCCGAACGGCTCGTAGCTCACGCGGCGGCCGCCCACCTGATGCATCCATTCGTCCACGAGGTCGCCGAACGACGAGGGATCCGCACCGGTGAGGAACGCGATCCCGTGACCCTGGGCCGCCGTGACCCTGGCCTGCAGCCGCGTGATCGCCTCGTCCCAGGCGACCTTCTCGTAGCCGCCCGTCGCGTTGCGCACCATGGGGCCGGTGACGCGGTCGGGGTTGTAGAGCCCTTGCAGCGCCGCCTGGCCGCGGGCGCAGAGCCGGCCCCGGTTGATGGGCGACTCGGGGTTGCCCTCGATCTTGACCGCCCGCCCCTCGCGCACGCGGACGTGGATGCCGCACCCGGCGGCGCACTCCCGGCAGGTGGAGGCGTAGTAGGTGGCGGTGCCCGGGATCTGGTCCTCGGGCGGGATCAGGTAGGGGATCAGCTTTTCCGTCGGCTCCGGCCCGATGCCGCAGGCGGAGATGGCCGCCGCCCCGGCGCCCGTCACGCCGAGGACCTTCAGAAACCGTCTGCGATTCATCCCGTCGGTCATCGCGATCCGGCTCCGCCTAGTAGTGACACACGGTACAGTCGCGGCTCACTCTATTCGGCTTGTTCTCCACGTGGCAGCGTACGCACCACCCCATCCGCAGCGTGGAGACCTGGTACACCTGGGGCATGCGCTGCACGTCGCCGTGGCACTTGGTGCACGATTGCGTGCCGAGGGCCTTGATATGCCGCTGGTGGGGAAAGCGCACGAACCCCGGCAGGGCGTGGATGCGGATCCACTCGGGCGGCTTCCGCTCGCGCCAGGCATCGCGAACCTTCTTGATCTCCGCCTGGTGCGAGGGGGTGGAGCCGCCGATCAGCTGGTGACAGCCGATGCACGTCTGCAGGGCGGGGATCCCGGGCTCGCTCGAGACCGCCGCTGAAGAGTGGCAGTACATGCAGGGGATCTGGTCCTGGCCGGCGTGGATGTCGTGACGGAAGAAAATCGGCTGGCGGGGGCCCTGGAGATCCCCTGTGTCGCTGAGTACCGGTGCCTGATATCTCCCGGTCGACTGTGCGCTCAGCGCGGCGGCTGAAAGAGCGAGGCACAGCCACACCACGAGAGTCTTCGTCATCAATCCGAGGGCCTCGGGTGGCGAATCGGTGAAAATGGCCTGCGGGCCCCCGAATGTATCGCCGCCGGGGAACGCCGCACAAGGCATCACTCGGGACGCGCCAGCAACTGATACTTCAGGCGGACGACGTCCACGAACGCCGTCACGGCCTCGAGATCCGGGAACTCCATCCAACAGTGCCGCACGCCGCTCACCACGCTGCCGTCGCGCACCGCCTGCTTGATGACACGCGGCAGCCCATTCGTCGCGCCGATCTCCCGCTCTTCCGCGTCGCTCAGCACGAACGTGCCGCTGACGCCGGACTCCATCGGATGCAGGTACCCGAGCTTGCGCCCACCCACTTCGTACATCCAGACCCACTTCCACGTCGTGCCGAGGTACACGATCTGCTCGGTGACGTGCCGCAACGCCCGCAATTCCTCGCGGGCCTTCTTGAACCGCTGGGCGGCGCGCGGCGCGAGGTCGCGGACCGGCTGATCGGCCTTGGGCCGCTGCCGCGGACTCAGGTAAAGGTGGGTGGCCCAATAGCCTGCGGGCTGCTTGGTCATGGCGCCCCAAAGCTACAGGCAGGGTCAAGACCGATTCCCGAGTTAATCACTCGGAATAGACCAGCCGCGCCGCCGTCCGGAACCGCGCCGGATCGAGCAGCCGTCCGCAGGACTGCTGCGGCACCGCCATGCGGCCGTCCTTGCCCATCGCAAGTTTGATCACGTCGGTGTTGCGCCCGTACCATCGCGACGACGGCTCCAAGTCGGATGGATAAACGCAGCGGGGGAGAGCGGCCACGGCGAGCGCCGCCTGTGACCCGATCCCCGATTCGGGCATCGTGCCGGCCCACAGCTCGGCGCCATACTCCTCGGCCAGCCGATAGATGCGGCACACTTCGCTCAGCCCTCCGACGCGATGCACCTTGATGTTCCAGATCTTGGGCCCGCCCAGCGCCATGATTTGGCGTGCCGCGCAGGCGTCGCGCAGCGTCTCGTCGAGACAGACGGGCGTGCGCAGCGTCTCGCCGAGCCGGACGTGGCCGACGAGCTCGTCGGGCGCGAGCGGCTGCTCGATGTAGAGGAGTCCGGCCTCATCCAGGCCGCGGAGTGCGGCCTCATCGCGCGGCCACTCGTAGGCGCCGTTCGCGTCTACGGTCAACGGGAGGTCGCTCCCCGCCAGGCCAGCGCGCGCGGCCGAGACGGCTGCCGCGTCCCACCCCGGCGCGACCTTGATCTTCACGCGGCGGTAGCCGCGCTGCACGGCTTCGTACACCCAGCGGGTGAGGGCGTCGGCCTTGCGCTCGGGCGGAATCCCGAGGGCGACGCCGCACTCCACCGCCCCCGCCGGGGTCAGCCCCAAACGCTCGCCGAGCAACGCGGCGAGACCGGTGCCGCGCACGTGCGCCGCGAGATCCCAGGCCGCCGTCTCGACGCCGGCGCGGGCGAACCAGTTCCCGCGGATGCCCTCCTTCAGGAGGCCGTCCACCCCCTCGGGCAAGTCGCAGTCCCGGCCGACGACACGCGGCAGCAGTACGCGCTCGATCAGGTCGCGCGCGCCGACCAGCGTTTCCTCCGAGTAGAACGGCAGGTGGAACGGGGGGGATTCGCCGTAGCCCACGTGCCCCGCGTCGTCGTGCAGCAGCACGATGAGCGAGCGGCGCTCCGCGATGGCCCCGCCGGAGATCACGAACGGCTCGACCAGCGGCAGGGTCAACTCGTAGAGGTCAGCGCGCGCGATGCGCATCGGCCGCCAGGTCCAAGAAGTGGAGCTCCCCACCCCGCCGTTCCAAGACACCGTTGGTTTCAAGCTCGAGCATCACCGCGATCAGGCCATCGGCGGGGTGGAACACGAGTTGGTGCAGCGCGCGCTGCGTGCGCGAGCCCTCGGTCGCGGCGTACTCCTCGAGCGGCACCTGGAAAAACGTGTGCACCTGGACGCTCTCGCAGCCCCGGCGGGCGTACTCGAGGATGCCACGACCGGACGCGATGCCACCGGTGCCGGAGAGTTCCGGTATCCCCGGGCTGCCGCCCGGGGTCAGGCGAGCCAACACGCGCAGATTGCGATCGATCAATTCCGGGCCTCCGTACGCCACGCCTTGCTGAAGGTCGAACAGCCGGTTGAACACCACGAGCGCGTCGGCGCCCGCGGCCGCCTGCATCATCTCGAGCTGGAAGGCGTCGTCGAAACGAGCATTCATGATCTTCATCGCCAGGCGCACCGCCGCCTGGGCGCGAATGCGGGTGGGCACCTCGTGGAGCCAGCGGAGGATCTGCGCCTGCTCCCCCGCCAGCGGGTCGCCGGCCAGGGTCGGCGAGAAGTCCTTCTCGAGCAGCAGGAGCGGCTCGCCCCACGCGGCGGCAAGCGCCCGCGTCGTGAACGCGTACTCGGCGTCCTTGAACGGTTCATCGAGCCGCGGCAGGTGGCACTTGACCGACGGCACGACCAGCAGGTGGCCACCGCGCGTGAGGTCGCGCCCCGCGCGCACGAGCGCCAAGTACTCGTCGAACGAACGCTCCCACCCCCGCCCTCTCCAGGTGACGGTCCACCCCGTCCCGCGGCGCTCGATCTTCATCTTGGTCTCATGAACCGCCCAGGCGGCCATCGACCGGGCGCCGGCCGCGTCCTGCGCGATGACGGTCTTCAGGACGGCGAAAGCAAGCCCGGCGTCGGCGTCGGTTGCGAGCTGCCCTTCGTTCAGGGACAGCTGACCCGATCCTTTGCCGATGGGATGCGGGATCGTCTCGCCCAAGTAGCGGGCGGTGAGATCGATGCCGTAGCGCTCGCGCACGTGCGCGGGGAAGTCGCGCGGCAGCGCCCGCTTGAACCGCTCGAAGTCAGCCGCGAGCTGCGCGCGCATCCCGCACCGCCCGGCGCACGATGTCCCGCTCCGCGGGAGCCAGCGCCGGACCCCAGGGATCGTCGCAGGCGTCGTCCGGAATCACGCCGTCGGCGGCGAGGGCCCACAACATCCGGCGGACGTAGCCCTCCATAGGCGGCATGAACGTGGATTGAGAAAAGGCGTCTAACTGCGTGGAAAGGCGTAGAAAGGCGTCGGTATCCCCGTCCTGATACGCACGTAACAATGCTGCCTGAACATCGGTGAGGGCCGCGCCCAACCCGATGAGGGCCGCGCGGGCACCGAGCATCAGCGAGTAGCCGAGGAAACGGTCCTCGCCCGTGATGAGGAGCTTGTCCGGGTGCTCGCCCACCAGCGCGGCGATCCGCTGGAACGTCATCACCGAGTCGAGCGTCGCGACCTTGATACCCACGACGCCCGGGAGCGCGAGAATGGCGTGGAGGGTGGCGTCGTCGTAGGCGACGCCGCCCGCCGCGTCGTAGAGATA
>Ga0326597_10014044_pt1 | contig 10504 bp, 10 predicted proteins | sample RVTome_12_FD_203789 | JGI IMG/M metagenome (GOLD analysis project Ga0326597, IMG submission 203789) | Soil microbial communities from uranium-contaminated site in the Upper Colorado River Basin, Wyoming, United States - RVT100D185 | ecosystem: Environmental > Terrestrial > Soil > Contaminated >... | reverse complement strand
CCCCAAGGCCACGCGCGAGGAAGCGCTGATGTACTACCGTGGCGTGGCGCGGGCCGAGGGGCTGCGGGTGCGGCCGTACACGCGGCTGGTCGGTGCCGAGCGCGGCGCGGATGGCGTCGCCTGCCGGCTCGAGCGGACGCTGGGGCACAGCCGGCCGGAGGCCGTCACGTGCGAGCGGCTCGTGCTTGCCACCGGCTACTTCGAGCACCCCAACCCGGTGGGCGTCCCGGGTGAAGGCCTGCCGCACGTTTCCCATTACTCCGAGGAAGCGCACCGTCTGTGCGGGCTCGACGTGGCGATCGTGGGTGCCAAGAACTCCGCCGTCGAGCTGGCGCTCAACGCCTTCCGCGCGGGCGCGCGGGTCACGGTGGTGCACCGGGGCGCCGCGCTCAAACCCACGGTGAAGTACTGGCTCCGGCCGGATTTCGAGAACCGCGTGGCGGCGGGCGAGATCGCGGTGCGCTGGAACACCGTGGTCGAGGAGATCACGGCCGGCGACATCGCCATCCGCGGCCCGGCGCGCGCTGAGCGGCTTCCGGCCGACCGCGTCTTCCTGCTCACCGGGTTCCAACCCGACTTCGGCCTGCTCCGCGACCTCGGGATCACGCTCGATCCGGAGACGCTGCGGCCGGCCCACGACCCGGCGACGCTGGAGACCAACGTGCCGGGGATCTACGTCGCGGGCAGCCTCACCGCGGGGCGGTACACCTCGGAGATCTTCATCGAGAACGGGCGGTACGACGGTGAGCGGATCTTCGGACCGGGGGGTGGATCGATTCCCACCCCCACGGCCCCGTGATCACACGGGCCAGTCGCGCAGCATGCGCTCCGTTTCCTCGGAGTGCCCGCTCTCGTCGCGGACCATGTCCTCGAGCTGCACCATCATCCCCTTGTCTCCGAACGCCTCGGCGTCCAGGGCCCGCTGCGTGTAGTCGGCGGCGGCGCGCTTCTCGGCCGCGAGCACGGCCTCGAGCATCTCGCGATTGGTCGCCGCGGCCGGCACCGCGCGCGGCTGCGTGGTGGGCTCGCCGCCCAGCGCCACGATCTTGTTGGCCAGGAACTGCGCGTGCAGCTGCTCGTCCGCCACTTCCGTCATGAAGAACTGCGCGAGCTGCGGCCGGTAGGGACCGGTGGCCTTGGCCGCGTAGGTCAGATACTGAATGATGGCGCCGAACTCGCCGGCCAGATCCTCGTTCAGGCGCTTGATCATCTCTTTCTTCGTCATCGTTCACTCCCCTCCAGTTTCCCCAATACCCACCGTGATGTGACGGGGGAAAACTAGCCGGAGGGACGACCGCACGCAGGGTCGTTCAGTCAATGGCCTCCCGCGTCCAGTACACGAAGTCCGTCGCCGCGGGCTCGGCGCCAATAGACCGCACCAGCAGGGCAATCTGCCCGCGATGATACCAGGAGTGGCCGAACAGCTGCGCCAGGATGTCCTCGACCCGGTTCCGGAACCGCGGCCCTTCGAGGCTCGCGTACTCGAACTCGCGGTCGAGGTCGGCGTCGGTGAGCCCGGCCAGGATCACCGACCACTCGCGCTCGACGCCGGCGAGCTGGCGCTCCACCTCGTCCAGGCCCACGCCGCGCGGGAACACGTCGGCCGGGGGGCTGGCCGTCCAGCCCAGGCGGAATAGCCACAGATGCCGCGCGGCGGCGATGTGGGCCAGCAGGTCCACGGCCCGCTGCCATCCGGGATCCGTGCCGCGCGAGGCCCGCGAACGACGGAGCGACGCGATGGTCTTACCGTGACTGTCCTGCTCGTAGGCGTACCAGCGGCGGTACTGGTCGGAACGGCTGGCGGGCATGCCGACCTCGCGGGGCGGAAGGAGTTGGAGGCGGGAAGTCTTATGCGACTTCGATCCCGCACGCAATCCCCCGCGGACCGCCCGGCCCCGGCCAGGGCCGCTGCCGCCCTATCTGCGCCGGCGGGCCGCCTCGCGCCGCAGCGCCGGGTCCGGATCGGCCGCGATGATGGCCGCGAGCTTCTCGGCCGCGGCGGCGTCCTTGCGCTCCGCGAACACCCGAATCAACCGTTCCTTCACAGCGGTCGTGGTCACGCGGTCGTACAGCGTGGCCAGCGCGCCGCTCGGCGCCCCGCTCTCCGCCAGCGACCGGACCGCGCGGTCCCGCAGCGCCGGCTGCTCACGGTCGTCCAGCACGAGCCGCTCCAGCCAGGCCGCGGCGCCCGCGTCATCGCGCTCGGCGATGGTCCGCACGACGCGCTCCTTGAGCTCCACCCGGTCGAGTTGCGGATAGAGGCCTTGCAGGAATTCCACCTGCCCCCGTTCCGCCAGCAGCCGGATGGCGCGGTCGCGCAAGGGGACGGCTTCCCGCCGGTCCTCCGCCACCTCGCGCGCCCAGGCCAGGTCCGCGGACCCGCCCTGCTCCACCGCCACACGCAGCGCCCGTTCGCGGAGCACCGGGTCGTCCAGCCGGGCAAAGAGGGCACGCGCCTCGGCGGGGCGGTTCAGCTCCTCGGCCAGCACCCGGACGGCCCGCTCGCGCAGGGCCTGCTGCTCCGCCGGGTCCAGCGCCACGCCGCGCAACCAGGCCACGTCGTCGTCCCCGCCACCCGATCCCACCTCCCGCAGCACGCGCTCCCGGAGGCTGGTCTCGCCGAGGCGGCCGTAGAGCGACCGCAGGTGGGCCCGGTTTTCCGGGGTTGCCCTGAGGTCTCGCACCGCGCGGTCGCGCAGGCCGACGGGCTCCGTCGCGTCGGCCGCGATGGTGCGCAGCACCCGGTCCACCTCGTCGCTCCGGCCCTCCGCCCCGCCGACCACCGTGGCCCAGCGAACCGCCCGCTCCCGGACCGCCCTGGGCAAGCCGCGATTCTGCGCCAGCCTGAGCACCCGCCCCGTGATCCGCGCGCTGTCGGCCGCGGCGGCGGCGAGCAGCGCCACCCGGCCCACGGGATCGTCCGCCGACTCCGCGAGCGTCACCAGCCACTCCGCGGCCTCGGGCGCGCTCACGGTGCCGAGGTCCACCGCAGTCGCGCTGGGGCGCCAGCTCACACCCACGGCGGCGCGGATTTCCTCCACCCGCCCACCCGACTTCACCACCACCAGGCGCAGGGGACCGCCGCTGCACGCCGGGATGACGTCGTGCATCACGTTGACCGAGTAGCCGTCGTTCCACTGGGAGTACATGTAGAAGGCGTCGGGCAGATCGAACCCGATGAACTGGCCGTCGCCGCACACGATGGGGCGGGTGGCGAAACTCAGGCGCACGGTCCCGGTGCGGGTCTGGGAAATGCGGTCGGCGACGGACTGGCCAGGGAGCGGAGTCGCGGCCGCCAGGCCGGCCATGGCGACGAGCGTGGTGGTTACGAGGACGCGCATTCAGGCCTCGGGGTGGGCGTTCGAGCCATAGACACGCCGAGCGGCGGAATGGTTGCGCGGCACGGGGGCGGGGCCGCCCGAGGCGGACTGCGCCGAGCGCCATTGGTCGCTATTCTACGTGCAATGAGGCTCCCAGCCCTCACCCTGCTCTTGCCCGCCGTCGCCGCGGCCCAGGAGCCGCCGGCGCTCGCCGCCGAGCGGGCGGATTTCGCCCGTTGGCTGGCGACGGCGCAGGTGTCTCCGTTCGCGGCGGTGTACCACCAACCGCTGGTGGACGCCGTGGTGTTCGGCCCCGGCGGAGCGCCCGGCCTCGAGGGGCTGCCCGCGGCCACGCTCCAGCAGGGCCTGCTGCGCCTGAGTCTGCGGACGGCCGACGGCACCCGCGCCGTACCGCGGAACCGCGACGTCCCGCTGGGAGACGCGTGGCGTATCCGCGTGAGCGGCGAGCGTGGGCGCAGCGTGGTGACGGTGTTCGGCCCCGTGCGCGACCCGAAGGTCCCCGGCTGGTACCCGTGGGACGGCACGCGGTCGGCGGACGGCCCCCTCGAGCCGCCGCCGCGCGCGGAGTCCCGCCGCATGCTCGGCCTGGACGGGGTCGAGGTGGAAGCCTCGCTCGCGGGCACGTGGGTGGGACGCGTGGCGGGTGAGGACGTGCGCCTCACGGTCTACCGCATGCCGGAGCCCGGCACCGAGGAGTCGGACCTGATGATCTTCTTCCGCGACGCGACCAACAGGCAGGGCACGTATCCCGCGGGCCGGTTCGTGTCCCTGCAACCACTCGGCGGGACCCGCTACCGCGTGGACTTCAATCGCGCGCGGAACCCGTTCTGCGCCTACAACGGCGTCTTCCCCTGCCCCGCGCAGTGGCCGGGCAACGCCGTCGCCGGCGCCATCGAGGCGGGCGAGCGGTACCGCGACCAATGATGGCCCTGGTGCGATTCGGAGTGCTCGTGGCGGCTCTCGTCGGGCCGGCGGTATCGCGCGTGCATGCGCAGTACCCGCCGCCCGCGCTCACGGGCGAGTGGCGTGCGGTGCTGGACCTGGCCGGCGGCCAGCTGGCGTTCCGGCTCGCCCTCGACGGGTCGCGCCGCGTGCTCTGCAACGCCGGCGCGTGCGAGCCATTCTCTGCGGTGACGGCCGTGCCCGGCACGGACTCGGTCGTGCTCGAGATGGCGGACTACGCGGCCGCCATCCGCGCGCGCCTGGCCGGCGACTCGCTCACGGGCTTCTATAGGAACGTCGGCAACCGGGGGCCGCGGACCATCCCGTTCCGGGCAGCGCGCGGGAGCTGGCCGGCGCAGCCGCCCGCCCCGGCGCTGGCGGGATCGTGGGATGCCACGTTCCATCCCACCGAGCGGCCCAGCCCCCGCGTGATCGAGTTGCGGGCCACGGACCGCGGGCTCGAAGGCACCATCGTCTCCAACAGCGGTGATTACGGGCTGTTCTGGGGCGGAGCGGTGGCGGACTCGTTCGCGATGGCGCACTTCGACGGCTCGTTCGTGTACCTACTCACCGGCAAACTCGACGGCGACACGCTGCGCGGCGTGTTCCACGCGGGCTTGAGGACGCAGACGCCGTTCGTCGCCGTGCGGTCCACCGGCGGCCCGCATCTCACGGCGCCCACCGAGGTCGTCCGGGCCGACACGAGCGGGCCGTTCACGTTCGCGTTTCCGAGTGTGGACGGCGGCATCGTGTCGAGCGACGATCCGCGGTTCCGGAACAAGGTGGTGATCGTCGAGATCATCGGGACGTGGTGTCCCACGTGCCACGACTCCGCGCCGCTCATGGCGGACCTGTACGAGCGCTACCGCGACCGCGGGCTCGAGATCGTGGGGCTGGCGTACGAGGTCACGGGCGACACCGCGGTGGACGGGGCCATCGTGCGGCGGTACCGGGACAAGTTCGGAATCCCGTTTCCGCTGCTGCTGGCCGGGGTGAACGACAGCGAGAGCCCGGGCGAGACGCAGCCGCAGCTGGCGGGGCCGATCGCGTTTCCCACGACCATCTTCCTGGATCGCAGGGGGCGCGTGCGGAAGGTGCACGCGGGGTTCTACGGGCCGGCGATGGGTGCGGCGCACGAGGCGTTGGTGCGCGAGTTTCACCGCACGGTGGAGGCGTTGCTGGCGGAGCCGTAGGTACGCCGAGGTTCCGAGGGGAGTCGCTCGGCTCGGCGGCGCCCGTCATTTCTCGCACCAGGGGAGGATCATCCCATGGGTTTGTTCTGGGATCTCATCCAGCAGAGTCAGATCGGGGAGCAGCGCCAGCGGGCTTCGTCGCTGGAGGGGCGCGTGACCTCCCTCGAGACCCAGGTGGCGGAGACGCGTCGCTTGCTGACCGCGCTCCTCAAGCACCTCGAAATCCACTTCGGGAAGGACATTGACCGCGACGGCAAGGTGGGCTGAGCTGATCAGCGCTTCGATCGGTGTCGCTCGGTTCTCGAAGACCGGCGATCCCCGCTGGCGCGCAGCCGGCTCAGCAGGTCGCCCACCGTCCAGGCCGGCGTTAGACCTTCATCTTTCGCTGGCCGACCATGCGGAACAGACCGTTGATGCCCGCGTGCAGCATCATGTAGACGACCAGCGCAATCACGATCGGCAGGACGAGCGTGTAGCCGCCCTCGGCGGTCGGACTTGGCACGATTCCGCGGAACGGCGTATAGAAGGGTCCGGTGACCGCCCCGATGAACTTCACGAACCCGTTCGTCGACTGCGCGGCGATCAGCGCGAGGACCAGGCGGATCGCGAGCAACGCATAGAGCACATAGAAGCCGTAGTCCATGAACTGCGACCCGCGTGCCGCCGTGCGCGCGTGGCTGAGCCCGCGCTCGCCCTTCACGGTCTCATCAATCGCCGTGTCACGGAGCTGCCCCGCAACTTCGCCGATCCTGGCCCTGTCGTCTGTCGTGGGAGCCGCGGCCTTGCCCGCGATTTCAGCGTTCACGTGACTCTCAACGTTCGACTTCACCGCCTCGTGCTGCCGTGCCTGGCGGGCGTCGTCTGCGGCAACCTTGACCTCTTCCATGGTTCCCTCGAGTGGCATGGGCGTCTGCTTCAGGAAGATTGCCCCACGCCGTGGCGGGGACAATCGTGCAGATGGCGTACTCCTTTTGGCGTGGTTCGGCTGCCTGATGACCCACCACGACGGTACGCCCGCCCGGATCACTCGCGGCGCGTTCGCGGGGAAGAATCCCGCGATTCACGGGTCGCTGCCGGGTGCGCTGAACCACCTCGGGAAGGACATTGACCGCGACGGCAAGGTGGGCTGAGCGGAGGGACATCTCACCACACCCACCGGGATTGCGGGTGGCGGATCAGCGCTTCGATCGGTGTCGCTCGGTCGTCGAAGACCGGCGATCCCCGCTGCCGCGCAGCCGGCTCAGAAGGTCACGCGGAAAGCACGGCCACTCCAGCTCCATGGGTCGTTCGGGAGGACCGCCGGGAGCCGGGAGATGGGGAATGCACCCACGGTCCAGTCGGCCCGGCAATGCGCGCGTCGCGTTGAGAATGCGTTTCATGATGGTCCTCCGTCCTCCCCGCTAATCTACTCCAGTCCAGGGGCTGCGCCCGTTTCACGGGCCGGCGCCGACCCGCGGGTTCACCCGCGCGGCAGCCCCTGGAACAACTCCGCGAGCGGGATCTGGAGCGCCGGCGCGTCGTCCGGGAGCCGCCACCGCAGGGTATCGCTCACGATTTCCGGCCGCTCCTCCTCCGGATGCCACACCTCCACCACCTGCGTCACCGGATCCACGACCCAGTAGGTGGCCACCCCGCGCGCCTGATACAAGCGGCGCTTCGTCACTCGATCCGCGCGCGCCGACCCCGGCGACAGCACTTCGACCGCCAGCAGCAGCGTCCGGCAGTCACGCCAACTGCCCGTCACCTCCCCCGCCGGCACGACGAACACGTCCGGCTGGACGTACTCGTCCGGCCCCCAGATGATGTTCGCCGGCGAGAGAAACACGCGTGCAATGGTCGAGGACCGTGGGACGTGCCGGAGCAGCCGCGCATACAGCTCACCCACAACGAGCTGATGCGCCTGGCTCGGTGCCGGGGTCACGAGCAACGCTCCGTGCACCAGCTCGTAGCGGTTCCCGTCGTCCGGGAAGTCGAGCACTTCCGCAACAGTGTAGCGGCGCGCCGTGTCGGGCATGACCATAGTATCGGTCCTCCTCGGCCGAGGGGGCAAGCGGGCGGCATGCCGCAAGTTGGGATCGGACCGGTGTGGCCTCCGTACCGTTTCGTTGCGGGACGGGTACGGTCCAGCGCGGGTGCGGCAACCACACAACCGGTCCTCCTCCCGATTCGGCCTCTGTTCGCCTACTACTGCTAGCAGGGGGTTGCGCGTTTCTCTTTTCCTGTAACAGTAGAGTGGCGCGTAGAGTCGGTACCGATGGTCGCAGACCTCACGCCAGCCGACCTCGCTGCGTGGTACGAGAAAGTCCGATATGGGTGTTCTCCTCATCGCACTCCCACTGGTTGTTCAGGCCGCCGGCCCGTGTCCGGGGGAGTGGCGGGCCGTCGCCGCGCTCGAGGTCGCGAGCCGCGCCGACTCGGTGCGGACACGGGACTCCCTGCTGGCCAATCCGGGGGCATGCGCTCAGGTAACGGCGGCGTATCTCGGCGCGTTCCTGACCCGCCCGGGATCGGAGCACTGGCAGGACCGGCTTGCGGCCGAGCGGTTGCTCGACGAGGCGATGCCAGGCGGAGCACCGGATCCTCGACTGCTGCTGGCATACGGCTACCTCCGATACCAGCAGGGTATCCGGCTTGACGCGCGGCGGCTCGTCAATCGGGCGTTGGGCGGCCTCGCGTCCGCGGTCCCGGCCCCGAGCCCTCGCGAGCAGGCGGGCGCGGAGTACCTGTTTGGGCGGATGGTGCAGGACGAGTGGCGGGACTGGCGCAGCTTTGGCCAGCTCATGGGACTGTCGGTGGGCCGGTGGAGCTGCGAGCCGTACCTTATGGATCTGGCTGCGATGGTGGACGCCAGCAAGGGGCAGGGCGCAGTGGCAGCGGCGACGTCATATGAGTTACCGAGCGCGGTGGACGTCAACGTAGCGTGTCCCGCGCAATTCGAGGCGATTCTCGACGACGATTTCCACCTGAACGCAGACCTGAAAGGGGACGCGCGGCGGGACCTGGAGACCCGGTTCCGGGAGGCGATCGCGCACGACGCCACCTACTGGCCACCCTACCAGGCGCTGGCATCGGAGCTGGTATTCGAAGCGAACTGGGCGGCGCTGGACACGCTGGCGCGGGCTGGCCGCGTGACGCTCCCGCATGACTACCGGCCCGCGGCGATGCTCGCACTCGCGACCTACCGGCTGGGGGACGCCGCGGCCGGCAATCGGTTGTTCGACTCCGCGCTGGCCATGATGCCGCCGGATCTCGCCGTGTTCCACCGGCAGCCGGACCCGGTGCTGAGCATCGCCGAGCAGCGGGCGTTCGCGGCGCAACCCAAGGCTGTACAAGACCGGCTGACGGGGCCGTTCTGGCGGTCGCGGCAGGGGTCCTTCCTAGGCGATGGGAACGACCGGCTGCTGGAACATTACGCGCGGCTGACCGAGGCGGAGCTGCTGTTCGGAATCCCCGCGCGCGGGCTTGCCGGCTGGCACACGGCGCCGGGGAGCGCGTGGATGCGCTACGGCCGGCCGCTCAAGATCCGGGACCTGGCCATCCAGGCCGGGCGGGCCAGTTTCTGGAGCTACGGACCGGATCCGGACCTGGTGTTCACCCGGATGCTGACCTTCGAGGAGTACCACCTGCACGAGCATGTGACGGCGCACGTCCAACTCCTGCACGAGAAGGTGCCCGCCCGCTTCCGGCCGCCGGGCGTGGACAGTGTGGTGGCGCTGGAGCACCAGATCGCGCGGTTCCGCGGCGACTCGGGCGGGACGGACCTGTTGATCGTGGCTGGCCCGAGCAGCCGGTTCAGCCAGGCCACGGAGGGTCGGGCCGGCGTGACGCTGCTGGACGAGGAGTTCCAGCCGGTGGCGCGGTGGCGCAGCGAACGCATTCCAGAAGGCGGCGTCGCCATGACGATCCGCGGGGTGAAAGCCCGGACATACAACCTGGCGGTGGAGCTGTTGGACCGGGAGCGCGGCGTGTTGGCGCAGGCACGGGACACCCTGACGGTGCGGTCGCCAGGGGCCGGGGCGGCGGTGAGCGATCTCCTGGTCGTGCGCGGGGTGGATGGCCCCGAGGAGCCCACCACCCGCGCGGCGCTGCGGATCGAGCACCTGTACGGCCGGACCGTGGGGCCAGGAGAGGACGTGGGACTCGTGTGGGAGGTGTACTCCCTCCTGCCCGACCGCAACGGCGCCTGGCGCTACCGGGTGCGGCTGGAGGTAAAGGACGCCGAGGGGAAGTCGCTGCTGACACGGTTGCTCGGTGGGGAGCGGCCGGGGACGACCGTGGAATACGAGCGCGCCGCGGTGCCGGTCGGGGATCGCTCGGTCGAGTGGGTGAACCTCACCGGGGGGTGGAAGCCCGGCCGGTACCAGGTGGTACTGCGGGTGGAGGATCTGGTGGGCCGGCGCAGCGTCGAAACGACGACGTACTTCGAGGTGGTGCGGGACGAGGGAGGCCGATAGATCAGCCCGCCCCGCCTCCCACCGCCTCGACCTCCATCCCCTTGCCCAGCGACGCCCGGATCAGATCCCGGTTCAGCCGCGCAATGAAGTCCAGGCTGATCCCCTTGGGGCACGCGGCCTCGCACGACCCGTGGTTGGTGCAGCTGCCAAAGCCCTCGGCGTCCATCTGGCCGACCATGTCGAGCACCCGCGAGAACCGTTCCGGCTGGCCCTGCGGCAGCAGACCGAGGTGCGAGATCTTGGCCGCGGTGAACAGCATGGCGCTGCCGTTGGGGCACGCCGCCACGCACGCCCCGCACCCGATGCACGCCGCCGCGTCCATGGCCCGCTCGGCGTCGCGCTTGGGGACGGGCACCGCGTTGGCGTCCGGCGCTGCGCCGGTGCGGATCGAGATGTAGCCGCCCGCCTGCATGATCCGGTCGAACGCGCTGCGGTCCACCACGAGGTCCTTGAGCACCGGAAAGGCCGCGGCGCGCCACGGCTCCAGCCAGAGGGTGTCGCCGTCCCGGAAGCTCCGCATGTGGAGCTGGCAGGCGGTGACCCGCTGCACCGGCCCGTGCGGCCGGCCGTTGAT
>Ga0326597_10014042_pt1 | contig 10504 bp, 13 predicted proteins | sample RVTome_12_FD_203789 | JGI IMG/M metagenome (GOLD analysis project Ga0326597, IMG submission 203789) | Soil microbial communities from uranium-contaminated site in the Upper Colorado River Basin, Wyoming, United States - RVT100D185 | ecosystem: Environmental > Terrestrial > Soil > Contaminated >... | reverse complement strand
GATGAAGACGAGCGCTCGGGGGACGATGTAGAGCGACGATGCGATGAAGATGACGAAAATGGCGAGGGAGCCGCAGAACTTGGCGAAGCGGAGCCACACCGGGGCAGATGGCTTACTCGCTGCCTCAACCGCACGTCGGTCCAGCTCTCGTTCCGGCTCCTCCCGCTGTCCTTCTACGCCCTCCGACTCTTCATCCGTGCCGTGCCCCACCTGCACGCCTGGTTGGGGCAGAGGAACGTCGAACGGGCCGCCGGTCGGCGCTGAGCCTACGGCTACTGCCGGCAGCGCCATCACGGGCGCCGCCACCGAGTGGTCGACGGCGCTGGCGCGCCTGCGCCATGGCAGGGCGCGCCGAGCGAGCCTAACCACCCCGTCCAGCGGCACGAAGAGGAGCGTGGCGGAGATGATCCAAAGAGCGAGTGCGAGCTGGGTCATTGTCTACGGCCAGGGAGGCCAGGGCGTGCGAATCACGTAGACCTTCCCTGAGTATCGCTTGGGCTCGGCCGTGCCAGGGACGACGGCCGTGAACTCCACCGTCGCCTCGTCGCCGGGCTGCAGGAGGAAGAAGGCGTCGCTCATTTTGATGAACTGGCGGATGTCGCCGGTGGCCACGATGACCATGCGAGTGGGGACGGGACCCCCGTTCTCCAGCGTCACGCTGAGGGTCGCTGATCCACCTTGGGGCAGGTCGCCGAAGTCCAGGCGATCGGTGTACGGGCTGATGCCGATCACGTTTTCGTCCGTGCGCGGCATAACCTGCACCGTAGCGGAGTATGTCGTCGTCGACCCGCACTCGAAGACCAGGAAGAGCGCAACCAGTACCAGCACGACGTACGCCGCCCAGTGGCGGAGGCTGCGCGGCCGGAGCGCCGAGAGCCGCCGCCGGAGCCAGCCCGGCAGCCGGTCCCCCACCGACGGCCGCTCAGGGGCCGCAGGAGATGCAACCTCCGGGGTGAGTTCCTGCGTCATCGGTTCTGCCTCAGTTATGTCGTGGCTGCTAGCTTATCAGCCCGGCAGGCGGCCCGGCAAGCGGGGAGGCCCTGGCGATTCCCCCTCCGTACGCGGATAGGAAGAGGCGCGTGCCCGGCGCTGGGAGGTGACGCCGGGCACGCTTGAAACCTCACGTTACTGATACTAGGGCTTCGAGCCCGGGCAGACCGTGTTCGTCCGGTCCTTCTTGTCGGTCAATGTGCACTTGGCGATGTCGCCCTGGAAGCCGACACGCTGTACGAAGACTCTGCCACTAAGATCAACCGGGTTGTCCTGATCGCAGTTGGCGTTCGCGTTCGTTGGCTTGGTCGGCGACTGTTGCGATGCGTCAGCGCAGGGCGGCGCCGAGAAGCTGATGTTGTGCCGCCTCGGGTTGTTCGCAGCGGTCAGCTTCTGCGTCGAGCCCACTGCACCAGTCACGTTACTAAACGTGATGTACGGACAGATGTTGTCATCCGCGATCGCGTTAGTGGCACTCCTTGGCACCTTGGCATCGCCCTTGCACCCGATGTCGTACTGTACGCCTGTCAGGTTCGGGCACGGTACCGTTGTCGGCTCGCCCGTTACTGGGTCTGGCGCACCAGGACACCTCTTGTTCATTTCGGCCAGCGCGGCGGTACTGAGACTAATGGTCACATGCGTGGTCCGCGTCTTCTGATTGAAGACCGTGCCCCAGTCAAGGGTGCCGTGCGGAGTCACAGTCATGGACGTTGCCACTCTTGCCTTCACGTTCAGCACGTACGACTCGGTTGCGGCGAACCACGCTGCCCCCGCGATGACGATCACGCCGATGGCAGCGAGGCCCAATAGCATTCGCTTTCTCATTCTGTCTCACCTCCTTTCTCGCGTAAGGTCCCTCTTCGCAGAGGTATCTCCAAAACGGGCCCGCCCAGGCTCCGCCGTCCTCCCCCCGGAAGCAGCGCGGGCCTCGGGCTCCGCTAGTGAGATCATGGTGGTAATGGCTCCAGATCGGCTGGATCCATGACGAGGATTTCGATCTTTGCGCTCACGGGAACGCCGCCGTCCTCGCAGGCCGCCGGATCAGGAAACACATCGCAGGGCGGCGCGGTGAAGATCACCCACCAAAGGTCCGAGTTGTCGGTATCTCTCGTGAGTGTGGCGCCGCTTGGGTCGTCAGAGTCCTCGGGGCCCTCGGCGGGCTCACGAACGATGTCGATGTAGTCGATGATGCTAAAGTCGCCCGGTGAGTCCGGATCGGGCCCTTGGACATCGAGGGCATACGTGGCGACCGACTCCTGGTTGGACGGGTCCAGGAACGCGTCGCTCAGGAAGAGCTCGTAGTGGTCCTGCACGACCTGCCCGGGATACACCGTGCCGAAGTCGATGTCGCTGTTGAGGTGCACCTGGCGCAGGCGGGACACGACCTGGACGTAGATGGGATCGGTATGCGGACACTTCTTGAGCGGCTCGCACTGGTGGCCACTCTTGTCGACCCACTCCGCCTCGGCGCCCGGGTTCAACACGCACGGGTCCTTCTTCGAGCAGATCTTGCGGTACTCTTGGTAGCTAGCGCGGCGCCAATCGTACTTGCTGTACTTCAGGCCGCGCTCGTGTAGGCGGGTGAAGATCAGCACCTCCATCGTCGCCTTCTCACCGGATAGGAACTGTCTACCGCCCGACGCGCAGGCTGTTCCGTTCTTGTCGAGCCCGCCGGTCACGCACCAGGACAGCCTCGTCTCGGGCTTGTGCTTACCGACCTGGTCGAGAAGGAAGTAGCTGCCCTTGGGAGCGCTGAGCACGATGACGCCGAGCTCCTGCGGGAAGGCGTCCTCGACGAACACCTCGTCCATCGAGTGGTCGTTGGGAATGTCGTGGCGGCCGGTCTTCTTGTCTTCCAGGTAGCCGCCACCCTCGAACCGGTTCTCGACGTTGATGCGGATCACCCAGTACGTGCAGGTACGTACTTTGGCGCGGATCGGGTCGGTTTCACCCTTCTTGCACTTGCCGTAAACGGGGATGCCGGACTTGCCGATGATCTCGTCAGCCGTCTTGCTATCGATCGGTTCCTTGTCGACGGTCTTCGTCAAGACCTCCGGCGGTTCCTGCACGCGCGCCTTGAGGACGAGCACATACGACTCGGTGGCCGCGAAGTAGGCCACGCCTACAAGCAGGACGGCAAGGACGAGAACTCCAGCCACGATCCGGTTCATCTTCGAAAGTCCTTCCCAGTTGGGACCGCCTCCTTGCCTGCCCCTTCCGGCTTTCCAAGTGCTGGGCTATTGGTCCAGCATTACTCGCTCCTCGGCGGTAGGCGTTGGCGTTGGCTCTTGCGCGTCCAGCGACGCTTCTTCGGGCGTGTCGGGCTCGGCGGCCAGCGCTTCCGGCGTCGGCGTCGGCGTCTCGGGCGTGAGGTTCAGCTCGAGAACCTCCGGCGGCTGTTCACCAAGGAACTCCAGGAGATCGCGTTGGAGGCTGTCTGTTGCATCCCCCAAAGCGGTCGGGGCGTCCTCGTCATCAGGATCGCCTACGGGGCCTTCAGGCGTCGACGGCTGTGTTGCTGTCGCCGTCTCGCTGGCGCAGCCCAGGTCGATGTTGGTGACCCCTCCCGTTCCGGCGTACTCGACCTCCATCCGGCGAACGCTGCCGACGTTAACGCTAATCGCGGTGAACCCAGCGTCGCTCTCGAAGCCGATCGCCATCGAGCCAAGAAGGATCGAGCCAAGAAGGACCCCGCCCTTGCCAAGCAGCCTTACCTCGCCGCCGTCGGCGGGGTCGTCGCCGGCGAGGACGACCAGGGACCGCACGACGCGCTCATCGTCGAACAGATACGTTTGCGTTCCGCCCACTGCGCTCTCGTCAGGCTGGTCCACCAGACCGTCCGCAGGCGGCAGGCCGGTGCCATTATCGACCAGATCGTCGCTATTTTCCGCCAATCTGGCCACCTTGCCAGCCGGGAGCTCGGGGCTCGGCTCAAGCGCGAACACGACCACTTCGTTGACACCGTTGTTCCCGACGCCGGAGATGTGCACGCCGGCTTCAGCAAACTGAGTGGAGAGCACCGTGCCTGCCGGCGCTTCGACGAAGTCGAGCAGCACCGGGTCGCAAGCGCTGCTCGGCTCCTGAGGCGAAGTGGTCGGCTCGGGAGTAGTGGCCGTAGCTGAGTCGTCGATTGCCGTGAGCGTCGGTGATGGCCCCTCGACCACCACTCCTCGCACGGTTACCACATAGGTTTCAAATGTCGCGAAGAGAGACGCGGCGAGCACGACGACGGCAAGCAGCGCCGCGAGCACGAAGGAGATCTTCGCCCCAAAACGCTGGTACGCGTGGCGACTCGTTGCGCGACCCCGAACGTGCCGGTAAAGCCGCGCAAGGCCGTTTACCAGAGCAACCGTGGTCGCCCGGCCGCTAGGGGCAGAAGGCGGCGTTGGCTGCTCGTGATCGGATGTCCACACGATCGCGTCTCACCTTCGATGGCAAGTAGGGGAAGGGGCGGTTCAAGACAGAAGGCCAGCCTTGCTCCCAGGCTGGCCCCAGATGTAAACTGGACACAGCGAGGGAGCCTCTTAATCGGGTGCCCTTCGCCTGGGTCTCGGGTGTGGTGTTCTACGCTCCCGAGACCCTACTTCTTTCTGCGCCTACTGCCTTGTTCTGCTTCCTTCCGCCCTCCCCAGCTACTTATCTAGGGGTCGTCATGAACAACGTGGCCGACGGGTTCCCGCCGGCCAACCAGAACCTCGCTGCGGGTGGCCCCGGCCCCTCCCAGGCCATCCCAGCGGGAGACATTTGTCATCGCGATTGGGTCAGGGTGATGACGGATATTCCCGAGGCTGACCTCCTGTCTCGCACGCACCGCCATAGCGTGAGCCTCTGCCACCAAGTTACGATACGGGACTAGTATACACATAGGTTATGTTTTGTCAAGTAGGGCCTCGAAACGTCACGTCCGCCGATCAAGCGGTGCGCGGGGCGCACGGCGACCCGGCGCCCACCCACCGTGCCTTGATGTGCGTCACCCCAGGGGAGAGGGCGAGAGGGAGAGGGGGGCGAGGGAGCTCAGCCCCTGTACTCCCCCTCCAGTATCGACATGATGATCAACGACTCGAAGCGGTCACCGGCCTTGTTGTAGTCGCGCAGCACGCCCTCGCGCACGAAGCCCTCGGAATCGTAGAGGCGCTGCGCGCGCGCGTTGTGGCCGCGGACGTCCAGCGACAGCCGGTGCGCGCCGAGCAGCTCGAACGCCGCCAGCTTCACCAGCCGCAACGCCGCGCGCCCGAAGCCCCGCCCCTGCTCCGCGATCGTGATACGCAGGAGCTCGATCGCGTGGTTCGAGCCTGGCCGGCGCGACAGGGCTATTGGGTATGTCAACGAGAAGCGGCTAGTCGAACAGTACGGTACAATCCGGATCGTATAAGCCGCACAGTGCATGCTGGCTTGCCCCAGAGACGGCACGCCGGCCGGACAGCTGAGATACGGAGAGGGGGCATCCTACGGCCACCGAGAATATTCTGCCCAACAGTGCCTCCAGAACAGTCGCGCTTGGGAAGGACCGCAAAGGACGCGCGCGCGATCCTCGGGACATGGGATCTCCACAGCCTGCGTCCTTCCAAGCGGAGCTGCAGCAACACGACTTCGCTGACCTGAAGCGCTTGATCATGCAACAGGGGCTGTTGGACACGCAGCTCGCATACTACGTCTTCAATACAGTCCTCGGGCTAACGCTACTGGCCGCGAGCCTGACGTTTCTGCTTGTCGTGGAGAACTTCTGGCTGCAGCTCTTCAACGCCGCGTTTTTGGCCTTCGTGTTCACCCAGATAGGATTCCTGGGCCACGACGCCGGGCACAGACAGATCTTTCACGGGGCTCGCAGGAACGACCTGTTTGGCTTGATGCCCAACCTGTTACTCGGCCTCAGCAGGAGTTGGTGGATCGATACGCACAACCAGCATCACACCAATCCTAACGACCTCGACCTCGACCCCCATACGGCCCTGCCGATATTCGCATTTTCTGAAGAGCAGGCCCAGAGCAAGCGAGGATTGCTGCGATTTCTCGTTCGTTACCAGAGTTTCTACTTCTTCCCGGTCCTGCTCCTGGAAGGGATCGGCGTGCGGAGCGCCAGTGTGCAATATCTCCTGCGGGCCGAAGCGAGACATCGAGTGGTCGAGGCGTCGCTGATGGCGCTTCACGTTGCCTTGTATCTTGGCCTGGTCTTCTACGCGCTCGGCGTCGGGCAGGCGCTCCTGTTTATCTTGGTTCATCAGGCCCTGTTTGGCCTGTACACGGGCTCCGTGTTCGCCCCCAACCACAAGGGGATGGCGATTCTGGACAGCGATAGCCAGCTCGATTTCGTGCGCCGCCAGGTCTTGACCAGTCGAGATGTCAAGGCTCACCCCCTGACGGACTTCTGGTACGGCGGACTTAACTACCAGATCGAACACCATCTCTTCCCCAGCATGCCGAGAAACAACCTGAAAAGGGCTCAGACCATCGTCAGAGTGTTCTGCGAGGAGCGTTCCATACCCTATCGAGAGACCAGCGCGCTGCAGTCCAACAGAGAGATCCTCCAGTATCTCCATCAGGTGAGCGCCCCGCTGCGCGAAGCGAGAGCCTGATTCATCACACCCCTTACCGACGGGGAGCTGGGGCGCGCCCATCGTGACTGAGATCGTGGCCGCGACCGACTACTGGAACGCCGAAGAAGAGCACCAGGCCTACCGGGAGAAGCACCCGGCGGCTACACCTGCCACGTCCTTCGCCCCGAGTCGGTGCTGGGCGACTCGATCAGCGTGGAGGACGGCGAAGCACCCGCAAGGACTCACAATGTGCGACACTGCAGGTGGAGAGGTTCCGCCTATGCCGGACGATCTGCACTATGAGGTTCAGCAAGCGCGCGGTGAATTCGCGAAGCTTGGGCTGTTGACTGACATCGATGTCGGCTTGGCGGGAAGATATCTCGGCGCTGCCATTGCTGCCAGGGAACGTAAGGACCGGAGGGAATGGGAATCTCTGTTCGGCTTCTGGCGCACCCTGATTCGGGGTGGCTGGTGTTGCCCAGCCTGCGGTGGCCAAATGGAGTACGGCGAGGCCTCGGGCGTGCGTTGCAAGAAGTGCGTCTGGGTGCCGGGACGGGCGGTTAGTTCCAATTCGCAAGGTCAGTAGCGATCCGCCCGCTACACCTGGCTGTCACGCTCTCGCCTCTGCTATCCTCTTGGTCGATGTGCAGCCGCGGGGCGCGACAGGTCGCGAACCAAACGGTTTCACGAAGCAGCTCACCGTGAGGAGGTTTGACGATGGCCACAGGCACAATCAAACGTATCGTAAGAGACCGAGGGTTCGGCTTCATCCAGCCGGAGGGGTCGAGCGAAGAGTTGTTCTTCCATAAGAGCGCTCTCGAAAGCGGCTCCTTCGAAGCGCTGACCGAAGGCGGAACCGTGGAGTTCGAAGCCCAGCCCGATCCCAAACGGCCGGACCGTAACCAGGCGGTCAAGGTGCGCCCAGCGTAGGAGGAGTCGTCCGTTGCCCGGCATATGGGAAGGATGAGGCCTTCAGCCCTGGTCTGACCTGTTCAGAACGGTGACCCGGCCATCCTCCAGGAGACTGCTCCCCTCCCCTACGTCGCACATGCAAGAACAGCTCCCCGGCACGACGACGTACGCGCTGCGCCGCAGCGCCCGGCGGCGACGGACGATCGAGCTCTCGGTAGACCCGGCCGGGGGGCTCATTGTTGCCGCCCCGATGAGGACGCCGCATCACGAGATCGACGCGTTCGTGCAGCAGAAGACGCGCTGGATTCGCAAGGCGCTGCGAGATGCGCGCGAGCGCGCACAGCACCTGCGCAGGGACTTCGTCACCGGTGAGTCCCTGCCCTACCTCGGACGGTCGTTGCGGCTCAGCGTGGTCGACGCCGTCGCCGGTCGTTCGGGTGTCGAGCTACGCGGCGCGTGCCTCGAACTCCGTCTCCCGCCTGGCGTGAGCGAGGGTGAGCGGCGTTCCGCGATCATTAAGTCGCTCGAAGGCTGGTACCAGACACCGGCACGGACGGCGTTGTTGGATCGGGTACAGTTCTTTGCGCCGCTCCTCGGCGTCGAACCGAAGGCGGTACGAGTGAGGAACCAGAAGACGCGCTGGGGGAGCTGTGGCAAGGACGCCACGCTCTACTTCAGCTGGCGGCTCATCATGGCGCCGCCGGCGGTCGCCGATTATCTCGTCGTGCACGAGCTCTGTCATCTGCGCCGACCGGACCACGGGCGAGCGTTCTGGTCGCTCGTGGCGAGCGTCCTCCCCGACTCTCAGGAGCGGCGGGCGGAACTACGGCGAGACGGCTGGCGCTACCGGCTCTGCTAGCCGCCTCAGGGACCTATCTGTGGCTAACGGGGTGCTGAAAAACTCCGGTCGCCCGGGGTACAGGGGGCGGAGCGCCCCTGTCGGGGGGTCTGGGGGGTGTCCCCCCAGACCCATATACCTTCCTGGGCGGGCGGGTGGGAACGGTAGACATCTATTTTTCAGCACCCTGCTGGGTCGTTAATCCCCGCCTTCGTACTTGAACGAGATCTTGACCTTCGCTCGATAGGCCCGCACCTGGCCCTCCTCGAGCTGCATGTCCAGCTCGACGACCTCCGCGACGCGCAGGTCGCGCAGCGTCTTCGACGCCCGCCCCACGGCCGCCGCCGCCGCCTTCTCCCAGGAGTCCGTGCTGGTCCCCACCAGCTCGATCACCTTGTACACGCTCTCTGGCATGACGCTTCTCCTTCCGAATCCGCGCTGTCTGATCGCCACAGGCCACACGACCCCTGCGCAGCCGAACTGGGCGTAGAGTAACACTACGGCGCAGCGACAGAGGAAGCAAGGCGGAGTTGCCCCACCGGCTGGTTCCCTGCTACGGTGCTGCGACCTCGCAGGGTTCGGCCGGCGGCGCGAACCCGCAAACGATCAAGTCGCGCCGATCCGCAGCGCCAGCGCCAGCCGCGACTCCAGCGCCAGCCCTTCGCGCAGCGACAGGTCCAGCCCCCGCACGATCGCCTCCTTCGCGGCCGAGAGCGCACGCGGCGGCGCCTCCGCCAGCGTCCGCGCGTAACCGTCGACCGTCGAGTCCAGCTCCGCCCTCGGCACCACGCGCTGCACCAGCCGCAACCGGTACGCCCCGACCGCGTCGATCGGCTCTCCGCTCAGGATCAGCTCCAGCGCGATGCCCGGCGCGATGTGGCGCGGCAGGGTCTGCGTCCCGCCCGCCGACGGGATGTACCCCAGCCCCACCTCCGGCAGCCCGAGCAGCGCATCGTCGGCCGCGACGCGCAGGTCGCAGAACAGGCTCATCTCCAGCCCCGCGCCCAGCCCGTAGCCGTGGACCGCCGCGATCACAGGCTTCGGCAGGTGGAGGAGGAGGCCCCAGAGGTCGCGCTCGTGTCGCGCTCGCCGGGCCGCCACGTACGACGGCGCCGTCCCGAACTCCGAGAGGTCCGCCCCCGCGCAGAACGAGTCGCCCGCGCCGCGCAGGACGAGCACGCGGGCGTCGGGATCGTCGCGGAACGCCTCGAACGCCGTCCAGAGCTCGTCGCGCATGGCGAGGTTGACGGCGTTGAGCTTCTCCGGACGGTTCAGCGTCAGGCGAGCCACGCCTCGCTCGTCCTTCTCGTAGATGATGGTCTCGAATGTGGTCATGTCTTACTACAGATCGCAGACGAACGCGCCCTCGCGCCGACGGATGCGCAAGGAGCCGTCCGCACCGAGGCGTTCCTCCAGCAGGCGCACGAAGACCTCGCGCATGGCCTCCTGCTCGGATTGCGGGAACAGGGCCGGCTCCCACTTCTTCCACATCGAAGCGATTTCGTCGGTCGAAAGCATCATCTGACCCTGCCAGGTCCGCAGCTCGACCTTCGCGAAGTGGCGCTGCGCGTAGGCGACGCCGGTGTCGAGATCGAAACGGCTGCCGACATCGAGATCGGCGACCGACAGCTCGCGGCCGAGGGCCCAGGCGGCCGCCTCCGCGACAAGCTGCGTAACCTCCAGTTCGTGATCGGGCGCACTGGTGGCGGCGATGAGTCGGCCGCCGGGCGCGAGACAGCGGCGGAACTCTTCGAACGCGCCGTCAATGTCGCGCATGAAGTAGAGCGTCCAGCATGTGACGATGACATTGAACGCACCGTCTCGAAAGGGCAGGCGCTCCATGTCTCCGATGAGCACACACACGCGGTCGCGGTGCAGCTCGCGCGCGCGGCGCGCGAACGTGCCCGACAGATCGAGGCCAAACAGCCGCGCGCCCGGCAGCCCCGCGGCGAGCGGTTCGAGGAGCCAGCCGGACCCGAAGCCGAGCTCTATCACGCGGCCACCCGCCCCTGCCCGCTCGCGCACGGCCTCGACGAGACCGCGCACCACGAGCGGGACATCGGTCGCGCGCTGGCCGATCAGGTCGTTGCTCGCGACCTTCGCGTCGGCGAACCGTTCCTGTGCTACTACCTTGGGATCGCGGCCGGTCACGGCTGCACCTCGCAGTGTCCCTTGATCGCGCGCAGGGACGCCTCGACCGTGCGCCGGCTCTGCGGGCCGATGGAGGAGA
>Ga0326597_10014040_pt1 | contig 10505 bp, 7 predicted proteins | sample RVTome_12_FD_203789 | JGI IMG/M metagenome (GOLD analysis project Ga0326597, IMG submission 203789) | Soil microbial communities from uranium-contaminated site in the Upper Colorado River Basin, Wyoming, United States - RVT100D185 | ecosystem: Environmental > Terrestrial > Soil > Contaminated >... | reverse complement strand
TGGCTGTATTCTTGCAAGTGACACGAGTCGTTCGCGGTAGCACAAAGAAAAAATAACGTGAAGCGGGAAGCAGGTAGTAACCTGACACTCAGCATCCACAACGGCACGCGGCCGATAGCCGTCGCGAGCCTCGGAGTGCTGATTGCGACACCTGGTGGTAGGGAATTATATTGGGCAAATCAATCTGAAGTCGCTGCGTGCATAGGGACACCGTAACTCTGCTCACGGGCGGCGATCGATTGCGAGGAGCTGACAAGCGGATGAGGTGGCGTTTCTTGCAGTTTGGTGTTCGCCAGTACTTGCTCCTGATCGCCGTGTTGTCATTGCTGCTTGCGATCATGGCACCTCGGCTTCAGGATGCGTATCGTTCGCGACAGCTCGGACTCGAATACCGCAGGTTGCAGGACGCCACCAGGAACCTTGCAACTGCGGTGCGCAGCAGCGACGCGGAACTGGCGCGACGAGCTTTGGAGGCGGGTGCAAGTGCGAATGTGCACCACGGCGACGGATCGTTGCTTCGTCATTGCATTGACAACGGCCAGATCCCGCTGGTAGAGCTGCTGTTGGATTTTGGCGCGGATATCGAGCGCGTGGAGAGACTGCAGAGCTCCCTTGTTGTAGACGGGCCGCCTTTGTATGCCGCGGTCGGTTGCAGTCAACCGACGGAAGTTCGCCAGGAGATGGCCCGGCTTCTGATCCAGCATGGAGCGGATGTTCGAATGAGGATCGGACGCCTCGATTTGATGGACTTGGCTGTTTATCGTTCCGATCCAGAAATGGCGGACTTTCTTAAGGGGCATGGACTACCGTATGGCGCTCGTGAGATGGCCGCCTTCAATCAGCTGGAACAGCTCCAGCGTCTGGTCGCTGAGAATCCGGGCGTTCTCCGAGAGCGTTCCAAGCCAATCTTCACAAACCGCCCCGAAAGAGGCCCGACACTGCTCGGAATGGCGTTGTGGAAAGGCCATCGGGAGGTGGCGATGTTCTTGATCGATCAAGGAGCGCCGCTAGATACCGTCGAGGGCCAAGGGCAGACGCTTCTGCATCAGGCAGTTCGTGGTGGTGATCCCGAACTGATCTTGCTGCTCGTCACTCATGGACTCGATGTGAATGCGAAGGACGACTACGAGGACACGCCCCTCACCGATCGCGTTTGGGACGCTCCTCCCGAGGCGATCTCGGCGTTGATCAAGGCGGGAGCAGATATGAATTCTTGCCGGTTCGACGGTAGGACGGCGCTTCATCTGGCTGTAGCTAACGGGCGGATTGACGTCATCCCGATGCTGCTCGCCGCAGGTGCCGATCCGAGCATTCCCGATAGAGATGGAATGACCGCCCTCGACGAGGCGCGAGCGAAAGACCCAAAGATTGCGAATATGCTGACGTCAGGTATGAGTACCATCACGCGATCTCTTGACTAGCGAGTATCAGCGCGAATTAGTGTTCCTTCTCTGCTCCCTCTCACTTCACATTAAGGATCGGTCAGGTTCGGAGCCCACAGGCCCTCGCGAATCACCGGGATCTCGCCCGATTCAGGCAGCGTGTTCGCGGCGGCTTCTTGCAACGTCTTGGAGAATTCGGCGACGCGATTCGCGTGTTCTTTAACATCCGCCAGATTGGTTTGCTCCAGAGGATCGTTCTCGTGATCGTACAACTCACGTCCGCGCTTGCCTGAATCCCATTCCGTATAACGCCAGCGCGGCGTCCGTAATGTAAATCCAAAGGTTCCCTTTGCTCTCGGTCCACGGGTCACTTGACTCAACGCCCAACCTCGTCCGGCTTGAGTCGGGTCCGACAGGATCGGTCCAAGATCCTGGCCTTGGATGTTTGCTGGCGCGTCGATGCCGCAGAGCTTCGTCAAGGTTGGATACAAATCGATCAGCCCCACCGGCGTCGCCGCAACACCGCCTCTCTTCGAAGCACCGGGCGCAGCGATGATCAGCGGCACACGCGCGCTCTCTTCGAACAAGCTCATCTTCTGCCACAACCCATGTTCGCCTAGGTGATAACCGTGGTCGCTGGTGAAGACCACGATCGTGTTGTCGGCCAAGCCAAGTTCGTCCAGCTTGTTCAGCACCCGCCCGACTTGTGCGTCCATAAACGAGATACTGGCGAAGTAAGCTTGAATCGCTTGTTGCCGCAGATCGTCGGTCAGTAGCTCGTGTTCCTTCTTGTGGCTGCCAAGCGCGTCCGCCGGGAGATCCTTCACATCCTCTTCGACACCTTTAACCAAAGGCATCTCGTCCTTGGGGTATCCATCAAAGTACGGCGCCGGAGCGACGTAGGGAGTGTGGGGCCGGAAAAAGCCGACGGCCAGAAAGAACGGCCGCGACCGGTCTCGCGCACAACGTTCCAAGACCCATTCGGCGTCGCTTGCCTGCATCCCGTCGGTGTGCAACAAGTCGCCGCGCGGCGAGGCATACCAGCTGAGCGTTCCACCAAAACTGTTCGGCCGCAGCGAAAATATATCCGGCTCTTCAAGCAGCCGATCGCATCCAGCAGGATTCAGCTCCAACTCCCAGGAACCAGGATCGTCATGCCCGTTCGTTCCGATGGACTTCGGCACGTTGTAGTGATACAGCTTGCCAATCCGAGCCGCGAAGTAACCGGCGCGGCGGAACGCCTGCGGCAAGCTAATGTGTTGAGGGATCGTTTGGCGGAAGATCTGGCTGTTCTGCAAGATGCCGGTGCTGTTCGGATACAGTCCGGTCAGCATCGAGTTGCGACTTGGCCCGCACAGCGGGAACTGGCAGTAACTCCGCTCGAACCGCACGCCGCGATTGGCCAGGCTATCGATGTTCGGCGTCTCGACTTGCGGATGCCCGTAACAGCCGAGTGAATTGTTCAGGTCATCCGAGATAATGAACAACACGTTGGGGCGCGACTCGGCCGCATCGCTGCGTTGCACGGGAGCGGCCATCAAATGAATGGCAGCGATGACACAGGCCAGGGACACGGTCATTCGAGAACGAGGGCAGCGTTGAAGCATGATCACATTCATCCTGTCAGAGGCGATTAATTGGTGTGAAACAGTTGGCTGTGTGTACGACAGTGTAATGGAGCGTGAGCCTAAATGCGACGATGCAACTTCATATTTCGTGTTCGCTCGGCTAGCGATCGTCCGCGTACAGGCGAGAGCAGTCTGTCGTTGCTACGTCGCAACCTGCTTTCGCGAGACGGCGATCCGGCGGCGGTCGAGATCGACTTCTAACACCTTCACACGAACGACATCGCCAACCGCGACGACTTCGCTCGGATCTTGCACGAAGGCATTCGCGAGCTGCGAAATGTGAATCAGTCCGTCCTGATGCACGCCTAGGTCAACAAACGCGCCGAAGCGAGTCACATTGGTGATCACGCCTTCGAGTACCATCCCTTCCTTCAAATCTTCCAGCTCGTTCACCCCTTCGGTGAACTTCGCGACTTTGAACTCGCTGCGCGGATCGCGGCCCGGCTTCGCCAACTCGGCAAGAATGTCCTGGACCGTGGGCAGGCCGACTCGGTCGTCGACAAAGTCCGCGGCCCTCAGCTTGCCGACCGAGGCGGCGTTCCCGACGAGTTGCTTGGTCGACACACTTAGCTTCGCCGCCATCTTCTCGACGACACAATAGCTCTCTGGATGAACTGCCGAGTCGTCGAGCGGTTGCTTGCCGGCGCGAATCCGCAAGAATCCCGCCGCTTGCTCGAAAGCCTTTTGGCCGAGCTTCGGCACCTTCATGAGTTGTTTGCGATCGTCGAACGTACCGTTCGCATCGCGATACTCGACGATGCCCGCCGCCAACTTCGGGCCGATGCCCGCCACATGCGTGAGCAATGACGCGCTCGCCATGTTCAGGTCGACGCCAACGGAGTTCACGCACGATTCAATCTCCCGGTCAAGCGACTTCTTGAGCGCCGTTTGATTGACGTCGTGTTGATACTGGCCGACGCCGATCGATTTCGGATCGAGCTTCACGAGTTCGGCCAGCGGATCTTGCAGACGGTGAGCGATGCTGATCGCTCCGCGTACGGTCAAGTCGAGATCGGGATACTCGCGAGCCGCGAGTTCGCTTGCCGAATAGATCGACGCTCCCGATTCGCTAACCATCACCTTGGCGATGCTCAAGCCATCGGACCGCAGCAACTCGGTCACGAATGCGTCCGTCTCACGCGACGCCGTGCCGTTGCCGATCGCGATTAGTTCGACGTTGTACTTGGCGATTAGATCGCGAACCGTCTTCTTCGCTCCCTCGACATCGTTGCGAGGCGGTGTCGGATAGATCGTCGTATTGGCGAGAAACTTGCCTGTGCCGTCAACGACTGCCACTTTGCAACCGGTGCGAAATCCTGGATCGAGCCCGATCGTTACCTTTGGTCCGGCGGGAGCCGCGAGCAGAAGTTCGCGCAGATTACTCGCAAAGACTCGAATCGCCTCGTCGTCGGCCTTCTCTTTCAACTCCTGCAGGACCGCGGATTCAGTCGCCGGGTGCAGCAACCGCGTGTAGCAATCCTCGACCGTCGTCAGTAAGTCGCGATGAAACTCAAACCTCGCGTTATGCGCCAGCCGCTGCTTCAACTTTCGTAATGTAAACTCGTCGTCCAATTGCAGCCCGACTCGCAATATACCTTCCGCTTCACCACGCTTCATCGCCAGGAAGCGGTGGGAGGGGATGCGTTTCACGGGCTCGCCATGATCGAAGTACATCTCAAACTTGCTGCCCGCTTCCTGCTTTCCGCGTTTCACCTTCGAGACGACTTGCCCAAAGCCGACCGCTTGCTCGGCGAGCCAACCACGAGTCGCCGCGTCCTCGGACCAGACCTCCGCAACGATGTCGCAAGCTCCCTGCAATGCGCTCGCCTCGTCCGGCAAGTCGTTTTCCGGCGAGACGTAGGTACGCAACACCTCGCTCCGCGAGCGATTCCGCGGTTGCTGAGCAAGTAACAAGTCCGCCAGCGGCTGCAAGCCTCGTTCTCTGGCGATGGTCGCCTTCGTTCGCCGCTTTGGTTTGTAAGGGAGGTAGATGTCTTCCAGAGTTTTCTTGTCAGCGCAATCTTCGATTTGCCGCCTTAGTTCGACCGTTAGCAGTCCTTGCTCGTTGATCGTCTTGAGGATCGTCACTTTCCGCTGAGCCAACTCGCGAGCCTTCGCAAGCCCATCCTCGATCGCCCGCAACGCCAACTCGTCCAGCCCTTTTGTCGCTTCTTTGCGATATCGAGCAATGAACGGGAGCGTATTCCCCGCGTCCAGCAAATCGGTCGCCGAACGCACTTGCGCGGGCGCAACGCCCAGTTGTAAACTGATCTCCCGCGTGACTTGCTCCAGATTGAAGCACTCGAATGATTCGTCTTCCATGAACTCCGCACTCCAAATTAACGGCGTGGTTTGGGCAACGACGGCAAGTCCATCGTCGCTGGCGAACGACCGCTCGCGGGCCGCGTAAAGGGCGTGCCAAACTTGGTGTAGCCGGAAACGAATCCGCCATGCGAGAGGAAGAACTCGCCCGTTTCGACACCCATGAAACGGTCGAGCCGATCTTTCTTGCCGGTTGGGTCGTGGCTGAACTTGGCCGTCGTTAGCTCGATCCATTCGCCATCAGCCGTGCGAATCCATTGATTCCCGTAGAGCGCTTTGCGAAGCAGATGACCGTTGCCTCCGACAAAGTTCTCGCTAAAGCTGTACAGTCCGCGAAGATTTTTTCCTTCCTTCGGTGCCTTCCAACTTGAAATTAGCATCCACTCGCTCTGATCGGGTCGGTAGTAGTAGCCTGCGAACACTGTGTGCGTGTCATCCGCGGGTTCGGCCGTCACGAGAAACCGCTGCCGTTGGCCGGTCTTCCACGGGAACTTCAAGTGGCTGTGCCCACCCGTTCCTTCGTTCCCGAAGCTGCCGGAATAAACATCTTCACCCTTGCCGACCAAAGTGACCCGATCCTCGTCGGCAACTTTGTTTCGATCGACCGCCTCGCCCCCGCTATCCCAGACGCTAAAGATGATCCGCCGCTCGGTCGCGCTGTTGGCTTGCACCCCGAAATAACCCCGATGCCAACCGCACGCCATGTAGTACGTCCACAACGGCTCTTCGACGCCCGTCATCTCACAATAGAACGCGGAAACTTCAACCTCCCGTGGAACGGGATAGGTGAGATGAACCGATGCTGCGTTGCGCCGAGGCTTCAAGTTGAAATGAGCATTGCCACTCGCTGCCCCATCCAAGACCAGAGCCTCGATATTACCAGCGGGCGCGCCGGCGGCATTCATCGATTCAAGTTTGAAGCCGTGATAGCCAGGCTCGTTGATTTGAAATTCGCCAAAGTCAGCCGTGACCGCGTCGCTGCCTCGTCCCTCAACGGCCACTTCCCGCGACTCTCCAGCGATTGTCAAGCGTAAGCACGACGCCCGACCCTCCTCGACGCGAAGCACTACGGAGGCCCGGAGCGTTCCGGCCTGTTTCAACTCTCCGATCCAAGTTACACGCACGCGGGGATCATTCCATCGAGTCACACCTTGCTCGGCGGAAACGCGAGCGCCGTTCGTATCTGGATCGAGGTACGCCGTCGCGCCGGGCACTCGTACCTCTGCCCAACATGGAACGCAACAGAGCGTCAGGAAAAGACAGCTGGGCAGCATGTTTTGGCGCATCGTTCTATAACTCATCGCATTCCTAAGGAACTCTGGTCACTGATAGACACTGCCAGTTGTGAAAGACAGTTTACCAGTTATCGAATAATTCGAAATCGAAACAAGTACGTCAGGCTTTCCAGCCTGACATGTCAGCCTAGAAAGGCTGACGTACAGCACCTTAGAACAACTCCATCTGCTTCGGCGGATGCGATTCGCTCTCGCGGGGCCTATTAGGCGGCTGGGTGTGGCACGCCCTGAGGCACGAAGGGCGTGGAGTCGCACGTCTCGCCGCCACGCCCATCGCCTCCGGCTCTGAGCGTGCCACTCTAGAATTAAGCTGCGCCGCCTCGCTCGCAATGATTGTCGCGGCCATGTAACGGCTGCACAACAAGTCCTTTGTTTATTGTGCATCAGGCTGTATACTCCGGCTCAATTTGATACCCAAATAGACTAACGCCTCACCAACCCAATCCGAAGACCATGAATGAGCGAACGTTACACGACGGGCAGAGCGATGGCCTCGTCCCGCTGGAAAGCCTATCGATCCGCGAAGTCACTTCGTTTCCGCAATTGTTACGCGCGATGGCGAAGACCGCGTTCGGCGGGCGACAACTTGGCGAGGCATTTGATATCCTGCTCGAAATGACTCGCAAAGAGTCCTGCAAAGTCGTCTTGACACTGTCCGGAGCCATGACCGTCGCGAAGCAAGGACGGCTTGTCTGCGACATGATCGATCAAGGCATTGTGCATGCCATCGTTGCGACGGGTGCCTTGATTGCACACGGGCTGACCGAATCGATCGGCTTGGCTCACTATCGCTACGACCCCACTAAATCAGACGAAAATCTGTTCGAGCAAGGTTATAATCGGATTTACGATACGCTCGAAATGGAAGCCAACTTGAACGACGTCGAGCGACTGGTGCGGGCCGTGCTGACGGAAACCAAGCCCGAAGGTGGCGTCTGGTCCTCAGCACGGATCTGCCACGCTCTGGGACAGAAGTTGAACGAACTGGCCGAGGGACCGGGGATCTTGCGTAGTGCATTTGAACAGAAGGTGCCGGTCTTCATCCCGGCGTTCACCGACAGCGAGATGGGACTCGACGTTTCGACCTGGGCGATGGCATGTGCCTTGCGAGCCGCGGGGACTGACCCCGCGACACTCCAACCGGAAGAGATCTTTCAAACGGTTCCCACCTTTAATCCGTTCCTCGACTTGCAGCAGTACGCCCGTTTCATCGGCACTGCGGAAGAACTGGGCATCATCACGATCGGCGGAGGCGTTCCTCGCAACTGGTCTCAACAAGTCGGCCCCTACTACGACATCACGAACGCGCGACTCGGGGCGAAGCTGTCGGCGCCGCGATTCAAGTACGGAGTCCGAATCTGCCCCGAGCCGGTTCATTGGGGCGGCCTGTCCGGCTGCACGTATTCAGAAGGTGTCAGTTGGGGAAAATTCGTTCCGCCCATCGAAGGAGGCCGCTACGCCGAAGTCTATGCCGACGCGACCGTCGTCTGGCCGCTGTTGATGAAGGCGGTTTTTGATGAGCTTGGGGTAAACCGAGCCCTCTAACTCCCCAGCACCTTCGCCAGCCCCTTCTGAAACTGGAGCATCGTCGGAGTCAGCTCATTGCGAATGAGATCACCCAGATGCCAGAAATTCATCTCCCGGTCTTGCTCATACATCCAGGCCAGAGTCACCAGAAGAAGATCCATGCTCGCCATCGGACAATGCCAGCGGGGCACTCTGGGGTCCTTCTCGTGCATGATTCGGTAGAGCGCATCTCCGTTGTCGAGGTAGTCCGTGACCGCCCGCTCGACCATCAAGGCGGCCAGGAACAGCCGCCTCGGAATATCAACTGCAACACGCCCGTCGGTGAGCGTTTCCACCACCAGCGTTCGCGTGAAGGCAACCGTGTCGTATTCAGCGATCACTTCCGCGAGAGCCTCCACCGCTTGCAGCAAGCCCCCCGTAGGCAGTCCCGCGCCGTGCAGTTGCTCCGCCAGCCGACTGCGGGATGCGGGGCGTCGCATGATGCGTCGAAAAGGGTGGCGCCAAAAGCTGAGATGAAAGCCGATGTCTTCGTAAGTCAGATCGATCTTCAGCGGCTGATCGCGAAACATCGACGATGACTTCATGATCTCGCCGTCGCGGCCGGCATAGCGAATGAACTTATGCTCCACCAAATCGGCGAGCATCTCGGCCACGATCGCATTGACGCAGACCGCGATGCGGCCACGGATCTCGGCTGCGATGATTTCACGAGCCCGATCACGGTTCAAATGCACCTCGCTGCCGTGTACATCGAAGGCGCTGGCCAAAGCCTGATCCGGCGTCCGGCGTGCGAATCGCACTCCCGTGACTGGCGAGAGATCCTCGCGAACAAAGGCCAGGTCGTAATAAGACCATTCAAACTCACAAAGCGACTGTTGCCAGCAGTGCCCCCAGGTATCGTGGATCAAATACTTCTCCGACTCATGGGCCGAAAAGCAGGTAACCATCGTACACAGTGTCTGAAACACAATGTCCGCGGGAGTGTTGGCGTAGGCGGGCAGATTATGGAGCGCGTCGGTCACCTGCGTCACTAGTACATTCGAGAGCAGCGTTTCATCGAAGTGCCCAAATCCAGGAAAACGATCCGTCCGCCAACTGCTCTTCCGCAAGTTCGTCAGGAAGGCTTGAATCTCGTCCCGCTCTTCGACAGCTCGCGCCTCGTAGCCGGGCCGAGTCACGGCAGCATCCCTGAACCAAATGCCGAAACTGACCGAAGCCTCCGTGATGGTTACCCCGATGTCGCCGGACCGAAAAGGAACGGCACCGTAGACGCTCTGAAACAATCGTCGGATCGCCCCGTCGAGGTCGTCCTTCGCAGCATCGGCTTGCAGGTGTGCGCACAGGATCTCGGTGACAGCATGCTTGAGTCGCAATCCATCGGTCAAATAGATGACCTTCGTGTGCATCGCATCGATCTCGGCCTCTGTCCACGCAAAGGCTTCGCGCAGGGCTCCGAAGAGAATCTCGCGCTCGTTATCGGTCCCTTTCATATCGACGGGGAATTTCTCCAAGCTCTTGCTGCGCAGCGTATCCAAACGAATGCTGCCGACCGAGCTAGGAAAGTACGAGGACAGCATGACGGCCTCGCTGAACGTCCGACGGTGGTCCTCGCCGAGGCAGTCGAGGTCATTGCGTGCCTCGTCGACCAGGCGATGGGCTTCCTGATGCAGGGTTTCGCGAATCGGTATCGCTGCCTTGCGCTTCTGGGCGAGGCTCATTGTTTCGTCGCGCAACAGCCGTTCGAGATCCGCCAACGGTTCAAGCACGACGCGCCAACTCGCGGGGGCGCTGATCGAAAACAACTCTAAGCTGGAAAGTTCGCCCATGATCAGCCGCCCGCTTTGCGCGTCGCCGCGATGCGATGTTTCAGTTGGCGACTCCTCGGCACCGGTCGGGATATCGCTTCAATCGCGTGGCAGTCGGCAACCTCGTTGTTCAAGGTCGGATTGGCGTAGCCAGCGGACATCATGGCTCCAACTGTGTGAAAGTATACCGCAAGATCGTTTAACGCGACGCCAGCGGCGAGCGTTGTTGGGAGCGGGCATTCCAAGCTCGCCGCTGCGTCGCGTTGAACAATTGTGCCAATGCCATCCGCAGGCTCTAACTACGTATAGTCGACGAGCCCGCTTGCAAATAGATCGTGTGCGAGCAGCAGCCCCGATTCTCTACTTGCCGAGATTAAGTTGCAAGTTGGTTGCCGTGGCGGTAGGGGTACAACTTGGCGAATTAGGCTTCCGAAGTCTCGAAAGACTTCGGAAGGCTGCGCGAGACTGTACCACTACCGCCGTGGCCGACGCTGACGCTCTTGTGCCACACTCGAACGCGAGCGATATCGCGCAAAGGTGTCGAGC
>Ga0326597_10014039_pt1 | contig 10505 bp, 4 predicted proteins | sample RVTome_12_FD_203789 | JGI IMG/M metagenome (GOLD analysis project Ga0326597, IMG submission 203789) | Soil microbial communities from uranium-contaminated site in the Upper Colorado River Basin, Wyoming, United States - RVT100D185 | ecosystem: Environmental > Terrestrial > Soil > Contaminated >... | reverse complement strand
CATCGCGTTTGTCGAGGATCCGGACGGCTACAAGATAGAGCTCATACAACGGGGCACGCAGGGCGCGCATTAGTATCACCTGTTCGAGATCCCCGGACAGACCTACCCTAAATGAGATCAAGTAGGTATCAAGAATCCCATCTCGAGAAGATAGGCAAACCTGCTAGGACCATAAACGCCTATTCTCATGCCCAAAGAGGCTATAGGTGTTGCTGACCAAGACAGAAGTGGTGTGACTAAAGAAACTGAGTTTGTGTCAAACGCTTCACCATTACTATTGCTTCTCGTTGTAGGAAGTTGAGTATGTAGCGCCCTATAACTTCTCCTGTTGCTGATCATCTCGACTATTCAGCTAACCACCTAGCGAGAATTTTTTGTGCGAAGCCGTTATGCTTTAGCTTTTTAAAGACGACATATATGCCGAGCGTCTACTCCATATCCGATTTTCTTCACGCCTTTGAAGGCGTGTATGAAACCCTCGACGTGCGCGCCGCGGTCGTTCGAGACAAAGATAAAGAACAATGGCTGTTGATGGCGCTGTCGGTGCATGTGCGCATGGCCTCACCCGAAACAGCAAAACAGGAGTTCTTGGATACGATTAAACGATTCGGCGCCATTGATTCCCCGGTGTTCCGCATCGTTCAGCAATGCTATCCCATCACCGAAGCACAACGGTTCTTCCAGGAGATAAAAAACGGCAACTTAAAGTTGGAAAACTTCCGGGTTTGGCTTTCCGATTCATGCGATATTCTGACGCTGGCCGGGAGTATGCGCGTCGATTATCACAACCCATCCGCCCACTGGCCTCGCATCGAACAACAGCGCCAGATCGTCGCCAGAGATTCCAACATCAGGCAGTTGCTGCTTAACAACGCCGAAATACTATGCGACACGGAAATGGCCGGCTATGAAAACCCGCACCTGGCGGTGAATACCCTCTTGGACATCAATATCAGCCAATCCACCGAGCCCGGCGGTGTGTGGATCGCCTGCGATGCTCCCGTGCGCCTGTTACCTCCACAGGTCACGCGAAACGGCAAGGAATTTAAACTAAAGCTGCGCGCCGAGGCGCATCCTGCGATCGAGGATGTTGCCTGCACCATCCGGCGGACCGGCGGTCCCTATGGGTCTAATGCCTTGCTGCAGCAATCGGTCATTAAACTTACCCGTTTCGCCGAAACAAAAAATCCCGCGTTGTGGTCGGGCGAGATACAACTCCCCGTCGAACGCGACGATCAAGTCACTCTAGAAATACTCTCCAAAAAAGTAGGAAAGCTGTATCACACGAACATAAGGCCTTTTAATTTATTGCCCATCGAACAAAATAATCCTTTGATGGCGGCACTGAGGCTCTTCTGTCCTCCCGAGGAGATCGGTCAACTGCTCCAAGAACCGCACAGAGCCAAGATGGAGCTGGCGAATCTCAAGAATCCGGGACGGCTTTTTGAAGTGTCGGTTCAGTGGTTGTTGTCCGTGCTGGGTTTCCGTGCTGTCTGGTTGCACAACTACGAGCGGCTCAAGGACGCCAACATGGATTACGGGACCATCGACTGTTTGGCGTACAAAGAAGACGAGGATCTCCTGTTGCTCGTAAATTGTTCCCTGGCGGCCCCGAATCCGAGCGAGCTTAACCGGCACGAGGACCTGATGACCCGTCTGTCCAATCAGCTGTTCCAGGATTCAAAGGTTAAAGTACGTTCTGCGCTATTCACCACGGCCCATAAACCCGAAGCAGAACAACAGAACGCCCGCGGTTCGGCTATCAAGATGTTTTTCAAAGAAGATATTGATCAGTTGTTGCGTGTGGCGGAAGGTGGGCAGATTCTCGAATATTTGCGATCCATTAGCCCGCTATTTTGAGAGGGAGAAGGGATGGTCATTGACTGGCTCGCGATACTCAAGACCCAAGCTGGGTGGGTCTCAAGGAAACTTCTGAAGCCTATAGGCGAGAAGTACGCTCGGCTCAGAGCCAGTCAAAAGGCCATGCGAGGTGAAAATCTTGTAGGCCAAAGCAGCCTTCATCATCTAGTCGCAATCGAACTCAACAAATTGGCCGCACGAAAAAAGCTACCTCCGGCCCTTCAGTCTGATGAATGTCGGAACTGGTTGCGGCTGGGTGACAACGTTGAGCTCTTTGTCGAAGTGCTTGTAGCACGGGCGAGCAATGATCCTGAGATGTCAAAGCAAGCTGAGGAACTGCTTGCAATCAATTACGAGCGTCTCACTCAGGAAACTAGAAAGTTGGCCCCTGGCCGAGTGGCTCTGACCATCTCATATGTCTGCGGGCAACTCCAGGCGACAGACCGTGTCAGACAAGAATTGCAACTGGCGCTAGAGTATTTTACAGCCGCGCATGTGTTTAAGCTCAACCATCCTGAACGACGTCAGTTTCCAATAGATGCCGACGTGGCTCGTGTGCGAACCATGGCCGCGACATTGCTTGAGGCCGGTAAGCGCAGCTGGAAGATGCCTCGGTTCGTTGCACCGCTCACCTTAGAGGCGCGCGAATGGAAGGATGGTGAAGAACCACGCCCCACTAGTGCTTCTGAACTTTTGACATTAATCGAAACGGGGGACAGCTTAGTTCTATTCGGCGAGGGCGGTATAGGAAAGACAACCTTCTTGTTGAATCTGTGCATGTCTTGCATATCCGGTGGGCGCCGTATTCCCCTTTTTGTGGACGCGGCAATTTGGGCGCGGACTAACGCGAGTCTCTTCGAATACCTCACCAGCCTGCCTTCAGCCCGTGGAAACGACGTGACTTCTGCTGAGCTGACCAAGCTGGCGGAGGCTGGTCGCCTAATCATCATGCTCAATGGCTGGAACGAGATGCCAGCTTCGTCAAAGCTGGTCTGCCGTGATGGTCTGATCCAACTGACAGCGTCAGCGGAATCGCTCAGCGTTGTTGTCGTATCTCGGACTTTAGGTGATACACCCAGTCTCCCAAATGCGAAGCAAATAGAGGTTCGAGGCCTTACGTGGCAGGGTCAATCGGCTGTGGTCCGCGCTGAGCTTGGCGATGAAGCAGCAGCGCCGCTACTGGACCTTCTTGCCAAGAACACACGCCTGCGCCATGCGGCCAGGAGCCCGCTGATCCTTCGGGGCCTTGTTGCCCAAGCCAGCAAGGGCGCGGTGGCGTATACGAGCGTGTTTGACCTCCTCGGAGCCGCCGTGCAGGCCTTCGAAGATGATGACCAGCGCCATCTTGTTCTATCCGTTACACCTGTCGACGGCCATCAACGCACGTATCTTGAAGAGCTTGCTTGTCTGCTCACACAGCGGTTGACTACCAACTGTTCCAGAGACGATGCGCTTCAAGCCATTCACTCCGCCGCCACTCGGCTGGCCGAGCGCCGTCTAATTAGCGCACCCCCACAACTGGCCTTGGTTTTGGATGTGCTGGCCAGTCATCATCTTTTGCATCTCGATGACGATGTGGTTCGTTTTGCCCACCAGCGTTTTCAAGAGTACTTCGCTGCCACTCGGTTGCTGCGCGAATGCATTGAGGATGTTGTCCCACCAGCGCTTCTGCGCACGGCGGTCAATCAGCCGGCTTGGGACGAATCTCTCGTCCTTGTCGCAGACAAGCTAAAAGGTGAGGGAGGCACAGCTGCCGCTAGAGCCCGGGTGGTTAAAGCTGCCGCAACGATAGATGTTGGCCTTGCCTGCGACTTGGCTGAAATCTGTGCCCTTAGCGACGCCGATGACCCGGAGCTTTACCGTTACCTCGTGGCGCGCGTCAATGAACTGGTCGCATCACCCTTGAAGGAAGTTCGGGACCTTGGAGTCGCCTACCAGATTGCGTCAGGTTTATCGGCCTTCGCAGAGAAGCTGTGGCCACTTCTCGAGAGCGAAGACCGGCAGATCCGTCTTCACACACACCGTTTGAACGGCTCCGCCATATCTCTCGCTCAGCTCGGAGTTGGGGCTGACAAGCGAGTTGCCTCATGGCCGTCAGCCCGGCGAATCGAGTTCGTGCACGAGTTGGGTGACAACGCGGACAACTACGAGTTCCTCGTGGGTTTGGCGCGAAGTGAACCTGATCCTGCTGTCCGGGCCGTAGCGATTTCCACCTTGTTCTGGCACTTCCCAGCCTCGGCAGTGCCCTTGCAGGCCTGGTTGGATGCTCCAGTTGAGGTCCAGACGGAACACAACGTCGTGAGCTACATCCAGTACGCCTTGGAGGAAGGATACGCCGGCGATGAAGTGCGAGAGCGTCTGCGTACCATCGCTGTCAACGATATGTCTAGCAACGCACAGCTGCAGTTTGCTCTGGCCTTCCCCACCAATGTTGGGCCTCGTGCGCTGGATGTGGTCTTCGAGCGCTTGCGCGATAGTGAGCATCATGGAAATGATGCTCCTCTGGTAGCCATTGCGCGGACCCATGCACCGGATCGCTTGTTGGACCTTGCTCGGGAGCTTGCCTTGCAAACGCGAGCCGTACCTGACTGGGTAGCTAAATACCTGCACGAAGCCCCGACCGACGTAAAGACTGATGTCTTTGAACGAGCATGGGCCATTCTGCAAGGACAGGACTTCAAGAATCTCAGGGGTAGGATTCTCGGACCCTTGGCAAACCACAACCAAACTGAGCGAGGCATCGCGACGTGGCTGCAATACGCTGTAGCGGATCGCGGGACGCTGACTGACGTTGACCATGAAAGGCACAGGCACCTTGGATATCTGCTTGCGCATGCACCTGGGGGCGACCTACTGAATGTGGTCATGCAGCGTGGTCAGGCAGCCTCCTACAATGAGGCGGCTCAGCTGGTTGACCTGTTGCTGCAGCGAATCGGGCGCGACGATGGAAGCGCCAGAACGGACAATCATTGGTTGCCCACAGTTGATGAAGTCCGGCAACTTGTAGTCCTATTCGCCGAGAAGATAGAGACTGCGGAGATTCCGCAGGACACAGTTCGGGTGTATCTATGCTCCGTCGCCAGCAATGTCGCACCGGCTGAGTTCGGGCCACTTCTGCTGGAGACCTGTCGCCGACACCTCGATGCCTGGAGCACTTTCCATGAGAAGGTCAATCAATGGTCGAAGAGCGCAACATCGCCTCGGCCGAATAATCCCCATTTTGGCACCTACCTGACATCTGCTTTAGCGAGGTGGGGACCCGATGCCCTTCCATGCCTGCTGGAATTGATGGCTCATCCCAGTGCTATGGAATTTATTCCCGAGGCGATTGCCCGCATCGTCAATTTGCCCTGGGCTAGTAAACGAGAACGGCTATTTAGTAGTGTTAGCTCCGATATTCGTGAGGGGGAACTGCGTCGAAGTCTGGGGCGCGAACTTCTGCAGCCTGATGATACCTACCAGCAGTGGACAGATGAGGCGGCTAAAGCTCTTGGGCAGAAACTGAGTGAGCTTGTAACGGACTACCATGAGAAGAAATCGACTGATAAGAAATTTAACGCACGACAGGCAGAGTACCAAGTTGGGCGCCTAGCGAATGTCATGGCGAACATTCCAAGTGTCGGAGTTGTCGAGCCGGTGCATCGCGCGCTGGCAAGTGGCCTGATGGACGTCTACAGGACGGTAGGCGCGCTGCGAGGTCTCGTGCGCCATGGGTTGCATATCTCCGATAAGGCCGTTGTCGGACAGCTCGAGTCTCTGTTCGAGAAAGCGGTCAATGAAAAGTGGCACGATAACTCATTACGCTATGAAATTTCGGAGCTTAGTGAACTGCTGTTCTGCGTGACACCTATCTCACTCTTGAGTAAGCCGATAGGCCACTATCTTCAGCAATGGCGTCGGTTTTCACATCCGAATGAGGTCATCCGTCATTTGGGCAGCATGCGCTCAGAAGCGGCTTGGCCAGCGCTCTTGGAGTTGGGCAATGAGCTTGCAGAGAAGGGGCCACCGCCAGAGGAGCTGACTTCGGCACTGGTCTCAGTTTTAAAGCCACAGTATCTGACTGAGTTCTTTGCACTTGTGGCCAATGGGACACTGTTTACTTGGTGTCGTAGTGACTGGACGTTGGAACGACTCGCTCCTAGCGTCGCCGCTGTCTTAGATGAGGCAACCGATCAAATTCCGGCCTTCGTAGAAGCATGCCGGCAGGTTCGGTCGCACCTAGCGGATGTGCTTGCGGGCGAAGTCCTCTCTCACATCAAGGGCAGCGAGGAGGTACGCCAATCGTACCTATTTGAAGCCCTAGATGCCGGAAGAGCTGTTCATCCGAATATGCCAGCGTACCGGATACTGAGAGGCATGTTCGCACTCAAGGTGCCTATCGATGATGCACAATATGAAGTTACCCCGAAGGCAAGCAATGAGATTCGGGCACAGCTTTACACTCGGGCGAAAGGTTCGGGGTCTATTGCCGATGGTTGCAGGCGCTTACTCGCTTCCCTGGAATGCGGACGTCGGGATATGGGTCGGCCCGACGATGAGCCACGTCATCCAATCCCGGAAGACAGTTTGGCGTGGACTGACGCTCTGTTGGTTCGACCCACACAGTAATGCACCTGATACTTAAAAATTGGGGTGGTCAAACTATGCATCCTACAGTCATGCAGGATGTTCTGAAACTGTGAATGTCCTTGCCAATAAACACAACCATGACGCATCACAGTGACACAACACGCATGCTGTCTCAAATCACAGATGCGGGACTTTTCGAACGGCTCGCTATGGCTGTTTTGCGTCAAGCAGCCCCCGAACTTTATGGCAATCTAACCCATCCCGGTACGAACCCAGATGGGAAAACAGTAAAGGCACCAATCGATGGTATTGCGTTTGTGCCGGCAGAGAGCGAGTCACACATGGTTACTGCCCACCATACAAGTGGTTCGGGTGACGATTTGAGAAAGAAATGGTTACACAATCCCCAGAAAACTCTGACGCGAGCGATGAAGAGATCTGCGATTCCGGCCGGAGATATAATCAAAACGATGCGAGTCGTCGAAGAAGAACGACGACGCACTCCAGGGCTCCGCGTGACACTGGCCTTAACGACAAATCGAGAACCACCGCAAGATTTGACTCGTGATGTCGAAGCCGCAGGAAAACGCTTTGGGATCAACATCGATATCTGGTCGTGCTCGCGTATTGCCCACTATCTTGACAACGATCCAGATGGGCAGTGGCTCCGTGGAAATTTTCTAGGAATAAATCAACAACGATTGTCCAAACAGCTGTTGCGCGACCTTTCTCACGCAAGTCTCAAGACTCTCCCGTTGATGGCGAGAACGGATGGTCTAATTGATCGAGAACTCGACCGAATAGTAGCGGAACAATCCCCACGTCCTGTTGCTTTTGTCGTAGGAGAATCTGGTTTGGGGAAAACTATTGTTTGCTATAAGTATTTGAAAGCTCATATTCAAGCTGGTGGGTGCGGCCTTGTTCTGACGCAAGAAGTCTTAGCTGCACATAGAACCATAGATCAAGCGCTTGATGCCGAACTTAGAAAGTTACATCCTGGTTTGGAATCTGATGCAGGCATAAAAGCACGTTCTCTGTGTAGTCATGACGATCCTCTCCTCATCTTGGTCGAGGATATTAATCGGTCGGAGCAGCCTGCGATTATGCTTGAACGTTTGGCTAGTTGGGCGTCAAACCAATCCAATGATGATTCCACAGAAAATTTGAATTGGCATCTGTTATGTCCCATTTGGCCAAAATTCTTGGCGGCAATTTCAGAGGAAGCAAGCAAGCGGATCGATGCTCTCTCTGTATCAGTTTCCTCCTTCACAGCGGACGAAGCTCGCATTGCTGTTCAGCGTAACGCTACTTTGGCTGAGATTGCTGTAACTCCGCTCGAAGCCGACAGCCTCGCAGAGGCGCTTGGTAATGATCCACTCATGATCGCGTTGTATGACTTTGCCCACAAGCCTGCACCGCAACAGGTAATCAGAGACTTTATTAATAACCGCCTCCGTCGACTTGCAAGCATCATGGGCAATTCAACGCTGACAGATTATCGGGCGGCATTGAAGGCACTTGCCCGCAATATGCTGTTGCACCGTCGTGTAGATCCAACGTGGACAGAAGTTCAAGAATGGTTGAGAGATCAACTTGGTTACCTTACCGCGATACATCAGATTGTTCATGGCGGTGAGTTGATGCGACTTATCGATACGGGTCAAGCTGAACGTGTCATGTTCCGACATGATCGCGTCCGCACCCAGCTTCTTTGTGACGAGGCCATTGATCTGATGCAAATTGGCCAGTTAGACGACGTTGTTGTATCGGAGCCTTTTTTCGCTGATGTAATCGGTACTGCCTTGGCAGACCCAACCGTATCGCCGGTGCTCGTCGAACGTGTGGGCGCATCTAACCCGCTTGCACTTTTCCATGCACTCAAGGTATTCCGTGAACCAAGTGCTAATGTGCATCATGCAGTTTTATGTGCGATTGATAGCTGGTTGAGCGCTAAGGACACTCAGGGACGCGCAAACCGTGCATTGAGATGGGCTGCCTTGCAGGTATTGTCGGAAACAGAGTCATCTCACGTTCTCGGAATTACAGATCGCTTCAACGATCGGGCGTTTCCTTTCCTATTTGCTCGTCTTCGGAATGGTGATGTGGATGCGGGTATTCAACTATGTTTGCGGATTGAACCCGGTGTCACTGCCCCCTGGCGCGACCGCCAAATCGCGCATGCCAAGGTTCGCTTTAGAACGATATTCATTCACAGACTCGACGAACTGTTGAAACAACCTGATCCTCCCGACAAAACGCGAGTTGGCGTGCTCCGATTGGCTGGCTATTTGGCGGAGCCCGCTCTCGCCGATGGTATCGCTGCATGCTGGGTGAGCGATTTAAATAGAATGGGACACCTTGCTGACTACCTTTGGGCCGCTGCAGAGTGCTGCGGAGATGATCCGCCCCGCTTGCTTGGGCCCGTGTGCGATGCTTGGGCGAAATTATCTGATGTGGCACCCAAAGATGGCTTACCTTCCCCACGAAATAGCGTCGCTGCCCATGAGATTTCTTGGGCGTTCAAAGAAACTCTACCGCCGCTAGCTCTGCGCTATTTCATTGAACAGGCGCAGCGAAAAGAGCTGCACTGGCCGATTACCTATATGTTGCGTGGGATCGACCAGCCAGACGCAGTTGAGTTCATTGCACGTGAATTTGCAGCTCATAGTCGGATCTCAGAAGGGACTGACAGGTTTTGGCATTTTCCATCACTTGTTATACACGATTGGCATCACCAACAGGCTGAAAAGTGGCGAGGAATGTCATTGGCCTCGCGACAACGGTTACAAGAACTCTGGACAAGTACTGATAATGATAAGCACCTTCGTCGTCAAGCTTTCCTACTCTGGGCGGCGACTTCGGCGCGGGACGACGTCTTGTTTTTGCAGGCTGTAGTAGATCCGGATCCAATCGCGGACGATATTCTCTGGGCAAGATTGAAACGCGGTGACAGCACCGCGATTCCAATGCTGCTTGATAAACTTCGAACCGATAAGCATGGTTATTGGTGGCAACTTGGACGATATATCTGGTCTAACGACCTGACCAATGCTCTCGAAGAAGCCTTTCGACTCCGAGGTGCGACAGTGAAACGTACGTGGGGTGCTGGCTGCGCTATTGACTGGATCAGCTCTGAACTTGTAATGCGCCTTAAACCATCGATAGCGGAAAAAATACTCATAGATCACTGGGAACATCTTCAATATTCATCTCATTTTTTTCAAACCGCGCTCTATGTGGCTACCCCTAATTTGTGTGCTCTAGCCCGCGATGCTATATCGAAATGTCCTGATGCTACAGAGATGTTAAAACATATCAGCATGCACTTCGGCATAAAATGCACCGGCCATCCAGGCGTTAATCGGATTGAGCAGGTCGAGGCACTTGTTCCTTATCTCGATTACCTGAGTCCCTTGGATATTCATGCATTCTGGGAACTTTGCAGCGATCGCGGCTGGTTGGATTTCCGTCGAGCTCATCTTGATGGGCGCCTGGAAGGACAATGGCGTAAAAACACGCTTCTCGATGAAGCAACACTCTTTGTTGAATGGGACAAGGAGATTGCCAGGGATCATATCGGCTGGATGGGTTTCTGGATCAATCATTACCTAAGCCAAGGCGAGCAGCTCGAAAATATTTTCAACTTGTTAAAAAAATGGTTAAACCAGCGCAGAGCAATACCCGCACTTGAATTTGTCGCTGCCGCTGTTAGTCATGCCGGTGGACGGTGCGATTTGGATGTGCTTTCAGTCGATGGCATCGAACCAGTGGATCAAGTACAAGCTATCATCGCTGATGCATATTTTACGGTCAGACTGCGTTCTCTCGCATAAGCGATTCATATGGACACGTTGCTCTATGAATTGTCCATAAATTTATCTAAAGTGATGGACAGATGATTTTGGCTAAGTTATTGGTTTTTACAGATATATACCTTGTCCATTAGGAGGAACTTTTGCGTACGGAACGCTACAAGATCAAGCTCATACAACGGGGCACGCAAGGCGCGAAATAGGCATGTCATGGCTGGATAAAATCCCCATGACGGCGATGATCATCGCGGCGCTGGTATTGGG
>Ga0326597_10014038_pt1 | contig 10505 bp, 4 predicted proteins | sample RVTome_12_FD_203789 | JGI IMG/M metagenome (GOLD analysis project Ga0326597, IMG submission 203789) | Soil microbial communities from uranium-contaminated site in the Upper Colorado River Basin, Wyoming, United States - RVT100D185 | ecosystem: Environmental > Terrestrial > Soil > Contaminated >... | reverse complement strand
GAGGTGTACCACGCCAAGACCGCCCTTCAGTACCTGAAGGGCGAGCCTCCCACCGAGTGGGTTCACCCCCCCACCGCCAAGCTGCTCATCGCGGTCCCGGTGGCCCTCTTCGGCTACGAGCGGTGGGCCTGGCGGCTGGCGCCGGCGCTGGCGGGAACGCTCCTTCTCCCGGTGTTCCTCCTCCTCGCCCGCCGGGTCGCCGGCACCGAGCGGGCGGCGGTGCTGGCCGCGGTGCTTCTCCTGTGCGACGGCGTCTACCTCGTGCAGAGCCGGATCGCCATGACCAACGTCTTCGCCGTCCTGTTCCAGGTCCTCTCCGCGCTGCTCGTCCTCCGGGCCGCCTCCGCGGCCCGCCTCCCGGTCGGGGGAATGGCGGCGGCCGGGCTCGCGCTCGGTCTCGCTTTGTCCACGCGGTGGACGAGCCTGTGGGCCTGGGGCTTCCTCGGGCTCACCTTCGTCGTCCTGCGGGGCCGACGGGCGCTCGCGCGCTCCGAGGAGGAGCCCTTCGACTGGCTCCGCGAGACGGCACTGCTGGTCGGCGGCTTCTTCGTCGTCCCCGCCGTCGCCTACCTCCTGAGCTACGTGCCCTGGATGCTCCAGGGGCACCCCCACGGCCTGGCGGGCTGGGGGAGCCGAGTGATCGACGTGGTCGCGGAGCAGCGGAAGATCTGGGACTATCACTCGCAGCTGCGGGCCACCCACACTTACTTCAGTCCCTGGTGGACGTGGCCGTGGCTGTCTCGTCCGACCTGGTACTTCTGGTGGGGCGACGCCTCCGTCATCCGCGGCATCGTGGCCCTGGGCAACCCGGCGATCTGGTGGGTCTCGGTCCCGGCCACCGCCTGGGCGCTCGTCACCGGCGCGCGGGCGCGGGATCCTCGCCGCCTCTTCGTGGGAGCCGGCTTCTTCCTCCTGTACCTGCCATGGAGCCTGTCGCCCCGGACCCTCAACTTCGGCCACTACCTCTTCGAGGCGATCCCCTACGCGTGCCTCGCGCTGGGAATGATCCTCGACCGGCTCTGGGACGGTCGCCTCTCCCACCTCGCGCGGCTGTACGTGGCCCTCGTGGCGGTCCTGTTCCTCCACTTTCTTCCCCTGCTCACGGCGATGCCCCTGCCCCAGTGGCTCTGGGCCTTGCGCATCTTCGGAGGACCGGGGCTGTGGACCTGGTTCCCCACCTGGATCTGAGCCGCGTCCCGGAGTCGGCACCTCCGCGACGCCCGCGCGAGCTCTACATCGACGCGTTTCGCGGCCTGATGGCGCTGGTGATGGTCCAGGGCCACCTCAGTGACGGCCTGCTCTCGCCCGCCGTGCGCGAGGCACCGTGGTACGTCTTCCAGCAGATGTTCCACGGCTCGACGGCGCCGGGATTTCTCTTCGCCTCCGGGTTCGTCGCCGGGCTGCCGAGGGCCCCGCTCTCGATGCGAGCCGGTCTGCGCCGCGCCCGACGTCTGCTCTTCGTCTTCGGAATCGGCTACTTCCTCCACCTCCCCTACTTCTCGCTGTGGAAGACGGTGGGCGAGGCCACGGCGCGCCAGCGCGAGATCCTCTTCTCCTGCGACGCCCTGCAGGTGATCGCGGTGACCCAACTGCTGGTCCTCGTTCTCCAGTGGGTCGTCGGCCAGAGATGGGCGTGGGTGGCGGCGGGACTCGCGGTGGTGGTGGCCGTCCTCGCCCCCGCGGTCTGGGACAGCGGCCTGTCGAGCCGCTTGCCCGAGGCCGTCGGTCCCTACCTCGACCGCAGCTCCGGCTCCCGCTTCCCGTTCTTTCCCAACGCGGCATTCGTGCTCGTCGGCACGCTGGCCGGGGCCCGGCTGGGACACGTCGACCCCCGCCGGCGCCTCCGCCGGGCCCTCGCCGCCGGGGGCATCCTCGTCTCTCTCGGCGCGCTCCTCGCCCTTCTCCTCGAGGGCCGGGTCGACTACTGGGGACCCTCCCCCGCCTACCTCTCGGTGCGCCTCGGGGGCCTGCTGCTCCTCTTGCTCGTGGTCGAGGGCGCCGCCCGCGCGGCGCTGCCGGGGACGCGGGCGCTGGCGCTGCTCGGCCACGAGACGCTGCTCGTGTACGTCCTGCATCTCTACCTGCTCTTCGGGGGCATCGTGACCGGGCCCTCGCCGATGCTCGCCTTCCACGACCGCCTCGGGGTCGGCGCGGCGGCGGTGGTGCTGCTGGCTTCGCTGCCGGTGCTGCTCGCGGCGGCGTGGGCCTGGCGCACGGCCAAGCAGCGGGCCCCCCACGAGGCCCAGCTCGTGCTCGTCTTCCTGACGACGGCGTTTCTCTACGAGTTCGTGACCCGGCCGTGGTGAGGCACAGCGGCGAAGCGAAGCGGGATTCACTCCCGCGAAGCGAGCGGGGGCCCGGGGGCCGCGCGATCGAGCGGAGCGAGGAGCGCGGCAGCCACCGGGTGTACGACGCGACGCGCCAGCGTCGCTCATTGTTGAGATCGGGGGGTCTGGGGGGTGCGGCGCCGCACCCCCCAGCTCAACTACGAAAACAGCTTCTTCAGGCTCGTGAGGGCGGAGTCGCGCGGCGAGAGCGCCTGCAGCTCCTCTCGCGCGGCGTCGTGCCGAGGGTTCAGTCGAACCGCGGCGCGCATCTCGGCGACGGCACGGGACTTGATCTTCATCACCTTGTAGTAGAGACCCCACTGGTAGTGCATGTCCGCGTTGTCGGGGTCGAGCCGGGAGGCCTCGAAGAACTGCCGCTCGGCGAGCTTCGCCGTGCGCGGATAGCACGCCATCGCCGTGGCGAGGCGGAGGCGGAACGCCGCCACCTTCGGCGCCAGCTTCACCAGCTTCTCGTACACCTTGACCGCGTTCGCGTAGTCGGCCACGGTCATGCGCACCTCGCCCTCCATCAGGAGGTGCTCGACCTGGGCCCGGCCGGAGAAGCCGCTCGAGCCCGGGGCCACGGCACCGCCGCCGGGCAGCGACTCGTCGGGACGGGGAGCCGGAGCGGCTGGGCCCGGGGCCGAGCCCACGCGGAACGGATCGGTGTCCGGCTCGCCCTCGGAGTCGAACGGCGGCCGGGTCTCGTCAACGGGTCCCTCCGGGGTGAGGGTCATGTCGCCGATCGCCGCCGGGGCGGTGTCGATCGCCGCCTGGGCGGCCCGGGCCGCCCGGCGACCGGCGGCCGTCTCGTCGGGGGCCGTCTCCGGGGCCTGCCGGGTGAGGCGCAAGGCGGAGGAGGCCCTCCCGAGGATGACGTCGATGTCCTTGCGCAGCGCGTCGCCCTCCTCGACCGCCTCGCGCAGGGCGTGGTACCGCTCCATCTTCTCGTCGAGCGCCCGGACGAGCTCGGTCCTCGGCGCCGACCGCGCGACCTTCAGCCACGCCTCGCGGTCGAGATGGGCGGAGTGCTCGAGCTCCTGCTTGACCTCCTTGCGAATGGCGTCGCGCAACGAAGGGTCGGGGCGGTGGTCGAGGGCGGAGAGGAGGAACATGCCCGTCTCGGCCTGCACCGCGGGCTGGGCGGACGGCGCGGCGTCGGCCGCGCGCAGGATGCCCGCGGCGAGAAGGGCGTAGGCCGCTCGAAGACGGGGAAGGGCGAGCCCGCCCTCTCCCCACCCGAGCCGGCGCACCGTCACCTTCTTCCGAGCCAGCTCCAGAACCTCGCGCTCCTCGGTGGCCCGGGCCCGCGGCTCCCAGGTGAACGGCGGGATCTCGGCGAGGACGACCGTGCGGTCCAGGTGGCCGAGTCCCTTCAGGATCAGGTCCTCGTTGCTCATGAGGCGGATGCCGTCGTAGAGAAGGCGGTGAATGGACAGGCTCACCATGTACTCGAGGGGGATCGGGCAGGCCCGGTCCTCGAAGAGAGCGGCCCCGTCGGGAAGCTCGAACAGCGACAGCACGATGCGGCGGACCTGGCGGGAGACCGCGCTCCCCACGTCGTAGCGGTCGCCGAGTCCGGCGCGGACGAGGGCCTCGCCGAAGCGGCGCACCCGCTCTCCCCGCATCAGCGCCGAGACCTGGTCGAACTCCTCCTGGGTGATCTTGCCGTCGTCGACCATGGCCTCGCCGAGACGGTCCCGCTTGAGATTGCTGGCGGCGAAGACGAGTCGGCCGTGATCGAAGAACGCGGTCTTGACCATTCGACCCGAGCGGATCTGGAGATCGCCGCTGCGCCGCTCGGCGGCGATCCGGCGCATCGTGTCGGCGATCGGGGTGGCAGCGACGTCGGTGAGCATCGGACCAGGCTCCTATTGTGCACGTCGCCCGGGGCCTGACAAGAAGCCGCGCCAAAGACCGGGGGCGAGCCGGGCCATCTCGGCGAGGATGACCAGGATCACGAACGGAGAGGCGAGCGTCGATCGGCCCCGAGCACGGGGAAAGTAGTCGACTCCCATCTGGATCACCCGCGCCCCGGCGTTGCGTGCGCGAACGAGGAACTCGGCGTCGATGAAGCTGCCCTCGCTGCGCAGCTCGATCCGCTCGAGCAGCGAGCGCCGGAAGAGCTTGAACGAGAAGTTGATGTCGCGCAGGCGCAGGCCGAACAGCAGCCGCACGAGCGCGCTGTAGACGAGCGTGTACACGGTGCGCAGGAGCCCCTCGCTCGTGCGGTCGAACCGGTAGGCGGCGAGCACCTCCGCCTCCTGGTACTCGAGCAGCCGCACCGCCCGGGCCACCTCGTGGAAATCGAAGGGGAGGTCGGCGTCGCTGTAGAGAACGAGGTCCCCCCGCGCCGCGGCGTACCCGGCGCGCAGGGCCCCTCCGAGCCCCCGCCCCCCGGGCCGGGAGACGACGCGGACGACGGGGTCCGCGCGCGAGATCTCGTCGGCGATCTCACGGGTCCGATCGGTGGAGCCGTCGTCGACGACGAGGATCTCGAGCTCCCCGACGACCGTCCCCGCTCCCGCGCGGGCGGCCTCTATGGCACGACGCACGTAGTCTTCCTCGTTTCGCATCGGGAACACCACGCTCAGGGAGCCAGGCAAGGTGCCGGGAAGGGTACCACCGCCCGGGGGACCCCGACGTGAGAGGGCGCACCTCGCGGCTTTCGTGGCTCGCGCTGGTCCGAGGCGCGAGCTCCGGGCGAGGCCGCCGCGGACGCCCGCGCCCGCGGCGTAGAATGCGCCCAGGAGGCCCCATGCCGCGAGCAGTGATCGTGGGAAGCGGGAGCGAGATCGCTCCGACCCGGGTGACCAACGAGCAGATGGCCCGGATCATGGACACGAGCGACGAGTGGATCCGCGAGCGCAGCGGCGTCGAGACGAGACACTTCGCGACCCCCGACATCGCCACGTCCGACCTCGGAGCGGCCGCGGCTCGAAAGGCCCTCGAGGCCGCGGGGGTCGGCGCGGACGAGGTGGACATGGTGGTCTTCGCCACGATGACCCCCGACCACTACTTCCCCGGCTGCGGCACCCTCCTCCAGCACAAGCTGGGCCTGCGCCCGGTTCCGTGCTTCGACATCCGCCAGCAGTGCTCGGGCTTCCTCTACGGCCTCCAGCTCGCCGACGCGCAGATCCGCGCGGGAATGGCGAAGACCGTCCTCCTCGTCGGGGCCGAGGTCCACATCGGCTTCATGCCCTGGACGGCCGAGAACTACGCCTACGCCCTCGGCCAATCGGAGGTGGCGCCCACGAAGGAGGAGTGGGACTGGAACTCCCGCTTCCGCCACCTCGTGGTGCTCTTCGGTGACGCGGGATCGGCGGTCGTGCTCCGAGGCACCGAGGACGAGGGGCGTGGCGCCATCGGCCACGAGCTTCACGGCGCCGGAGCCGACTACGAGAAGCTCTACGTGCCCGGCACCGGCTTCCGTCACCGGCCCTACACCGACCCCGAGCAGTTCCGCCGAGGCGACCACATCCCGGTGATGGACGGCCGCTACGTCTTCAAGGTCGCGACGACGAAGATGGTCGAGGTGGCGAAGGCGCTCCTCGAGCACCACCGGGTCTCGCCCGACCAGCTGAAGCTCGTGCTGATGCACCAGGCGAACAAGCGCATCAACGAGTACTGCCAGAAATCGCTCGGCCTGCCCGACGAGAAGGTCCCCCACAACATCCACAAATACGGGAACACCACCGCCGCCACCATCCCGCTGCTGTGGGACGAGTGCGCGAGGGACGGCCGCATCCAGCCCGGCGACCTCGTCCTGATGGTCGCCTTCGGCGCCGGCATGACGTGGGGCGCCTCGCTCGTGCGCGCCTGACGAGCTTCCTCCCCGCTCATCACGGCGGGAATCCTCGAGGAGAACGCCGTGACGCGACGTCCGGCGAGCACGCCGTCGAGCCTGCGGGCCGTGCGCCCGACCGTGTCGCCCTCGGGCAACTCGCGCTCAGCTCTTGGGGACGGGCGCGGGCTCCGTCACCACACGGAAGCCGGGGCCGGAGCGCAGGAGTCCGGCGGCAGCGAGGAACGGGCCCAGGGGCCCCTCGGCGAGAGCCGGCCCCTCCCCCACCCCCCAGCCGAGCGCGGGCCGGCCGGTCCTCTCCGCCCAGGAGCGCAGCGCCGCGGCGGCGGCGTGCCCGGTGCGGGAGCGGTCGGGCTCCTCGGCGGGCAGGAGCGGTGTGACCGCGCGCCCCCCGCGGGCCAGCCACGCGGCCGGACGACCGTCCACGAGGACCACGTGCGCGCCGGCCGTCCTCTGCAGCCGCGCCTCGTCCGTCCTCGGCCACGGCACAGACGCGCCCCAGGCGTTGGCGGGGTCGGCCGCGGCGAGAACGACCGCGGTTGTCTCCCCCGCCTCGGCATCCCGCAGGGCCCGCAGACGCTCGAGGGCGCCGGGGTGGGCGAACTGGAGCCCGCCGAGGCCGGCCACGAAGTACCCCCGGCGGATGCGGCCCGCCTCCTCGAGGGCACGCAGGACGGGGTAGACCGCGGAGAACCCGCCGACCACCTCCTCCGACACCACGGCGTCTCGAGTGAGGACACCGTGACGCGCGAGAAGCTGCTCCACGAGCGCCTTCAGCCGCTCGGTGGAGGAGGGCGACCGGCGGGAGACGGGCAGCCGGCTCCACCGACCCACCGCCGCCGCCGGCACCTGCCGCCGCGATCGGAACGCGGACACCCGCGGACGCCGCTCCGCTCGCGTCGCGTGCGCGGAGAGAAAGGCCCGCAGCGCGCCGGGGCTGTCGCTCGTCACCTCCCCCGCCCAGGCGAGGTCCCACAGCGCGTCCTGCGTGACCTTCGCGAGTCCCGAGGCGGAGGCCTCGAGCAGCTCGCCGAAGAACGACGCTCCGCTCTGGTCGAGGTGCTCGCGCAGGCGATCGTGGATCTCGCCTCGGGGTCCCTCACCCCGCTCGGGCTGCAGCAGGGAGAGGCTGTCGGCCAGGTAGAGACAGACGCGGCCGTCGCGCTCGCCGAGCGCGCCCCGGCCGACCCACACGATCTCGCCCGCCGCGCACAGCGTGTCGAGGTCCTCCGGCCGATAGCCGGGAATCCGCGCGGGCAGGACGTCCCTCTCCAGGATCGACGCGGGAACGCTCGCGCCCTGGAGCTGCTCGATCACGTCGAGGAGCGCGTCGGGGCCCCGGCGCACGGAGCCTTGGGGCGGCGACCGCGAGTCCACAACTCCCTGCCAGGCGGGCAGCAGGCGGGCGAGGGCCTCGGGAGCGGCGGGCTCGACCTGCTGGCGCAGCGCCGCGAGCGACCGCCGGCGCAGCGCCGCGAGCACGTCGGCCGCACACCACTCCCGCCCCGCGCCCCCGGGGCGGAACTCCCCGGGGAGCACCCGGGCGTCCTCCACGAGCGCGGAGAGAGCGGCGAGGACCGGCGACTCCCCCATCCCGAAACGCCGAGCGACGTCTTTGGTGGTGAACGGTCCGTGGGTGCGGGCGTAGCGCGCGACGATCTCGCGCAGGGCGTGGGGCGCGGGCTCGAGAAAGGCGGCGGGGAGACCGGGAGGGAGGGCGACCCCGAGGGCGTCGCGCAGGCGAGCGGCGTCTTCGGCCGCGGCGTGGCGCTCCTCCCCCGCCACCTGCACGGTGATCAGACGCCGCTCGCGGGAGAGCTCTCCCGCCCAGTCGGCGGCGAGCGTGACCGCATCCTGCCCCGGCCCGGGCTCGACCCGCGCCACGATCTCCTCGGTCTTGAGGTCGCCGAGCCGGAGCAGCAGGTCGTGCAGCCGCTCGGGCGAGGTGGCCCGCCGCGGGGCATCGAGGCACTGCAGGGAGACCTCGATCTCCCCGAGGGCCCGCGCGTCGATGAGCTCCCGCAGCTCCGACTCGCCGAGAAGGTCCCGCAGCTGCGCCTGGTCGACGGCGAGCGCCTGGGCGCGCCGTTCGGCGAGGGGAGCGTCGCCCTCGTAGAGGTAGTTGGCGACGTATCCGAAGAGGAGCGAGGCGGAGAAGGGCGAGGGGGCCTGGGTGTCGACGGTGACGAGCCGGATCTCGCGCCTTTGCACCCGGCGCGCGAGGTCGACGAGGCCGGGCAGGTCGAACACGTCGCGCAGGCACTCCCGGAAGGCCTCGAGCACGATCGGGAAGGAGGGGTAGCGCGAAGCGACCTTGAGGAGGTCGTGCGCGCGCTTCCTCTGCGCCCACAGCGGGGTGCGCTGGCCGGGACGACGGCGGGGCAGGAGCAGCGCGCGAGCCGCCGCCTCGCGGAACCGCCCGGCGAAGAGGCTCGTGCTCCCGAGCTCGCCCACCACGAGGTCCTCGATCTGCTCGGGGTCGGGCAGCAGCGCGGCCGCGTCGGGCGGGCGCTCGCGCTCGGGCACGCGGACGACGATGCCGTCGTCGCTCCAGATGGCCTCGACCTCGAGCTCGCCGGCGAGACGCAGGCCCGCCTCGAGGGCGATCGTCCACGGGGCGTGCACGCGTCCGCCCCACGGGCTGAGCAGGCACAGTCGCCAGTCGCCCATCTCGTCGCGCGAGCGCTCGAGGACGATCGTGCGGTCGTCGGGCAGCGCCCCCGTCGCCTCCCGCTGCTCCTCGAGGTAGGCGATGAGGTTGCGGGCGGCGAGGGGGTCGAGGGCGTGACGCTCGCGCAGGAGGGCCTCGGCCTCGGCTCCCGAGAGGGCGAGAAGCTCGCGGGTGAGCCGGCCGATCGCGCGGCCGAGCTCGACCGGGCGCGAGCCCCGGTCGGCCTTCCAGAACGGCATCTTCCCCGGCTCCCCGGGGGCGGGGACGACGAGGACCCGGTCGCGCGTGATCTCGACGATGCGCCAGCTCGTCGCGCCGAGGACGAACACCTCGCCGGCGCGGCTCTCGAACACCATCTCCTCGTCGAGCTCGCCCACCCGCCGGCCCGGGCCCTCGCCCTCGGTGAGGAAGACGCCGTACAGGCCCCGGTCGGGGATGGTGCCCGCGTTCGAGACCACGAGGCGCTGGGTCCCCTCGCGGGGGCGCACGACGCCGCGTAGGCGATCCCAGACCAGGCGGGGCCGCAGCTCGGCGAACTCGTCGGAGGGGTAGCGGCCACAGAGCATGTCGAGGACGCTCTCGAGCACGGCGCGAGACAATGCCGCGTACGGCGCCGCGCGACGCACGAGAGCGAACAGATCGTCCACCGTTCGTTCGCCGAGGGCGACCATCGCCACCAGCTGCTGGGCGAGCACGTCGAGCGGGTTCTGGGGGACGCGGGTTTCCTCGACCGCGGCGTCCTGCATCGCGCGCGTGATGGCGGCGCTCGCGAGGAGGTCGCCACGGTACTTGGGGAAGATGACGCCGCGCGAGACGGCCTCGACCTGGTGCGAGGCGCGCCCGATCCGCTGCATGCCGCTCGCCACCGACGTCGGAGTCTCGATCTGGACGACGAGATCCACCTCCCCCATGTCGATGCCGAGCTCGAGCGAGGACGTGGCCACCAGGGCGGGGAGTCGACCCGCCTTGAGAGCGTCCTCGATCTCGAGCCTCTGCTCGCGCGCGATCGAGCCGTGGTGGGCGCGCGCCACCGACTCACCGGCGAGCTCGTTCAGGGCGGCGGCCAGCCGCTCGGCCAGGCGGCGGCTGTTCACGAAGACGATGGTCGAGCGGTGGGCCCGCACGAGCTCGAGAAGGCGCGGCTGGATGGCGGGCCAGATGCTGCGCCGCTTCGTGGCGCTGGCCGGACCCTCGGGGATCTCGCCGGCGGCGGCACCTTTCGTCTCGCCCAGGCGCGACATGTCCTCGACCGGGACCTCGACGCGCAGGTCGAACCGCTTCTTCGCGCCGGCGTCGACGATCGTGACCGGCCGCGGCTTCCACTTCTTGTGCCCCTGGCCCCCGCCGAGGAAGCGGGCCACCTCCTCGAGCGGGCGCTGGGTGGCGGAGAGCCCGATCCTCTGCAGCCCTTCGAGGGCGATCTCCTCGAGCCGCTCGAGGGACAAGGCGAGATGGGCGCCCCGCTTCGTGCCCACGACGGCATGGATCTCGTCGACGATGACGGTTTCGACCGACGGGAGGAAGGACCGCGCCCGGGAGGTGAGGACGAGGAAGAGCGATTCGGGGGTCGTGATCAGGACGTCGGGGGGGTGGCGCAGCATCCGCGCGCGCTCGTCCTTGGGGGTGTCGCCGGTCCGGATCGCGATCTGCGGGGCGAAGATCGGCTCGCCCCGCCGCCCCGCCACGCGGGCGATGCCCTGCA
>Ga0326597_10014036_pt1 | contig 10506 bp, 7 predicted proteins | sample RVTome_12_FD_203789 | JGI IMG/M metagenome (GOLD analysis project Ga0326597, IMG submission 203789) | Soil microbial communities from uranium-contaminated site in the Upper Colorado River Basin, Wyoming, United States - RVT100D185 | ecosystem: Environmental > Terrestrial > Soil > Contaminated >... | reverse complement strand
TGGGGCCTGCGCGGCGGTGGGGGCAACCTCGGCGTCGTCACGTCCTTCGAGCTTGGTCTCCACCGCGTCTGCCCCGAGGTCCTCGCCGGTCTCGTCGTCCATCCCTTCGACGCGGCGCGGGACGTGATGCGATTCTGGCGGGATCAGGCGGCCGAGGCCCCTGACGAGCTGTCGTGCTGGGTGGTGACGCGCAAGGCGCCGCCGCTGCCCTTCCTGCCCGCCGAGTGGCACGGTCGGGAGGTCCTGATCCTGCCCATGCTCTACGCCGGAGACCTCGCCGCCGGCGAGAAGGCGGTCCGTCGCCTGCGCGAGTTCGGCAAGCCGATCGCGGACGTCGTGGGCCCGCACCCCTATGCCGGGTTCCAGAAGGCCTTCGACCCGCTGCTCACTCCCGGGGCGCGCAACTACTGGAAGTCGCACAACTTCTCCGAGATGACGGACGCGGCGATCGACACCATCCTCGACCACGCGAGGAGGCTGCCCTCTGCGCAGAGCGAGATCTTCGTCGCCCACCTCGGCGGGGCCGCCAACCGCGTTCCCGTGGAGGCCACCGCCTACCCTCACCGGGACACCGAGTTCGTCATGAACGTCCACACGCGGTGGGAGGACCCGAAGGACGACGCCGCCTGCGTCGCCTGGGCGCGCTCGTTCTTCGAGGCGACCGCGCCTTTCTCGAACGGGAGCGTGTACGTCAACTTCATCAGCGACGGTGAGGAGCGCGTCGCCGCCGCCTACGGAAAGAACCACGCGCGCCTCGGCCAGGTCAAGAAGCGGTACGATCCCGAGAACCTCTTCTGCGTGAACCAGAACATCGCACCCGCCGCGCGGGCCTGAGCGCCGGGGAGGCGGCGAGTCGAGCCTCCCCGGGTCGGGCTCGGCCGGACGCGGAGACGAGAGGTCAGGGGCTCCGGGCCGGAGGGCAGAGGCGTGGCCGCGAGAACCGTCGTCCTCACCGCCGTCACGATGGCGGCGTTCGCGTCGAACTCGCTGCTGTGTCGCGCCGCCCTCGACGGGGGTCTCTCCGACGCCGCGAGCTTCACCACCCTCCGGCTGGTCTCCGGAGCCGCCGTTCTCGGGCTGCTGGCCCGGGGCCGCTCACCCTCCGTCGCGACCTCGGGCGGCGGGTGGGTCGCGGCGGCCGCGCTGTACGCCTACGCGATCGGCTTCTCCCTGGCCTACCTGTGGATTCCCGCGGGCACCGGCGCGCTCCTGCTCTTCGGGGCGGTGCAGGTGACGATGCTGGCCGCCGGGCTGTGGGCGGGCGAGCGGCCGCGTCCGCGCGAGTGGATCGGTCTCCTCGTCTCGCTGGTCGGGCTCGTGGCCTTGACGCGCCCCGGGCTCGCCCAGCCGGACCCGTACGGGACCGCCCTCATGCTCGGCGCCGGGGTCGCCTGGGGCGTCTACTCCCTGAAGGGCCGTGGAGCCCCGGGCGCCCTCGCGGCCAACGCCACGAACTTCGCTCGTACCGTGCCCCTGGCCCTGCTGGGCAGCCTTGGCGCCCTCGCTCTCGTTCCACCTCACGTCTCGCCCCCAGGCGCCCTCCTCGCCCTCGCCTCGGGCGCGCTGGCCTCCGGACTCGGCTACGCGCTGTGGTACGCGGCGCTGCGCGGGCTCACCGCCACCCAGGCGGCGATCGTTCAGCTCAGCGTGCCGCCCCTTGCCGCGGGAGGGGGCGTCTTCCTTCTCGGCGAGGACCTGACGACCCGGCTCGTGCTGGCCGGCACGGCCATCCTCGGGGGGATCGCCCTCGCCGTCTCCGGGCCTCGCCGCGCGTCGCGCCGCTCTCCGGGGCCCTCGGAAGCCGGCGAGTCGGCCCCCTAGTTCTCGTTCCGGATCGAGGCGCAGCCGGACCACGCGGTGCGGCGTGATCCCGTTCTGGATCCCGACGAGGCTGTCGCCGGCGAGAACGAGGCCGTCGATGCCGGTGAGCAGGACGTCGTCGGGGGCGGTCAGGAACGACACCTTCGCCGTTGGGATCTCGACGCGCGCGAGACCCTGGACGTAGTCCGACACAAACAGGAAACGCCCCGCGGGGTCGGTGGCGAGACCCTGGGGCGAGACCAGGGCGCCGGCGTCGACGACGACCGGGAGCTCCGAAGAGACGGGAGCCAACGCGTAGACTCGTCCCGTCCGGTCGTCCGAGGCATAAGGCGTCCCGTCGGGTCCCCGGGTGAGGTCGGAGACGCGCCCCCCCGCAACCGGCGGCGCGAGCCGGCGCCGCAGGGTGCCGCGGTCGAGGTCGTACTCGAGAAGAGAGGAGCGGCCGTCTTCCTCCGAGCGGAAGCCGGCCATCAGGGCCGAGCATCCGCTCGACACGAAGAGCGAGCGCCCCACGGGGTCGACGACCGGTGCCTGGGCTGAGCACAGCCCGTCCTGGCCCTCGCCGACGAAGTCCCGGACCCGCCCCTCACGATCGACGCGCACCACCTTTCGGCGGTGCACCGCGGTGACGAAGAACGAGCCGGTCGCGCGGTCGTACGCGACGCCCTCGGCCAGCAGGTCCCGCTCGGGGAGAGTGAAGGCCACCGTGCTCTCGCCGACCGGCCGATCCAGGGCCTTCATGCGCGCGGACACCGCGGCGAAGCCGGGCTCGGTGCGGATCGCATCGAAGTCCCCGTCGGAGCCGAGATCGAACGCCACGCCCCAGGTCGCGAGCCGCTCGAGCGTGGCGACGGCGCCCGCGGCGTCCCCGGTCAGGCTGAACGCGCACGCGAGGTTGTACCGCGCGGTGGCGCTGCGGGGCAGAAGCTCCGCGAGCGTCCGGCTGTGGGCGAGGAACGCCGCGCGGTCCCCGCTCTCGTACGCGGTCCGCGCCGCCGCCCTCTCGCGACGGATGGCCTCGTGGTCCATCGCCGGCGCGTCCGCCGCGAGCGCCACGACGGCCGCCGCGAAGGCGAGGCGGGCGAGAGCGCCGCTCTGCCTGCGCCTGGGCGCGCGTGCGATCGCGCCCGGCGCCTCAGCCACGGGACGGCGACCGCTTCTCGGCGAACTCGCGCAGCACGTCCCACACGTGCGGGTGTCTCGAGGTGATGTCGTCGAGGGTGGACCGGTCGAGCTCGAGCAGCTCGCAGCGCGTCAGCGCCACGACGCTCGCCATCCGCGGCTGCCCGGTGAGAATCGACATCTCCCCGAAGAACGCCCCTTCCTTGAGGTCGCCGAGGGGCCGCTGCTTCGCGCTGGCGGAGTCCTTTCGGAACGCGCGCACGCGTCCCGAGGTGAGGGTGTACAGGCTTCCTCCCGGGGACCCTTCGCGGATGATGACCTCCCCGCGCTCGAAGGAGAGGAGCTTGAGCCCCTGGATCACCGCGACCATCTCGTCCACCGCGAAGTCCCGGAAGAGGGGACTGACGACGATCTGGCTGCCGGAGGATGCGGCCGCCGCCGGGGGCGCGCCGGTGTCGGGGGCAGCGGACTCCTGAAAGACGGTGTCGACGAGAGACATCAGCTCGTCGGCAAACGCGCCGTCGGTCATCACCGGTGCCTCGCCCAGGCCCTCGACCTCGATCACGACCTCTTCTGCGTCCTCGTCGTCCTCGTCGCCCTCGTACAGCAGGTCGTAGTCCTCGATCTCGTCCGCCGCCGCCGGGGGCGGGCCGCCGAACCCGGGCGGGGCGGGGACAGGCAGGGGGGCCTCGCCCGCCGACTGCATCCCGAAAGGGGGCGTGAGAACGGGCAGCGGCTCGGCCGGGGGTGCGAGCTTCGGGGAAGGCTCGGGCAGGGCGATCGCCGGCAGCTCGGCCGGCGGTGCCGGCTCCACGGGGGGCGGCGCGGGTCGGACCACGGGGACCGCCGTCGGCGCCGGCGCTGCCGCCGGGCGCACCGGCGGAGAGGGTGGCGCGGCCGGCGCGGGCGGCTCGAGACCGATCTCCTCGATCCCGATCTCGGGGGCCGGCGAGTAGGGCAGCCGCACGACCGCCTCGCGCTGCTTCTCCTCGATCACCTGTGCCAGGCGTTCCTCGACGTCGCGCCGTCCCGGGTCGATCTTCTGGATCTTCTTCAGGACGGCGACCGCCTTGGCCGCGAAGCCCTCGCGGGCGAAGTGGTCAGCGAGCGGGAGCAGCATCGCCACCGCCTCGTCGGTCTTGCCCGAGAGCTCCAGCACGTCGGCGAGCTGCTTGCGCAGCGTCGTGCTTGCCCCGCGCTTCTTGAGCTGCGCCCGCAGGACCTCGATGGCGCGGCCGTAGTCCTTCGCCGCGATCAGCGAGAGCACGTCCTCGTTCTTCGACCGGCCGAAGCCGAGTGGCACCCCTTCGTCCTCCGCCGCCAAGACTAAATGCGGCGTCTCGCCGGGTCAATCGACGCTAAGATCGGCGGCAATGCCGGCGGCGGGACGGGCGAGCCGGTGGAGGTGGGAGATGGAAAGAACCTCGCGACGCGCGTTCGTTCGGAGGTCGGGTCTCGTGTCGGGGGCGATGCTGACCGGCGCCGGTCCGGCCGCCGGGGAGCTGCCCGTTCCTCCCGCTCTCGGGCGGTCGTGCCGCGACGACGCGGCCCGCCGGGCGCTGCTCTACGAGCTGCTCGGCGACCTGCCCGAAAGGTCTCGGCCGATCTCGGCGAACAGCCGCGGTGAGGAGGAGCACGATGGCTACGTCCTCGAGAGCTGGGTGCTCGACCTCAACGGTCTCGAGCCCGTTCCCGCGTTCGTGGCCCGACCGAAGGGAGAGGCGCGCCCCGCCCCCGCCGTCCTCTTCGACCACTCCCACGGCGGAGGGTACGACATCGGCAAGCGCGAGTTCGTCGAGGGCCGCGAGTACATGCAGCCCGAGCCCTGGGCCCGGGCCCTCACCGGGGAGGGTTTCGTGGCCCTCGCCGTCGACCACTGGTGCTTCGGGGAGCGCAGCCACACGTCGGAGGCCGACACCTTCAAGGCCATGCTGTGGCAGGGCCGCGTCCTGTGGGGAATGATGGTCTACGACAGCCTGCGGGCCCTCGACTGGCTCTGTTCCCGCGGTGATGTCGATCCCGCGCGGGTGGGCACCCTGGGCATGTCGATGGGCAGCACGATGGCCCAGTGGGTCGCCGCTCTCGACGAGCGGGTCAAGGTCACGGTCGACATCTGCTGTCTCACCGAGTACCACACGCTGCTGGCGAAGAGAGGCCTGAGGGAACACGGCATCTACTACTACGTCCCCTCGCTGCTCAAGCACTTCACCGCCGCCGACGTGAACGCGCTCATCGCTCCCCGTGCCCACCTGGGGCTCGCCGGGCTGCGCGACGCGCTGACGCCGGTTGCGGGGCTGGACATCATCGACGAGGAGCTGAGCCGCGTCTACGCCCGGGCGGGTCACCCGGAGCGGTGGCGACTGCTCCGCTACGACGTGGCCCACCAGGAGACAGCGGAGGGTCGCGCCGCCGCGCTCGCCTTCCTCCGAGAGAACATCTAGCCCTCAGGCTTCCGGGAACCGGCCATCCGCCGCCAGGCGCTCGCGGGCCTGGCGCACCGTCTCGCGCAGGAGCGGGTCGGGATCGTCGCGCCACTGCTCGAGCTGCGGCTCGAGGTCGCGCAGCCCGAGGGCGCCGATCGCGTACGCCGCGCACGAGCGCAGCCAGGGGTCGCCGGTGCCGACCAGTGCCTCGATCGCGCGCGTCGGTCCTTCGATCGGCGATCCCGCGAGCCGTTCGGCCAGGCGCACCCGCTCGCCCTCGGACACCGCGGGATCGATGAGGGGCGCGACGAGGCTCCTCATGGCGGGATGCAGGAGGCTCTCGAGGAGCTCGAGGGCGTGGTCGTGCAGGACCGGGTTCCCCGAGCGCAGCGCCGTCCACGCCGAGCGGAAGTCCCCCTTCGGCTGCAGGAGGTCGAGCAGGCGAAACACCCGCTCGAGCTCGTCGGTCATCGCGGCGCGCAGGCCGCGGTCGACCGGCTCCTCGTTGGCGTCGTCGGCGCCGAGCGCGCCGAGGATCTGGTACGAACGATAATGTCCGAGGATCTCCGCCCCGAGCACCGCTTCGAGGGGACGCGAGTCGATGGGAAGGTCGGGCTCGTCGTCGCGCATCCGGCCGAGCGCGCGGAGGATGCGCAGCCGCAGGCCCCCGTCTCCCTCGAAGAGGCACTCGGCCAGGCGCACCGCCGCCTCGGGCCCCCCGACCTTCTCGAGCACCTCGGGGAGGGAGTAACGCACCTCGGGGGGAGACTTCGGGTCCCCGAGCGCGCGGGCCACCCTCTCCAGCCCGGCCGCCCCCACGCCCCCGAGCGCCTCCACCACGTCGTCGCGCAGGGCGGGGTCCGCGAGACGCCGCAGCAGCGTGTCGACGAAAGGCCCCGCTCCGAGGCGCCGGGCGGCGCGGATGGCCGCCCGGGCGACCTCGACGTCCTCGTCCTCGAGAAGCCGGCGCAGCGGCTCCTCGAAGGTCAGGGGAAGCCGCTCGCCGAGGCGCGCCGCTCCCAGGCGCGCGGAGCGACCCGTCTCGCCTTCCTCGCTCGCCATCGCCTCGAAGAGCAGCCGCGCCGATTCCAGGCGCTCGCCGCCCAGCCTCGCGAGCACGGCGACGATCGCCGCCCGGATCGACACCTCGGGGAAGTCCGCGAGGTCGGAGACGCGGGTCACGGGATCGACGTCGCCGTGCCGGGCGAGGTACAAGAGCGCCTCCGTGCGCACCTCGAGGCTCGGATCGTGAAGCAGCTCCTCCACCTGTGGCAGCACCGAGCGGTCGGCGGCGTCGGAGAGGATCTCGACCGCCCGGCGCCGCACGTCGGCCGACGGGTGCGCGAGGAGTCCTTTCACCGCGGGGTGGGCCGCCTGCTGGGCGCTCACCGCCATCACGTCGAGCGCGTAGAGGATCTCCCGGGGGTCGACGGTGTCGAGACGAGTCGCCAGGATCTCGGTCGTGGCACGGTCGAGGGGAAAGGTCGCCGCCTGCTCTGTGTCCAGGCGGTGCTTCTGCAGGCTCTCCTCGAGCGTCGCCACGTACCGCCGGTAGGCCCCCGCCGCGACGAGCATCCACAGGCCGAGGAGGGGGAGGGTGACCCACGAGAGCTGCACGGGCCCGCCGCTCCCCAGCGTCGCGAAGGCGAGGACCGTCAGCCCCGCGAGCCCGTCGCCGGCCCGCCACACCACGGTGTCGATGAACGACTTGGCGGGCAGCTTCACCACTTGGGGGACCGGCAGGTAGAGCAGCTCCACCGCCGGCCGATCGATCGAGTAGCGCAGCACCTTGTCGATGGCCTTGAGACCCACCGCCGCCGCGAACGAGCCGATCACGAGCAGCCCCAGCGTGCCGGCCAGCAGCCCGAGGGGGAGCAGGAAGAGCACCGCCCCGAGCCGGAAACGACGCAGCACTCCGGCGGTGAAGAGGATCTGGACGACGAGACAGGCGACTCCGACCACTCCGTTGAAGGAGCCGAAGAACTCGGCGAGCGCGTCCTTGCCGACGAGCTCCTGCTGGGCCATGGCCTTGAGCTGCCAGCCGCACAGCGCCGTCACCAGAGAGGAGATCGCGATGACGCCGGCCACCGCGCGCAGGTACGGCGAGCCCGCGACGAGCTGCAGGCTGCGACGAAGGCTCTCGCTCGAGCCGGTGGCCGCGGTCGTGGAGTCGTCGAGGCCCGGGGGGCGCCGCCGCCACAGGGCTTCCACCAGGGCGCTCGCGGCAAACAGCAAGGCCGCCATCAGCACGAGCAGACTCTCGGCCCCGAACCGCCGGGCGACGAGCGAAGAGAGGAAGCCGCCGGCGATGGCTCCCATGGTGGCCCCGCTCCCGACGAGCCCGAAGAGCCGCTTCGCCTCGCGCGGAGTCAGCACGTAGTTGGCGAGGGTCCACACCTGGGCCGGCGCGAGCACGCCGAACACCGCCACCCACACGTAGACGACGGGGAAGAGCCAGACGCCGGGGGTGCCCCGGGCGAGCACGGCAAAGGCGATGCCGCTGGCGCCAAAGAGGAGGAGGCTCACCCGCAGGACGCGGCGCAACCCGGCCCTGGCGCCGGCGCGGATGTAGACGGCGACCACCACCGCCACCAGCACGAACGCCGCGATGTCGACGTAGGGGAGCCGCTTCGCCGGGAAGCGGCCCAAGAACAGCGCATCCCGGGCCACCTGCCCGACGAGATAGGCGCAGATGATCAGGAACAGGTAGACGACGAGGAGGATGCCGCGGGTGAGATCACCCCGCTGCAGGGGAAAGGCCCGCCGGAGCGCGTCGTGCATGAATCGGCCTCGGGAGGGAGCCATTAGACTACCGATGTCGGAAAGGAGGAAGCCAACTCCGGGGCCTCGCGTCTTGTAGTAGAGTCAGGAAGCCGACAAAGACCACACCCCAGGAACGCGCTGTCTCGGGCCGCGGGCCCGAAACCGGAGGCGGACCATGCGATCCCTGCTCGCCCCGTGCATGGCGTTGTGCCTCACCGCGGCGTGGCCCGCCGCGGCTGGGCAGGAAGGCGGGAAGTCTCCGGAGGGGGCCAAGGTCTGGGTGGGCCGGTACGCGGAGTACGAGGATTACCTCCGAAACGCCCCCATCGACCGCCTGGAGGAGGTTGGGGAGGGTGTCACCAAGCCGCTGCGCGGCTTCTTCAGCCCCGGAGGGCTCGCCCGAAGCGTGGTGGTCAAGCCCCTCCCCCCCAAGCGCCAGAAGGGGTACTGGGAGAGCTACAAGTCGGAAATCGCCGCCTACGAGCTCGACCGCATCCTCGGCCTCGACATGGTTCCCGTCACCGTCGAGCGCCGGGTGAACGGCCAGGGCGCCTCGGCCCAGCTGTGGGTCAGCGGCTGCAAGCTGCTCCGGGTCCTCGGGACGGACGTCAAGCCCGACCAGCCGGTCAAGTGGGCGAAGGAGGTCTGCCGCCAGCGCGTTTTCGACTGCCTGATCGCGAACATCGATAGAAACGCCGGCAACATCCTCGTCGACGACCAGTGGGATCTCATTCTCATCGACCACTCGCGGGCGTTCGCGGCGAACGCCAGACCCTTCGAGAAGGAGATCACCCGGCTCGACCGTGAGATGTTCGAGCGGCTGAAGGCCCTCGACGAAGCCACGCTCATGGAGAGGCTCAAGCCCTGGATCTTCGGGAAGGGGACCGTGCGCGAGCTGCTCAAGCGCCGGGACAAGATCGTGGAGCGGCTCGAGGGCCTGGCCCGGGAGCGGGGCGAGGCCGTCGTGTTCCCGTTCTGATCTAAGCTGGAGACATGAACGGCCAGCCCCGTCGCCCGCCTCTGCCGCTCCTCGCCATCCTTCTCCTCGCACTCACGTCGCCGGCGGCGGCCGAAGACACCTGTGGAATCGAGCCCCGGTCCCGGATCGTCGCGGTGGGCGACGTGCACGGGGCCTACGACAACTTCGTGAGCGTGCTTCGCATGGCGGGCCTCGTCGACGAGAAGGCCCGCTGGATCGGCGGGGAGACGGTTCTGGTCCAGACCGGCGACCTCCTCGACCGTGGCACCGAGGCGCGGCGCGTTCTCGACCTCCTCATGCGCCTCGAGAAGGAGGCGAAGAAGTCCCGGGGCCGCGTCGTCGCCCTCCTCGGCAATCACGAGGTCATGAACATGCTCGGGGACCTTCGGTACGTGAATCCCGAGGAATACGAGCGCTACAAGACCCCGCGTTCGGAAGAGGTGCGCGAGCAGTTCTGGCAGGGCATCCTGAAGCGCCGACGCGAGCAGGCGCGCGCGGCGGGGGAGACCCTCGACGAGGACGCGCTTCGCTCTTCCTTCGAGAAGGAGGCTCCGCTGGGGTTCGTCGAGCGGACGCTCGCCTTCTCGGCGAGGAGCGACTACGGAGAGTGGCTGCGCGAGCGCAACCCCGTGGCGAAGGTGGGCGACGTTGTCTTCCTGCACGGAGGCCTCACTCCCGAGGTGGCGGCCCTCGGCTGCCGGGCCATCAACGAGCGGGTGCGGCGCGAGATCACCGACGACTTCGACGCGACGCGCAAGGAACCCCTGGCCACCCTCGCCGCCGGAGAGAACGGGCCTCTGTGGTACCGCGGCCTCGCCCAGGAGGACGAAGCGATCTTCGAGCCGGCTCTCCAGCGGATCCTGAAGGCGATGGAGGCGCGGGCGATCGTCGTCGGGCACACGGTCACGGTGACGGGCCGCATCCAGCAGCGCTTCGGCGGGCGCGTGGTGATGATCGACGCGGGCATGACGGAGGCGTACGGTGGCCACCTCGCCGCCCTCGAGATCGATCCGGGGGACCGGATGGCGGCGCTGTATCCGGCCGGGCGCGAGGGTCTGGGCTCACCCGCCCCCGCCTCGGCGCCGTCGGCGTCCGAGCCCGCTGCCGCTCGCCCCTGAGCCTTCCCCGTCCGCGGCGAGATCTCGCTCGCCCCTGCTGGCGCCGGTGCCCCCCGCAGGCTCAGCGAACGCAGAGAGTGGCCGCGGGGGCTCCCCGGAACTGCGCGAAGACCCTCTCCGCGTTCTTCGAGTACACGCGCTCGAGGACATCGCGCGGGAGATCGAGCCCGTAGATCCGCCAGCGCCCCTGCCCGGGCCATCCCCAGTACTCGAAGTACTCGTCGGCCGTCTCCAGCCAACGGAAGTAGTTGCGGTACATCGCCTCCTGGGGCGCCGCATC
>Ga0326597_10014035_pt1 | contig 10506 bp, 4 predicted proteins | sample RVTome_12_FD_203789 | JGI IMG/M metagenome (GOLD analysis project Ga0326597, IMG submission 203789) | Soil microbial communities from uranium-contaminated site in the Upper Colorado River Basin, Wyoming, United States - RVT100D185 | ecosystem: Environmental > Terrestrial > Soil > Contaminated >... | reverse complement strand
GCCGGCGGGCACGGCGCGCTGGGTGTCGAGCCTCTCGTAGCGAGCGAACGGGGTGAGCGACTGGCGCCGCGGCGCCCCGAGCGAGAGCACGTCGAACGCGGCTTCCGCGTACCAGCCCTCCTGCTTCGTGCCGACCGAGCTCGGCCCGCTGAGGCCGTTCTGGCGGTTGATGAGCGCCGCGTCACCCAGGGTGCTGCGGGCCCACAGAGCACGGAGCTCGAGGCCGCGGTGGCGGTACCGGGCATGCAGATCGAACAGGCTCACCTGGCCTCCGATCCGGGTGTCGCCGACCGTCGCTCCCTGCCCGGACTCCCCGGTGAAGAAGGATCCACCGAGGAGCAGCCCCGGCAGCCCGACGAAGTCGACACGGCCCGTGACCGCGAAGTCCTCGGCCTTGCCGCGCGCCCCGCTCTGGCGCCCTCCGCGGATCCCGGCCGCCGAGAACCCGGTGCTCGAGAGCCCGGCGACGACGTAGGCCCGCCACTCGAAGTGACCCACCTCTCCGAACAGCCCGAGGCCGTTCTCCCGCCAGGTGCTGGGAATGACGACGGTCTCCACCTCCGGACGCCGGGTCCCATGGTAGATCGGCGGCTCGTGCACCTCGTTGAGGAAGCCGACGGGGACGAGAAGCATGCCCGCCCGCATCCCGATCTCGGGCCGCGTCTGGAGCTCGAGGTACGCGAACTCGACCGAGACCTCTCCGCCCTTGCCCGTCGAGGCGTGCTCGAACTCGATCTCCGAGTTGAACAGGACGCTGTCGGAGAACTTGTAGCCCACGTAGACGATCTGGCGCACGAAGTCGACCTGGTCGGTGAGCCCGGAGGGGGCGTCGTCCTCTCGCCTGGCCGCGTAGTTCGTATAGAGGGCCTCGCCGTAGCCCCCGATCGAGACTCCGCGCTCCTGGCGGTAGACCTTCGATGCGGCGGGAGCGAGGCCCTTCTCGCCCAGGAGCGTCTCCTCGCCCCCCGCCGCGCCCGCGGTGCGCAGCTTCTCGATCTCGGCGGCGAGGAGGTCGATCCGCCGCTCGAGCTCCTCGGTCTTCGCCCCGGCGGCCCCCGCATCGCTCTTCTGGTCGAGCTCCTCCTGGAGCACGAGGACCAGGCGTCGCAACTCCTCGATCTCGGCGGTGCTCTCGCCGCCCCGCGCCCGGGGGGCGATGAAGACGAGGAGCAGCAAAACCGCCGCCGTGAACGCCACCTTTGCCCACCGGACGACGAATCCCTTCGATCTGTGGTTCATGGCTGACTCCCGATAATAATAATGAAAATGGGTTTCATTTTCATGTCCAGCGCAGACGATAACCCAACCCCCAAACGGCTGTCAACACGATCGGGCATGCGGCGGAGGGGGGGGCGGGGGCGGTTATGATGCGGCGTGCTCGGCGTCGTCCTCTCTGTGCTCGTCCTCGCGCCCGCTCCGCGGCCCTTCGCCGAGGAGCGGCTCCTGCTCGATCGGCGCCTGGAGACCCTGCGGCGCATCCTCCCTGACGGAGCTTCCCCCGCGACCGACGACGAGCACCTGCGCGACCTCGCCGAGGAAACGCAGCTGGGGCAGGTCGAGGTCCGCGGCTGTTCGGCCGTCGAGAGCGGCACGTCCGGCGTCGTCTCCTGCGAGCTGCGCGCTCTGGGCGGCTACGACCAGGCCGAACGCTTCTTCCGGCGGGCGGCTCTGTCTCACCGGCTGATCGACGTCGAGAGGCTCACCCTCAGCAGCGCCGGCGAAGGTGTCGTCCGCCTCGAGGCCGTCCTCCGGCTTCCCTTCTGGCCGAGGGCGGCGCCGCTGCCGTCGCCGCCCGAGTCGGCGGAGGGTCGCCCGGTCGGTGTGCCACGACCGGTGCTGCAGGCCTTCCTGCGCGACAGCGCCCTCGCCTTTGCCAAGTCCGAGGCGATCGACGGCTGGCGCCGCACCCGGCGAAACCCGAGGCTCTTCCTCTCCGAGCTGGCGGCGGTCGTCCGCGACCGGCCCGTGCTCCTCGGCTACGCCTCGCTCGACGACACCTTCACCGTCCGAGGCCTCGCCGTGGGAGAAGGTACCGTGCGAGCCCTCGAGAGCCGTTTCGAGAGCGGGTTCTTCCGTGTGCAGGACTTCCTCATGGCTCGGCAGGGCGCCTGCCACCGCTTCGAGGTGACGGGGGTCTCGCCGGTGGCGGGACCCGACGCCGAGCTGCCGGTTCCCGTCGAAGATCCCTTTCTCCAGGACCCCTCGCCCTGTCGCGTGGACAGAGACCAGGGGCCGCGCTTCGTCGTCAGGGGGCCCACGCCCACCACGAAGAACCCGGGCACCGGACCCTTGACGGTGAGGCTCCGCGGCGCCGACTTCGCCGACGTCTTCCAGGCGCTCGGCCTCGCTACGGGGGCGGCCTTCATGGTCGACGCCGACGTCACGGGGCAGGTCCATCTCGACGTGACTCGCGCCACGCTCGCCGAGACCGTGGAGCTGATCCGGCGCGAGACGAACGTGGCGGTCACGGACTTTGGTCCCGTGCGCCGCGTGAGCCGGAGCCGGATCGAGCCCCGCCCGCCGGCCCCGCTCGCTGGCGATCCCGCGAGCTTCGCCCTGAAGCGGGCCGACGTGCGCGACCTGCTGGCGGTGATGAGCGACATCGACCCCCAGCTCGCGGCGCTCGGACCCCCCGGCTACCTCGGACGGCTCAGCGTGTGGGCCTCGGGCGTGCCGCTTCACTCCCTCCGCGCGGCGATTCTCGACGCGGCCTCCCTGGTCGAGCGCGTCGAGGCCGACGGGCGGGTGCTCGAGCGTCCCACCGGGGCCGGCGAATCGCCGCTGCCGATCGCGCGCGTCGCTCCCGAGAGACGACTCCTGTTGCGCCCGGAGGAGATCGCCGTCCTCGAGTTCGAGCTGGTGGGAGTCGCGTCCTCCGGCGGCCGCTTCTTCGCCTTCGCGTACTCCCCCACCGGCCAGCTCCAGTCCTACGGCGTCGGCGACCGGCTCGCCGACGCGGTCGTGCGCTCGATCGACTCCACGGACGTGGTGCTCGAGACGAGCGAGGGGCTCCTCCGCCTCGCCCTGCCGCCGATCACCGACTGAGCCAGGAGAGCTCGAGCCTTCGTCCCTGTCGATCCCGGTCCCACGGGAGCGACAGGGACCGGGACCACAGGTGTCCCCTCCCCCTACGTGGGGAGGCACGAAAAAAGACCCGAGAGCGTCAGCTCTCGGGTCTTCGCATCAGGGGCACCGCAGTGCCCGACGCACCATGGGTGCGTCTTTCAGATTCGTTCAGTCGATCGACTCAGGCCTTGCGGCCCCTTCCTGGCCCGGCGGACCGTCTTCGGCTCCCATCACCGCTCCTCGCGTTCTTGGAAGCGCCTCGGCGACGCTCGCCTCGTGCTCCCACGCACGAGTTGCGCGCCGCACTTTCGAATCGAGAAACCTGAACCCCGCCTCGTTCCTCCTCGGGCTGGATTGGGGGTTGGCTTCTCACCCAGAAGATGGGTCCGACCCCATTTCCCTGTCAAGAGGAAACTCCGGCGAAACTGCTACTTCACTTCCCACGTGTCGCCGGCGTGGAGCAGCGCGGCGAGGTCGCCAGCCCCCTTCTTGTCCGTGACCCGGCGGATCTGCGCGGCGATGTCCGTCTCGTAGCGTGGCGCCTCGATCGCCCGGAGGACGCCGATCGGAGTCGGAAAGCCGGGGCGGGCATCCATGCGAGAGAGCAGCCACGCGTAGGCGGGGTCGGGGTTCTGCTCGTCGTGCACCGCGAGGTCCTTCTCGCTCACCCCATTGCCGAGGTCGACCACCTCGAGATCGAGCCCGCTCGGGCGGATGCCCTTGTCCTTGTTCTTTCCGAACACGAGGGGTTGGCCATGCTCGAGGGTCAGCGTGGCGTCGTTGCGCACGCCCCTCTCGGTCACGCTCTCCCAGGCCCCATCGTTGAATATGTTGCAGTTCTGGAGGATCTCGACGAAGGCGGAGCCGGAGTGGCCGGCGGCCTTCTTGAGCACCGCCTTGAGGTGGGGCTGGAAGATGTCCACCGATCGGGCCACGAAGGTGGCTTCGGCCCCGAGGGCGAGCGACAGCGGGAGGAACGGGCGGTCGACGGAGCCATAGGGTGTCGACTTGGCCTTCTTGCCGATCTCCGACGTCGGCGAGTACTGGCCCTTGGTCAGTCCGTAGATGCGGTTGTTGAAGAGAAGGACCTTGATGCCGACGTTGCGCCGCAGCATGTGGATCGTGTGGTTGCCGCCGATCGACAGGGCGTCGCCGTCCCCGGTCGCAACCCAGACCTCGAGATCGGGACGCGCGACCTTGATGCCGGTGGCGATGGCGGGGGCGCGCCCGTGGATCCCGTGGAAGCCGTACGTGTTGACGTAGTACGGGAAGCGGCTCGAGCACCCGATCCCGGACACGACCACGAACTTCTCTCTCGGGATCCCGAGGTCCGGGAAGACGCTCTGCACCGCGGAGAGGATGGCATAGTCGCCGCAACCGGGGCACCAGCGCACGTCCTGGTCGGTCTGGAAGTCCTTCTTCGTGTAGACGGGAGCCGTGGTCGTCATCTTCGTCTTTACTCCTGGCCGAGGATCTCTTCGATCTTCGCCGCGATCTCCGACTGCTTGAACGGCTTCCCCTGCACCTTCGGGTATCCGACCGCGTCGACGAGGTAGCGGGCGCGGAGGAGCCACAGGAGCTGGCCCATGTTGAGCTCGGGAACGAGCACGCGTCGGTAGCGGCCGAGCACGTCGCCGAGGTTCGAGGGCAGCGGATTGAGGTGGCGCAGGTGCACGTGCCCGATGCGCCGTCCCTCTTCCCTCTGCCCGGCGAGGGCCGCGGTGATGGCGCCGTAGGTCGATCCCCACCCCACGATGAGGAGATCCCCGTCGGGATCGCCAGCGGGCACGACGTCCGGGATGTCCGCCCCCACCGCCTCGACCTTGGCCGCCCTCATCCTCACCATCGTCTCGTGGTTGAGGGGGTCGTAGCTCACGTTGCCGGTCCCGTCCTGCTTCTCGAGGCCGCCCACGCGGTGCTCGAGACCCGGCGTGCCCGGCACCGCCCACGGGCGGGAAAGGGTGCCCGGCTCGCGCTCGTAGGGGCGGAAGCCCTCGGGGTCCGTGCGGAACCGGACGGGAATGTCGGGCAGCTCCTTGAGGTCGGGGATGCGCCACGGCTCGGCGCCGTTGGCGAGGTAGCCGTCGGAGAGCACGATCACCGGCACCATGTACTTGAGCGCGATGCGGCTCGCTTCGAGAGCCACCCAGAAGCAGTCGCCCGGCGTCGACGCGGCGAGCACGGGAACCGGCGCTTCCGAGTTGCGACCAAAGAGGGCCTGGAAGAGATCCGCCTGCTCGGTCTTCGTCGGGAGACCCGTCGACGGCCCGCCACGCTGGATGTCGATCACCACCAGCGGCAGCTCGATCATCGTGGCCAGGCCAATCGCCTCGCCCTTGAGCGCCATGCCGGGCCCGGAGGTCGTGGTGATCGCGAGACATCCGGCGTAGGAGGAGCCGATCGCCGCCGTGACCGCCGCGATCTCGTCCTCGGCCTGGAACGTCACCACCCCGAACTCCTTGTACATGCTGAGCTCGTGGAGGATGTCCGAGGCCGGCGTGATCGGGTAGCTCCCCTGAAAGAGCGTCAGGCCGGCCTTGCGGGCGGCGGCGACGAAGCCGATGGCGAGGGCGGTGTTGCCGGAGAGGTTCCGGTAGACGCCGGGCGACAGGCGCGCCGGGGGGACCTCGTAGGTGACCTGGAAGGCCTCCGTCGCCTCGCAGAAGGCGTAGCCCGCCTTGAGGGCGAGGATGTTGGCCTCGGCCAGCTGCGGCTTGGCCGCGAACTTCTCCCCGAGCCAGCGCTGCGTGGCATCGAGGGGCCGGTTGAACAGCCAGTAGCACATGCCCAGCGCGAAGAAGTTCTTGCAGCGGTCCATGCTCTTCGCGTCGAGACCGGTGTCCTTGAGCGCGGCCCGGGTCAGCTTCGTCAGCTCGACGGGGAACAACCGATACCCGTCGAGCGAGTGGTCCTCGAGCGGGTTCGTCGTCATCTGCGCCTTCTTGAGATCGGTCTCGCGGAAGTTGTCCACGTTGACGACCAGGATCCCGTTCGGCTTGAGGTCGGCGACGTTCGTGCTGAGCGCGGCGGGATTCATCGCCACCAGGGCGTCGACGGCGTCGCCGGGCGTGAAGATGTCGCGGGCCCCGAAGTGGATCTGGAACCCCGAGACGCCGGGCAGGGTCCCCGCGGGAGCGCGGATCTCGGCCGGATAGTCGGGAAACGTCGCCAGGTCGTTCCCGAACAGGGCCGTCGTGTTGGTGAACTGGTTGCCGGTGATCTGCATGCCGTCGCCGGAGTCTCCGGCGAAGCGGATCACGGCACTCTCGAGGACCTCACGTTTGCGGGGCGGTGCGGCCGTCGTCGTCGCCATGGTGAAGACCGTTCCTCCTTCTCACGAGGACGATGCGCCAGAACTCCAGTATAGCGCGGCCGCTCCCGGCGGCCCCGGGAAGGGGAGGGCGCGTGGACCTGAAGCCCCGGCCGCCCGGGCTCAGCCGAGGGCCTGCTTCACCAGGGCTTCCTGCTCCAGGAGGTGGGTCTTCAGCGAGCCCGGGGCGGGCGAAGCGGAGGCGGCGCGGCCGGCGTAGCCCAGGGCCCGATCCCCGACGTCGACATCCCGGTCGAGCACCCTCTCGCGGACGAAGCGCCAGGCGCCCATGTTCTGCGGCTCCTCCTGGGCCCACACGATCGCCGCCTGCGCCTTGTACCGCCCGAGCACTGCCTGCAGCTGGTCCGCGGGGAAGGGATAGAGCTGCTCGAGGCGCACGAGCGCCACGTCGGCCCGCCCCTGTTCGTCGCGGGCCTTCCGCAGATCGTAGTAGACCTTGCCCGAGCACAGGACGACCCGACGGGCGAGACCCGGGTTGGCCCCCCGGTCGTCGAGCACGGGCTCGAAGCGCCCCTCGGCGAGCTCCGCCAGCGGCGACACGCAGCGCGGGTGACGCAGCAGGCTCTTCGGGGTCAGGACGACGAGCGGCTTCTCCACGTGGTCACGTCCCTGCCGACGCAGGAGATGGAAGTACGAGGCCGGGGTCGAAGGGTAGACGACCCGCATGTTGTCCTCGGCGCAGAGGATGAGGAAGCGCTCGAGGCGCGCCGATGAGTGCTCCGGGCCCTGGCCCTCGTGACCATGGGGGAGGAGAAGCGTCAGCCCCGTGGGCTGGCCCCACTTCGTCTCCGAGCCCGAGAGAAACTGATCGATGATCACCTGGGCGCTGTTCATGAAGTCGCCGAACTGCGCCTCCCACATCACGAGGGTGCGGTGCTCGGCGACCGAATAGCCGAACTCGAACCCCATCACCGCCGCCTCGGAGAGGAGGGAGTCGTACACCTCGAAACGCACGCCGGCGGGCGCGATGTCGTTGAGCGGCACGTGCTCGCGGCCGCTGCGTATGTCGTAGAGCACGGCGTGTCGCTGCGAGAAGGTCCCCCGGCCCGAGTCCTGGCCGGACAGCCGCACGGGGATGCCCTCGAGGAGCAGGGTCCCCCAGGCGAGCGACTCCGCGCTCGCCCAGTCCACTCCGTCCTTCCCCTCGAGGAGCTCAGCCCGCGCCTTGAGGAAGGGCAGCAGCTTCGGGTGGATCTCGATCCCCTCGGGCGGGCTCCCCAGCGCCCCGAGCACGGCGCGCAGGCGAGCGCGCACCGCCGCGGCGTCCACCGGTGGCAACTCGACCGGCTCGCGCCGGGCGATCGCGGCGAACGGGGCGGTCGCTCCGCTCGCCTCCGGCTGCATTGCCGCCTTCTTCTTCGCCCACAGCGACTCGAGCTCCGACGAGCCGATCACCTTCTCCCGCACGAGCTTGTCGCCGTAGAGCGTGGCGGCCGTCGGATGGTCCTTGATCTTGGCGTACATCAGGGGTTGCGTGTAGCTCGGCTCGTCGGTCTCGTTGTGACCCCAGCGGCGGTAGCAGACGAGGTCGATCACGACGTCTCGCCTGAACTTCTGTCGGTACTCGAGGGCGAGACCGGCGACGTAGGCGACCGCCTCGGGGTCGTCGCCGTTCACGTGGAACGCCGGGGCGTGGACCATCTTGGCGATGTCCGTCGCGTAGGTCGAGCTGCGCGCGTCCTCGGGCAGGGTGGTGAACCCGATCTGGTTGTTCACGATGACGTGGATGGTGCCGCCCGTGCGGTAGCCGTGCAGCTGCGAGAGGTGCATGGTCTCCGCGACGATGCCCTGGCCGACGAAGGCGGCGTCGCCGTGAAGCAGGACCGGAAGCACGTGGGCGTGGTCGGCGTCGCCGAGAGCGTCCTGCTTGGCGCGGACCATCCCCTCCACGACCGGGTTGACGAACTCGAGGTGGCTCGGGTTGGGGGCGACGCTGACCGCGAGCTCCTCCCCGGTGTCGGCGTGGTACGTGCCCGCCGCCCCGAGGTGGTACTTGACGTCGCCCGATCCCTGGTAGGAGGAGGGGTCGCTCCCCTCGAACTCCCCGAAGATCTGGTCGAGCGGCTTGCCGACCGTGTTGGCGAGCACGTTGAGACGGCCCCGGTGGGACATGCCGATGACGACCTCGCGCATCCCCAGGATCGCGCCGTCGCCGAGGACGCGGTCGAGGAGCGGGATGAGCGCCTCGCCCCCCTCGAGGGAGAAGCGCTTGTGGCCGATGTACCGGGCATGGAGAAAGCGCTCGAAGCTCTCCGCCTCGACCAGCTTCTCGAGCACGCGCTTCTTGGAAGCCGTGTCGAGGGCCGGGTAGTTGCGGGTCGACTCCATGCGGTGCTGCAACCAGTTCTTTCGCTCGGGGTCGGCGATGTACATGTACTCGACGCCGATGGTGCCGCAGTACGTCTCGCGCAGGATCTCGAGGATCTCACGAAGCGTGGCCCGCTCCTCGCTCGAGGGCCGTCCCGCGAGCCCGCCGGTGAGGAACTCACGATCGAGGTCCCAGACCGTGAGGCCGTAGGTGGCGGGGTCGAGGTCGGGGTGGGGCTCGCGGCGCGAGTCGAGGGGATCGAGGTCGGCGACGAGGTGGCCGCGCACGCGGTAGGCGTGGATGAGCTGGAGGACCTTGGTCTGCTTCGTGACCTCCTCGCGCCCCCCCGGGCCTCCGAGCAGCGCGGGGTGGACGTCCATCTCCCAGCGCACCGGGCGATGGGGGACGCCGAGGTCGTCGAAGATGCGCTCGTAGAAGCTGTCCTCGCCCTTGAGCAGCTCCTCGATGCGGGCGAGGAAGAGGCCCGACTCCGCGCCCTGGATGACGCGGTGGTCGTAGGTCGAGGTGACCGTCATGACCTTGCTGATGCCGAGGAGGCCGAGCGTCCGCGGCGCCATCGACCGGTACTCCGCCGGGTAGTCGAGGATCCCGGTGGCGATGATCGTCCCCTGGCCCGGCATGAGCCGCGGGGCCGACGACGTCGTCCCCACCGTTCCCGGGTTGGTCAGGGAGACGGTCGTGCCCATGAAGTCGTCGGGCGAGATCGTCCCCTTGCGCGACCGGCCCACGAGGTCGTCGAACGCCTGGACGAGCTGGGCGAAGCTCAGCTTCTGGGCGTCCTTGATGTTCGGCACGAGGAGCGTCCGCGAGCCGTCCTTCTTCTGCACGTCGACCGCGATCCCCAGGCGCACCTGGTCGCGCTGGATGCGGTGGGGCTGGCCCTCGACGTACGCGTAGGCGTCGTTCATGCGGGGGAAGGTGTCCAATGCGCGGAGGATGGCCCAGGCCACGAGGTGGGTGAAGCTGATCTTGCCCTGGCCCGCGGCCTGACGGTGACGGTTGAGGATCCGGCGGTTCTCCTCCAGGGTGCGCACCGGGAGCTCGCGGATCGAGGTGGCGGTGGGGATGGCGAGGCTCGCCTCCATGTTCTCGACGATCCGCACCGCTCCGCCCCGGATCGGCTGCAGGATGTCGCCGGGGAGTATGGCGGTGCGGACGACGGCGCTCGAGCGCCCGCCGTCGGTGGTGGCGGGCACCTCGCGCCGCGTCAGGGTCTGGCGCTCGGGGGCGGCCGCCTTTGCCTCCGAGGGCCGGGGTGGCTCGTGCACGATGACGGTGACGGGCGAGGTCTCGCGCTCGGGGGGCGCTCCGGTGGCGGCGTCGAAGTACGCCCGCCAGCTCGGGTCGACGCTGCGGCGGTCGCGGCGGTACTCCTCGAGGATGTCGAGGGCGAAGATGTAGTTCCCCCCGAAGTCGCCGACGAGCTTGTCGAGAAGGGGTTCCGCTGCGGGGGTGCTCATCTGGGGAGTCTAGAACGCGCGCCTTTGGCCGTTCAACTGCGCCCCCGGGACAGCGACGTGGCCTCAGCCACGGACACCATCGGGGTGAGACGGGCTCGAGCCCGCTCAGGAGCTCCGAAGCGAGTCCTCGGAGCCGGGGTGAATCTGCGGATCCCTGTTGATTCTCTGTGGATTGGCTGTCAGCTCTCTGCGGATAGGCTGTGACTTCTCTGCGGATTGGCTGTGGATCCGCCACCAGGCCTGCGACAACTGGGGGATAGGTCGGTCGAGCCGGCGGCCCGCCTCGCCGGGCGCTGGCTCTCGTCTCGAGGGCGGCGTCC
>Ga0326597_10014034_pt1 | contig 10507 bp, 12 predicted proteins | sample RVTome_12_FD_203789 | JGI IMG/M metagenome (GOLD analysis project Ga0326597, IMG submission 203789) | Soil microbial communities from uranium-contaminated site in the Upper Colorado River Basin, Wyoming, United States - RVT100D185 | ecosystem: Environmental > Terrestrial > Soil > Contaminated >... | reverse complement strand
GACTACATCCAGACGCATCCCGAGGCCGTGGTCCTCGGCAAGGAGAGGGCGAAGGAGAAGAAGTGATGCGTTCGAGGCTGGGCGTCGTCCTGGTCGTTGCGGGCCTTCTCGGCTTCACGGGCTGCGTTTCCCTGAAGCGCACCCCGGAGGCCCGGTTCTTCGTGCTGCGCTCGCTCGTGGAGGCGCCAGCACCGCCCGCGGGGTCGGGGGGAAGCCCCGGCGGCCCGCCCTCGGGCGGCCTCGTCGGGGTCCTCCCGGTCTTCCTCCCCGGCTACCTCGACCGGTCCCAGGTGGTGACCTGGACGGCCCCGGGCGAGCTCCGGATCGACGAGTTCCTGCGCTGGGCCGAGCCCCTGGACGCGGGGGTGGCCCGCGTGCTGGGCGAGAGCCTGGGGACCCTGCTCCCTTCCCACCGCGTGATCCGCACTCCCTGGTCGTCGGCGGCCCCCCTGCGCTGCCGCGTGCGCCTCGAGCTCGTGAGGTTCGGGCCACAGGAGAGCGGGGAGATGGTGCTGACGGGCCGGTGGGCCCTGCTTCCCCGGCAGAGTGAGCGGCCCTTCCTGTCGCGACCGGTGGGTCTTCGACGCGGGCCCATGGCCGCCGCCACCGACGCGGGAGTGGGAGTCGAGGCCATGAGCGAGCTGCTCGCCGATCTCAGCCGGGAGATCGCGGCCGCGATCCAGGCCCTGCCCGCCGAAGAGCCAAGCGAGGATCGGCCGAATCGGTCTTGACGCCACAAAGCACCTGCCATAGCGTGTGCACGCCTCTCGCAGCGGCGGTCCGTTTGTTAACCGGGGCCGGGCGCGGTGCGTACCACAGCGTGTCACGGCAATCATCGGAAGACCGGGTCGAAACCGACCGCTCCTTGGAGGAGAAGAACCCGTGCGAACCCTGAGATCCGCCCTGGCGGGCGTCGCGGCCCTGGCCGTGGCGGGCTGCGCCACCACGACGTTCAACTCGACCTGGAAGAACCCGGAGGCTCAGGCGGTGACGCTCCATGAGCAGAAGGTCGTCGCTCTGGTCGTCACCAAGAACGAAGCCTCCCGTCGGGGGGCCGAGGAGGCACCGGCCCGGGAGCTGAACAAGCTCGGAGTCCGGGGCGTGCCCGCCTACACCCTGCTGCCCACGGAACAGGTCAGGGACAAGGACCAGGCCAAGGCCGCGTTCGAGAAGGCGGGCGCCGACGGCGTCGTGGTGATGCGGGTTGTGGGCCAGGAAAAGGAGCTCACCTCGACCCCGGGCGGGTGCTATGCGGCTCCCTACTACGGCTCGTTCTGGGGCGGGGGCGGGTACTGGGGCTACGGGTGGGGCGCAGTGTACGACCCCGGCTACCTTCGCACCGACACGATCGTCTCCGTGGAGACGCTGGTCTACAGCCTGAAGCAGGACAAGCTGGCGTGGGCGGGACGCAGCGAGACCACCAACCCGAGCAAGGCCGACGACTTCATCAAGGAGCTGACGGCGGGAGTCGTCAGGGAGATGAAGAAGGTGGGCCTCATCCGTTCGGCGTGAAGCGGGTCGCTCTCTCCCTCCTCGGCGGCGCCCTCGCGGCCGCTGGCGGATGCTCGAGAACCGCGCCGGCGCTGCCGGGGGCCGGCCCATCGGAACCCGGGGTGACTCAGTCGGGGCCGCCCCGCCTCAACGACTCCCCTCCTCCGGGTCCGGCGCCGGAGGGGATGGCCTGGATCCCCGGCGGTGAGTACTCGATGGGCTCCGAGGACCCGATGATGGGCGCCGACGCCCGGCCCGTGCACCGGGTCTACGTGGACGGCTTCTGGATGGACAAGACCGAGGTGACGAACGACGAGTTCGCGCGCTTCGTCAAGGCGACGGGCTGCGTGACCGTGGCCGAGAGGGTTCCGAAGGCGGAAGACTTTCCCGGTGCGCCCCGCGAAAATCTCGTCGCGGGTTCGGTCGTTTTCACGCCACCGGATCGCAGCGTGCCCCTGGACAACCACCTGCAATGGTGGGACTACATCAAGGGTGCCAACTGGCGTCATCCGGAGGGGCCGGCGACCAGCCTCGCCGGCAAGGGCCGACATCCCGTGGTCCACGTGGCCTACGACGACGCCCGGGCCTACGCGAAGTGGGCCGGCAAGCGACTGCCCACCGAAGCGGAATGGGAGTTCGCGGCGCGGGGCGGCCTGGACCGGAAGGCCTACACCTGGGGCGACGAGTTTCGGCCGCAAGGCCGCTACATGGCGAACAGCTTCCAGGGCCACTTCCCCGAGCGCAGCACCGGAGAGGACGGCTACGGCCTCCGCGCACCCGTCTGCTCGTTCCCCGAGAACGCCTTCGGCCTCTGCGACATGGCGGGCAACGTCTGGGAATGGGTCACCGACTGGTATCGGCACGACTACTACGCGACGCTCGCGGGGGCGGGTGCGCTCGCGCGCAACCCGCAGGGGCCGGCCGACAGCTTCGACCCGAGCGAGCCGGGGGTGAAGAAGCGCGTGCACAAGGGAGGGTCCTTCCTCTGCACCGATCAGTACTGCTCGCGCTACATGCCGGGCGGGCGGGGCAAGGGCGACCCCGACACCGGCACGGACCATGTCGGATTCCGCTGCGTACGGAACCCGGGCTAGGAGGTTCGCATGCGGGTGTTCTCGTTCCTCGGCACGACCTGAAGCGGGGCCTGTCTCAATAACACTTCACGAGCCTCGGTTTCTCCCCCAGGCGGAGCTGGTAGGCGCCGATACGTTCCCCGTCGGGACGCGCCACTTCGAGCTCCATGGTCCGTCCGTCGGTGCGCCCCTTGTATCGGACGTCCTGCGCGTCTTCGCGACCTGGAACCACGGGCCCCCCTTCGCGAACGAGAGTGCCCGCCACGTCGAACCGACCGTCGTCGTCGAGAGCGAGAGGACCGCGGAGACTCCCCCGCGCGCAATCGAACTCGACGCTGGCACCCGTGTCGTGCACGCGGAGCACGACGTGTTCGCCCCCCCAATCCCCGACGGGAACCTTGTCGGGTTTCCCGGCCGATACGCCACCCGCTGAGAAACACGCCACGAGAACCACGGCCCCCACGGGCCCGAGAATCCACCTCACGCGAGCCTCGCTCCGCATCCATCCCATCTTAGGCCCGATGTCCAGGACTCTGACCTCCCCTCCCCGGGCTCACTCCAGCAGTCCGGAGAGGACCGCCGGCGGCGTCACCTCCACGGGCGCCTGGCCGGCCCGAAAAACCCGTGCCCCCGCCACACCCTTCAGCATGACGACGCCGTCCTGGACCCGAAGCATCGCGCCCTCGCGCAGGCCCACGACGGGCGCGACGTTCTCCTCGTGGAACTCGCGAATTCGGGTCTCGCGCGACTCCCCCATGTGCTTCGAGCCCGCGTCGGGATCGAGGTAGTGGGGGTTGATCTGGAAGGCCACGAGGCCCAGCGCGTCGAGCGAGGGCGGCTCCACGATGGGCATGTCGTTCGTGGTGCGGATGGTCGGGCAGGCGACGTTTGCGCCGGCGCTCGCCCCCGAGTAGGGCATGCCCGCGGCCACCCTACGCCGGATCGGAGACAGCAGCTCCTGGCGGTAGAGCGAGTCCAGGAGCCGGAAGGTGTTGCCTCCTCCGCAGAAGATGGCCTCCGCCGCGTCCACCGCGGCCTCCGGCGAGGCCACCTCGTGCAGGGAGTCGACACCGTAGCCGATCTTCTCGAACGCGGCCCGGGCCTTCGCGGCGTAGCCGTCCCGGTCCTTGAGCGCGTACGGAATGAAGAGCACCCGGTGGCGGGCGCCCAGCAGGTCGCGCAGCTCTTCGAAGGCGTGCTCGAGATAGGAAGTACCGTGGACCGTCGAGGTGCTGATGAGAAGAAGGTCGCGCAATGGTGAGCAATCTCAGACGCCCTGCTTCGCCTTCTCCTTCTCCTCCATCTCCTCGAGGGTGAGCTTGTAGGCCACGTAGTACTTGTAGATGTTGCTCACGTAGGTCACGGTCTCCCGCCCGATCTTCTCCGCGGCCACCCGCTCGACGTTGTTGAACCACGCCCGTGTCGATCGGTCCGTCGCGTCCGGAGGGTCATGGGACTCCTTCAGCTCGGGGATCGGAGAGGCCTGGCCACGAGCGCTGCGGGAAGCTACCCTCCCGGCGCGCTTCGAATCAAGGGGGGGCCGGCTCAGCCGCCGTCGGGTGAGTGCGCCTCGAGCTGTGGATGCGGAGGCAGGTTGAGCATGCGCCCGGGCAGAAGCTCGACGATGTGGGACACCACCTCGCGCAGCGAAAGCACGGCCAGGGGACGTCCGCCTTGGTCCACGATGGGCAGGTGGCGGTAGCCCCCCACGATCATCTTGTTGAGGGCGTATGCGATCGCATCGTCGGGGCCCAGGGTCTCCGGGTCTTCGGTCATGACCTCGCGCACGGGGCGGGAGGGGTCGTTTCCCGAAAGGGCGACCCGGCGTAGCACGTCGCGCTCCGTGAAGATCCCCACCGCACGCCCGTCCCGCTCGACGAGGAGGGCACCGATCCGGTTTTCGATCATGAGTCGGATGGCTTCGCGAACGGGCGTGTCTCCGTTCACACAGACCGCGGCCCGCGGCTCGAGGTCGCGGACGGAGGACCCGAGGATGCCCTCCCCGAGCCGTCGGGCCTCCCGGGCGAGGGCGCTCTCGTCCTCGTCGTCGTAGGAATCGTCGAACTCGCTCGTGCCCATGGGCCCGACCTTACGACCGTGGGCCGGCCGGGTCAATGGTTTTTTGACCGATTTCTCGGCCGGCTTTCAAGGACGGCAGGAGGGGGACCGCCAGGCACGGCAGGTACTCGAGGGCGCGAATGGACCACGGCAGGTACCACCGCTCACCGGACTGCCAGGCCGGGTATACGAGGTAGGCGAGGGTCACCGTGCCCGTGAAGAGCAGGGCGGCGGGCGCTTCCACCAGCACCAGGAACGGCAGCAGCCAGAGCGCATACCACGGCAGCAGGTTGGGCCCGAGGAGCAGCGCGGCCACGGCCACGATCAGCCCCGATCGCGCCGGTTCCACCCTCCGGAGGCCCAGGAGGGCCGCGAGCAGCAGGGTGAGGACCACTCCCGCGCGGACCGCCCCCGCATGCCCGAGGACGGCCGCCAGGGGCGCGAAGAGTGACTCGTTGAACCGCCAGAACTCCGCGTACTTGCCGAGGCTCAAGAAGAGGGTCTTCCGCGCGCCCCAGTAGGGCCACACGAGAACGCCGGCGAGGACGGTGGCCGCGGCCACGTGCCACGGCCGGAAGCGCCGCCACCAGGACAGGGCGAGAAGACCGGGGAGGAACTTCGCCTGGAAGCCGAGGGCCGAAGCGAGGGCCGCGGTGAGGGGACGGCCCGAGTCGAGGGCGAGGAGGGCGAGGGCCACGAAGAGCAGGCCGAAGGCCTCGTTGTGTCCGCTGCCCGCGATCTCCACGAGAGCGAGCGGGTTCCACGCCCACACCAGCAGGCGCTCCCCCGGCAACCCACGCTGTCGGAGGACGCGCGCCAGGACGAACAGGGCCGCGATCTCGCAAGCCACGAGGAAGAGCTTCATGGCAGTCACGGAATCGTGGACCCACACCACCGCCGCCGCGGCCATCAGCCAGAGCGGGGGATAGGCGGCCGTGTACTCCTTGTGGTTCATCCCTTCGTACACAGGGTCGCGGAGGCCGTCCCACTTCGGCGCGTTCGGACGGTCGCTCCAGGCGTAGGGGTTGCCGCCGTGAAGCTGGACGCGGCCCTCCCAGACGTAGCGATAGACGTCGGTCGAAAGGAGCGGCGGGCCGAGGGCCAGGACGAGACGCCAGGCGACGGCGAGGCCCAGGGCCGCCCGGAGCCCTCGTTTGCCCAGGCCCGCGCTCGCGTGGAGAGCCACGAGCCAGGCCGCGAAGGCCAGGCCAAAGAGCGGGAGGAACGAAGCGATGCGCACGGTCTGGTCGCCCTGGACCGCCCAGGTCACGACGCTCACGGAGAGGAGGAGCGCGCACACGGACAGCACCCCGCGGAGGGCAGCGGGGCGTCCGTCCGTCACGCGGTGCTATGCAGCTTGTAGCGGGCCAGCGTGCCCAGGATCGAAGCCCCTGCCCGCACCGTGCCCGAGAGGGTTCCGCTGACCTTGCTCTGGCCGATGCGGGGCCGATAGTCCACGGGCACCTCCACCACGCGCAGACCGTGTAGCGCCGCCTTGACCTGCATCTCGACCGTCCACCCGAAGTTGCGGTCCCGCATCTCGAGCCGCTCGAGGGCCTCCCGGGTGATGGCGCGGAAGGGCCCGAGGTCCGTGGCCCGGGTGCCGAAGAGCAGGTTCATGAGGCCCACGCACAGGCGCGTCCCCAGGATGGCGTGGAGGGGATGGGCGCCCGCCGCCCGACGGCCGAGCCGCCGCGACCCGATCACGAGGTCGGCCTGCCCCGCGACGATGGGGGCGAGGACATCCACGAGCTGCCCAGGATAGTCGCTGTAGTCGCCGTCGAGGAAGGCGATCACGTCCGCGCGGCCCGCGGCCGCGATACCCGTGAGGCAGGCCTGTCCGTAGCCGCGGCGCGGCTCCAGCACGACCCGGGCACCCTCGGAGCGGGCCACCGCGGCGGTGCGGTCGCGGGAGCCGTTGTCGACCACGATGACCTCGGCCACCACGGACGGGACCTCGGCCAGGACGCGGCCGATGGCGGCTTCCTCGTCGACGGCGGGGATCACGACACAGATCCGGGGGTGGCTCATGGACGGCGCAGGCTCTCGAGTCTACTCGGGTGAAGGCGCAGCGGGAAGGGCATCCGGTTGCTAGAATCCTCCCCAGCATGAAAGCGCTCGCCGCCGTCCTCCTATTCCTGGCGGCACACCCTGCCCTCGCGCAGGATCCCCCGCCCGTCTACCAGCAGCCGGAGAAATTTCGCTTCACCATAGAGGCCCTCGCCCGCTACGAGAAGACCACCGACATCTTCGTGAGCTCCACAGAGACCCGGTCCGAAGACCGCTTCGTGAGCTGGGCCTTCCCCGGCCTCGAGGTCAACCTCGGCAAGTTCCAGCTCGGGGCCGCCGGGGGTTTCTACTGGAGCGACGAGGAAAACGACGATCCCATTCCCGCCCCCCAGCGCGACAACTTCCGCTCGCGCGACGCGCGGTTGGACCGGGCCTTCGCGAAGTTCGAGACGTCCTGGCTCATGCTCGAAGGCGGGCGCTTCACCATGCCCATCGCCTTCACCGAGATGATCTGGGACAAGGAGCTGAAGCCCCAGGGCGGGGCGCTGCGGCTGGGGGTGAACGACCGCGGCAGCCTCAAGAGCTTCGGGGTTACGGCCCTCTACGCCACGGGCAGCCACGTCTTCGAGGACGACACCGAGGTGATCGCGGCCTCGGCGGAAGTGGTGGTGGCCACGGGGCCGGAGAGCACGACCCAGCTCATGGCCTCCTATGTCGAGTTCAAGAACCTCGGCACCGTGCAGCCGTTCCTTCGGCGGCAGAACCTGCGGGCGGGAGGTCTCCTCGCCCTCGACTACAAGGTCGTGGACGCGGTGGTGCGCGTCCGCCGGGGAGGGACGCTGCCGCTCCAGCTCGTCGGCAACTACTGCTGGAACACCGCGGCCGACGACCTGAACCGGGGCCTGTGGCTGGCCGGCGTGCTCGGCTCGGTCCGTTCGTCGCGGGCCCGCCTCGAGTACGTCTACGCGAAGGTCGACCGGGACGCCACCCTCGCCGAGTACAACGCCGACGACTTCTTCTGGAACACGGGCTGGGAAGGCCACCGGGCCGACCTCGGCTTCCGAGCCGGCAAGTACGCCAGCCTCCACGGCGTCGCCCAGTGGCAGCGCTTCAAGGACGCTCCCGTTCCGCAGGAGCGGGACCACTGGGTGAAGCGCTACCGGGCGGAGCTGCGGATCGAGTCACGTTGAGAATCCAGTCACGTTGAGAATCCCAATTGTGACTCGGGGATTCTCAACGAGAGCCGGTCGTCGGAGTGACGTCGTTAGTCCCGGACTCCGTAGTATTCAGTCTCGGCCTACGGTTGAGTTCCCTGTCCCGTGCGAGCCCCCTGCGGATTGAGGGCGTCCAACAGCTCGTAGGGCAGGCGGGCGGAGAGCAGCACCCGGCTCCCCTCGCTGGTGACGCTCAAGGCCGAGCTGAGCTGCTGCAGCTCGGGCTTCTGCGCGGCCTGGACCTGCAGGAGGGCGGCGAAGCCCCGTACCACGTCCGCGAGGTTCTGCGCGGCCGCGGCGTCGGTGGTCTCGCCGGTCACGGAAAGGCTCAGCGCTCCCTCGAGCTCGCCCGTGACGAGCAGGCTCTGCAGGTTCGGCAGGGTCACGCTCGTGCCCACGGTCCCGCCCCCCGAACCCACGCCCGCCCCCGGTGCGGGGACGGTCTTCGGCAGGTTGGCGAGCAGGGACTGGTCCCCCACCATCCAGAACGCCGAGCCGGGCTTGACCTGCTCGAGCAGCCGGACGAGCGTCGCATTGCTCCGGAGGCCGTTCTGCCCGCCCGAGTGGTTGGTCACCGCAGCCTCGACCGCGGCCTGACTCCCCACCACGATCGTCCGGTCGTCGAGGAAGGCGAGCGCGGCCGCGCCCTTGCTCCCCTCGCCGAAGAGGTACACGCTCGTCCCGCCCAGGGTCTTCCACGTGACCTCGTCCTTGCGAGCCTCGATCGCCTGCGCGAGCCGGGTCCGATCGAACCGGCCGATCACCATGGCGATTCCGGCGGCGGAGCCTCCGTCGCGGCCGGCGAGGAAGACCTGATCGAGGTCGCGCTCGGGGTTGATCCCGGTCTTGGCCTCGAGGTCGGCGAAAGCGTCGGGACGCGCCGCCGCTTTCCCGTACTTCTGGTAGAGCGGGCTCTCGGTCAGGCGCTTGACGTCGAACCCGACCACGAAGCGCGCGTCGGCGGGAAGAGACAGGCCCTCGCCGGGCAGCGGACCCACCGCCGCGCGGGCGGGGTCGAAGACCAGGGCCCCCAGGGCGCCGACGACCCCGGTGACGACGACGGCCATGGACACGGTGGTGACGAGGCGGCTACGTGACATGAGGGCGTCCTCCGAAGCGAAGAGACTCTATTGTTCCATGACGTACTCGCGCCCGGAAAAGATCCCGAAAGCGAGGACGAGGAAGAGCACGGTCAGGAGGCCCAGGCTGAGCAGGCTCTCCAGGGCTCCGAAGGAGACCTGACCCAGCAGCTCCGAGAGCCCTTCCTGGGCGGGCCGGTGTGAGAGCAGCGACCGCAGGTATGCGGTCAGCGTGAATCGGGGCAGGTAGCCGGGAAGGTTGGCCACGAGCTCCCAGCCATAGAGAAAGAGCAGCCCCGGGATGGCGGGGCGCTTCACCAGCACCCCCAGCAGGGTGAAGAGGGCGCCGTAGGCCACGAGGGCCAGCGCGATCACGCCCAGGTCCTGGAAGAGGACGCCCACTTGAGCGCCGAGCCCGTGAAGCCCGCGCGAGGTCGCGAGGAGGAAGAAGGTGAGAACGGTGACCGGCCAGGCGAACACCAGCGAGGTCACGACGTAGGCCGCGAACTTCCCCAGCAGGATCGAGGCGCGCCGCAATGGACGCGTGAGGAGATAGGTGAGCGTCTTGCCCTCCACCTCGTCCGCCACCAGGGAGGCCGCGAAGAAGAGCGCGCACAGGGGCAGCACGTTCCGGATGTCGTAGATGGCCACGATGACGCCGTACAGATCGAAGCCCGAGACGCGGGCGGGAAGCCGGGCCGCGAGGACGACCCGATACAGGATGGCGAACACCAGCGGGAGCCCGAGCAGCACGGCCATGAGGACGCTGCGGCGGCTCCACACGAAGCCCTCGAAGTTCAGCGCGAAGACCTCCCGCGCTCCGCGCAGGAGGGGCAGGGGCTCCGAGGTGTCCCGCGGGGCCGCTTCGCTCATCGCGCCACCAGGTACTTGAAGACGGACTCGAGGTCCTCGTCGGGCGAGTACATCTCGCTCACCCCCGCGGTCACGGCCGCCTCGGGCAAAGCCGCGTAGAACTCGTCGGGGCGCGCCGTCTGCACCGTCAGCCACTCCCCGTCCGCCCCGAAGGTCATGGAGAGGACGTGGGGGGCGCGCACGAAGGCCTCGGCCAGGGCCCGGGGGTTCTTCGCGCGCAGGGCGACCTGGTGCGGGTGCTCGTCCAGGAGGTCGCGGATCTCGCGCACGTCGCCCTCGGCGAGGATGCGCCCGTTGTGGACGAGGAGGACGCGGCGGGTCATGGCCTCGACCTCGTAAAGGATGTGGCTCGAGACCAGGACCGTCTTCCCCTCGCGCCCCAGGCGTTTCACGAGGTCGATGACCCGCCGGCGATTCACGGGGTCCATGCCCGAGACCGGCTCGTCGAGGAGCAGCACCTCCGGGTCGTGGGCGATGGCCTGGGCCAGCTTCACCCGTTGCCGCATGCCCTTGCTGTAGCCGCCGATCCGACGGTCCTTCGCGGGCAGGAGGTCCACTTCCGCGAGGGCGGCCTCCGCCCGCAGGCGCGCCTCCGCCTCGTCGAAGCCCGTGAGCTTGAGGAGCGCCATCATGAAGCCGAGGCCGGTGAGGCTCTCCCAGAAGGCATCCTGCTCCGGCACCAGGCCCACCCGGTGGAACACCTCGGGCG
>Ga0326597_10014033_pt1 | contig 10508 bp, 9 predicted proteins | sample RVTome_12_FD_203789 | JGI IMG/M metagenome (GOLD analysis project Ga0326597, IMG submission 203789) | Soil microbial communities from uranium-contaminated site in the Upper Colorado River Basin, Wyoming, United States - RVT100D185 | ecosystem: Environmental > Terrestrial > Soil > Contaminated >... | reverse complement strand
GCCCGGCGCCGGGTCGAGGTTGAGATATGCCCCGTTCCCGCCGCACCACCGAGGCTCATCGAGCGGGTAGCGTTCACCCGTCGCGGAGTCTACAAAATACATGGCAAGAACAGATCGTTATGATTTGTCTGCGCGCAGGAACCGGCGCGCGAGATCGAGCACGCGCGCAACATCTTCGGCGCTGTTGTAGACGTGCAGGGAGAAGCGCAGCATGCCGCGCCGGATCGAGAGCTTCACGCGGTTGGTGGCGAGGTGTTCGTAGAGCCGGTTGCAGCGCTCGTCGCCGGTGCCGTAATGGTCGTCGCTCCTCACTCCCACCGTAACGATGTTCGCGGTATGCGGCCCCGGCGCGCCGCCCGCCACCGGCAGCCCGAGGTCGAGAAAACCCTGCGCGAGCGCGTTGGCAAGGCCCGTCACGTAGCGCTCGATGCGCCGCGTGTCCCACTCCAGCAGTTGCTGCATCGAAGCATCGACCGCGGCGGTCGCGAGGAAATTGTAGTTGCCGAGATCGAAGCGCCTCGCGCCGGCCGCGAGCCGGAACGAGGCATCTCCCATGCTCGCCTCATGCGCCTCCCCCAGGTCCACGCCGAAGCGCGCGAGATACGCCGGGTGCAGTTGTTCGGCCCATTCCTTGCGGCAGTACAGGTAACCCATGCCGTAGAGCGCGAGCAGCCCCTTCTGCGTCGATACCGCAAGCGCATCGATGTTGGATTTCACGACATCGGTATGCAGCACGCCGACCGACTGCGCGGCATCCACCAGCAGCAGCACGCCGCGCGCGCGGCAGTCCTTCCCGAGCGCATCGACGCCGGTGCGGAAACCGGGCGCGAACGTGACCGTCGATACCGTCGCGACCCGCGTCCGGCGGTCCATGCGTGCCAGCATGGCATCGATCGGGATATGGCCGTCGCGCGGGCTCACCGTGCGCACCTCGACGCCATAGCGCCGGAGGTTGAGCCACGGGTAGACATTGTTCGGATGCTCCAGCTCGGGGCACAGCACGACGTTGTCGCCGCGATGCCAGTCGAGGCCCGTGGCGATCATGTTGAGACCCTCCGAGATGTTCTTCGCGTAGGCGACTTCGTCGGGCTGCGCGTTGACGAGCTGCGCGAAGCGGTTGCGCGCTCGTTCGACCAGCTGGAAAAACGCCTCCTTGCTCGTGGCGCCGTTCATCATGCGCTCGTCCAAGTGCGCGTCCAGCGCCGCGCGCACTTCGCGCGACAGCACGCTGCGCCCCGCTACGTCCATGTAGGTCCAGCGCTCCAGCGCTGGGAAATGGCCGCGCACCGCGGCCAGCGCCTCGAGTTCCGATACGGGTTGATTCATGGACCGCGCTCCTCTCGATACGCCAGGCCGGCTATTCGACACGTTCCTCGCGCCGGTCGCGCTCTAGCGCCGCGCGATCGCGCTTCGCGGGCGGACCGTAGCCGCCGCCCGCCGGGGTCATGATGCGCAGGACCGCGCCGCGCGGCAGGCGCACGTCGGCCGCCGCCGAAGGCAGTTTACGCTCCTCCGCGCTCCCGGGGTTCAATACGAAAGCGCCGGTCGCGCCGTCCTTGCCGCCGGACATGCCTTTCGCCGCCACGTGCTGGCGCTCCGACGAGAGGCTCACGACAATGTCGTCCGCCAGCACCCGGTAGTCGCGGATTACCCCCGCGCCACCGCGGTACCGGCCCGCGCCGCCCGATCCATCCCACAGCGCGTAGCGCTCGACGCGGAACGGATACGCGTGTTCGAGCGCCTCCACCGGAAGGTTCGACGAGCCGGACGCATGCACGCGCACGCCGTCCACGCCGTCGCGATTTGCGCGGGCGCCGTAGCCGCCGGCGAGCGTCTCGTAGTTGACGAAATACGTCCTCGTGCGCGGATCGGTGCCGGAGAGCACGTAGAGGTGATGCGGCCCGCAGCCGGCGAGCGCCCTGTCGGGCATCGCCTGCGACAGCGCCCGCGCGATGACGTCGCCCAGCACGCTCGCGGAGATCGAGCGGCAGCCGACCGCCGCCGGCGGAAGCGGGCCCACCACGCTGCCCGGCGGGGCGCTGATGTGCAGCGTCCGGTAATAGCCCGCGTTCGCCGGGACCTCCGGATCGAGCAGGGTCTTCGCCACCGTGTAGACGGTTGCGAGGAGCGCCCGATACGGGATGTTGCGCGCGGACAGGAGCTGCGCATCGGACCCGGCGAAATCAAAGTCGATGCGGCCCGCGCCCACCGTGAGCTTCAGCCTGATGCGCGCGACGCTGCCTTCCTCATTGCCGTCGAGGAAATCCTCGGCTTCATACACGCCGCGCGGCAGCCGCTCGATCGCGGCGCGGAAGCGCTTCTCGGTGAAATCGAGATAGGCCGCGATGGTTGCCCCGGCCTCCTTCACGCCGTAGCGGTCGATGAGCTGCAGCACGCTCCTCGCGCCTACCGTGTTCGCGGCGAATTGCGCCTGCAGGTCGCCGATGCGCTCGTCCGGCGTGCGCGAATTGAGCAGCAGCACGTCGCTCACGTCGCGATTCAACCTGCCCTCGAGCATGATGCGCACCGGCGGGATGCGGATACCTTCCTGGTAGATCGACTGGCAGACCGCCGCCTCGGACCCGGGCACCATGCCACCGACGTCGGCGTGGTGCGCGATATTGGCGACGTAGGCGACGATCTTCCTGCCGATGAACACGGGAGCGATGACGTTGATGTCGGGCAGGTGTGTGCCCCCGCCGTTGTACGGGTCGTTGGCGATGAACATGTCGCCGGGCCGGATCTCGGACTCCGGATAGCGCTTGAGGATCTCGTCCACCGCACCGACCATGGAGCCCAGGTGGATCGGCACGCGCTGCGCGAGCGCGATCACCTGCCCGGCGCGGTCGAAAATCGCGGTCGAGCAGTCGGCGCGCTCCTTGATGTTGGGGGAAAACGCGGTGCGCATCAGCGTAGCACCCATTTCCTCGGCGCTCGCGAGCAGGAAGCGCGCGACGACTTCGGCCTTGATCGGATCCACGGCGCGGCTCATGCGGCATGCCTTTCCCGCGCGGTGGCTCCAAGCTCCATGTGCAGGTAGCCGAGCGGGTCGTTGCGGATACGCGCTCTCGGCGGCACCACGGTGGTGGTGTCCATCTGCTCGATGACGGCGGGGCCGGCGATGCGGCACTCGACCGGCAGCCGGTCGCGGTCGTAAACCGGCGTGGCCACGAATCCCGTCTCCGGAAACCAGACCTTGCGCTTTTCCAGCAACGCCTGTTTTTTGTCGCCGCGCTTCAACCGCGCTCGCTCCCTGGGCGGCGTGCGGCGCTTCGCCGTCACGACGAGCCGCAGGTTCACGATCTCCACCGGCTGGCCGCGCATGTCGTAGCCGTAGAACGCCTTGTGGCGGCGATGAAAAACCCCCGCGAGCTTCGCCAGCGCGGCAGCGGTGAGCCGGTCGCCGCCCAACTTGAGGATCAACTCCGAGTTCTGCCCGAAATAGCGCAGGTCGGCGAACCAGCCGTAGTCCGCACGCGCCTCGCCTTCGCCCTTCAGCCAGGCGGCGCCGCGTTTTTTCAACTCGTCGAAGCCGGCGTTGAGCAGCCCGAGGTTGGCTGCTTCCGCACGCAGCAGCCGCGTCAGGCTGAAGTCGCCGCGCACATCGGCGTGCAGCAGGCCGATGGCGGACAACAGCCCGGGCCGCGGCGGGATGAGGACCTTGCGCATGCCCATGTTGCGCGCGACATCGGCGGCGTGCAGCGGCCCCGCACCACCGAACGCAACCAGCGTGAAATCGCGCGGGTCCTCGCCCTGCTCGACCGAGATTACCCGCACCGCGCCCATCATGTTGACGTTGATGATCTCGACCACCCCGGCTGCGGCCTTCACCGCGTTGACGCCGAGCTTGCCCGCCAACTCGTCGATCGCCGCGCGCGCATTCTCCGGGTGCATGGTCATGCGCCCGCCGAGCAGTGTTTTCGGATTCAGGCGGCCCAGCACGACGTTGGCGTCGGTCACCGTCGAGCGCTTGCCGCCGCGCCCGTACGCGGCGGGGCCGGGATACGCGCCCGCGCTCTGCGGCCCGACCTTGAGCAGTCCGCCGGCATCGACCCAGGCGATGGAACCGCCGCCGGCGCCGATGGTGTGGATGTCGAGCGTACGCATGCGCACCGGGAAGCCGCCCATCTGGCGCTCGCTCTTCTTGGCCGGCTCGCCATCGCGGATCAGGCACACGTCGGTGGAGGTGCCGCCCATGTCGAAGGTGATGAGATCGGGCAGCTTGAGTTGTTCGCCGAGGCCGACGGCTCCGATGACGCCTCCCGCGGGACCCGAGAAGAAGGTGTTGACCGGGAGCTTGCGCACCGCGCCGGGGGACACTGCCCCGCCGTTCGACTGCATCACGCGCGGCGTGTGGCGTATGCCCAGCTCCGCCACCCCGCGCTCGAAGCGCTCGAGGCTGCGGTCCATGAGCGGCATCAGGCTGGCGTTGACGGTAGCGGTGGCGAAGCGCTCGAACTCGCGGAACTCCGCCAGCACGTCGCTCGAAGTGCAAAGATAGGCCTCGGGCCAGAGTTCATTCACCAGCGCCCGCGCCCGCTCTTCGTGTGCCGGGTTGGCGTAGGCATGGAGGAAGCAGACGGCGACCGCATCGACCTTTTTCGCTTTCAGGATCTCCACCGCGCGGCGCACGTCGTCGTCCGCGAGCGGGGCAACTTCCGAGCCATCGTTCGCGATTCGGCCGCCCACCTCGATCCGGCAGTCGCGCGCCGCCGGCGGCATCGGCTTGGGAATGTCGAGATTGAAATAATGCGGCCGGCGCTGGCGCGCGAGCTCGAGCACGTCGCGAAAGCCCGCGGTCGTGATGAGCCCCGTCGCCGCCCAATTGCCCTCGAGCACGGCGTTGGTCGCGAGCGTCGTGCCGAGCACGAGAAAACCGACGTCGCCGCGACGGAGGCCGTTCCGGTCGAGCAGTTCCGCGATGCCGTCGAGTATGCCGCGCGCCGGATCGGCCGTCGTCGTCGGCACCTTGTGGTAATGGTATAACCCGCGGCCGAGCTCGACCGCGACCAGATCGGTGAATGTTCCGCCGGTGTCGATGCCGACGCAGACCGTCCTCATGGATACGTTGCCGTGCAGGGAGTCGTTCATTTAAGCACGCGTGCGGTAATCCAACAATTAGATCTTCTATCCCGATTCCGGCGATCGACCGCCTCGCCATCGGGCCCGCGCGCGTGAATCTTGCGCTGAAATACGGCAGCGTAGTCGACGCGGGGAGCGGCGCCGTCACGAGCAGCCCGCGGCGGCCGATGGGCGGTGAAAATATGCGGGCCAAGCTGCGCGATTGCCTCGAGTCCGGCCTCGACGCCGGCGGAGCGCCTCGCGCAAGCCGTGCACGGCTTGAAGGACGCTGGCGACGCTTCTGCCGCCCGACCGGACACGTTCCCCGACGACCGCGTCGATGCTAGTTCGCCTTGGCGCCCGATTCCTTGACAGCCTTGCCGAAGCGCGCGATTTCGGACTTGATCCGCTTGCCGAACTCCTCTGGCGTGCCGCCGAGCGGATCCACGCCCATCTCGACGAGGCGCTTGCTCACGTCGGGCGAGCGGATGATGCGCGTCACCTCCGCCGCAAGCTTGTTGATGACCGGCTTGGGCGTCTTCGCCGGCGCGACGATGCCGGTCCAGTTGCCCATGACAAACTCCTTGTAGCCCAGCTCGATGAACGTCGGCACGTCGGGGATGAACGGGTGTCGCGTTTCGGTCATCGCGCCGATCACGCGGAGCCTGCCGCCCTTGGTGTGCGGCAGCAGCTCGGGAATGGCGTTGACCATCACGTGCGCCTGGCCGGAGATCAATTCCGGAACCGCCGGACCGACACCCTTGTACGGCACGTGCGTCGCGTCGATCCGGTTCGCGACTTTGAACATTTCCATCGACAGGTGGCTGATGACGCCGACGCCGCCGGATGCGTAGATGAGGCGATTCTTCTTCGCCCAGTCGACGAGCTCCGCGACGCTTTTCACCGGCAGGCCGCCGTGCACCACCATGATGAGCGGCGAATTGCCGAGCACGGCCACCGGCGTCAGATCGCGTTCGAGGCGGTAATCGAGCTTGCTGTACAGCGTCTGCGAAATGGTGTGCGCCGTGCTGATGTTCATGAACGTATAGCCGTCCGGCGTCGCCCTCGCGAGCACGCCCGCCGCGAGGTTGCCGCCGGCGCCGGGGCGGTTGTCGACGATCACCGGCTGGCCCCAGGACTCGTTGAGCTTCTGGGCGACGATGCGCGCCATGATGTCGTTGATGCCGCCGGGCGCGAATGCAACCAGGTAGCGCAACGGCCGCGTTGGATAATCGGCCGCGTTTACCGCTCCGCCCAACAGGCAGACTGCCAATACCCACACGATTCTTGCCGCCATGATCGTACCCTCCGGTAATAATGGATTCCGCGGTGAAGTATACCCGTGAATTCAAGTCCTCAAACTACTGGATAACGGGACGATCGATCCACTCGTTGCCGGAGTTCGCTCCTTGATCGAGCCTGTGGCCGGCCCTGAGGCGGCCCCGGGGGCGCTGCTCAGGACCCGCAACCGGGCTTTCCTTCGCGGCGCCGATACCGCGGACGGAGCCGCTTACTTCGCTTCGCTCTTCTTCGCCGTGCCTTTCGCCTTGCCCTTCGACTTCGCCTTGGACTTGCGCTTCGTGGTGCTCTTCTTGACGTCGCGTTTCGCCTTGGTCTTGCCTTTGTCGGCCTTCGGCTTGGCGGCCTTCCCGGCAGGCTGCGCCGGTGTCGCGGGCTGCGCCTTGGCCGCATCGCCCTGCGCCGGTGTCGCGGGCTGCGCCGGTTGGGTTTGCGCGCTCGCGGCGAACGTTACCGCCGCGAACGACGCGGCAACCAGGGTTGCAAGCAGTTTTCTCATGATCGCTCCTTTGCTGGATGATTATGGCTGTCCGGCTGGCTGCGCGGACTATTCCGTAACGACCGGACCCCGCGCGGGGTTGACTGGCGAGCGATGCGCGCGCTCAGCGCCGGTAGCGGCGCAGGAGCAGACGCAGCCGGTCCGAGGTGAACGGCCGCAGCCTCAAGGTCCAGGGCGTGATCGCCGCCTCTTCCCACGCCTTCGACAGCGCGACCCCGGGCTCGGCGAGATGGTAGAGCGCGATATAGCGGTGGCTGCCGCCGGACGCGCGAAAGCGCCGCGCCGCAAGGCAGCCCGGCACCAGCGCGAGGCGCGGGAGGTGCTCGGTGGCGTACCACTCATTGAATTCGGCTTCGTGCGCCGGTTCGACGTTCATCGCGAACAACAGCATCCCGCCGGCGCCTCCCGGCGCGACCTCGGCGCCGGGGTGTATCTGCTCGGCCTCGAAGCGGCAGATGCGCTGGCACTTGCCGACCATGCGCTTCGACCACGGCGAGAGATTCTCATATGCGATGGCGCGGTACGGCGCGCTCTTCAGCACGTCGAGACACTCGAGATCGTAGGTCGCGATCGAGACGTTCCCGCCCTCCGCGCCGAGCCACCGCTCGGCATTGATGAAACCCGGCGTGCGCTCGCGTTCCGGGACATGCTCGGTGTCGTACCAGTCGTTGAATTCGTCGGCCGCGACGGTCGCGTAATTGAAGCCCGCGACCAATAGCCCCATCGGCCGGGTCATGTGCAGTGTCTGCCTGCGCGTCGGGGGGCGTCAGTGCACTGGGAGTCCGCAACATAACGAAACAGGCGCTTCATTATGTCAGGCACTCTTAGTCGACCCTGACCCCGGTGGCCTTCACCACCGGCGCCCACTTGGCGATCTCGGCCCGGATGTGCGCGCCAAACTTCTCGGGTGGCCCGCCGACCGGCTCGTAGCCGTTCTCGAGCATGCGTTTCCTCACCTCGGGCGCGGTGATGATGCGGTTGAAATCGGCATTGAGGCGCCTGATGATGGCCGCGGGCGTGCCGGCGGGCGCCAGCATGCCGTTCCAGGACGTGGCCTCGTAGCCGGGAACGCCCGCCTCCTGCATCGTCGGCAGATCTGCTATCCCCGGTGCGCGCTTCGCGCTAGTGACTGCGAGCCCGCGCACTTTGCCTGCCTTCACCAACCCGACGATCGAGGCCGGCTCACCGAGAATCATCGAGATCTCGCCGGAGAGCAGCGCCACTGCGGCGGGGCCGCCGCCCTTGTACGGCACGTGCGTGATCCGGGTGCCGGTCATGGCGGTGAATAACGCCCCGGTAAGATGGTTGAACGCGCCGCTGCCGCTCGAACCGAAAGTGAGCTCCTCCGGCCGCTTCTTCGCCAGCGCGATCAAATCCTTGACGCTCTTCACCGGCAGCGACGGATGCACGACCAACACCTGCGGTACCGAAGAGAGCCAGATGATCGGCGCGAAGTCCCTTTCCGTGAATGGAATCCGCCTGTAGATGCTGGGATTTATCGCGTGGGTGCCGGAATAGGCAAACACGATGGTGTAGCCGTCCGGCGGGGATTTGGCCGCGAGCTCGGCGCCGATGTTGCCGGCTGCCCCCCCGCGGTTGTCGATCACGATCTGCTGCTTGAGCGCCTCCGAGAGGTGCGGGCTCAGCATGCGCGAGAGCACATCCGCGCCTCCGCCCGGCGGCCATGGCACGATCCAGCGGATCGACCTGTCCGGATAGGCGCCCTGGGCGGCCGGAAGCGGCGCGATCAGCGCTGCCGCCGCACTCGTGCACGCGACGAAAAAGGCTCCGGCAAATCGTGTTTTCATACGGGTCCTCCTCGGCTCAAGGGATGATGCACCGCTCGCGGTACGCGGCGAACGCGCGCACGAACATTTCCCGGCTGTCGACGCGCTCGGCAAAACCGAACCGGCGCGCCTTGTCCATGGACGACATTATGTCCCATTCCGGGCGGAAAACATAATCGCCGTAGGCCCACAGCGCAACGCGATCGAGGGCGGTGCACCGCAGCCCATTGCGCGCGACGATCTCCTCCCATATCGGCGCCTTGTCCACCATGTAATGCGCCAGTTTCAACCCGCGCGGCGGCCCGGGCTCGATCCCGTGCCAACGGGCGAACGCCGGCCACAGCTCGCTCCAGCGCGGATAATCGCCGTTTACGACGTTGAAGGCCTGGTTGCCGCAGCGCGCGTCGGCCGCGATCCATTCCACCGCGCGCGCGAGCAGCGCGATTTCGGTGAACTGGGTGCGGGAAACATAGGCCTGCTCGCTGCCCGGAAAGAACAGCGGCTCGCCAAGCTCGTGCTGGATCGCCGCGAGCACCGCGATCACGAGACCCATCGAGCGCGGGTTTCCCACGGACGCGTCGAAAAAAATATGCGGCCGCACGATCGACCAGCGCCAGCCAGCCGCCCGCGCCGCGTCCTGCACGAAATCCTCCTGCGCAAAATAGAAGGTCCCGCCGCCGCCGCGCGTCCCCCCTTCCACCGCCGGCACCGGGAACGGCCCCAGGTGGTGGCCGTAGTATTTCGTGCCATGCACCAGGATCACGCGCTCTAGGCGCGCTGCCGCCGGCGTGAGCCCCGCAAGCAGGTTGCGCAACATCGCGGTATTGATCTCGGGGCTTTCGGGGGCGCCCTCGGGGTGATCGTGGCGCGCCGCGTAAAAGACATGAGTGACCTCGCCCAGATCCGCGAGCTTGCTGCGCGCATCCGCCGCATCGGCGAGGTCGACGCCAATCTGGCGCCCCCCGCGACCCGTGTCCGGCCTGCGGCTCGCACCGATCACCTCCCAGCCGCGCGCGGCGAGATGCGCGGCGACGCGCCGGCCGATCAGCCCGCTCGCGCCCGCGACCAGCGCGACCCTGCGCATGGGCTTAGGGTCCGTAACGCGGGCCGCCGGAAACCATGCACTCGGTCACCGGGCGGTAGACGGCGAGACCCGGGCGCGGCGCGGGCGGCGCGGCCCGGACCGCGATGCCGCGCAGCGGCGTCGAACGGTCGATACCGGCACAGGTGAGCCACGCGAGCCCCAGCTCGGCCAGGGCCGCGTCCTCGCGTTCGCGGTCGGCGACGACAAGACAGGCGCCGGAACCGACCGCCGGCGCACGGTCGAGCCCGGAAAAAAGATTGCGCTGGTAATAGCGACGGTCGATGAGCGGCTGCCACTCGCCCAGCCCGCGCACGCTGCGGTAATACGGATCGTCGAAGACTTCGGCCCCGGCGATGGTGTACATCGCGAGCGAGGGCGGGTAGCCCGGCGAATCGGTCGTGAAGCGCTGCGCGGAATGAATCCCGGGAACCGTGAGCATGATGCGCAGGTGCTCGACGTACCATGCATCCCATTCGGAGGCGCGCGCGGGATCGGCAAGCCCGCTCTGCGACATGAAAATCATCGTCCGCCCTCGTGCGCGGCCCCGGCGCGCGGCACCGCGAACGCGGCGTTGCGCCCGGCGATGCGTCCGGAGATGAACGCCCATCCCAGGTGATGGCCGTGGCCCTCGAGCAGCAGCCCGCCCTGGCCGGCGGCACCCGCGCCGAAGAGTCCCGGAATCACGCTGCCGTCGACGCGCAGCACCTTGAGGTCCGGGTCGACCTTGAGCCCCCCGTCGGTGAACACGACATAGCTCTTCACCGGTCCGAGCGCATAG
>Ga0326597_10014032_pt1 | contig 10508 bp, 9 predicted proteins | sample RVTome_12_FD_203789 | JGI IMG/M metagenome (GOLD analysis project Ga0326597, IMG submission 203789) | Soil microbial communities from uranium-contaminated site in the Upper Colorado River Basin, Wyoming, United States - RVT100D185 | ecosystem: Environmental > Terrestrial > Soil > Contaminated >... | reverse complement strand
CCCGTGACCGTGTTCCACACGATCCGGACCGTGTGCTCGCCCGGGGTCCAGGAATCCAGGTAGACGCTGGCGGGGGAGGGCCCCCACCGGAAGACACCCGTGGCTTCGACGATGTTCACTTCGTGCTCGGGAACGAGAAAGCCGTCGACGTAGATGTCGACCGTGTATCCGACCTCGAGGTCCACCTCGACGAACGCCTGCATCAGAACCGCGTCTCCGGGGAGAGGAAACACCGATTCGACCGGCCCTGGCAGATCGGCGGGCTCCCCGCCGCCACCGAAGGCGAATCCCAACGCCACCACGGCGACGGCGAGCGCGCCGAGACCGAAGTAGATGAGTCGATATGGCACGGGTCGAGAGGCTACTCGGGAGGCGTCAGGAGATCGTTGACAGGTTTGGGCAACAGCTTGCGTCTTTGCTCGACGACGAATATCGATCCGTCGAGAAGGGAGGTGCTCACGCCGCGGACATTACCGAGCGCGGTCGAACGGACGAGCTTCTGCCAGATCGGTCCGTCTCACCCGCCGGTCAGACCCCTCTGGAGGAACGCGGCCATCTGCCCGCGCGTCACCGGTGCCTCGGGGCAGAACAGGGTGCCGTCCGCGCTGCAACCACGGGTGATGCCGGCAGCGGCGATCTTGGCGATGTCCTCTTCGAAGATGGAGTCGTCGTCGTCGTTGAACGTGTTGACGGCCGGAGTGAGGTCGAGCGCTCGGGACAGGAAGGCCGCCATCTGCTCACGCGACACGACGTTGGACGGGCAGAAGAGCGTCCCGTCCGGGTTGCACCCGGTGGTGATACCCGCCGCCGCCACCGCCCCGATCTCGACTTCGAAGCCCGAGCCTGTCACGTCGGTGAAGGGGTTCGTGTCGCCGACGGGCAGGGCGAGGGCGCGGAAGAGGAACGCTGCCATCTGGCCCCGGGTGACGACGGCTTGGGGACAGAAGAAGGTGCCATCGGCGGTGCAGCCGCGCGTGATCCCCTGGGAAACGAGCCACTCGATGTCCTCCTCGAACGGCGAGGCGTCGTCGTCGCGGAACGTGCCGTTGTAGGTGATGCCGGTGGGGGAGAAGGGGAGCGGGCCGGGTCGGAACCAGGACGTCAGGGGCCACTCGTGGGCCGTGGCCGGAGCCTGCATGCCATCCCGCCAGCCGGGGGCGACGGTCGAGTCCTTCCAGATCCGCCAGTCGGTTTCCTTGTTCAAGTTGAACCACAGAAACCCGACCACGTTGGGGTCGGAGGCCGTGTAGGCGAAGAGCTCGCGAATCCAGGCGTCGCGGTTGCCGCCGATGTCGGAGCTGGCGACCTGGGCGATCATGTAGGGCTTGTCCGGCGCCAACGTCCGCAGCTCGGCGATGGCACCGCCCATGGTCTCCGGGACCGTGGTCCAGCGATCGATGGAAGTCCCGAAGTTGTAGGTCGAGATACCGATCAGATCGACGATGCCGTCACCCGGGTAGTAGTCGGCGATCTCGTACGGAGGGGTGGACCAGCCGTTTGGAGCGAAGACGAACCGGACGGTCGTCTCGTCGAGTCCTGCTGAGCGGAAGGCATCGACGAACTTGCCGTACGCGACCTTGAAGGCCGCCGGGTTCATCCCATAGACGGTCCAGTCCCCGTTCATCTCCTGGAGCGGCGCGACGAACAGGGATCGTCCGCCCCCTTGATCCACCCAGGACTTGACCTTGCTGGCGAACGCGGCGATGGCGGCGTCGTGCGCTCCGGAGGCGATCGAAGCCGCCGTGGCCTGGATGGTCACGTTTGCGAAAGGAGTGGCCTGGGCGGACCAGCCCTCTTCGAGGATGTGGTGCAGGTTCTTCTCCGACTGGCCGATGTCGTGGAACGATCCCTGTAGCGAGACGCGCTCGCCCGACACCGTCCCGAGTGCCATCAGATCGCTTCCGGATTCCCACCTCTCGGAATAGATCCCGGCCAGGACGACGTCGCTGCCGGAGGTTGGTGCGTCGGCTGCGACGGCTCCGCTGAGCCCGAACAAAGCACCGACCAAGACCAGGGCAACACCCGACCGTGACGGCCACTTCCCCCTGTGCATCACAGCCAAGGCTAGTGGCGCGCAGCCATGTCGATGAGGCTGCTTCTTGGCTCTGACGCCGGCGACGGCGTGTGCGCCACGGCTCTCGGCCGCCACTGCGCCATGCTCCGTGCCGGGTCACACCCATGTCTCGGAGACCCGCACCATGAGTTCAGCGACCCCACCAAGAGGGTCGAGCTATCTGGGCGGGCATGAAACGCTTTGAGGCGTCGCTCGAACCGGTCCAGACGCGTCGTCCGGGTCGAGCTGCCGGCCGGCGCCTCACACGAGGAAGCTGGCGAACCCCAGCGCCAGGCCGGCAGCGATGAGATTCAGGTCGCCCACCCCCACACCGATTGCTTCCAGGACGAATGCCACCACTGCCGCCACGAGCAGGATGCCGGACAGTCCTCTCTTCTGCGCCATGCCGTCTCCTCCTTGGTCTCCACGGGGATGCTACGACCCGCTGCGCTCGTGAGCTCCGATTGTTCTCACTGCGAGACCACGCCGGGACGACGCATCGGCCATCATCGCCGGCATGAACGAAGCCGTCCGCGGCCGTGCTCTTGGATGTTTCGTCGGTCTCGCCGTCGGAGACGCGTTGGGGGCGGCGGTCGAGTTTCAACCTCCGGGTTCGTTTCCGCCAGTGACGGGGATGCGGGGAGGCGGGATGCACGGATTGCGAGCAGGGGAGTGGACCGACGACACGTCGATGGCACTCGCCCTGGCGGATTCGATCCTCTCGGTCGGGTGGGATCTCGAGGATCAGGCTCGGCGCTATCTGGACTGGTACCGCCACGGTGCCTACTCGGTGACCGGCGAGTGCTTCGACATCGGCGGCACCACCGCGGCCGCCCTCCGGCGCTTCGAGACCGACGGCGACGCTCGCCGGTCCGGCCTGTCTGAGGAGAACGCGGCGGGGAACGGCTCGATCATGCGGCTGGCGCCGGTGGCGATCGCCGGGTCGCACAGATTTCCGAGCGATGTACCCGGGCTCGTAGCGCGATGCGTCGAGTCGAGCCTGCCCACACACCGCGCTCCGCAGGCCACCTCCGCGTGTGCCGTGCTCGGCGTGATTCTGGCAGCGATGATCAGAGGAGAGCAGCGGGACACCGTGACCGATCCCGACTGGTCCGTTTGGGAAGAGGTGAGGAGGAGCGTCGACATCCATCCCGAGATCGAGGCGATCATCTCGGGCAGCTACCTGCGTCGCCAGCCCCCGGCGATCGTCGGGTCCGGGTACGTGGTGCGGTCACTGGAGGCGGCGTTGTGGGCCTTCAGCCGCCATGACGACTACGCCGGCGCCGTCCTCGCCGCCGTCAATCTGGGCGACGACGCCGACACGGCCGGCGCGATCTGCGGTCAGCTGGCCGGCACCTGTTTCGGGGTCGAGACGATTCCGCCGCCATGGCTGGATGACCTCGCCCAGCGTGAGCGTCTCCTCGGCGTGGCGCGCCGGCTCTGCGGAGTCGCAGTCTGACGCCCCTGCTCACGGTCGGGCGAACACTTCGCCCACCTCGGTCGTCGCCGCCGACGTTCCGGCCTGGACCACGACGAGATTCAGCTCTGGCCTCAGCGCCGCCAGATGGTGTGCCACGGGGCCGATCAGTTCCCGGCCCTGCGGGGCAGGAAGTATGACGAGGTCGCGCTCCGCTGTGGTTGACGCCAAGTCGTACCCCTCCGCCAGGTCGAGCCTGGTCCAGCCCAGCACGTCCGGTTCGTCGTGTCCTCCCGTCGATGCGACGACAACGGGGAGACCTGAGCCCTTCTCGAGCCGTCGACAGACCTCGAGCGCGGCGGCGATGTCGGACTCCAGCGCCGTCTCGTGACCGATCGCGAGTACCAACCGGGCTGGAGGTCCCGTCGGCAGCCAGCATGCCGCGACGACGCAGGGGAGCGAATCGGTGATATCGGCGAGCAGGTTGCCCAGCACTCGGTCCTTTGCCGTTGCGGAGCCCTTCCAGCCCAGCAGGACGAGAGAGCTGTCCCTCTCGATCACGGTGTTCACGACACCACGCGACACCGACCGGTCGACGCGCACCAGCCCGTCGAGTTCGGCCCCGAAGCGGCTGGCATCGGCGATGACCCGATCGAGCATCGCCCGACCCTCCCTCACCGGTTCGGGATCCGGAATCGTGACGACATGAAGAGGAACGACTTCTCCGCCGTCGGCTTGGGACAGCCATGCCGCCAGCCGCACGAGCTCGATGGCGGCGGACGGGTTGGCAACGGGGACGAGGACGGCGCGGCCGAGACGTCGAGGTGCTCCGGCGGAAGGGATGAACCGGCGGACGCTTCGCATCGCGGTTCCCGACGAGACCAGCACTGTCGTGAGGATCACCAGCAACACGGCATTCACCACGCGTTCGTCGAACAGGCCGATTTCGAACCCGACGATCGTCGCCGCCAATGTCGCGGCCGCCTGGGCGTTGGACAGGGCGAACATGACGCCTATCTGGGGTCGGTTGAAGCCGAAGAGTCGGCCGGCGGCGATGGCTGCCACAGCCTTAGCCCCCATCGCCACGGTTGCGAACACCACTGCGATCGCCAGCGTCCCTCGGTCGAACACCACCCGCACGTCGACCAGCATGCCGACTGAAATGAGGAAGATCGGTATGAAGAGGGCGGATCCGACGAACTCGATCCGCTGCATCAGTGTGCCACCGTTGGGGACGAGCCGATTCAGAGCAAGTCCTGCGAGGAAAGCTCCGACGATGCCCTCGATGCCGATCGCTTCCGCCAGGACGGCCGACCCGAGCACCGCGGTCAGAACGAACAGAAACCTCAGTGTCCGGTCCGGCCCCAGCCCTATGAAGAACCACCTCGCAACCCGAGGGAGGAGCCAGAGCGTGACCGTTCCGAGGAGAACGAGGCCGGGCAGAAGACCGATGAGGAACGAGACACCGCCTCCTGTCGAGTATCCCGCCACGACCGCCAGCACGAGCAGGGCGAGGGTGTCCGTGATCACGGTGGCGCCCACCGAGGCGGCCACGGACGGATCGGTGACGATCCCGGCGCGACGGATGATCGGATACGCCACGAGCGTGTGCGACGCCCATAGCGACCCGATCAGCACGGAGGCGGTGACCGAGTAGTCGAGAACGAGTGCGGCCCCCGTTCCGATCGACAAGGGGATCGCGAAGGTGAGAAGGCCGAAGATCACCGCCGAACGTCTGTGGTCGACCAGGACTTCGAGATCCAACTCGAGGCCTGCGAGGAACATCAGGTACAGGAGGCCGACACCGCCGAGGTGAGCGATGGTTCCCGTGCGTTCGAGCAGACCGAATCCCTCGGGTCCGATGACCACGCCTGCCACCACGAGACCGATCACACCCGGAAGTCGGAACCGTTCGGCAATGAGCGGTGCGAGCAGGATGACCAGACCGAGGACGAAGAAGACCGGTGCGGGGTCGGTGAGTGGAAGGTCGACCAGATCCAAGGGCTCCTCAGTGGCCGTGGCGGGGAAACATACACCGCGCTTTCGCACCAGGGCTCTGTCCGCTCCGCCGTTCGGAGGCCGAGCCGTGGTGGGTTCGATGCCCGGCGGGCTCAGCGGACCTGGCGGGCGGCGACGAGAGGTAAGGTCGGCTGGACACGGACGTTGTGGCGGGTGAGGCGTTCACCGCAGTGACCGCAGTGTGCCACGGCGTCGGCCTCGTTTCCGCAGTCGACGTGGATCGGCCGCTGGTGGCCGGGATCCGCCGGGGGATTCCACCGCTCACCGTACGACCACATCGTCATCAGCATGTCGAAGAGGTCCTTGCCCTTGTCGGTCAGGCGGTACTCGTGACGCGGCGGGTTGTCCTGGTACGGGTCCGTTCGCAGGATGCCGGCCGCCACGAGTCGCTCCAGGCGATCGGCCAGCGTGTTGCGGGCGATTCCGAGATTGGACACGAACTCGTCGAAACGACGGACTCCGAGGAAGACGTCCCGAAGGACGAGGACCGTCCAGGCGTCGCTGACGATTTCGACGGCGTTGGCGACAGAGCACTCGAGATGAGCGAACGACTTGCGAACCATGGGCACAGTCTACTGAGTTGTGAGTTGCAATCCAGTATCGAGTTCGGTACGGTTGCGGGACACTGAGTTGTAGATCGCAACCCACTACTGAGTGAAGGGGACGAGATGGTCAGCCACATGTATCGATACCGTCGTCGCAAGATCCGTCGAATGCTCCGAATGCCCGCACCGATCTTCACGCTCGAACCTGCCGACGTGCGATGAAGGTCCCACTGGCCATCAGGGTGCTTCCGGCGGTGACGTGGAAGGCGTGGTTGACGCCGCCGCCGCTCGGAACGCGGACTCGGCTCCGTGACGACGACGACACGCGGCTTCATCGAAGGATTCCGGTTGCAGGGGCGGAGGCGCTCGAGATCGGAGACGGTCCGGTCGTCGTGGCGGTTCACGGGTGGGGCGGCCGTCCGGCACAGATGGTGCCGCTCGCCGATCGGCTGGCGGACGCCGGGTTTCGAGTGGTCATCCCGACCCTTCCCGGTCACGCCGGTGGCGCCAGCACCGACGTGAAGCAGGTCGCCGATGCGATTCGAGCCGTGGTCGGAGAACTGGAACCGGTTGCCGTAGTCGGCCACTCGTTCGCCGGGATCACGCTGCGTTTGGCGTTCCTCGAGTCCGGTCCGCCATTCGTCGTGTTGTTGGCGCCCCTCGTGCAGGTGCGAGATGCGGTCAGGGTGTTCGCCGGTCGGCTTCGGCTGCTGCCATGGGCACGCACCAGCCTCCTTCGTCGCCTCGCGCGGTGGGATCCGAGTCTGTGGCCGATCGTCGACGGACCTGGCATCGACCAGTACCCGGGTGCCGAGCTCCTCGTTCTCCACGACCCCGACGATGCGGAAACGCCGTTCGCGGCGTCGGCGACGATGGCAGTCCGCCGCCCGCGCACCGAGATCATCCCGGTCTCGGGAGTCGGTCACGCCGGGATCCTCTCGGAGCACTCGGTGGTCGAAACCGTCGCGGGTCACGTGAAGGCGAAGGTGGCCCTGGATCCGTCGCTGACCATCCCGGGCTGAAGCACGATCGACATCGACAGAACGCGAATCCTCGTCTACCTTGCTGCGGGTGCGAAGGGCATGGGTGGGGCTGCTGCTCGTCGGTGTGCTGATTCCGATCGGCTCGGAGGAGGCGGCGGCGTGTTCGCCCCGGACATTCACGTCGATTCAGCCTCCATCGACGGTGGCGGGCGAGGTCGCGCCCGTGCCACAGGTCGAGGAACCCCCCGCAGAGGATCCTCCTGCCGACGAGACCGTCGAGCAGCCGCCGGCCGAAGAGGTCGTGGACCCCGCTCCGACCGAGCCGGCGACGTGGACGCCGCCCCCGCCTGTCTGCTCGTACGTCTACCGCATGGGATTTCCGGTGGTCGGTGGTGGTTCGCCCGGTTGGTCGCTGTTCGGGGAGCCGCGGGATGGTGGGGTGCGCCTACACGCCGGCGTCGACATCCTCGCCCCCAAGATGACACCGGTGGTGGCGGTGCGATCGGGGATGATATCCGGAGTGCACGGCACGCCCGAGGACTGCTGTTGGGTCTCGGTCCGGCACGACGACGGGTGGCTCTCGATGTACGTCCACCTCAACAACGACACCGTCGGCACGAACGATGGGCGAGGAGTGGGAATTCGTCCCGGCCTGGCTGAAGGCGATCGGGTCGAGCAGGGCGAGCTGCTCGGATGGATCGGTGACAGCGGGAACGCCGAAGGCGGGCCGCCCCACATCCATTTCGAGCTCCGGACTCCATGGGGTGAGCCGATCGATCCGGGTCCCAGCCTCTATTCCGCCCGCCGACGTGCACATCCGGCCTTCGTGGACAATCAACTCGACGTTCACTATTCCGGTGCCTACATCGACAACGGGGTGGCCCGTGCCATCTTCGACACCGCCACCGCGCTAGGGCTCCCGTCATGGTGTGACACGTGGGGTGTTCAGGCATGCCCCGGCAACGTGGCGACCCGTGATGCGGTGAATCGATGGATAACCGCTCTCACCGGGGACGACTCCGTCCCGTACCTGTACTTCACCGCCGATCGGCTCGTCGACGATCCGACGGCCCACCTCTCGATCTACAACGACTGCGAGAACCCCCTCTTGTGCGCCCAGCCGGTCACCAGGGGCGAAGTCGCACAGCTCGTGGTCGCCTCCATGCAACCGGACGCGGCGCTCGATCAGGTCGGAGCAATCGCGTTTCTCCATGCTCGGGGACAGATCGACGTCTGCGACCCGGCGGGGCTCGCCCCCTCCCAACAGATGACCCGGGTCGGCACCCTGCGGATGCTGCTGCGAGCGTGGGGCTATCTCAACTCGCCCCCCTGCGGTCAGATCACCTGAGTAGCGTCCCGCCGATGAGGCGCAACCCGGTGCTCGACAGACTCGGCGGAAATCCGGTGACCCTGGTACAGGACACCGCCCGCGAGATGCGAGCCGCGGGAGTGCCGTTGATCGACTTCTCGATCGGCGACCCCCGCGAGCCGACGCCTCCTTTCATCGCGGACGCGTTGCGTCGGGCAGTACCGGTGGTGTCCCAGTACCCGACGACGAAGGGCCTGCTCGCGCTACGGGAGGCGATCGCCGGATACGTGGATCGCCGGTTCGGGGTAGCCGTCGACCCCGCCACGCAGGTGATGCCGACCACCGGGTCGAAGGAGGGGATCTTCTCGACGGCGCTGGCGTTCGTCGACCGCGACGCCGGGGATGCCGTCGTCTGGGGCACGCCCGGATACTCGGTATACGAACGGGGAGCCGTTTTCGCCGGGGCGAGGGGAGTAGCGGTGCCCCTCAACGGCGATCACGTTCTTCGACCCGAGCATATCGCCGCCGAGGATTGGGCCGACGCCCGGCTGGTCTGGATCTGCTCGCCGCACAACCCGACCGGGTCGGTCATGGGCGCCGACGTCATCGAATCGTTCATCGCCAGAACACGACGCACCGGAGCGTTGCTGTGCGCCGACGAGTGCTACGCCGATCTCTACGAGAACGAGCCGCCCCCTTCGGTGCTGCAACTCGCCGGATCGGGAGCGCAGGGGGTCCTGTCGTATCTGAGTCTGTCGAAGAGATCCGGAATGACCGGCTATCGCGCCGGCGCCATCGTCGGTGACTCGGAGGCGATCGCGGCGTTGACGATGCTGCGTACCGCCACCGGGACAGCCGCACCGGAGTACACCCAGGCTGCGGCGATCGCCGCCTGGTCCGACGACGCTCATGCGGCCGAGAGGCGGGAGATCTTCAACGCCAAGCGGCGGGTGCTCCGCGAGGCCTTCGTGGAGGCCGGGCTGGAGGTGGTCGGATCGGAGGCGGGACTGTACATCTGGCTCAAGGTCGACGACGACGTGGCGGCCGCCGGTCGACTTCTCGAACGCGGGATCGTGGTCTCCCCGGGTCGTGCCTTCGGTCCGGGTGGCGAGGGCTATGTGAGACTCGCCCTCGTGCCGACGCTCGATGAGTGCGAGCAGGCGGCGGGAGCGGTCGTGGCGGCCCTCGCCGGCTGATCGCCCCACTGGTCGTCGGGCGACAGCTCACCGCAATCCGCAGGCAGCTCGTTCAGTCTCCAGATCGCCGCCGCCGAACCGGACGCGTTCGTACATGGCGATTCGCCGCAGGGCCTGTTCATCGAGCGTGTCGAACGAGGGCATCACCTGGTCGACAGGTGCGTCCCGTTCGCCGTACGTCGGACCTACCTCTCTCTTCCACCCCTCCGATCCGAGCTCGATCCAGCGGACGTGGGTGGCGCAATCCGGGAACGTCTCTCGCACACCGGACAGAGCCGGACCCACGCCGCCGGTACCCGACTTGCCATGGCAGGCGGCGCAGGTGGCGAAGACCTCGCTGCCGCCGAGCATGTCCGGATCGGACGGCGCCGACCCGCAGGCCGACGCCGTCACGATCGCAACCAGTGCGGCGACCACGCTCAGGCGGATGCTGTCACCTCGCGGGGACGAAGGAAGACGTAGACGGCGGTGATCAGAGCCACACCCAGCACCGGAGTGAAGGTGCGCTTGACGTTCTGCTGATCGGCGAGCAGTCCGATGAGGAACCCGGCCAGGCCGACGTTGACGCCCCAGACGACGATCTTCTGCGCGGTGTCGTAGGCGAGCCCCAAGGCGAGACCTGCGAATAGCACGTTGGTCATCACGCCGAGGAACATGGCGTGGTCGAAGGCGATCAGCACCCCGACCGGTCCCTCGCCCGTCTCCGGATTCAGCTCACCACTGACGAACAATTGCACGACATACACCAGCAATGCGACCCCGATCGCCAGGTACACGACGGAGAGCTTGGCGTAGACCGAGACACCGGCGTCGCGCCAGGCGCTCGGCGTGAGGTACTTCCACATCCGCACGACGAAGGCCACGACTGCGAGGACCTGGAGCAGCGATGCGATCTGGATGAACGCGTCGATGTCGAGGATGAACGCCAGGTTGAAGAGGACGCCCGCCAGGAACAACGCCCAGGCGATCCCCGTCCCGACCTTCGT
>Ga0326597_10014031_pt1 | contig 10508 bp, 8 predicted proteins | sample RVTome_12_FD_203789 | JGI IMG/M metagenome (GOLD analysis project Ga0326597, IMG submission 203789) | Soil microbial communities from uranium-contaminated site in the Upper Colorado River Basin, Wyoming, United States - RVT100D185 | ecosystem: Environmental > Terrestrial > Soil > Contaminated >... | reverse complement strand
GCGTAGTGCAGCACCTCGCGCAGGGGGAAGCCGAGCCGACGCAGCGTGTGGCGAACCACCTCGAGGCCGCCCTCCAGCTCGGGGTGGATCACGTCCGAGGCGCCCAGGTCCTGGAGGTGACGCACGCCGCCGCGGGTGGCGGCACGGGCCACTATGGGGAGCGCGGGCGCGATCCGCCGGGCCGCGGCCACCGCGAGGCCGGCCGCCGGCTCGTCGGGCAAGGTCACCACCAGGGCCCGCGCGCGCTCCAGGCCGGCGTGGTCGAGGATCTCGGAGTTCGCGGCGTCGCCGAAGAGCACCGGGAGGCCGCGCGCCTGCAGCTCCTCGACCTTGCCGGGGTCGGACTCCACCACGAGCCGCGGCACGCCGAGGCGGCCCAGCACGTCCACCACGTGCTCACCCACGCGTCCGCATCCCACGACGACGACGTGGTCGCCCTGCCGCGGTACCGACGAGTCCTCTTCCTTCTTTGCGCGGAGGAGATGCTTCGCGGGAGAGCGCTCGAGCGCGCGCTCGAACGGCCGCACCATGCGGAAGAGCAGCGGGTTCAGGGTGATGGAGAAGAGCGCACCCGCGAGGAGCATGCCGTACTGCTCGCCCGAGAAGAAGCCGAGCTTTCTCCCGGCCTGGCCGAGGATGAACGAGAACTCGCCCATCTGGGCGAGGCCGGCCGCCACCACAAGGCCCGTGCGCAGGGGCTGGGCGAGCAGGAGGCAGATCAGGAAGGCCAGAAAGGCCTTGCCCAGGACGACCAGCGCGGTCAGGGCCGCGACCTCTCCCGCGTGGACCCAGACGTAGGCGGGGTCCACGAGCATCCCCACGGACACGAAGAAGAGCACCGCGAAGGCCTCGCGGAAGGGCATGAGGTCCGCGCCCACCTGGTGGCTCAGGGGCGACTCGTGGACGATCACTCCGGCCAGGAACGCCCCCAGGGCGAGGGAGACGCCGAACTGCTGGGCGGCGAGGAGGGCCAGGCCCGCGGAAACCGCGAGCACCACGAGCAGGAACAGCTCGCGGGAGCGCGTCCGTGCGATGAGCAGAAGCAGGCGCGGCACGACGCGCGCCCCGAACAGCAGCATCAAGCCGACGAAGATCCCCGCCTTCAGGAGCACCGGTCCGATGGCCGAGAGAGTACCCGCACCGCCCCCCGCGAGGGCGGGCAGCAGGAGCAGGAGCACGACGGTGGCGATGTCTTCGAGGACGAGCCAGCCCACCGCGGCCCGGCCCGCCGCCGAGTCGAGAAGGCCCTCGTCCATGAGCCCGCGCAGCAGCACGACCGTGCTCGCGATGGAGAGGGAGAGGCCGAGGAGGAGGCTGGCGGGGCCGCTCCAGCCCCAGAGCCGCCCGAGGCCGTAGCCGAGGGCGGTGGCCAGCGCCATCTGCGCGATGCCCCCGGGAATGGCGACCGCGCGCACGCGCCACAGGTCCTTCAGCGAAAAGTGGAGCCCCACGCCGAACATCAGGAAGATGACGCCGAGCTCGGCCAGCTCCTTGATCGCCTTCACGTCGCCCACGAAGCCGGGGGTGTAGGGCCCGATGGCCATGCCCGCCAGCAGGTAGCCCACGATCGCGGGCACGCCGGCCAGGCGGGCCAGGAAACCGCCGATGAACGCCGCTCCCAGGGCGACGGCGACGTTCGAAAGGAGAGGGGTCTCGTGCAAGGCAGGCTCGCGCTCTCGTGGTTCGAGCCCTAGCCTATCGCGAGGCGGCGATGGTCAGGGAAATCGCGCGGATCGGTCGCTTCAGCGGCCGAGGGCGAGACGGTCGGCCAGCGGCCGGGGCAGGCCCGCGTCGAGGATCTTCCGCTGCGCGGTCTCGACGCGGTAGGGGATGCGGTGGAAGGTCACGGACTGCTTGCTGGTGTCGTAGAAGGCGAAGCTGGCGTGGGGGTTGCCGTCGCGGGGCTGGCCCACGGAGCCCGGGTTGATGAGGTAGCGCACGCCCGGCTTCAGCTTGTAGCGGCAGGTCCCGCCCCCGGTGAGGACGGTCGTGATGGCCTCGGTGGACAGGCCGAAGATCACCGGGAAGTGGGAGTGGCCGAAGAAGCAGACGGGGTAGCTCGTCTGGCGGAAGACGTTCAGGGCTTCGATCTCCCCGAAGATGTACGCGTCTTCATCTATGGGCGTGCCGTGGGAGATGGCAAAGGCTCCGTCCACCACCGCCGGCCCCTCGGGCAGGCCGTGGAGCCAGCGCAGGTTGGTCTGCGTGAGCTTCCGGCGTGTCCACATCGCCGCCTCGAGGGCGACGCGGTTGAACAGCTCGCCGTTCTCGATGCCCGAGCAGACCTTGTCGTGGTTCCCGCGGATGGCCATGAGGGGCCGGAGGGCGCGGATGCGGTCCACGGCCTGGTTGGGGTTGGCCCCGTACCCCACGAGGTCGCCCAACACCACCGCCTTGTCCCAGCGCTTGCGCTGGATGAAGGAAAGGACCGCCGAGAGGGCCTCGTGGTTGGAGTGGATGTCGGAAAGGACCAGGTACTTCATCAGCGGTGCGTTGCCCTCACCCAGAGTCGCCCGCGCACGGCCGAGACGACGCGATCCGCCACCGCCCCTGGCTCCGCGTCCTCCGTGGTGACGTGCACGTCGGCCTCGCGGTAACTCGGTTCGCGCTCGGCGAGCCGGGACGCCATTATGTCACGGTTTCCCGCGAGGGGGCGGCGGCCGTCCGCGGGCACGCGGCGCAGGATCGCGTCCAGGCCGCAGCGGAGCCACACGGTAACCGCATTCCGTTTCAGCAGGCTCCTCGTGTCGTCTCGCGCGAAGGCCCCGCCCCCCGCCGCCACCACGAGACGCTCCCGCCCGAGGAGCTCGAGCGCCATCTGCCGCTCTTCTTCACGGAACGCTTCCTCGCCCCGTGCGCGGAAAAACTCGGCCACGCCCATGCCCAGGCGACCTTCGAGCTGCTCATCCATGTCGAGGAAGTCCCAGCCCAGCCGCTCGGCCACCAGCGGGCCGACCGTGCTCTTGCCCGCCCCCATGAAGCCCACGAGGACGAGGCGGCCGGGTCGCGGCTCAGGCACGCCGGGAGCCCCGCGCGAGGAGGTCCCAGAACTCGGGAAAGGAAACCGCCGCGGCTTCGGCGCCTTCGATCACGGTCGGGCCCTCGGCCGCGAGGGCCGCCACCGCCAGGGACATCGCGATGCGGTGGTCGTCTTGCGCTCGTACGGAGGCCCCGTGCAACGGCCGCCCGCCGCGCACCACGAGGCCGTCGGGCAGCTCCTCGATCGAGGCGCCCATCCGCGAGAGGCCCTCGGCGAGGGCGGCCAGGCGGTCGCTCTCCTTCACCCGCAGCTCGCCCGCGCCGGTCAGGGTGAAGGTCCCAAGGGCGTGGGCCGCGGCCACGGCCAGGATGGGCACCTCGTCGATCAGAGCGGGTACGACCTCGGGCCGCACCGTGACGCCGCGCAGAAGCGAGCTGCGGGCGGTCACGGTTCCCACGGGCTCGGGCTCCGCTCGCTCCACCGTCACCTCGATCTCCGCCCCCATCTCGCGGAGCACGTCCAGGAAGGCGGTGCGCGTGGGGTTGAGGAGGACGTTCTCGACCGTGACCTCGGAGTCGGGGCGAATGAGGGCGGCCACCAGGAGGAAGGCCGCACTCGAGGCGTCGCCAGGCACGTTCAGGGAGGCGCACTTGAGCCTGGCGCCTCCTTGAACGGAGACCGAGAGACCCTCACGCTCGACATCTACGCCAAACACAGGGAGCAGCCGCTCGGTGTGGTCGCGGGAAAGCTCGGGCTCGGTGACCGTCGTCCGGCCCTCGGCCTGAAGGCCGGCCAGCAGGACGGCGGTCTTCACCTGCGCGCTCGCCACCTTCTGATCGTAGTGGATGCCCCGCAGCCCTCCCCCCTCGAGGGTCAATGGGGGCTTGCCGTCGAGGCTCTGCGCGCGCGCGCCCATCTGCCGGAGGGGCACGGCCACGCGCTCGACCGGGCGGCGGCGCAGCGAGGCGTCTCCCGTGAGGACGCTCCGGAAGGGGCGGCCGGCGAGGATCCCCGCGAGCATGCGCAGCGTCGACCCGGAGTTGCCGCAGTCGAGATCGGCCCCGGGCGCGCGCAGGCCAGAGAAGCCGCGTCCCTCGACGAGCACGATACCGTTCTCCCGCCGCACCTCGACTCCAAGCGCCTGGAGGCAGGACAGGGTGGAGGCGTTGTCGGCGGCGGAGCCGAAGTTCGTGATGCGGGTGGTTCCCTCGGCAACCGCTCCGAACAGGGCCAGGCGGTGGGAGAGAGACTTGTCGCCGGGGAGCGAGAAGCGTCCGCGAAAGCTCCGGGTTTTCTCGACCTGCACGCTTGGGCGGGCAGGATAGCACGGGCTGCCTTGACGCTCGGTGCATCGAATGCTAGGTTGCGCTCGCTCTCGCGGCACCGCCACGGCATGACCAAGACCGACGAGGTGCGAACGGTACGGCTCGACGTGGCCAGCCGTTTGGACATGCTGGAGGTGGTGCAGACCGTCCTCGCCCACCTCGCCTCCCTCGTCGGCTTCGACGAGGACGCGTCCCACTACCTGAGCGTGGCCGTCCGGGAATCCGTGGTCAACGCCATCAAGCACGGGAACCGGCTCGACGAAACGAAGCGGGTGCGCGTCGAGTTCTCGGTGCGGCCGGGGGCGCTCGAAATGGAGGTCCGTGACGAGGGGAAGGGGTTCGATCCCGGCTCCGTGGCCGACCCCCTGGCCCCGGAGAACCTCCTGAAGGCCGAGGGGCGGGGCATCTTCTTCATGCGCTCGTTCGTGGACTCCGTGGACTACAGCTTTCCGTCCGAGGGCGGCACGATCGTGCGCTTGCGCAAGGCCCTGAAGAGCTAGCGGCTTGTGACCCGCAGGAGGACGTTGCCGCGGGGTCCCTCCGCCAGGACGAGCGTCTCGAGATCGGCCAGTCCCTCGAGTTGGCGCCGCGCTCCGGGCCCGCAGAGGACGAGCGCCTCGCCCGGGGCCGCGGCGTCACGCACCTCACGCAGCTCCCCGATCTCGCGCACCCGGCCGTCGTTGTAGAAGTAGCCCGCCATCCACGCGGTCCGCCAGGCGCCGAGGACCAGCACCTCGCGTCCCTGTGCCGGCAGGAAGAGCCGGCGGCCCGATTCGCGCCCGGCCAGGACGGGGGGCAGGCCGATGGTCAGGAGCAGCAGGAGGCCGGCGCCGCCGATCCGCAGCAGCCGAAGAGCCCCCGCCCCGTCGCCCCCGATCCGACGCGAGAACGCAAGGGCGACGAGCAGCGCCCAGATGCCCGCCGGCACCGTGCCGGTCCAGGCCGGCTCGCCGAGCCAGGCCAGGAGAAGCGGCGCCGCGGCGATGAGGGCGGCGATCACGAGGCCAAGGGCGGCCATCGTCCGCCGGCCGGCCCAGGGCCGCGCCGGGTCCTCGTCGGCTGCGATCCCGGCCGCCGCCCGGCCCATCAGCAGGCCCAGGGGGGGCAGGCAGGGAAGGACGTAGCCCGGCAGCTTCGAGCCCGCGAGGGAAAAGAAGACGAAGGGGGCCAGGAGCCACACGAGGAGGAAGATATCGACGCGGGTCGCGCGTGGCTTCACTTGGGCGAGGGCGGCCGGGACGAGGCACGACCACGGGAAAAGTCCCAGGAACAGGACTGGCAGGTAGTAGAAGAAGGGACCCGGGTGGTTGTGGACCGTCGAGGTGAAGCGGGCCACGTTGTGGTTGAGCAGGAAGACGTCCACGAAGTGGCGCCCCTGATCGAGAAGGACTGCCGCGTACCAGGGACCGGCCACGATCAGGAAGACGAGCATTCCCAGCGGCGAGAAGGCGAGGCGGAGGGGCCGGAGGTCCCGCGTCACGAGCGCGAAAGCACCGAGCACGAGGGCGGGGAGCAGCACTCCCAGCGGTCCCTTGGCGAGGGTGGCCAACCCCATCGCGGCGTAGGCGGCGGGCAGGGCAAGCTCTCCCGCGAGGCCCAGGATCCGAAGACCGAAAAGGCCCACCGCCAGGCTGACTGAGGTCGCGAGAAGCATGTCCATGGACGCCGCGCGCCCGAAGCCGAAGAGGAGGACGCTCGTGCCGAGGACGAAGCCCGCGTGCAGGCCGGCCGCCGCGCCGAAGAGCCGCGCACCGATGAACGCGGTCGAGGCGACGAGCCCGACCGCCGCCGCGACCGCGGGGAGGCGCGCCGCCATCTCGTTCTCTCCGAACAGGCGGAAGGCGAAGCCGGCCAGCCAGTAGTAGAGCGGCGGCTTTTCGAGCCAGGGCTGACCCGAAAGCGTGGGCGTCACCCACTCGCGCGCGCGCTGCATCTCGATCGCGACGCGCGCGTAGCGCGGCTCGTCGGGCCCGAGGAGGGGCACCTGTCCGAGGCGGAAGAGAAGTAGAGAGGCGACGAGGGCGAGGAGGAGCGCCGTCGGGCGAGGGGGCAGCGCTTGGGGCATTGCGTTCGGCCATCCTACAATCGCGGTTTCGAGAGGAGCAAGAACGCTTGAGCTGGCAGTACCTGGCGGTGGCCGCAGACGCCGCCCTGCGCGCGGGCGCCATCCAGAAGACGCGCTTCGGCCAGGAGCTCGACATCCGCCACAAAGGCGCGATCGACCTCGTCACCGACGTGGACAAGGCCTGCGAAGACGCGATCCTGGCGGTGATCCGCGCGCGCTTCGGCGACCACGACATCGTGACCGAGGAGACCCACCTCGAGCGCACCGGCGCCCGCCACGTCTGGTACGTGGATCCCCTCGACGGAACCGTGAACTTCGCCCACGGCTACCCGTTCTTCTCCGCGTCGGTGGCCGTGGCGGTGGACGGGGTGGCGGTGGCGGGAGCGGTCTTCGACCCGATCAAGGAGGAGCTCTTCACCGCGGAGCGGGGGAGCGGCGCCTTCCTGAACGGCAAGCGTCTGCGCGTCTCTATGGCTCGCGATCTCGTGAGGAGCCTTCTCGTCACCGGCTTTCCCTACGACGTCCACGACGACGTGGAGGGGAAGATCCGGCTCTTCCGCCGTTTCATGGGAGTGTCGCGCGCCATCCGCCGCGACGGGTCGGCGGCCCTGGACCTTTGCTACCTCGCGGCCGGGCGCATCGACGGCTTCTGGGAGGAGCGGCTCAACGCCTGGGACATGGCCGCCGGCAACCTGCTCGTGGAAGAGGCCGGCGGACGCGTCTCCCGCCACGACGGCGCGCCCCTGGAGCTGCGCCACGACGAGATCGTGGCCAGCAACGGGGCGCTCCACGAGGCCATGCTGGGGGTCTTGCGGGCGGAGCGCGAGGCGCTCGCCGCGGAGGGAAGGGCCTGATTGTGCGGCTGGTGCCGGAGGACGCGGCTCGGAACTGGATTGGTGCCCGGGGTCGGACTCGAACCGACACGAGCTTTCGCTCACGACATTTTAAGTGTCGCGTGACTGCCAGTTTCACCACCCGGGCGTCGCCTGCGGTTCCTACCCCTGTGGGTCGGCTTCAAGCTGTGGCAGTTCGGGCACAGAACCCTCAGATTCGACAGGCGATTATCCCTCGGATTGCCGTTAACGTGGTCCAGTTCGTCGGGTCCGCTTCTTGCCCCGTGCGGGTCACACCGTAGTCACTTTTCCGGCTCATCCTTTCCCGCATGCGCTCCATCCTGGCGCGCGAACGGCCCTGCCCGGCCTGTGGATGCGAAGACGTGCGCGAGACCCGCCACCGGCTCGCCGGCTGGGAGCGGCTCTTCGCCCTGCGGCGCCACCGCTGCCAGGGCTGTTGGCGCCGCCTCCTCGTCTTCCGGCCCCTGAGCCCGCGGCCGGAAGGGCGGATCTACAATCGGGGGTGATGTCGAGACAGCCCCCCCGGCTGCCCCCGGTCCCGCCGCTCACGAAGCCCATCACCATCCACCTGACCGCCGTCTACAAGTCCGCAGCGGCGCTGCTGCGCGAGCTGAGCCGGGCCGTCAGCCGGGGTGCCACCAAGCTGCGCTCGGAGAGCGGGCTTCCCGTGGGCACGCGTTTCACCCTCGGCCTCGTCACGGACTCCTTGAGGGCCCCGGTCGAAGTGGCGGGGGTCGTGACCGCGAGCGCGCGCAAGGGCCGCGGCTTCGAGATGCTCCTGCGCTACGACTTCGACCCGGTGCAATCGAGGCGGCTGCTCGACTCCGTGCTCGCCCTCGCCCGGCGCGAGCAGCAGGTGCGGCGGCCCCGCCGGGAGGCCCGCGTGCCCCTGGCCCTCGGGGTCGAGCCGGGCGGCCTGCGCGGCGTCGCCACCGCGATCGAGAACCTCAGCCGCCGCGGCTGCCGCCTCGAGCTGCGCGGGGTGCTTGTGCCCACGCTCCAGGCGGGGGACCGGCTGCGCATGGCCCTCTCCGGCCGGGGCCGGGGGCCCCGCGTCGACCTCGCGCTCGAGGTGCGTTGGGTGCGGTCGACACGGACGCGGAAGGGCCGGCGGGTCCTGATCGGGGCCGCGTTCGTGGAGCTGGGGGCCCGGGCGCGCGCGCGCCTTCACTCGATCCTCAAGCTGCAGGACCTGCGGCCGACGATCCGCCTGGGGCGGCTCGCGTCGTCCCGCCGTCCCGGCTAGTCGGATCTGTACCAGGCCGTCTGATAGTGCACAGGTGGGAGTGCGCAACGTAATCTACTAATGTACTAGTACATCAGACACGAGTTTGTTGGAAGGACCTACCGGCCTGCGGGCCGGTTCGGCCTGGCTCAGGCGGGGTCGCGCCACCTGCCCTCGGCGTGGGCCCTCCCGCGGATCTTGGCCTCGATGAAGTCGGCGTGGGGCACGTGCAGCAGGCCGGCGATCTGGCGTACCCGCTGCTCCTCGTGCGGGTCCTTCCTCGCATCCGCGAACACCACGCGCCAGAGAAGCTCGACGATCCGGGCCTTCTCCTCGGCGGCGAGCGCCCGGTCGAGCTCCTGGGTCAGCTCGAAGAGCGAGGTGGCCTGGCGCGATTGACTCTCGGCTTCGCCCAGGAGGGCGAGGGCGTCCTCCCGCGTCAGGCCAAGGCCGGTTTCGAGGGCTGCTTGCATCGCCTGGCGCTCCTCGGCGCCGATGTGTCCGTCGGCCCGGCCGACCTCGACGAGCAGTGCTCCCGTGGCCAGCCGCCGCGTCCGTTCCTTCGCTTCCTCCGAGGGCGCGGCTCGCGGGCCGGGGGCCGCCAGGAGCTGACGCAGGCTCTCGAGCATCCGCGGCCTCAGTCCTGGCGGAGGGCAGCCAGGGGCGAAACGCGGGCCGCCCGCTCGGCCGGGAGCCAGCTCGCCACGAGCGCGACCATGGCCAGGAAGACCGCGGCCCCCAGGTAGGTCGCGGCGTCGAGGGGGTCGACCGCGTAGAGCATCGCTCGCGCGGCCCGGCTGAGCGCCGCCGCGGCCAGGGCCCCGATCGCGAGGCTCGTGGCCACCATCCGCAGCGCGCGGCCGAGCACCAGGCGGCGGATGCTGGCTCGCCGCGCACCCAGGGCCAGGCGCACCGCGATCTCGCGCGTCCTCTGGCCCACCGCGAAGGACACGACGCCGTAGATGCCGACGGCGGCCAGGACGAGCGCGATCATCCCGAAGGCGGTCATGAGGGCCATGGCTAGCCGCGTGGGCCCGGTGGCCTCGTCGACCAGGGCCCGCAGCGGCCACACGCCCTCGATGCCGATCCCGGCGGAGAACGACCGCAGCGCATCGCGTGCTCCGTTTGCCAGCGTTTCGGGTGGACCGCTCCCGCGCACCACGAGGCTGAAGCGCGTCCACAGGCCGGGCCGGTAGACCTGGGGCAGCAGCGGCCGCGTCAGGTCGTGGAGCTTCAGGTGGCCGACCACGCCGATGACCTCGAAGAAGCTCTCCGCGTTGCCCTCGGGCTCGAGCTGAAGCGGCTTCCCGATCGCGCCCGTCCACCCGCCGAACGCCCGCTGGGCGAGGCTGTCGTCGATCACGACGACGCGGCGGCCCTCCCGCAGGTCGTCGGGCGTGAAGTCGCGGCCGGCGAGCAGGGTTGCGCCGATGGCGTCGAAGTAGCCGGGACTCACGTTCACCTCGTCCGCCGACACGCTCTCCCAGTTCCGCGCGGTCTCCGCGTCGTAGGCGAAGGGCTGCAGGGGACCGCGGCCGGTGAAGGGGAGAAGGCTCGCGGCCCCCACCTGTCGGACTTCCGGGAGGGACTGCAGGCGCGACCGCAACTCGGCATGGAAGGCGCGGGCGCCGGCCGGGTCTTGGAACGTGTCCCGCGGGACCGAGACGTCCAGCACGAGCGCGCCCTCGGGCTCGAAGCCGGGGCGCGCGGTCGCCATGGCGGCGAAGCTCCGGACGAGAAGGCCGGCGCCCACGATCAGGACGAGCGACAAAGCGACCTGTCCCGTCACCAGGAGGTCGTGGAGACGGCGCTGCCGCACGGAGGCGCTGCCCACGGCGCTTTCCCGGAGACCCGTGGCCACGTCCGCGCGCGAGGCCTGGAGCGCGGGGGCCAGGGCGAACGCCGACGCCGCCAGCAGGGACACGAGGACCGCAAAGGCCAGGGCCGTGCCGTCGATCGAGGCCAGGTCGAGCCGGGGCACGCCCACCGTCGCGAGTTGCTTGACGAGCTCGAGGCCGCCTTCGGCCAGGAGGACGCCGACGACCGCGCCCAGGGCCGC
>Ga0326597_10014030_pt1 | contig 10508 bp, 9 predicted proteins | sample RVTome_12_FD_203789 | JGI IMG/M metagenome (GOLD analysis project Ga0326597, IMG submission 203789) | Soil microbial communities from uranium-contaminated site in the Upper Colorado River Basin, Wyoming, United States - RVT100D185 | ecosystem: Environmental > Terrestrial > Soil > Contaminated >... | reverse complement strand
GGTCCACGAGCGGCCCGCGTGACGTGTTCACGAGGAACGCGCCGGTCGGCATCGTGCGGAGCTCGGGCGCGGCGATCAGGTGGCGGTTCTCCTCGGTGAGCGGGGCATGGACCGAGACGACGTCCGACGACGCGAGCAGGGTGTGCAGGTCCATGGCCTTGGCGCCGGCCGCCTCGATCGCCTCGGCCGGGACGTAAGGGTCCGTCGCGAGGATCCGAAAGCCGATCGGGGCCGCCTTCTCGGCCAGCCGCCGCGCGATCCGACCGAACCCGACGAGGCCCAAGCTCCGGCCGCGGATGCGATGGAGCGGGCGAGCCACCATCGGGTTCCACGTTCCCGAGCGAACGCTCCGGTCCAACCGGACGACGCCGCGGCCAAGCGCGAGGATCAGCGCGAGCGCGTGATCGGACACCTCGTCGATGCAGTAGTCGGGGACGTTCGTCACCACGATGCCATGGTCGGTCGCGGCGGGGACATCGATCGTGTCCAGGCCGATGCCGTACCGTGCGATGATGCGGCACCCCTGCATCGAGTCGATCACGTCCTTGGGTAGCGGCGCGTAGCAGTTCAGGACTCCCTCGGCCCCTGCCACCAGGGCCCGGACCTCCTCGGGGGTGCGGGCGTCCCCCTCGTAGCGGAGCTCGTGGCCGGCGGCGGCCAGGAGCTCTCGCTCCTGGTCCAGGTTCGGGAACACGTGGTCGGTGACGACGACGATACCCATCGCGACCTCTCTCACATGTCCAGCTTGAGCAGGCGAGCGGCGTTGCCGCCCAGCACCTCGGAACGCTCCTTGTCGTCGAGGCCCTCGACGCTGTTCACGAAGCCCACTGGGTCGTCCACCCCCATGTCGTACGGGTAGTCGCTGCCGAGCAGGACGTGGTCCGTGCCGTACCGCGATATCAAGAAGGCAAGATCTTCGGCTTCGAAGACCATGGTGTCGAAGTGGAGCTGCCGCAGGTACGTGCTCGGCGGACGCGAGATGTGCTCCCGACAGTCCTCGCGTGCCCGATACGCGTGGTCGAACCGCCCCGGGTAGAAGGGCAGGTATCCGCCGCCGTGAACGACGCAGATCTTCAGACCGGAGTATCTCTCGAAGACGCCTCCGAAGATCATCCGGGCCATCGACACGGTGGAGTCGAGCGGCATGCCCACCGTGTTGATGAGGTAGTAGTCGGCGAGCCGCTCACCATGCCAGAAGCCGTTCGGGTGCATGAGGACGAAGACGTCCAGGTCCTGGATCCGCGCGAACAGCGGCTCGAACCTCGGATCGTCGAAGTCGACGCCGTTCACGCTCGTGCAGATCTCGATGCCGCGGAAGCCCAACTCGCCGACGAGGCGGTCGAGCTCCGCCAGGGACGCGTCGACGTCTTGCAGCGGCAGGGTCCCGAGACCCACGAACCGGTCGGGATGGTCATCGACGATACGCGCCAGGTTGTTGTTCTGCATCCGGGCCAATCGCACCCCGAGGTCGCGCTCCGTCCAGTAGAAGTACTGGGGCGGCGCCACCGAGATCGCCTGGATGTCGATCCCCATGCTGTCCATGTCCCGCAGGCGGACTTCGGGCATCGTGAGCTTCGGCGTGATCTCGGCCATCAGCTTCTTGTTGGAGGCGTCGGTCGCTGGACTCGAGTAGCGAAAGAACGGATCCTTGTCGGGCGTGAAGATCGGTCGCGTGATCTCCTGGCTCTCCACCGACATCACGTGACAGTGGATGTCGATCGTCACCGCTCCGTTCGCCCGCCCGGCTCGTCGGCTCATTGCGTTCCCTCACTCCGGGCCCGCGTCCGATCCGGACTCGGGCTCAAGCTCCCACCCTCGCCAGCGATGCACCACGCGCCTCTAAGACCGACACGATGCCCACGTTGCCATCCACGGCCACGAGCGAGCCCTCCGCCTGCGGCGGCAGCGCGACGCCGACGACGGCGGGGACGCCCAGAGACCGCGAGACCGCGAACAGGTGAGCGCCCACGCTCCCCCTCGCCGCGACCAAACCCGAGGCGTTCCAGAGCAGGGGCGCGACGTGCGGAACCGCGTCGCCGACCGCAAGGACGTCGCGCGGACGTACCCGCCAGTCAGAGGGCGGGCCCTCGAGCCGGCGCAGGCGGCCAGCCCCGGCGCCGGGCGAGGCGGCCACGCCGGTCAGCGCGCGACCGTTCGCCGAGGCCACCTCGAAGCGGAACGGCTCCCAACGGTCGGGGCCGAGCCGCTCCGGCACGGTCGTCCCGCGGCGGCCGAGCGTTCGGGCGAGCTCATCCGGCGTCAGTCGCCACACAAGCTCTGGAAACGGTAGCAAGCCGCGCTCAACCAGTGCCCGTCCGATCCCGGCAACGAGTCCGAGCAAACGCATGGCGACTCCGGGGTCGACCGGACAGAGTCTCGACAGGCGGGCGAGCCCCGGGCCGGGGTCCGGACCGAGGACGGACCGGATGGTGTGCTCGGCGTCTCGCTCGCCGACGGTCCGCTCGGACGCCCACGCTTGGGCGGTGAGCTCGGCCGCAAGGAGCTGCGCCTCGGCGAGGGCCGCTTCGGGGTCGGGCACCGCGATCGACGGAGCGCTAGGGACGTTGCCGAGGGCAAGGGTCCACGGGATCACCAGCTGGTCGCCGAGAGGCGCGGGGAAGCGGGTCGCAAGTACGGCCAGACGCTCGGCGATCGGCGGCAGTGAGCCTTGCGGCCGCCGGTCCTCGAATGTCCGGGCCTTCCTCGATGTCGCCGCGACGGTGCGGACCTGCAGCAGGACGACGTCGCCTCCGCGCACGCCCCATTCGATCGACGTGTCCCCCGTCTCGCCCTTCGCGGCGCGCGCGAGATCGGCGACGGCGTGCAGGACCTTCGTCCCGAGCCCGGCAAGATCTTGGTTCCCGGACGCGGCGCCGTCGCGCCCGACCTCCGAGACGACGCCGTCGGCCCTGCCGCCGACGAGCGCCTGCGGCGAGCCCCGCAAGGCCGTCACTCGAACGTGCTCGCCCTCCCCGACCTCGGCCGTCCCACCTCCGTCGAACGCGATCCATCCCTGGAGCAGCACGGCCATCCGCAGCTCGTCCGGACGGGTCCGCATCGCGTCGCACCGCTGGAGGGCGTCCCGCGAGAAGGCGGAGGCCCAGCAGCCGCGGACGGCCGTGGCGAGATCATCTGGGTGGACCTCGGTATAGGAGACGAACGCCCCCGCCCACCGCGGGTCCGACTCTTGCACGGCGGAGGACCGAACGATCGTCCTGGGGCCGAGGTCGCTCCCCGCCGACCGCAGCTCCGCGAGCACACCATCATCGAGCTGTCGCTCGACGATGGCGAGAACGGCCGCGGCAGGTCCCGAACGCGCCAGTGCGTCGGCGCCCACGCGCATCGCGTCCGTACCCGCGTCGCCCGGAACGACCCAGCCCTTCAGGACGGGGAGCCCCGCGGACCGAGCGCGCGCCAGCGCGGACGCCTTTGTCCCGACGAAGCCCGGGTCCCGCGCTCGTTCGTCGTCGAGCGAGATGAGACGTTCCATGGCCTCAGTCGACCGTCGTGATCTCGTCGATCGGAAACGACGTGATCAGCTCGTGTCCGGTATCCGTTACGACGAGCATCTCCTCCAGCCGCACCCCGAACTCGTGCACCTTGCCGTGCTGGGTTTCGAGCGCGAAGACCATGCCGGGCAGGATGTCGACGGGATGGTCGAGCGACCAGATCCTGGAGATGACCGGCTGGTCGTACTGGGCCAAGCCCAGACCGTGGCCCCACAGGTTGGCGGCCGCCTGGTCCTCGTCCTCGTACCCCCATGTCTCCATGGCCGACGGCCACTTCGACGCGATGTCGCGCGTGGTGACGCCCGGCTTCACGGCCTCGATCGAGTCGCGTAGCCACGTGAGGGCCGTGTCGTAGTACGAGCGCATCTCGTCGGTGGGTTTCCCTCCAACGCAGTAGGTCCGGTATACGCAGGACTTGAAGCCGTTCCAGGTCAAGGCGGCGACGTCGATGATCACGAGCTCCCCCGGGCGGATGATGCGGTCGGAGAAATTCCGCCAGTTCGGCCAGGCGTTCGGGCCGGAGGAGACGATGACGTCCTCGACGTCCTCGACCCCCGGGAACGAGTACAGGTACTCGAATCCGAACGCCGCGACCTGGTTCTCGGTCAGACCGGGCCTCAGGAACTGGGACATCTCGTAGTGCAGCGCGTCGCACATCGATCCGACGATCCGCAGGCCGTTCTGCTCATCCGGGCTCTTGACCGCGCGGGCCTCCATCATCGGCGTCATCCCGTCAGTCCACGTGATCTCGGCCTGCTCGAACGCTTGCATCATGTTGATGTCGATGAAGTCCACGCCGAGCGGCCGGTCTTTCACGCCCGCGTCCTCGAGATCGTTCAGGAGCGCCTTCGTGAACTTCTCGACCTGCATATGGGATGCGGCACCGGCGGCGCCCTTGATCCAGGCGAATGAGTGGCGAACGTTCTGCGGCGGGATCCACGGCGAGTTCTTCAGGATGTGGATGCCGATGTCCCCCTGCTCATACAGGATCGGCTCCCTGCCCTCGCACAAGACGGCGTACCGCAGGCCAGGTTTCAGACGGTTCCACCCAGGGGTGAGCGTCGACGTCACGTAGCGAACGTTCTCGTCGTACATCAGCAGCATCGCGCCGAGGCCGTGCCGCGTCATCGCCTCGCGGGCCCGCTGCAGCCGCCACTCCCGAACGGCCGCCCAGTCGATCCCGATCTTCCACTCGAGGTTGGCGTAGCCGAAAGTCTCCTTCATCGCCCAATCCTTCCGCGATCAGCCCATGACCTTCTCGACGATCTCGAGGAACTCGTCGTCGTCGAGCAGGCGCTTGGTCGAGAGCGAGCGCTCCTTGACGTGGCCCAGGATCTCCTGCAGCTGATCCGGCGTCGCAGTTCGCCCGTGGCGGTCGAGGGCTGCCGCCACCGAGTCCAAACCCGAGCCCTTGCCCAGCACCAGCCTGGGTGGATGTTGACCGACGAGCTCCGGGCGGTAGGGGAACGACTCGGTGAGTTCGTCGCCGACGTTGCGCACCCAGGTCGTGATGATCCCGGACTCGACGTTGAACAACCGGTCTCCCACGACCGGACGGTTCGAGGGCTGCGAGACCCCCGCGAGCTCCATGACCAGCTTCGAGAGGTCGAAGAACCGCTCCGTCCGGATGCCGGTGTCGACGCCGTACATGGTGAGGAGGGCGAGCACCGTTTCCTCCATGGGCGTGTTGCCCGCGCGCTCCCCGATGCCGGTCACGGTGGTCTGGATCACCTCGACGCCCTCGGCCACCGCGATCAGGGTGTTTGCCACGCCGAGTCCAAAGTCCATGTGGAAGTGCGTTTCGAGCGGGACCCCCATGCGCTCCCTCGTCTGCTGCACGAACATCCGCACGCCGTGCGGCGACAGCACGCCGAACGTGTCCACGAGCCCCACGGCGTCGACGTGCCCGTCCGTGGCGACGCGTTCGAGGAGGTCCAGGTATTCGACGAGCCCGGCCCTGGTCGCGTCGATCGGGAAGAAGGACACGGTGAGCCCCAGCTCGTGCGCGAGGCTCGTCGCCTCGACCGACGCGTCGATCGCGCGCTGGACCGGCCACCGGTATGCCTTCTCGACAAGGTGGTGGCTCGACGGGATCTCCATCACGACACCGTCGACGCCGCACTCGGCCGCGCGCTTGACGTCGTCCACGATGCAGCGCGAGAAGGCGTAGATCTTCGAGGGAAGCCCCATCCTCACCATCTCGCGGACGGCGGCGTCATCGGCCGGCGACACCGCCGGCAGGCCTGCTTCGATCCGCGGAACGCCCGCCTCCGCGAGTGCCTCGGCGATCCGCAGTTTGTCGTCCTTCGTGAACACCACCCCGGCCTGCTGCTCGCCGTCGCGCAGCGTGACGTCGTGAACCTGGACCGAGGCCGGCAGGGAGAGCTCGTTCCGCACGTCCGGAAGGAAGTTCCAGGGGCTCGTGAACCAGCGGTCGGTGTGCCAAGGCTCGTCGTTCATGCCGTCGTTCCCCCTGCGTGCGCACGCTCGTTATGCATAACACATAATACACAAGACCTCGGGCGCCCGTGACTCACGTTGCGGACGCCGACGTCGCGGGAAAGTTCTGGTCCCCCGGGGCGAACAGCCCAAACGCGACCTCGGGATCGCCGGGCCGGAAGGTGCCCGCGAACTGGAGCCGCGTTCCGACGTCCTTGGTTCGCGCGGCTGCGCTGCGGCCGAGATGCAGCTGCCGGGGCCCCCACTCGGCGAGCCCGGCCACGACGTCGCCGGCGGGCCCGCGGATCGCCTCCGCAAGCGTCCTCGCGTCATCGGCCGCCTTCGCCGTTCCGGCGGCGATATGCGGGCGGAGCGCGAAGGCGGCGTCGCCCACCAGGCAGACCCTCCCGAGGACCATGGCGGGAACCTCGATGTCGACGACGACCTGCACGAACGGGTTCCGCGACGCGCCCACGAGGTCGGCGAAGGGCGGCGGCAGCTCGCCGTGGGCGGCCTGTCGCAGCTCGGCGACGGAGGGACCCCGCACCTGTCCGGGCGCGAGCGACATGTCGTGGCGAAGACCCGCGGCATCCGTCAGCAGGTCGTCGAGCTGCCCCCCGGCCGAGACGTTGCGGTACCACACCCAGTTCATGTGCCGCTGCTCGACGTCGTCGTCGGCGAATGGGATCACGTAGCTGAGCGCATGAGTCCGGTCGGCGACGAAGTAGGTAAGCGCACCCGCGAGCCCGTCCGCGGTCCGCGGCGGCAACAACGCCTCGTCCATCGTTCCGCGCCAGGCGACGTATCCCGCGTAGGACGGCTCGACGTGCGGGAACAACCATCCGCGGACGCTCGAATGAACACCGTCCGCGCCGACGACAAGGTCGAACCGGTCGTCGGCGCCTCCCGCGAACCACACGGTGACGCCATCGGCGTCCTGCGCCAGGCCGGTGCACTCCGAGCCGAGGTGGTAGCGCTGAGGCTCGATGAACCGCACGAGCGCGGCGTAGAGCGTGGCGTACGAGGTGAACCGGTAGAAGATCCGCTCCTCCAGCAGCACGCTCCCGTCACGCGAGAGGTACCTGAGGACCCGGGTCGACGAGCTCACGCGGTCGAGGTCCAACAGCCGGTGTTCCTCAAAGTACCGCGTGGTCACGGGATGCAGGACGATGCCGGCGCCCCGTCCCTCCAGCGGGACACGGGACCGTTCGAACACGTGGACGTCGCAGCCAACATCGCGGAGCTGCAGCGCCGTGATCAGGCCCCCAAGGGACCCGCCGACGATGGCGACGCGCGGACCCGCCCGGGCCGTAGCCGCCGACCCGTTCGGTCCACCTGTCAACGCTTCAGCTCGACCGTCACGAACCGCAGCGTCGTGTCTCCCGCGTTCTCCAGGTCGTGGATCAGCGGAGCCTCGGGCGTATGTACCAGGTATTTCGTCTCACCGAGCGCGTAGTCGCGCACGACGTACGTTCCGTCCGTCAAGCGCTGGAGGCCACGCCCTGGGTCCACGACGGTCCAGAAGTAGGTGGTGTCGTGCACGTGGAAGGGGCCTCGTTCCCCCGGCTCTAGCCGTACCTCGAACACGCGCACATGGTCGTTCTCGAACCACAACGCGGTCCCCACCTGGTGGTTCTGCGGCGCCCGCCGCAGTTCATCTGCGTACGCGGCGGGATCGAACGTTCCCCCGTCCCCACCGGGCGGGCTCCCCGATGCCGGCATCGCGTCCATCTGGTTCACCTCCGGTCGTCGGTCGGGATCACCATTGGCGACCCACGTCAGATCTCGCCCCCGGGCGAGCCCGGATAACGGTGTTGGGCCGACGGGCCGCGGAAACTGCCGAACACGACACAGCCCTCGGGGTACTCGAACGGGCCGTGCGGGACGTCGGCGGCCGCCCACAGGTAATCGCCGGGCTGCTGATGCTCGCCCCTCACGATCTGAAGGCCTTCCAGGACCAGGATCGAGTGGGTGCTGTGGTGAGCGTGCTCGGGCTCGACGTACCCGGCGGGGAACTTGATCAGCAGGTCCGTCTGCTCGTTCTCCGGATCCTGGAAGTAGATCTTGACCTGGACGCCGTTGCGAAGCGTCAGGACGTCGACGTCGTCCTGCCACTCGAGGTCCCAGCGGTGCGCAGTGTGAAACGTCCTCTTCTGCATGTTCCCCTCGCTCTTGTCGGTCGCCGGACGGGCAAATGGTACATAAAATGCAATCCGTGGGCGCCCACTGGCGAGTGGTGGATCTCAGCGTGGTTGTCGACGGGTCGACGCTGGGGCCGCCTGCGGCTGGCAGCCCGCCGGTCCTGCTCGAGACCACACGCAAGGGGCCGGGCCACTGGCAGTCGAGCCGGATCTCGACGCTGCTCCACACGGGGTCGCACGTGGACTCCCCGCTGCACGTCGTGGCGAACGGAGCCACGATCGCCGGCGTCTCGCTCGAGCAGGTGACCGGGGAGGCGGTCGTCGTGCACGTCCGCGACGTCGAGCCGCGCGAGGCGATCGACGCGGCCCGGCTCGAGGCGGCCCGCGCGGAGCCCCGCCAGGGCGACATCCTGGTCGTGCGCACCGACTGGACCGACCGGGCGTGGGGAACATTTCCCGACTACTACACGCGCTCACCTTTCCTCACGCTCGACGGCGCTCGGTGGATCGCGGATCGCGGCCCGAAGGCGGTCGTCGTCGACTTCTTCGAGGAGGAATGCGCGGTCTCTCCCGAGTTCACGTCGGAAGACTTCGTCGTTCACCGCGAGCTGCTCGGGCGCGGGATCCCGATCGTTGAGCAGGCGACGAACCTCGGGGGGATCGGACGCGACCGCTTCCTCCTGAGCGCGCCGTTCTTCCTGCTCGAGGGCGTCGAGGCGGCCCCCTGCCGCATCCTCGCGCTCCTCGACGACGCCGGCTGACGCGCCCGGTCAGCCGGTCGCGCCCGCGCCCGGACCGGGGAGGAATGCGCCGTGGAAGACGTCATGTGCGCGGCCGTCCCTCGCGACCTCCTCCCCGCGCAGGAACGTCGCGACGACGGCGCCGCGAACCCGTCGGCCGGCGTACGGCGTCCAGCCTGCCTTCGAGATCACGTCCTCGTCGCGGATCGTGCCCGACGCCTCCGGGTCGACCAGGACGAGGTCTGCGTCGGCGTCGACGTGGAGCCCGCCCTTGCGGGGGAACAGCCCATAGATCAGCGCCGGCATCTCCGAGTACCGGCGGACGAGGTCCGTCCAGGCGAGGCGCCGGCGCGCCACAGCGTCGAGCAACAGCGGCATCGTGGTGTCGAGCCCCGGGAGCCCGAACGGCGCTTCCCAGATGTCCCCGGCCAGCTTCTGGGCACGGGTCGATGGAGCGTGATCGGTGGCGACGTGCGTCAGCACCCCGTCACGTAACAACCGCCACGACGCTTCCTCCTCGTCGTCGCTCCTGATGCGCGCCGGGGGCGTGAACTTGCGAAGGGGGCCTTCCTGATACACCTCGTCCTCGCGCAGCAGCAGGTATTGGGGGCACGCCTCGGCCGCGAGACGTCCGCCGCGCCGACGGGCCTCTTCGACGAGATCCGCCACCGGCGGCGAGCTCACGTGCGCGATCGTCGCCCTGACGCCCGTGCGAACCACGAGCTCGCAGACGGCCCGGACGGCCTTCATCTCGGCCTCGCGCGAGCGCCATTCGAGCAGCGCCCCCGGGTCTCGCCGCTTCTGCTCGCGGAGGGCGGCCTCGGCGGTCGTCGTCAGCACCTCGTCCTCGCAGTGCACGAGGCAGACGCCATCCACGGCGGCGACGGCCTCAAAGGCCCGAAGGAGGTCGTCGTCGGCAACGGCCGGGACCCCGTGCGTGGTGCACGTGAAGACCTTGAAGAAAATCACGCCCGCCCGCCACGTCTCCGCGATCCCGTCGATCCCGTCCGGCCAGACGTGCGCCGCCAGCCCGTGGTCCACCCGCGAGCGGCCACGGAGGTACCGGACCTTCTCGCGCAGGTCATCTGGGGTGCGGACCGGGTTGGCGTGCGTGTGCTCCACGATCGTCGTGACGCCGCGCGCCGCGGCTGCGGCGGTGCCCGTCGGGAAGTCCTCGCGCTCGATGGGCCCGGGATCCATGAGGTGCACGTGGGTGTCGACCATGCCGGGCAGCACGAACAGGCCGCCGGCGTCGACGGTCCGGGCCCCCGCGGGCGGTGGGCCGAACCCGGCCACGCGGCCGTTCCGGACCAACACGTCGGCCCGCGCGAGGCGCGTGGACGTCACGATGGTTCCGCCGACGACCGCGAGATCGCCGGCGTCGCCCATCCGCCGCCGATCAGTTCAGGCGGTCGACGTCCCCCCCGTACCAATCGACGGGGTCGGGAGCGATCCGGACGGTGACGGTACGCAGGTGCGTGAACTCGTGGAAGGACTCCCAGCCGCCCTCGCGACCGACGCCGCTGTCGCGGAGCCCGCCCCACGGAGCCGCGGGATCAAGGCGGTGGTGGTCGTTCACCCAGACGAGCCCATGCGAGGAGCGCTCGGCGACCCGGAGGGCGCGCGCCACGTCGCGGGTCCAGATCGAGGATCCGAGGCCGTACGGCGAGTCGTTCGCC
>Ga0326597_10014029_pt1 | contig 10509 bp, 7 predicted proteins | sample RVTome_12_FD_203789 | JGI IMG/M metagenome (GOLD analysis project Ga0326597, IMG submission 203789) | Soil microbial communities from uranium-contaminated site in the Upper Colorado River Basin, Wyoming, United States - RVT100D185 | ecosystem: Environmental > Terrestrial > Soil > Contaminated >... | reverse complement strand
GAGCGGGAACTCGTGGTCCGGCAACTCATGGAGCGGGAACTCGTGGTCCGGCAACTCATGGAGCGGGAACTCGTGGTCCGGCAACTCATGGAGCGGGAATTCCTGGTCCAGCAACAGCTGGATGGGGGTCTCCTGGTCCTGAGCACGCTCGACGTTGGTTAGCTGGCGTGCGGTCGGGGAGGGTGCCCGGCCGCACGCCATGTCACATCTCACCCCGGATCGGAAATCCTGGTCCCAATCGCCAATCCATCATTGGTCCCCACCGCCAGGTGACGATCGGCGCCTCGGCAACGCAAGCAGGCGAGGGTAGGCTCAGGCGAATGACCGGCAGGGAGCCCTAGACGATGCGACCGCCAGCGAGGGTGTGGGTCCTCGTCGTCGCCATGATCGGCGCGGCGTTCCTGGTCTCATTCCTGGTGCTGGCCCGCATGCCATCCCTGGATGCAGCCTGGCAGCTGCCGTGGTGGGTCATGGCGCCCGTCTTCTGGGCGGCCGAGGCCCAGGTCATTCACTTCCATTTCCGCCGTGGCGCACACACCTTCTCGCTGAACGAGCTGCCCCTGGTGGTGGGCTTCTTCCTGGCAAACCCCGTGGAGCTGGTGATCGCCCAGGCGATCGGCTCGGCAATCGCCTTGCAGTTCAACCGACGCCAGCCGCCAGTGAAGCTGGCCTTCAACATCGGGTCGTTCGCCCTCTCGTCCGCCGTCGGCCTGCTCGTCTTCCGGGCGGTGGGCGCAGGCGGATTGACGGAACCGGTGCGCTGGATGGCCGCCTTCCTGGCGGTCGGGATCTCGAACCTGGTCGGGGTTGTGGCGGTCGCGCTCGCCATCTCGATCTCGGAGGGCAGCCTGGGCGTCCCGAAGCTGCGCCAGATGGTCGCCGTGTCGACGGTGGTCGCCATCACCAACACCAGCATCGCGCTGCTGGCGGTCATCATCATCGTCGCCGACTCGCGCGCCGTCTGGCTCCTGACGCTCCCGATCGCGACCCTCTTCCTGGGCTATCGCGCATTCATCGGCGCCAAGCAGCAGCACGAGTCGCTGGAACTCCTCTACGAGTCGACCCGAATCCTGCAGCGCACCCCTGAGCTCGATTCGGCGCTCGTCCAGCTCCTGTACCACAGCCGGACCATGTTCCGCGCCGAGCAGGCCGAGATCGTGCTCTTCCCGTCGGTCCCCGGCGACAGCTACCTCGTCACATCGGTGGCCGAGGGCAGGACATCGGTGATGGCCGAGGCCTCCGCGGCCGGGTGGAGGCCCCTCCGCCAGCACGTCCTGGAGCGCGGCAAGGCGTTCCTCCTCAACACGACCTCGATCGAACTGGAGGAGGACCGGGAGGTGCGAGACGCCATGATCGCGCCGCTCGGCACGGATGGGGGAGTCATCGGGGCGATGATCATCGCCAATCGGCTCGGCGACGTCAGCACCTTCACGGCGGAGGACCTTCGCCTCTTCGCCACCGTCGCCAACCACGCGGGGACCGCCCTGGAGAACGGGCAGCTGGAACGCTCGCTCGCAAAGCTCTCCACGCTGCAGGACGAGCTCAAGCACCAGGCGTTCCACGACGGGCTCACGCAGCTCGCCAATCGCGGGCTCTTCGGCGAGAGCGTGAACGCCCGCCTCGCCGCCACGCCGCGCGGCAAGCGCTCGGTGGTGATGTTTGTCGACCTGGACGACTTCAAGTTCGTCAACGACATGTACGGGCATCCGGCGGGTGACGCGATGCTGGTGGAGGTGGCGGCGCGGCTGCAGTCGTGCACCCGGGCGTCGGACCTGACCGCGCGGCTGGGCGGTGACGAGTTCGCCATCCTGGTTGATGACGACCCGAGCCTGGCGAACGCGGAGCGGGTGGCCGGACGCATCGCGGAGATCCTGCAGAAGCCGTTCTCGATCGGCGAGGTGCAGACGCATGTGTCGGCCAGCATCGGGATCGCGGCCGGCGCATCGGGCGATTCGGCGGAGGACCTGCTGCGCCAGGCGGACGTGGCGATGTACAGCGCCAAGGCGGCGGGCAAGGGCCGCTGGGTGGTCTACAAGCCGTCGATGCTCAAGACGGTCCGGTCGCGTCACGATGTCGGCGCCGAGCTGCAGCTTGCGGTCGACCGCGGTGAGTTTCAGCTTCGCTATCAGCCCGTCGTGTCGCTCGAGTCGGGCCGGATCGTCGGCGCCGAGGCGCTCGTGCGCTGGAATCACCCAACTCGCGGGGAGGTCGGTCCCGACGAGTTCATCGGCAACGCCGAGGAGAACGCGATGATCGTTCCGATCGGGCGCTGGGTGCTTGCCGAGGCGTGCCGCGAGGCGGCCGGGTGGAGTCAGCAGGCAGCCGGATCGGCGCCGTGGGTCGCGGCCAACCTGTCCGCGCGGCAGCTCCTGCACCCAACCCTGATCGACGATGTCAGCACTGCGCTGGCGGCGTCCGGCCTGCCCCCCTCCAGCCTCATCCTCGAGGTGACCGAGTCGGTCCTCCTGCACGACGCTGACGCGGCGATCGAGGTCCTCGGCAAGCTCCGTGCACGTGGCATCCAGATCGCGCTGGACGACTTCGGCACCGGCTATTCGTCGCTCAGCTACCTCCATCGCTTCCCGATCGACATCCTGAAGATCGCCCAGGGCTTCGTCGACGTCGACGATGCCCAGGACGAGCGGTGGATCCTCGCCCAGGCGATCATCTCGCTCGGCAAGGCGCTTGGGCTGCGGGTGATCGCGGAGGGGGTGGAGCGACGCGCCCAGGTCCAGCGCCTGAAGAGCGCTGGCTGCGAGTTCGGCCAGGGATTCTTCTTCGCCCGACCCCTCCATGGCGATCGACTCGGGGCGGAATTCGCGCGTGACAACGCCCAGCGTCTTGGATCGGATCGGATGACTCGCACCATCGCCGTGGAGGGCAACGCCGCCTAGCTCCCGGCTCTGCCGCGTGGCCTCGACACGGTCTCCTGCAGGGCCGCATCGCGGCCGGCTGACCGCCGAGAGGTCAGCCCCGGCCTCTTGCGGTACACTCCGCCGACGACAGTCTGCCGGCCGGTGCGTGCGCCAAGACGGTCGGTCGTGATGAGCATTTTGACCCGCGCTGCATGAGCCGGCGCGACAGCGCCCAGAGGGGCTCCACAAACGGAGGAGCCGATGCCTGAGAACACCGTCGTCGTGGCGACCATCGCCGCCCTTGTGGTTGGGATCGCAATCGGATACCTGTCGCGCCGCTTCCTGGCCGCCGGCAGCGCCAAGCACGCAGAGAGCTACGCCGAGAGGCTGATGGCTGAGGCGCGCGCCAAGCAGAAGGAGATCGTCCTCGAAGGCAAGGACGACGCGCTGAAGGTGCAGCGCGCGGCCGAGGAAGAGGCACGCGAGAAGCGCGCCGACCTGCAACGCCAGGAGCGGCTCCTCCTCGATCGCGCCGAGGGGCTCGATCGCAAGGTCGAATCGCTCGAGCGGCGCGAGGCGGCCTTCGAGGAGCGCCAGCGAGAGGTCGACGCGGAGAAGGCACGGCTGGCCGAGCTCCAGCAGCAGCAGCTCGTGGAGCTCGAGCGGGTGAGCGGCCTGACCGTCACCGAGGCGCGCCAGAGCCTCATCCAGTTGATCGTGGACGAGGCACAGGCTGAGGCGCATCAGAAGGTCCGCGAGATCGAGCGCCGCGCCGTCGAGGAGGGCGAGGAGCACGCTCGACGGGTCCTCACCACGGTGATGCAGCGGATCGCCGCCGATCACACCTCCGAGACGACGGTGACGGTGGTGCCGCTTCCGTCGGAGGAGATGAAGGGCCGCATCATCGGCCGTGAGGGGCGGAACATCCGGGCCCTCGAGCAGGCGACCGGAGTCGACCTCATCATCGACGACACGCCCGAGGCGGTGGTGCTGTCTGGATTCGATCCCGTGCGCCGCGAGGTCGCGCGCATGGCGCTCACGAAGCTGATCAGCGACGGCCGGATCCACCCGGGAAGGATCGAGGAGACGGTGGCCAAGTGCCGCGCCGAGATCGAGGTGGTGATGCGCCAGGCCGGCGAGCAGGCCGCGTATGACGCCGGCGTGCCGGGCCTGCATCCCGAGCTGATCAAGCTGCTCGGCCGGCTGAAGTATCGGACCAGCTACGGCCAGAACGTGCTCAACCACTGCGTCGAGACGGCACGCCTGAGCGGTCTGCTGGCCGCCGAGATCGGCGCCAACATCGCCGAGTCCAAGAAGGGGGGACTGCTCCACGACATCGGCAAGGCGATCGATCACGAGGTTGACGGGCCGCACGCCCTGATCGGCGGCGACATCGCCAAGCGCTACGGGGTCAACGAGGTCGTCTGCAACTGCATCGCCGCGCACCACCAGGAGGTGGAGCAGGAATCGACCGAGGCGACCGTGGTGCAGATCGCCGACGCCATCAGCGCATCGCGTCCGGGGGCCCGCGGCGAGTCACTCGACAACTACGTGAAGCGGCTCGATGACCTGCAGCAGATCGCGCTGACCTTCCCCGGCGTCGAGCGCTGCTACGCCATCCAGGCGGGGCGTGAGATCCGGATTCTGGTCCGGCCGGAGGAGATGGATGACATGGCGTCCAGCCGCCTGGCCAGGGACGTGGTCAAGAAGATCGAGGAGCAGCTCCAGTATCCCGGCCAGATCAAGGTGACCGTGATCCGCGAGACACGCGCGGTCGACTACGCCCGATGACTGACCGCACCGCGCTCCTGCGGTGCATGGTCATCGGGGACATCATCGGCAAGCCGGGCCGGCTGGCGATCGTCGGCAACCTCCGCGCCCTTCGCACCGAGCTCGACCTCGACCTGGTCGTCGCCAACGGCGAGAACCTCGCTGCCGGCGCTGGACTGACGCCTAGCCTGGCCGAGGAGCTCCTCGCCAACGGCGTCGACGTTATCACCAGCGGCAACCACATCTGGGACAAGCGGGAGATCTACGACTACCTCGACAGCGGCCGACCGGTGCTGCGCCCGCTCAATTATCCCGATGACGCCCCCGGCCGTGGCTGGCTCCTGCACACGCTGCCCGATGGCGACCGCGTCGCGATCGTGAACGTCATGGGTCGCGTCTTCATGAATCAGCTCGACTCGCCGTTCGCCGCCATGGACAGCCTCCTCGACGGCGCCGCGGAGCCGCTGCCCTCGTTGCGGATCGTCGACTTCCACTGCGAGATCACCAGCGAGAAGAACGCCATGGGCTGGTATCTGGACGGGCGCGTGACGGCGGTCCTGGGCACGCACACCCACGTGCCGACCGCCGACGCCCGTCTCTTGCCCAAGGGGACCGCCTACATCAGTGACGTGGGCATGACCGGCCCACGCGACTCGGTGATCGGCTTCTCGCTCGAAACGGTGCTGCCGCGCTTCCTGACCCACCTCCCGACACGCTTTGCCGTCGCGGACGGGCCGGTGACCCTCAACGCGGTGGTGGTGGAGGCCGAGCGAAGAACCGGTCGTGCGATCTCGATCACGCACCTGCAGCGCCTGATCGAGGTCTGAGCGCCGATCCGATGACGCGCCCGTCGCCGATCGCGGCCATCGTCGGCCCAACGGGCTCGGGCAAGACAGACCTGTCGCTGGCGCTGGCCGGCCGACTCCCGATCGAGATCCTGGTCGCCGACTCGCGCCAGCTGTACCGCGGCATGGAGATCGGGACAGCCAAGCCCGATGCCGCCGCTCGGGCCGCGGTGCCGCACCATCTGCTCGACCTGGTGGCGCCCGGGCAGGCGTTCAGCGTCGCCGAGTGGGCCACCGAGGCGCGCCGCTTGGTGCCCGAGGTGACCGGCCGCGGTCGGCTGCCGCTCGTCGTGGGCGGGAGCGGCCTCTACCTGGCCGCCCTGCTGGACGGGTATGCCTTCGGGCCGGCGCCGGATCCGGAGCGCCGGGCGCGCCTCAACGACGAGTTGGCGACCGCGGGGATCGGCGTCCTCGCCGACCGACTGCATGCCGTCGACCCGTCGAGCGCCGCCCGCATCGACCTGCGGAATCCGCGTCGCGTCGCGCGCGCCCTCGAACGCGCCGCCACCGGCATGAACAGACGCACGACTCCTGTGGCCCGGCCGTGGGACGGGCCGGTGCGGTTGATCGGCATCAACCGGCCGACCGACGTTCTGAACCGTCGGATTGACGAGCGCGCGGCCTGGCTCTTTGCGCATGGCCTGCTCGAGGAGGTGCGTCGCCTGCTCGAAGCGGGCCACGATCCGCAACGCGCGCCCCTCACCAGCCACGGCTACGGCGAGGCCGCCCGCTACCTGGCGGGGGAGTGGTCGCTCGAGGAAGCGGTGGTGACCACGGCGCGGCGCACCCGGCAGTACGCCAAGCGGCAGCGCACCTGGTTCAGGCGGGATGGACGCATCGAGTGGCTCGCGGCCGGCGACGCGCCCGCAGACGACCCCGCGCTGGTGACGGATGCGGAGCGGCTGCTGGCCGGGCTCGTCGGCTGAGCCGGAGACCTACGCGGCGGGGCTCGCCAGGCCGATCTTGCGACGCCAGGCGTCCAGATCGGGGTCCCCGTCTCCGGCGCCCGGGCGGGTCTGCTGGTCGGCGGCACGCTTGAGGCGCACCTCGCCGGCCCAGTCGGGGAGGGGTCCCGGCCGGCTGAAGAGGTAGCCCTGCGCCGCGGTGACGCCCAGCTGGGTCAGCTGCTTGACCTGCTCCTCGTGCTCGACCCCCTCGCCGATGACGAGTGCGCCAGTGCGGCTGGCGAAGGCCACGATCGACTCGATGACCGCGCTGGACGGGGCGCTGGTCGAGCTGCGCTGGATCAGGCCCAGGTCGACCTTCACCACGTCGAAGTGCAGGTCGCTCAGGAGCTTCAGGCCCGAGTTGCCGGCCCCGAGATCGTCGGCCGCCAGGCGCATCCCCGCCTTGCGGCAGGTATCGAGCTTGTGGCGCACGCGCTCGAGGTCGGCGATCGGCTGGTGCTCGGTCAGCTCGATGATGACCCGATCAGGGGCAAAGTCGTAGCGCGCCAGGATGTTGAGCATGGCGGGGGCGCTGAACTCGGGCGCCTCGATCGTGCGCGGCGACATGTTCACGCTCAGGAACAGTTCCTTCGGCATCCTGACGGCGGCCGCCACGATCACCTCCACGCAGGCCAGATCGAGGGGCACCACGTGGCCGCTGTCCTCCGCCGCCGCGAAGAGGCTCGTCGGGTCGGCGTACGGGGCCGGGGGCATCGGGCGGATGAGGCCCTCATAGCCGAGCGTCCCGCCGGTCCCCAGGTCGACGATCGGCTGGAAGACGGGGCGCAGCAGGTTCTGCTCGATCACCTCGGCGATCGCGGCCGACGTGCCGGCAGTCGTGGCCTCGATCTCGACCCCCGGATCGAAGACGAGCACCTCGGTGCGGCCGGCTCGCTTTGCGGCATGCAGGGCGGTGTCGGCCTGGGTGTACAGCTGGCTGCGACTCGTCGCCGGATTGGGCAGTGACGAGACCCCCGCCGAGAACGAGAGCGGCTTGACCTTCGGATCGCGGACGTTGGGCTGAAGCGCCGAGACGAGAAGCCGCCGCGCGACGATGTGCGCGGCGTCGGCGTCGGTGTGCGGCAGAAGGAGGGCGAACTCGTCGCCGCCGATGCGGAACGGACGGTCCACCTTGCGAAGGACCGATCCCACCAGCATGCCGAACGAGGCCAGCGTCTGGTCGCCCACGGCGTGGCCGGCGCTGTCATTGATCTGCTTGAACTCGTCCAGGTCGATCAGGACGAGGGCGACCGGGACGTCGTACCGGGTCGCGGCGTCGATCTGGCTGTCGAGCTCTTCCTGGAAGGCGCGATGGTTCCCGAGGCCGGTCAGCGGGTCGCGGAGGGCGTCCGCGATCGCCTCCTGGTAGCGGACCTGCAGATCGGCGCGGGAGCGCGTCAACGGGCGGATCAGCATCGCGGCGAGACCGACCGCGCTGAGGCAGGCACCGATGCCGATGCTGATGCTGGAGCGCACCAGGCCGTCGGCGAGGGTGGCGCTCAGCACGGATTCGACGGTGATGCTCAACGCCGTGCCGGCAGCCAGCGGGATCAGCATCCGGGCTGCCATGCTCGCCGGGGTCGGGACGCCTATCTTCGTGCTGCCCTCGGGCTGCACGCTCGCATCGGTCACCAAGTCCTCCTGTGCCGGAGCAGTCAGGTGATGTATCGCAGATCGACCCGTCGCGCGCCGTAGCCAATAAGTACCCTCGCTGGGTCATCGGGGTAAACGGCCGTGCCGGACCCGCTCGGCTACCATGGCCACGCACGATGCCCTCACACCGGTCATTCACCGATCTCACCGCTCCCGAGGAGCGCGCCTTCCTCATCGGCATCGACGACCCCGGCGACGGTCGTTGGCCGATCGAGCGCAGCCTGGCCGAGCTCGCTGCCCTGGCCGAGACGGCCGGAGCGGTGGTGGTCGGCAGTGCCTCGCAGCGCCGCCAGCACCCAGACCCGGCGTCGTACTTCGGCAAGGGTCGGGCTGCGGAGCTCGTCGATGAACGAGCAGCGACCGGCTTCAACCTGCTGATCGTCGATGACGAGCTGGCACCGAACCAGCAGCGGGCGCTCGAGAAGCTGCTCGACTGCAAGGTGCTGGACCGCTCGGCGCTGATCATCGATATCTTCGCGCGACACGCCACCACCCGGGAGGGTCGCCTCCAGGTCGAGCTGGCCGCGCTCGAATACCACCTGCCACGGCTGACGCGTCTCTGGACCCACCTGTCCCGCACCGGCGGCGGGATCGGCACCCGTGGCCCAGGGGAGAGTCAGCTCGAGACCGACCGTCGGCTGATCCGCGACAAGATCCGGAAGGTGCGCGCCGAACTGGAGGACGTGAAGCGGCAGCGGGCCACCGCGGCACGCCGGCGCGAACGATCGGAGGTGGCCACGGTCGCCCTTGTCGGCTACACGAATGCCGGCAAGAGCACGCTGCTGAACCGACTGGCGGCCGCGGATCTGTTCGTGGCGGACATGCTCTTCGCCACGCTCGATCCCACGAGCCGCCGGGTGACCCTTCCATCCGGCCAGCGGATCGTGGTGACCGACACCGTCGGCTTCATCAACAAGCTGCCGCACGACCTGGTCGATGCCTTCCGGGCGACCCTCGAGGAAGTGCTGCGGGCGGATCTGCTGATCGAGGTGGTGGACGCAGCGGATCCGGACTTCGTGGGCCAGCAGGAGGCGGTCCAGCTCGTGCTCAACGAGCTGGGAGCGGGGGAGAAGCCACGAATCGTGGCCTTCAACAAGATCGACCTGCTCGCCCCCGGCCTTCGGGCGGCATCCATGCCAGCCGGCGAGCGCGCCGTCTTCGTGAGCGCGGCGAGCGGCGAGGGGATCGAAGCGCTGCTCGAGCGGGTCGGCGACCTGCTTCGGGATCAGATGGTGGCGGTCGACGCCGTGGTGCCGTGGTCCCGGGGCGAGCTGGTAGCCCGTGCCAGGGTGGCCGGCGACGTCGCCGAGCGCTTCACCGACGACGGGGTCCGCCTGTCAGGGCACCTCCCCGATGCGATCGCGGCCGAGGTCCAGCGCGCCGCTCCCCACGCCAGGCGGGCCGCGGCCGGCGGGCGTCGATCGCGTCGCTGACCCATGCGATGGTGAGTGTCACGGCAGAGGCGATCCGGGCTGCCCATCAGCGCATCCCGCGCGCCTTCCGCGATTCACCGCAGTTCATCTCGGAGCCGTTGAGCGCCGAGATCGGCATCCCCGTCGTCGTCAAGCTGGAGACCGCCAACCCGATCGGATCGTTCAAGGGACGCGGGACCTGGCTGGCGGTCTCCGAGCTGCTGGCAGCCGGCAGGGTGGGGGAGCGGCAGGGGGTGGTCGTCGCTTCGGCTGGCAACTTCGGGCAGGGTGTCGCTTATGCCGGCCGCGCCATGAAGATCCCGGTCATCGTCTTCGCGGCGACGACGGCGAGTCCGACCAAGGTGGCGGCCATGCGCCGCCTGGGCGCAGAGGTGCGCGAGGTGGGGGATGACTTTGACGCTGCCCGCCTGGCGGCAGCCGATCTCGCGGTCGGCAGCGGCTGGCACCTGCTGGTGGACGGAGAGGATCCGTGGATCTCGATCGGCGCCGGAACGATCGCGCTCGAGCTGACCAATGCGACGGCTGCCGGCGACCTGCCGGCGCTCGAGCGGCTCTACGTGCCGGTCGGCAACGGCGCGCTGATCGCCGGGATCGGCACCTGGCTCCGATCGGCTGCGTCATCCACGCGGGTCATCGGCGTACAGGCCGCGGCGGCACCGGCGATGACGCTCTCGTGGCGCGAACGCCGCCCGATCGAGACACCGCGGGCCGACACGATTGCCGACGGGATCGCCGCGCGCGTGCCCGTGCCCGAGGCGCTGGCGCTGATGATCGGGGTGGTCGACGAGATGATGCTCGTCGGCGAGGATCAGATCGTGGCCGCGACGCGAGACTTGTCCCGGGCCCTGCCGAGCGCCATCGAGCCAGCGGCGGGCGCGGCCTGGGCAGCCATTGAGGCCGCAGGGGCGCACGGCGGCGCCATTAGCGTGCTGGTCACCGGCGGCAACGTCAGCGGGTGAGCTTCTGACGCGGGTGACAGAGGCCTAGACGCGGTGCCCCAGGATGC